>Ga0209399_10000123_pt1 | contig 45312 bp, 35 predicted proteins | sample OV2TP3_FD_184130 | JGI IMG/M metagenome (GOLD analysis project Ga0209399, IMG submission 184130) | Hot spring microbial communities from Beatty, Nevada to study Microbial Dark Matter (Phase II) - OV2 TP3 (SPAdes) (version 3) | ecosystem: Environmental > Aquatic > Thermal springs > Hot (42-90C) ... | reverse complement strand
AGGAATCCATCGCCGAGTTTCAGACCGCTGCCGCCGCCTGGCCCAATGGCTACGCTCTCTCCGCCCTGGGGCATGCCTACGCCGCCGCCGGCAAGAAACAGAAGGCGCAGCAAATCCTGGCGCAACTGACCGAGCAAGCCCGGCGCGGCTACATCTCAGCCTACGACTTGGCCGTCCTCCACCTCGGGCTGGGCAACAAGGAAAAGGCCTTCGAGTTCCTCGACAAAGCCTTTCAGGAGCGCTCCGCTTTCCTCATTCACATCCAGTGGGACCCGCGCTTCGACATCCTGCACTCCGACCCCCGCTTCGCGGAACTCCTGCGTCGCGTCGGCCTCCCTACGACCTAGCGGGCGGCCTGGCGCAGCAGGGCGGCGAAGGCGCGCTCGTCGATGTCAGACGGCTTGAACACCTTGACGTGCCGCACGTACTGGCCTTCGCCCCGCAGCAGCCCCTTCGGATCCTTCAGCGCCGAGCCCCGGATGAACCCGAACTGCACATGGTCCGGGGCCGAGTACACGTACGCCACCGGCGCCTTCCCCTTCACCCAGCAACCGTTGCCCCACTTCACCGACTCCTCCAGCTTCGGCGCCACCCGCTTCACGAACTTGCGCAGCGCCCGGATGATGGGCTGGTTCCGCCGCGCCTGCCCGGCCAGGTACTTGTCGAAGCTGGCGTAGCTCTTCATCTTCATCGTCCCCGCCCCTCCGCTCTTCTCCGCGTCCTCTTTACCCTGAGCCCGCATTGTGGGGCGAAGGGTGCGCCTCTGCGGTAGCTGTTCCCGAGTTTCGAGTTTCGTTTTTCGAGTTTCGTCCCCTATCCGTGTTCATCTGCTTGCCCTGAGCAAGTCCCGACGCAAGTCGGGACGCGCCGAAGGGTGGTTTCAAAATCTTTCGGTCTGGTCCAGCAGCAGCAGCGTCCGGTACAGCGCCTCGCACCCGCACGCCGCGTTCTCTCCGCTCTTCATCCTTCCTCCCCCTGAGCCAGCCGAAGTAACTGGACCGCGCAGTACAGCCGGTTGCGGCGCTTGGCCGTAACTTCTTTCAGCATGCCCGCGTCCACAAGCCTCTTCACCGCTGCCTGTGCGGTCGGGTAACTCACCTTGAGCCTATCCCTCGCCCGTGGGATTGTGACATACGGATTGGCGAAGATCTCGTCCACCAGGGCGAGGGTCGGTGCCGTCACCCTTCTCCTCTGCAAGCGATCTCTGTATTCCTTGTGCAGCCCCAGCAAACGTTCCGCTGTTGTCACCGCATCCTGCGACTGAACGGCAACGCCCCGCAGAAAGAATCTCAACCACTCTTCCCATTCGCCTCGTCTGTCCACCCCCTGCAGCCGGTCGTAATACTCCGCCCGGTTGCGCTCCAAATAGGCGCTCAGGTAAAGGAGCGGCTGAGTCAACAGGCCTCGTTCGCAGAGAAAGAGAATAATCAGCAATCGTCCCACGCGCCCATTCCCGTCAGCGAAAGGATGGATGGCCTCGAACTGATAGTGCAGCATCCCGCACTGCAGCAGGGGTGGCAGCGAAGCGTCCTTCGTATGCAGGAACTTCTCCCATTCACTCAATGCCGCGGTCATTTCCGGCGGAGGTGGAGGGACGAAGGTTGCATCAGCCAGAGAACAACCCGGCGGGCCCACCCAATTCTGGCGCTTGCGGAACTCGCCTCGCGTCTCATGTCCTCGCACCCCGCGCATAAGCTCCAGGTGCAGCTCTCGAACCAGCCGAAGACTCAAGGGCAGGCTGGAAAGACGCTTCCAACCGTGGCTGAGAGCTCGCACGTAGTTGTACACCTCGCGCGTGTCAGCCCGTTTGGTCTCTCCCTGGGGTTCGGCTTCGAAAAGAAACAGGTCTGACAGCGAGGCCTGGGTTCCCTCGATTCTCGAGCTCAACACGGCTTCCCGTCGCATGTACGGATTGACCAACAGATGCGGGTTGGGCAGCCGACGCCCCACGCCCTCCAGCGTGGCCAATGAGCGATCAGCCTCTGAAAGAGCGCCGACCAACTCCGACGAATAATCCAGCTTCGGGGGCAGTGGGTGCGGAACAAAGGCGGAATAGCCTTGCGGGGACTTGACGATCTGGCCTGCCGATTTCTCGCTGAACGATGTTATCTCCATGAATACCAATCAGTTACACCAGGAACCCATTCATTCTTGAATATAACCAACGCTATTAAAGAAATCAAGCTAAATCTTTAACAAGGCTTGCCCCTAGTAAAGTTTCGCGGGAGAGCTCTCATCTGGGTTCTAGCTGAGCTGCTCGGTCTGGTCCAGCAGCAGCAGCGTCCGGTACAGCGCCTCGCACCCGCACGCCACCTCCTCCGGCCGGCTCCACTCCTCCGGCGAGTGGCTGATGCCGTCCTTCGACGCCACAAAAATCATCCCCACCGGACACAGGTGCGCCATCGACTGCGCGTCGTGCCCCGCCCCCGACGGCATCGTCAGCGTCGGCGCCCTCATCTCCTCCGCCGCCTTCTGAATCTGCAAGCGAATCCGCCGGTCGGTCAGCGCCGGCTCGTGCGAGCTCACCGCCTCCCACTTGAAATTCACATTGTCCGCCATGGCGAGTTGCCCGGCGCGCGCGCGGATGCGATCGGCCAGCGTCTTGATCTTTTCCATCGAAAGGTCGCGGATCTCCACCGGAAACTCGACCCGCCCGGGAATCACGTTGGGCGCCCCCGGCTCCACCCGCACGTAGCCCACCGTGCCCACCTGCCGCCCCGGCTCGGCCGTCACGATCTCCCGCACCGCCTGGATGATTTTCGCCGCCGTCACCAGCGCGTCCCGCCGCTGGTTCATCGGCGTCGTCCCGGCGTGGTTAGCGAACCCTTCCAGCGTCACCTGGTAGCGGTCGATGCCCACGATGCCCTCGACAATCCCCAGCGGAATCCCCCGCTGCCACAGAATCCCGCCCTGCTCGATGTGCAGCTCCAGATACGAATGAATGCTCCCCGAAGGCGGGGTCATCTCCCCGATCCGCTCCGGGTCGCCTCCGTAGCGCTGAACCCAGTCGGCCAGCCGAGCGCCCTTCTCGTCCACCGCCTCCAGCTCCCCCGGGTCGAGCCGCCCGGCCAGCGCCCGGCTGCCGAACAGCCCGCGCCCGTAGTGCACGCCCTCTTCGTTCGACCAGATGACCAGCTCCAGCGGGTGCTCCGTGCGCACGTCCTTCTCATTCATCGTGCGGATGACTTCCAGCGCGCTCAGCGAGCCCACGCACCCGTCGAAGTTCCCTCCGTTCGGCACCGTATCAATGTGCGACCCGAACCACAGCGCCGGCAGGTCGTCCCGCTCCCCCGCCCGCCGCGCCCGGATGTTGGCCGCCGCGTCCACCAGTACCTCCAACCCTTGCGCCTCCAGCTCACCCATTACCCAGTGCCGCCCCGCCAGGTCTTCCGGCGAAAACCCCACGCGCCCCACCCACTTCCCCTCCACCTTCCCGAACTCGCTCAGCTTCATCAGTGACTCCCACAGCCGCTCGCCGTTGATGAGCGTCGGCCGGCACGGCACCGGCCGCTCCTCCTGCAAAGCCAGCAGCGCCTCCGGCGCCACCGCCGCGCCCACCAGCCCCGCGCCCACCCGCCGGTTGAACTCCCGTCTCGTTAGCATCGTGTCCCTTTCGTAGCGCCGGCATCCTGCCGGCTCTCTCTCTCGCATCTTGTAGCGCCGGCATCCTGCCGGCTCTCTCGTTCTGCCCGCGACCTTTTGTCGTTCCCGCCGTCTAACCTATGACGCCGGGAGCATCCTCGGAGTGGTCTGCCCGTGTCAAGCTTTGAACACGCGACCCTGCCTCGCAAAGGTTCAGCCCAGCGGCCCCTGCCGCTGGGAAGCCCTGCGGCAAGGTGGGGTCGCCGCTTTAGCGGCGATATTGAGCCGGCTTTTCCTTGAAATCCTCCGGAAAACGAGTAGAATGGCGGTTCCTTTCCAGAGGAGAAAGCGCAGCAACCGCAGTCCTCGCCCGCCCGCAGGCAGGCTGCCAATACGATTTCAGATCGAGAATTCTGCACTCACAGTGAAAAGGAGATTCGCATGAGGGCGCAACACCATTCGCGTTTCACTATTCTGCTGGCAATGACAACCGGGCTGGCTCTGGCCGGCCTGTCGCTTCCGTCCTTCGCTCAATCCGGCCCGCCGCCGGACACCAAGGCCAACATCCTTTTCAGCCAGGAGACCCCCAAACCGGCCGAGGAGAAGAAAGACGAGAAGAAGAAGGAAGAGGAAAAGCCCTTCGACGAAGTCGTCAAGGACATGGAAAAAATCGAAGGCCTCTTCACCTTCTACCGCAACGCCGACGAGAACAAGCTCCTGCTCGAGCTCCGCCCCGACCAGTTCAACCGCGACTACATCTACTCCTCCAAGATGGAGCAGGCCACCGGCGAGCGCGGCCTCTACGGCACCATCATGATGGACCAGTTCGTCTTCCAGTGGCAGCGCCTGGGCAAGCAGGTCCAGTTCGTCCAGCGCAACATCCGCTTCCGCGCCCAGCCCGGCTCCCCCGCCGCCCGCGCCGTCGAGAAGTCCTTCTCCGACTCCGTCCTCGGCTCCGCCAAAGTGGCCAGCAAGCCTCACCCCGACCGCCAGAGCGTCCTCATCGACCTCAAGGACATCTTCCTCGCCGGCGACTTCCACGGCCTGGCCCAGTACTTCAAGCAGGTCTACCAGACCGCCTACCAGTTCGACAAGGACAACAGCGGCTTCGTGCTCGTCAAGTCCTTCCCCAAGAACTCCGAGCTGGGCACCGTGGCCCGCTACAAGGCCGGCGAGTACGGCCAGCGCGGCTCCACCACCCTCCCCGACTCCCGCAGCCTCAACCTCCGCTTCCGCTACAGCCTCCTGGCCCTCCCCGAGAACGACTTCACCCCCCGCCTGGCCGACGACCGCGTCGGCTACTTCATGGACCAGTACATGGACTTCACCTCCGACAGGCCCGATTCCCCCTACGTCCGCTACGTCAACCGCTGGAACCTGAAGAAGAAGGACCCCAAGGCCGCGGTCTCCGAGCCCGTCGAGCCCATCGTGTTCTGGCTGGAGAACTCCATCCCCGTCGAGTACCGCGACTTCTTCCGCGAAGGCGCCCTGCTCTACAACAAGGCCTTCGAGAAGGCCGGCTTCAAGAACGCCATCGTGGTCAAGCAGCAGCCCGACGACGCCGACTGGGACCCCGCCGACATCCGCTACAACACCATCCGCTGGTTCGTCGGCTACGACGCCAGCTTCGCCATCGGCCCCTCCCACACCAACCCCTACACCGGCCAGATTATTGACGCCGACATCGGCTTCAGCGAGGCCATCGTCCGCCTCGGCGCCCGCCGCCGCTACGAGCTCATGGTCAATCCCGTCACACGGCTGCAGGAGCTGAAGGCCGAGCCCCAGGCCCTGCCCTGGCAGTTGGGCCGGCGCGACCCGCGCTACCTCTGCAACTACGCCTCCGAACTCGTCGACTACGCCTCCATGGCTTTGGACCTCCTCGCCGCCCGCGCCGACTGGAGCTCGGAGAAAGAGAAAGAATTCATCCGCCAGTTCATCGTCGAAGTCACCGCCCATGAGGTCGGCCACACCCTCGGCCTCCGCCACAACTTCCGCGCCAGCATCCTCAACCGCAATGACCAGTTGGCCGACATGCAGCGCGCCCGCTCCGTCGGCCTGGGCGCCTCGGTGATGGACTACAACCCCCCCATCGTCGCCCTCAAGGGCGAGAAGCAGGGCGACTACTTGCCCCAGGCCGTCGGCAGCTACGACGAGTGGGCCATCGAGTACGCCTACAAACCCATCCCCAACGCCAAAACACCCGAAGCGGAGCTTCCCGAGCTGCACAAGGTCGCTTCCCGCGTCGCCGACCCCCTCCTCCCCTACGCCACCGATGAGGACGCCTCCGATAACCCCCGCGGCCTCGACCCCCGCAACACCCGCTTCGACTTCACCGACGACCCCCTCGCCTGGCACCAGCACGAGTTCAAGCTCATCCGCGAGCTCTGGGCCAACATGGACGCCAAAGTCGTCAAGCCCGGCGAGAGCTACGAGATCGTACGCCGCTCCTTCGGCTACACCTGGACGCCCTACTTCCGCGGCGCCCACGTGGCCATGAAGTACATCGGCGGGCTCTACCACAACCGCGACCACGCCGGCGACCCCAACGGCCGCCTCCCCTTCGTCCCCGTCCCAGCCGCCGAGCAGCGCCGCGCCCTCGACTTCCTCGCCAGCGAAGTCTGGGCCCCGGACACCTTCCAGGTGCAGGCCGACCTCCTCAACAAGCTCCAGTTCGACCGCTTCTGGGACTTCAACTTCTCCGTCTTCAGCGCCCCGCGCATCGACTACCCGCTCCACGACACTGTGCTCTTCGTCCAGGGCGAAGTCCTGAGTGACCTCTACGCCCCCATCAAGCTCGCCCGCTTGCAGGACTCCGAGCTGCGCTACTCCAACCCCGCCGACCGCTTCACCCTCGCCGACATGTTCATCGGCGTCCGCGGCGCCATCTGGTCCGAGCTCGACTCCGCCTCCCCCATCAACAGCTTCCGCCGCAACCTCCAGCGCGAGCACCTGAACCACCTGCTCCGCATCGTCCTCCAGCCCGAGCCCGGCACCCCGGAGGACGCCGTCACCCTCGCCCGCGCCGACCTGGCCGAGCTGCGCGGCAAGATTGACCGCGCCCTCGCCTCCGGCAGCCTCGACTACACCAACCGCGCCCACCTGGAGGAAACCCGGGCGCGCATCCAGGCGGCCCTCGACGCCCAGGTCCAGCGCACCGCCGTCCGCTAGCCCAACCCAACGCTGTCATTCCGAGCCTGTCCTCCCCCGCCTAGCGGGGGAGGGCAGGCGAGGAATCTGCTTTTGTCCCTCGATGACTCCGCTCCTGCTCCGTTCTCTTTGAGATTGGAGATCTCAAATCTGAGATTCTCCTACTCTCCTGCCGGAATCAATCCCATCGCTTTGCCCAAGCGATGCCGTATAATCCCAACGGGCTTATGTCAGCGGACGAACCCAGGGTGCAACACCCCGGCTTGACCCCCGGCGGCGCCGACAAGCGCCGGGCCAAGCGCGTCCCCATCCTCACCCAGGTGGAGGCCCAGGGCGACCGCCGCTCCGTGCTCGGCCAGGGGAAGAACATCAGCCTCACCGGCATGCTGGTCGAGACCCCGGAGACTTTTCCCATCCACACCAGCGTGGTGGTTCGCTTCTTCCTGCCCCCCGAGCGCTTCCGCATCGAAGGCGCCGGGAAAGTGGTCTGGGAGGACGAAGGCCGCAGCATGGGCATCACCTTCACCGGTCTCACCGACGCCCACCGCGACCGCATCGCCGCCTATACCCAAACCTCGTCGGAGGAGCCCAGCGCGCTCATCCCTCCGCCCCAGGAAGGCACCGCGCAGCAGCGCCGCAGCGGCCGCATCCTCCGCCGCCTGGCCATCATCCTCAGTTGGCAGGACGCCGACGGCCACCCGCAGCTCGAAGCCACCGAGACGCAACTGCTCAGCCGCTTCGGCGGCTTGGCCCTGACCACCAGCGAGCTCCAGAAGGGCCAGCTCGTCTGGGTGACCCTGGCCGACACCAATAGCAAAGCGCAGGCGCGCGTGGTCTTCGCCATGACCTCGCAGTCCGCCGGACGCCGCGCCGTCGCCTTCGAGCTCCTGGGCGAGGAGGATTTCTGGGGCATCGAGTTCCCCCCCGCCCACGCTGCCACCCCCGTCAGCCGCCGCCGCAGCGGCCGCATCGAGCACGGCTACGAAGTGGTTCTGGTCTGGAAAGACGAATGGGGCCGCACCCGCGAAGACCCCGCCCAGACCCGCCTCCTCAGCGACTACGGCGCCGAAGTCATTGCCCCCGTGGCCCTCCCCGTCGGCTCCCGCCTCCGTCTGCGCGTCCCCAAGCTCGACCGCGAGGCCGATGCTCAGGTCATCTCCGCCCGCGCCGGCGAGCAGCCCGGACGCGTCGAGCTCGGCATCGAGCTCGTCGGCGTCGAAGACTTCTGGGACGTCGACATCCCCCCCGAGGCCGGCGACGCCTGAGCGTGGGAAGGGCAGGGTTTCTCGGAGCGCAACGGAGATCCCGCGCGGTTTGCGGGAAGCTTGCCGTCAGGGCACGGCTTCAGCCGTGCCGAAAGAGCTGGACCAAGAAGGTGGGGCTTTAGCCCCTAAGGTTCCTAAGCAAGGCGGGACAACCCTCTTGCCCTGAGCGAAGCCCCGCCCGGCGGGGCGGAGCCGAAGGGTTAGGGTTGTCAAACGAGGCTCGGTTTATGAGGGGTTTTAACCCCTGGGATTGGCTTATGGGGTCGCGGCTTCAGCCGCGACATTGAATCGTGCGCGCGAAGCGCGCACCGCGCTGCCGCAGGCTGTTGCGGAGGCTGCAAGCCGGAGCAACATTCCGGCAGTTGTTCTTAGTTTCTAGGAGGGTGCGATGCGCAGACTCTTTTTCATCACTGCCGCCTTGATTCTCCTCGCCGCCTGCGGCTCGCGCGCCGTCGACCTCGAGGCCGAGCGCGCCGCCCTCCGCGCCGCCGACCAGGCTTGGTCCCAGTCGACCTCCGACCTCGACCTCTTCATGTCCTACTTCGCCGACGACGCCGTCGCCGCCCTCCCCGACGCCGAGCCCGCCCAGGGCAAGCAGGCCATCCGCATCCTCTACAGCGGCATCTTCCGCACCCCCGGCTTTGCGCTCAAATGGACCTCCACCCGCGTCGACGTCGCCGAGAGCGGCGCCTTCGGCTACACCTTGGGCACCTTTGAGCTGACCTTGCAGGACTCCGGCGGTAAGACCCACGCCCGCACCGGAAAGTACCAGACCGTCTGGCGCAAGCAGCCCGATGGCCAGTGGAAAGTCGTCGCCGACCTCGCCGCCTTCGACTCCCCTCCCCCCATGTAGCGCCCCGGCATCCTGCCGGCAGCTTCGTACGCAGCAAGAAAGAAAGCCAGCTGGAAGCCGGCGCTACCAAAAAGTCGCCATTCGTAGCGCCGACGGGCAGAGCGAAATGCGGAACCTTCAACGCTTTTCGTACGTGACCCGAAAAATCGTCCCGCCGCGGTCGTCCGAAATGTAAAGCGCCCCCTCGGGCCCCACCGCCACGTCCACCGGCCGGTGCTCCACCCGCCCGCGCTTGTACCACACGTCCACAAAGTCCTCGATACTCACCGGCCGGCCGTTCTTGAACCGCACCCGCACCACCTTGTAGCCCGTCGGCACCGAGCGGTTCCACGACCCGTGGAAGGCGATGAAGAGGTCGCCGCGGTATTCGGCCGGAAACATCGTCCCGGTGTAGAACGCCAGCCCCAGCGGCGCCGAGTGCGCCTGCATCTCGAAAGTGTCGGGCACGGTACGGGCGCAGCGCTCGCGCGAGCCGAAGTCGGGGTCGGGGATGCGGTTGCCGTAGCAGTAGGGCCAGCCGTGGTCGTCGCCGCGCCGCACCAGGTTCAGCTCTTCCGGCGGCAGGTCGTCGCCCAGCAGGTCGCGCCCGTTGACCACCGCCCACATATCCTTGGTTTCCGGGTGCCAGGTGAACCCCACGGCGTTGCGCAGTCCCCGCGCAAAAATCTCCATCCCGCTGCCGTCGGGGTTGAAGCGAAGAATCGTCGCGCGGCGCGCGTCCTCCTCGATGCAGGCGTTGCAGCTCGACCCGACCGAAACGTAGAGCCCGCCGTCGGGACCGAACCCCACCGTACGGGTGAAGTGGTTGCCGCCGCGCGGCAGCCCCGCGACGACGACTTCCTTGTCGTCGGCGCGCAGGTCGCCGTTCGTATCCCGCGCGCGGATGACCTGGTGGCCCTCACCGATGTAGAGCCACCCGTCCTTCCAGTGAACACTGTGGGGCGCGTAGAGCCCGTCGGCGAAGACGATGTTCTCGTCCGCGCGCCCGTCGCCGTTCTTGTCCGGCAGCGCCCACACCCGCCCGCTGCGCTCGTTGGTCCCGACATACAGCGTCCCATCGGGGCCAAACCACATGAACCGCGCCCGCCCCAACCCTTCGGCGTAGACGCTCAGCCGGAACCCCGCCGGCAGCCCCGGAATCGCCGCGCCCTGCGCCTCCGCTGTCGGACCCTCCGGCGTCCGCCCGCACGCCGCAGAGAAGAGCAACACGGTGGCAAGTACTGCTCGAGCGATTTCTTGAACGCGAATCCTCATGACGCGAAAGACGCATTATACTTGGCTTTAGTTACCCTACGGCAGAAAGGGGCGATGCCTTGCAGCTCTGGCCCCAAGGCGCCTGGTTTGGCGTGACGCGCCGTCGCGCGCTTATCTGTCTATCGGTCCTGGTCGCTGCGCTAGTCTGCCTATTCCTTGTGGCCATCTCTTACGTTCGATACCGAGCGCATATTGCGCAGCAACTCTTGCAAGAAGTCCAAGCATTGAAGATAGGAGAGCCTCCGCCACCTGACGTCCTCCGAGCGATGAAGCGTCACGACCCCGGCTACCGCTTCGAGGCGGAGCCCTGCACCCCGCATGACTGCGTTTATGTGGCACACGTGAACAGTTTTGGCTTTGGCTATGGCGATGGTTGGGGGCAGACACCCGATGACTTTGTTTCAAAGGTGCACATCGCCCTGGACAAAGAGGCTTTGAACTACATTGGCTTGAGGTTCTGGCTAGCGGGGGCCTCATTCAGGGTGGTCGAGGGCCGAGTGCAAAGCCATTCTGGCATGGTAGCGGTTGAAGGCCCCGAGCACCGCTGGCGTAACGTCATGTGGGAGCTATCAGCGGCGATGCCGGAACCCGAGGCCGGTGACTTTGACTACTTCACCCCAGATCTCTCGGCTTGTACGCTGTATGTGAAGCGGCACTTCTTAAGTTGGGGACTTGATCCCGGAGGCGGCGGACTGAGCGCGCAGCTTACAGCTCACGCGTCGGAAGAGGAGAAGCGCAAGGCTTTCAATATCAACTGGAGTTGCCTAACCAAGCTGGGTGGTTGTAGCAGCAACGCTGAACTCGCACCCGAGTTGGCGGAATACACTAATGACTGCGTGCGGGGAGAGAAGCTCGTAAAAGCAAAGCCTTCGCGGAGGGAGTGATGTTGCACGCGTGGCACGACGTGCCCAGCTACTGCGATGAGGCGGGAAAGGACTTCAACGTCATCATCGAGGTGACCAAGGGCTCGAAGGTCAAGTACGAGCTCGACAAGCCCAGCGGCATCCTCCGCGTCGACCGCATCCTCTACAGCTCCATCGTCTACCCGGCCAACTACGGCTTCATCCCCCAGACCTACTGCGACGACAACGACCCGCTCGACGCACTGGTGCTCAACACCGAGCCGGTCGAGCCGCTCTCCATCGTGCGCGCCCGCGCCATCGGCGTCATGCGCATGGAGGACAGCGGCCGGAAGGACGACAAGCTCATCGCCGTCCACCTCGACGACCCCGAGGTCGCCCACTACGCCGACATGAAGGAGCTGCCGCCGCACCTCGAGCGCCAGATCCGCCACTTCTTCGAGGAGTACAAGGTGCTCGAGAACAAGAAAGTCATCGTCGAGGAGTTCCTCGGGCCTGACATCGCTCAGAAAATTCTCCGTGAGGCCGTCGACCTCTACGCCTCCACTTTCGCTCGGCGTGGTGAGCGATAGTCGAACCACCGCCGCGAAGCCTCCCGCCCCCGCCCCCTTTTGTAGCGCCGGCATCCTGCCGGCTCTTTCTTCATTTTCGAAGGCTACCTGCGGCCTGAAAGGCCGCGGGTTGGCCGAAGGCCTACCCGCGCTATCTAAGCCAGTCGCGTCTCAAGAAAAGGATGGGCCGGCCCTCAGGCCGGCCCATCGTCGTGCTTGCAGACGGCTTACTGGTTGATGGTCAGCGGACGGTCAAGCTGGATGGCCAGCTCGGAGCCGCGCTTGAGCTCCACGTCCTTGCCGCGCGTCAGCAGCACCGCGCCGGTTCCCGCCGCCGCGCCCGCGCCCGCGCCGATGGCCGCGCCCTTCCCGCCGCCGGCAATGGCGCCGATAATCGCCCCGATACCGGCGCCGCCGCCGATGGTGGCGGCGTCGCGCTTCTTTGTGCCCTCACTCTTCACCTGGCCTTCCTCGTCCACGGATTCCTTCTCCGATTCGTCGAGGCTGGTCAGAGAAGCCGAGAGGTCGTAGGTTTGGCCGTTGGGCAGCTCGAGCTCGTCGAAGCGCAGGCCCAGCTCCCCGCGCCCCTTCACCCGCCCCGGCCGCTGCACGTGGCTCACCCGGCCGCGGATGACGCTGCCTTCCGGAATCACCACCTGGTCGCCCTGACGCACCGAGTGGCTCACCACGCCGCTGAAGTCGTCACCCTCGCGCGCCGTCTTGGTGCTCAGGCTCTGGTTGATGGTGAAGCGGATTTTGGTGCCCTCCGCCACCCGCAGCGTCTGCGGGGCCGGAGCGGTCGCCGGTTCCGCCGGCGCCGCCGCTATCGGAGTGAGCGAAGCGATTTCGACCGCAGCCGGCTGCGGTGGCGGCTCGGGGGTCGTCGCCGGTGCGGGCGTCGGGTTCGCCGCGCGCCGCGCCGGACGCGAGGCCGGCGCCCCCGCCGGCGGTTGACTTGGCGCCAGCAGCGCCATCGCCGCCGGCTCGCTCGAGGCCACCGGTTGCGCCTCCAGCGTCTTTTGGTTCCGGTACCACCAGCCACCCCCGAACGCCAGCGCGGCCACCAGCACCAGCGCGATAGGAATCCAGAGTTTCGCTTTCATACTCGGTCCTCCTTCTCCCCGCGCCGCTTTCGATTATTCAAGCTTCGTATGAGTGCCGCAGGGCGCGAGGCACCTAGATTCGACTCTGCCGGTTGCGTCCGGGGTTGCCCGCGGAGTTTCGGGAGAGGAGGACGGAATCGCTGCCCGAGATAAGCTCAAGGAATGGCGGAGGAGGAGGGATTCCCCGCCCAAGGCGTGAGCCCGAGGCTCATGCGCCTTGGGCGCAGGTGCGCCTAGGGCGCAGAACCCCCTCGAGCCAAGATGCCGTCTAGCTCTTTCCTGCCCTGACCACTTTTCAACGAAAGCTCCCGCCGGCGGGCCTGGCCATTGCTCACATAGGTCTCCGTGTAGACCACCTTCCAGGGTCGGCCGGCCTTGGTGGAGCGCACTTTGCCGCCATTGTGCTGTTTTCACGCGAGCCGATAGGCCATGCGTGGAACCAACATAGCGCTTGCCTGTTACTTCACTTGGGAGGACGTACACGGTGTACATATCAGGCCTTTGCAAGAGTGGCGGAGGAGGAGGGATTCGAACCCCCGGGTCCCGATGCTATCGGGACCAGCCGCTTTCAAGGCGGCCCCGTTCGACCGCTCCGGCACTCCTCCACCCCCCATTATATGGGGTCGTCCCGCTGAGCGGGACGACATCACCCGCGACAGGGTTAGATTTAAGTTCAGCCCAGCGGCTCCCGCCGCTGGGAGCCCTGTCATTGGTCTTTCAGTATCCGTGTCCATCCGTGGTTCCGAACGCCTATCAGTCCCGAGTTCATTGCCTCGGCGCCGCCGACGGGCTAGAATCGGCCCTCCAAATCCCGCAGCGAGGTTTTGTCCATGAAGCGTCTCCTAGCCGTCCTCCTTTTCTCACTCTTCCTGGTGTTGCCGGTCGCAGCGGTGGACGAGGTCAACCACGTCGCCCGCACCCTGGCCGAGCTGGGCGCGCTCCCCGGCGTCAGCGGCTACGAAGAGCGTGTCAGCCAGTGGTTGATGCAGCGGCTCAAGGAGTATGACGCCGACCTGGACAACCTCGGCACCGTCACCGTCACCCTCGGCTCCGGCTCGCCCCACCGCCTCCTCGTCACGCCCATTGACGAGCCCGGCTACGTCGTCAGCGCCATTACCCCCGACGGCTACCTCCGCGTCCAGCGCCTGCCCCAGGCGGGCGTGCACCCGTGGTTCGACCTGCTGCACTCGACCCAGCCGGTGCAAATCCTCACCCGCAAGGGCGACCTGGTACCCGGCATCGTCGCCGGCCTTTCCACCCACCTCCACCGCGACCTCGGCGTCGACGACCGCACCGACACCCCCGAGCGCCTCTACATCGACGTCGGCGCGCGCTCGGCTGACGAAGTCCGCGCCCTCGGCGTCGATTTGCTCGACCCGGTCACGCTGGAAAAAGAAGTCTACGCGCTGCAACGCAACCAGCGCACCGCGCCCTTCTTGAGCGAGCGCTTCGGCGCCGCCGCGTTGGTGCGGCTCATCGAAGGCATGGACGCAAGCAAGCTCCAGGGCACGCTTACTGTCGCCTTCGTCACCCGGCGCTACATGGGCAACCAGGGGCTCGACCGCCTGGTGCGCGAGCAGAGGGCCGACGAAATGATTTTCGTCCAGCGCCTCGAAAAGAGTGAGGCCCAGCTCGGCGCCGGCGCCCTGGTCGCCAACTTCGAAGGCAACGAGCCCGCCTTGGCCGCCGACCTGTTGGCCGTGGCGCGGCAGTTCGGCCTGACGGCGCGGGCGGAGCTGGCGGAGGCCGCACCGCGCGGGCGCTACTCCGGCCTGTTGCCGCTGCCCGACCGCGTCGCCGTCGTCGGCGTGCCGGTCAAGTTCCCGCAAACCCCAGGTGAAGTCGTCAGCGCCGAGGACGTAACGCGGCTTGAGGAGTTGCTGGTTCTCTACCTCGGCGTCACCATCGGCCAGGGGCCGCCAGCGAGCCAGGTCGGGGGTGTGCTCAGTGGCATCATCGAGAGAACGATCGTCGTCCCCGGGGCAATTCTCGCCGACTTGTCCGTAGTCTACGGAGTCTCCGGCTACGAAGCGCCGGTGGCAGAGAAGATTCGGGAGCTGCTGCCGAAGTGGGCGCGGGAGCTGGCGTTTGAAGACGCGGCCGGGAACCTCATCGTTGCCTTCGGGCGCGAGAGCGACAAGCCCAGCCTGGTCTTCGTCGCCCACATGGATGAAATCGGCTGGGTGGTGCGAGAAATCCGCGACGACGGCGCGCTCGTCCTCGACCGCCGCGGCGGCTTGCTCGAAGAGCACTTCCTCGGCCACGCCGTGCTCGTCCACAGTGAGAAGGGCCCCGTGCCGGCGGTGCTGGAGCTTCCGGACGTTTATCGAACCGAGCGCTACCAGCCCGTCCGCGGGCGCGACCACGTCGCCTACACCGGCGCGCACAACCGCGAGTGGATCGAGCAGCAGGGTGTCCGCGTCGGTGACTTCGTCACCGTGCCGAAGAAATACCGCAAGCTCGCCGGCACCCGCGTCAGCGCGCGCTCCTTCGACGACCGCGTCGGCTCCACCGCGCTGGTCGCCGCCCTGCACCAGCTCGACCCGGCCAAGGTTGACCGCGAGGTTATCTTCGTCTGGGCGGTGCGCGAAGAGGTCGGCCTCGAAGGCGCCAAACACTTCGCCGAGCGCGCGCACGAGATGGATGGCATCCCCGACTTCGTCTTCGCCGTCGACACCTTCGTCAGCGGCGACTCGCCCCTGGAGTCGCCCCGCTTCGCCCAGGGCTTCCTCGGCCAGGGCTTCGTGGTGCGCGCGGTGGACAACAGCAACGTCGCCCCGCGCCCCTACGTCGACCGCGTGGTCGAGATCGCGCGCAAGAACAACATCCCCGTGCAGTACGGCGTCACCAGCGGCGGCAACGACGGCGCCGCCTTCGTCCCTTACGGCTCCATTGACGTCCCCATCGGCTGGCCCCTGCGCTACTCCCACTCCCCCGGCGAGGTCGCCGACCTGAAGGACGTGGAGGCGCTCGCCCGCATCGTCGCCGCCCTCGTCAAAGACTTTTGAAGCCGCGTATTTTGTGGGAGAATGGACTCGATGAAGCTGGTGGTTACCCTTGAGCGCGACGAAGACGGCATGTTCGTGGCGGAGTGTCCGGCCATTCCCGGGTGCATTTCCCAGGGCAAGTCGCGCGAGGAAGCGCTGCGCAACATCCAGGAAGCCATTCATCTCTGCCTCGAAGTTCGCCGGGAAGAAGGCCTGCCGCTAACGGTCGAGACGGCTGAGATCGAGGTCGGAGACTAGAGGCGAAACTCCCCGTTGTCTCAGGGGAGCGGACGGTCAAGACCCTGGAGAAACTCGGCTGGCGAGTGGCGCGACGGGCGAGCGGCAGCCACATCATCCTCGTCAAATCTGGATCAATCTACAGCCTTTCGGTTCCCGACCACAAAGAGCTGGCGCTTCGAAAAGTCCTCCGCCTCGCCAATGTAAGCGTAGAAGAGTTTACGAACGCCCTGTAGTGTCTGGAGAAAAAGTCGGGAGTGCAATGCGCGGCGGTGGTAGAGTAACCGCAACTTGCTTCGCGGGAGGCGGCCATGGCTGACCCATTCCAACTCGACCAGTATTGGGCCCGCAGAAAAGTGATTGCGGCGTTCACCCCCAAGTTCCACATCTACGACCCGACCGGCGCGCTGGTGGCCTACGTCGAGCAGAAAGCCTTCAAGCTCAAGGAAGACATCACCGTCTTCGGCGACGAAGAAAAGACCCGCCCGCTGCTCAAGATCAAGGCCCGCGCCATCCTCGATATCAGCGCCACCTATGACGTCACCGACGCCAACTCCGGCCAGAAAGTCGGCGCCCTCCGCCGCAAGGGCCTCAAGTCCATCATCCAGGACGAGTGGTCCGTGCTGGACCTGAGCGACGCCGAGGTCGGCACCATCAAGGAAGACTCGACCCTCATGGCCATGCTCCGCCGCTTCCTCTCCAATCTCATCCCCCAGAGCTTCCACATCCGCATGGGCGATCAGGACGCCGGCGTCATCAAGCAGCACTTCAACCCCTTCGTGCTCAAACACGACGTCGACCTGCGCCCCGACTCCAGCCGCCGCTTCGACCGCCGCCTCGCCCTCGCCGCCGTTGTCCTCCTCCTGGCGATTGAGGGTCGCCAAGACTAGAGCTTTAGCGGACGTAGGCAGTCCAGTCCTATGGGGTCGCCGCTTTAGCGGCGACATCAGACCAGCTTGGTTAGGCGGGTCAACCCTTTAGGGTTGACACCAACGCAGCAGAAAGATGAGAGGCTTTAGCCCCCTGAGGTCTCCTCTGCACCTCCGCGCTAGCCTCTCTTGTTTTGTCCTGCGGGTCACGAGTTACGAGTTACCAGTTACGAGTCACGTGTCGCCTGCAACGTCCCTTGAGCGCACGTAAAGCAGCAGGATACATTGACCCTTGTCGGAACTACGGCCTATCATGGGCGTACGGTGCCGGGGACTCCTCCATGATCGGCCAGACGCTGGGGCATTACCGGATTGAAGCGCACCTGGGCGCGGGCGGGATGGGTGTGGTCTACCGCGCGCGCGATGAGCGGCTGGGGCGGGCGGTGGCGCTGAAAGTTCTGCCCGTGGAGAAGCAGGCCGACGAAGCCGCCCGCGCGCGGCTGCTGCGCGAGGCGCGCGCCGCCTCCTCGCTCAACCATCCCCACATCTGCACCATCTACGAAGTCGGCGAAGCCGAAGGGCAAGCCTACATCGCCATGGAGCTGGTCGAGGGGCAGCCGCTCAACACCCGAGTTCCCGCCGAGGGCCTGCCGGTGGAAGCCGTGCTGCGCTACGGGGCGCAGGTAGCGGATGCGCTGGCGCACGCGCACGAGCGCAACATCGTCCACCGCGACCTCAAGACCGCGAACGTCGTGCTCACCCCGGAGGGCCGCGCCAAGGTGCTCGACTTCGGCCTGGCCAAGCGGATGGAGGAGGAACTGCTGGGGGCCACGCGTTCCAAGGCTCCCTTGACCCAGGAAGGCGCGGTTGCCGGGACGCTGCATTACATGGCCCCGGAGGTCTTGAGGGGCGAGCCGGCCGACGCCCGCAGCGACATCTGGGCGCTGGGCGTGGTGCTCTACGAGATGGCGAGCGGGAAGCTGCCCTTCGAGGGCAAGACCGGCTACGAGTTGAGCTCGGCGATTCTGCACCAGCCCTGTGCCTCCTTGCCCGCGAAAGTGCCCGCCGGCCTGCGGGCCATCGTGCAGCGCTGCCTGGCGAAGGAGCCGGGCGAACGCTACCGCACCGCCAGCGAAGTCCGCGCCTCCCTCGAAGCCCTGCAATCATCTGAAGCTGTTCCCGAAGCGGCGCCCGCGCGTGCTCGGTCCCTTCGTTGGGCCTTGTGGCTTCTGGGCATCGGCGCGCTGCTGATCGGCGGCGGCATCATCGCCGCCGTGATTCGCGGCGTGCCCTTCAACCTCGGCCTGACTCGCGTTGAACAGCCGGCCGTGCCGTCCTCGGCCGAGGCGTGGCCCTGCCGACCTTCCGCCAATCGGGAGGCGAACGAGTACGTGCAAACGGGCAGATTGCTGAGTGCCGCCCAGTTTGAGCCGTTGAGGGCCCGGCGGATGTATGAAAAAGCGCTCGAGCTCGACCCGCACTTCGCCGGCGCTCGGACCGCGCTTGGATTGAATTTCGTGATCATGCTGAACAATGGTTTTACCAATGATCCCAGTGTGCTCTACCAGGCCGAAGAGCAATTGCGAAGCGCCCTCCAGGACGAACCCGAGTGCGCCAACACCCACGGAATCTTGGCGGCCGTCTACCTCCTGCAAGGACGCAAGGAGCTGGTGCCCACGGAACTGGAGCGGGGGTTAGAACTCAATCCCAACGCCCTTGCGACCCGGCAATGGTCGCTGATATACCAGACGTTGAATGGAGACTATGGGCGAGCTCAAGAATTTGCCCAGGGGTTGCTTGCGGCTGACCCTACGTTCTTCCCGGCTCGCACCATCCTCGGGGAGGTCTATCGCGAGCAAGGCAAGCTCGAGGAAGCCATCCGCGAGCAGGAAAAGGTCCTGGAGCAGGACCTGACGAACCTTATTGCCGTCAACTACTTGTCCCGCGTCTACATTGACCAGGGCGATGTTGTCCGGGCGCGCGCCACTCTGGAGCGTGCTCGCCCCGAGCACCGTCAGAACTATAGCATCCGTGTTTCCTGGGCGCTGTTGCTGGCGCGGGAAGGGAAGCCGGCGGAGGCGCTGAAAGAGATGGATGCCGAGGTCCAGAAGTACGCCGAGGTGCACGTGTTCACTACGGCGGAGGCGGCGGCGTTCTACGCCCTGCTCGGCGAAAACGAAAAAGCCCTCGAATGGCTGGACCGGGCGGTGCGCAGCGGCGATGAGCGCGCCGAGTGGTTCCAGCGCGACCCGCGGCTCGAGAATATCCGCAGCGAGCCGCGCTTCCAGCAGATTCGGGAGTCCATTGCCTTCCGCCGCCAGCAGCGGCGCGCGTCCGAGCCCGCGAGATAGAAGCTATGACACGACCTCCGCGCAGAGTCGCCGAGGCCGATTCAACCAATCAATGGTTCGACTCTCGCTCACCATCCCGAGCGAAAGTCGAGGGACGATTCCACGGATAACTAGTCTTTGTAGAGCCAGGCAGCCACGAAGGTGGCGAGGATGGAGCCGACGGCCAGGTCGAGAATCCAGCCCCAACCGAAGATGAGGTGGCCGGGGGACCAGGTGCTGGCGGCAATGTTGACCGGGATGGCGGCGGCGAAGGCGAGCAGCACCCCGGCGCGCAGCGCCGTGTGCGGCCCGGGGCCGTGGGTGCCGCGGAAGCCCGCGTAGATGCGCGCCCCCACGTAGCTCAAGCCCAGCAGCACCAGCAGCCACAGCCCGAGGAACTTGGGATAGTCCACCTCGCTCAGCAGCGCGCCCGAGCCCTGCGCCTCCACGTACTTGTCGTGCAGGAGGAAGTAGTGGATGAAGAAGCCCCAGGCGGCCCAGACGACAAACCCGGCGAGCGCGCCCAGAAAAATCCGGCGCCGATTGACCTTGGCCATCCCGACACCCCCGACAGCAAAAGCTCTGGCCGACGCTGGCGCGACTGTAGCCGCGAGCAAGGCGCGTGTCAAGCCGCAAGCGCGCGTTGACACCGTTTGACGCCGCGGCCTAAGATGCTCAGCCAGGAGCAAGGCGCCTCCAATGATCGGTCAAATACTCGGACATTACCGCCTTGTCGACAAACTCGGGCAGGGCGGCATGGGCGTCGTCTATCTGGCCGAGGACACGCAGCTCGGCCGCCAGGTGGCGCTGAAGCTGCTGCCGCAAGAGTTCGCAGCGCAGCAGGACCGGCTGCAGCGATTCCTGAGCGAGGCCAAGCTTTCTTCGTCGTTCAACCACCCGAATATCGTTTCCGTCTACGAGCTGGGTGAGCACGAGGGTCAGCCCTTCATCGCCATGGAGTACGTGGCGGGAAAATCTCTGCGCGCCGTCCTGCAAGCCGGGCCGCTGCCGGTGAAGAAGCTGCTCGAGCTGGCCATTCCGGCGGCGGAGGCGCTGGCGCGGGCGCACCGGGCCGGCGTCGTGCACCGCGACATCAAGCCGGAGAACCTGCTGGTGAGCGAGGACGGCTACATCAAGGTGGCCGACTTCGGACTCGCCAAACTGAAGCCCACGCATACGGGCGATGCGACCATCACCGACCTGGGGCCGACCGCGTCGGGGCAGGTGGTGGGCACGGCGGCCTACATGTCGCCCGAGCAGTTGCAGGCGCAGGAAGTCGACGGGCGCAGCGACGTGTTTTCCTTTGGCATCGTGCTCTACGAGATGGCGACCGGGCGCTCGCCCTTCCTGCGCCGCTCGGCGGCCGACACTTCGGCGGCCATCCTGCGCGATTCACCCCAACCGGTGCGCGCGCTCGCGGCCGCGTCGCCGGCGGAGCTCGAGCGCATCATCGGCAAGGCACTGGAGAAGGAACCGGAGTTCCGCCACCACACCATGGACGACTTGGTGGGAGACCTCAAGCGACTGCGGCGCGATCTGGAGTCCGGTCGCCTGTCGATGGGGGAGACGGCGCCTGCGACGATGGCTCCGGCCCAGGCGTGGTGGAAACCGGCGCTGCTGGTGGCCGGGATCGCCGCCGTGGTCGTGCTGGCGGTTCTCCTCAAAGTCGCCCCGCGGGGCGGGCCGGCCGGCCCGCCGGCCGCGACGCAGGTGATCCAGTTCACCGCGCTTCCGGGCCTGGAGGACAATCCCACCTGGTCGCCCGACGGCCGCGCGCTGGCCTACGCCGCCGACACGGCCGGCAACCTCGACCTCTACATCCAACAGATCGGCGCCGGCTCACCCCTCCGCGTCACCGATTCGGATGCCGACGACGCCCAACCGGCGTGGTCGCCCGATGGCGCGTACCTGGCGTTCGTCTCAGCGCGCGCGTATCCGGAGAAGCGCCTGTCCACCATGCTGGGGATGGGAACCTTCGGGCCGTATTTCGCCGGGCGCAACGGCGACGTCTGGGTGATGCCGGCACTGGGCGGGCCGGCGCGACGCATCGCCGAGGACGCCTACTACCCGGCCTGGGCGCCGGATGGAAAACAGCTTGTCTACCAGGCGTTGCGCGACGGCCAGTGGGGCTTGTGGGTGCAGGAGGTGGATACTCAAACGCCCGCCCGGCAGGTTCTGACTGCCCGAGACCTCCGCACCTCGAGGCCGAATCTGCCGACGGTGATCACGCAGCCGGCGTGGTCGCCCGATGGACAGTGGATTGCCTTCACGGCCGGCGCAACCAATGCCCTGCACATCTACGCGGTTGCCAGCGCGGGCGGGGAGCCACAACGGCTGACGGAGGACGGCGCCGTGGCCATGATGCCGAGCTGGTCGGCCGACGGCCGCTGGCTCTATTTTTCCTCCAACCGCGGGGGACAGTTGAACTTGTGGCGGGCGCGGTTCGAAGAGGCCCGCCTGAGCCCTCCCCAGCAACTGACCGCCGGTAGCGGGGCCGACCTGCGCGCGCGACCGTCGCCCGATGGAAAACGGCTCGCCTACAGCAGTGTGCGCGACGCCTACGACCTTTGGGAGTACGACCTGGCCACCGAGCGGGCCACTCGCTTGACTACGGAGACCACTTTGGAAGATAACGCACGCCCGTCCCCGGACGGGAGATGGCTGGCGTTCTCTTCCAGCCGGCTGGGCGCCAACCATCTCTGGCTCTTGAACCGCAGCGATGGCAGTTTGACTCAGGTTTCGACAGGCCCCAGCCCGGGCATCGTGCGTCCCTCCTATTGGTCGAAGGATGGACAGTATCTGTATTTCACCGAGAACCTGCGCGCGACGGCGGGGCAGGCTACAGTGGTGAAATATCGGGTAGGTGTGGGGAGCAAGGAAAAAGTCTTCGAAGGCTCGTTCGTGGGAGCTGGGTTTCTCTGCCTGGCGGCGGAGGACAAGTACATGGTGGTGGGACAGGCGGGAGCGCAGCCGGGAATCGTGCGTGTCGAGCTCTCCACCGGACAAACCGTTGTCCTGGCCCACCCGGCGGAGGGACAAGCCTCCGATCCAGCCTGCTCGCCGGACGGACACGACGTTTCCTTCCACGTGGAGCGCGGCAACCATCGGGAGATCTGGACCGTGCCTCTCATGGGAGGGGAGGCGGGACGGCTGACCTCCGGCCACGAAGATGCCCATCCCGCCTGGTCGGCTGACGGGCGGCGGATTTATTTTCTTCGCAACCACCAGGACATCTATGCCGTGCCGCGCGAGGGTGGAGAGGCCAAGCCGGTTACGCGCTATCGGTCCTTCAGCATCATGCTTGATTACCCGGACGCTACTCGGGACGGCCGAAAGCTGGTTTTCACTCGCAACGACAAGGGCGGCGATATTTTCGTGCTGGATCTCGCCGGCGAGTAAGGCATGATTGAAGCGCGGGGGAGCCGGCACGCGATTGCGCGCGCCTACGACCTCTACAGCCTCCTCTACGGGCACGCCGCGGCGCGGTTGCACCGCGAGGCAGTGAGCCGCGGCCTGGTGAAGGCGGCGGCGCAACCCGGCGAGCGTGTGCTGGAAGTCGCTGTCGGCCCCGGCGTGGTCCATGAGCGCTTGCAGCGGCGGCTGGGGTCCGGCGGCCTGCTGGTCGGGATTGACCTTTCGGCGGGGATGCTGCGGGCGGCGCGACGCCGCTTGCCCGGAGCGCGGCTGGCGCGCGCCAACGCCCTGCAACTCCCATTCCCCGACGCGCGGTTCGACCTCGTCTGGGCTAGCTACCTGCTCGACCTCATTCCCACCGCGGAAATCGCGCCGCTGCTGGCGGAGTTCCGCCGCGTGCTGCGCGCGCCCGGGCGGCTGGCGCTGGTCAACCTGAGCCGGCCGAGCCGCGCCAACGGCTTGACCCGCTGGGAGCGTTACTATCAACGCACGCCGGGTTTCCTGATCCCTTGGGTGTTTGCCGGCTGCCGCCCGGTGGAAGCGGAGCCGTTCGTCCGCGCCGCCGGCTTCGTCGAGGTCGAGCGCGAGCTGGTGGACGAAGGCCTGACCTCGGAAGTCATTACCGCGACGAAATCGGAACCACAGATGCACACGGATTCACACAGATAGGAAAAGAAAACTCAGCAGCGAGAACACAAGGCACAAGGCACAAAGCACAAAGCACAGAGCACAGAGCACAGAGCACAAAGATCTCACCACAGAGGCACAGAGGGCACAGAGGCACACAATGGCGATCAAGACCATCATTGAGCCGTTCAAGATCAAGACGGTGGAGCCGATCCGGTGGACGTCGCGGCCGGAGCGGGACGAGCGGCTGCGCAAGGCCGACTACAACCTCTTCCAGCTTCCCGCCGAGGACGTGCTCATCGACCTGCTCACCGACTCGGGCACGGCGGCGATGTCGACCCGCCAGTGGGCGGCCATGATGATGGGGGACGAGAGCTACGCCGGCAGCCGCAGCTTCCACCGCTTCCAGCGCATCGTGCAGGGCATCTTCGGTTACCGGCACGTCATCCCGGCGCACCAGGGCCGCGCCGCCGAGCGCATCCTCTTCAGCGTAATGTGCAAGAAGGGCGACGTGGTGCCGAACAACACCCACTTCGACACCACGCGCGCCAACATCGAGTTCGTCGGCGCCGAGGCGGTCGACCTGGTCATCCCGGAAGGCAAGCAGCCGGCGGCGCAGCATCCCTTCAAGGGCAACATGGACGTGGCGGCGCTCGAGCAGCTCCTCGCCCGCGTCGGCCCCCAGCGCGTGCCGCTGGTCATGCTGACCATCACCAACAACTCCGGCGGCGGCCAGCCGGTCTCGCTCGAAAATGCCCGCGCGGTGAGCGCCGTCTGCCGCAAGCACAGCATCCCGCTCTACTTCGACGCCTGCCGCTTCGCCGAGAACGCCTACTTCATCAAGCTGCGCGAGAAGGGCTGCGCGGCCAGGACGCCGAAAGAGATTGCGCAGGAGATGTTCCGGCTCGGCGACGGCTGCACCATGAGCGCCAAGAAGGACGGCCTGGCCAACATCGGCGGCTTCCTCTGCACCAACGACGACGCCCTGGCGCTGCGGGAGAAGAACCTGCTCATCCTGACCGAAGGCTATCCCACCTACGGCGGCCTGGCGGGGCGCGACCTGGAAGCCATCGCCGTCGGGCTGGAGGAGGCGCTGGACGAAGACTATCTGCGCTACCGCATCGTCTCCACCGGCTACCTGGGCCAGCACCTCTCCGACGCCGGCGTGCCCATCGTGCAGCCGCCCGGCGGTCACGCCATCTACATCGACGCGCGCGCCTTCCTCCCGCACCTCCCGCCGGCGCAGTTTCCCGGCGTGGCCCTGGCCTGCGAGCTTTATCTCGAAGGCGGCATCCGCGGGGTCGAGATCGGCACGCTGATGTTCGGCGCGGCGGCGGCGATGGACCTGGTGCGGCTGGCCATCCCGCGCCGCGTCTACACCCAGAGCCACATGGACTACGTCATCGAGGTCATCCTCGAAGTGTGGCAGCGGCGGGAGCAAATCGGCGGCTTGCGGCTCACCCACGAGGCGCCCTTCCTCCGCCACTTCACCGCGCGCCTGGCGCCGCTGTGAAATGTCTGACCCGGAGCGTAGTCGAACGGACCCTCCCTTGTGACTGGCTTCTGAGGATTGACAGGAAACCGGCGCGGGGCTAGAGTCCGCGGTATTCCACGGGACGTCGGACGGCTGGGAGGGTTCACATGAGGCTTTGGAAGTGGGTCTACCTGATTCTGGTGGGGGGGCCGGTCGCGTTGTCGGGCGCGATCCTGCTGCTGCTGGTCATTCTGTTGGCGGTCGGCGCGCACATCGAAGACGAATGGCCCATCTTCGTCGTGCTGGCGTTCCTGCCCTTGCCTGTGTGTGCCATCACCATGCTGGTGCTGTGGTACAAGATGTGGGCGGCCATCCAGGACGGGCACGCCCGCACAACTCCGGAGAAGGCCGTCCTACTCCTGTTCATCCCCATCTTCAATATCTACTGGGTGTTCCAGGTTCTCTGGGGCTGGGCCAAGGACTACAACGCCTACACCGCCCGGCACGGGTTGGCCAACGCGCCCAAGATGCCGGAAGGGCTGTTCCTGGCCTACATCATCCTCTGCTTCCTGGGGGTGTTCGTCCTCCCGGTGCTCATCAACTTCTTCGTCATGCTGTACATGATCTGGAAGATCTGCGACGGCGTGAACGCCCTGCCCCCGACCCCGGCAGCGCCGGCCCCGGCCCCCACGCCCACACCGACTCCAGCCTAGGGCCCGGTTCGACGACTGTAGTTTGGAGGTACACCATGATTCTCAAACGGATTGTGGGCATAGCCCTAGCGTCGTCTAGTATGCGCTACTTCTTGCCGCTTTGCCTCATTGCTCTTTCCTTGTCCGCTCTCGCAGACGACAAGCCCAGGGTCTTCATTAGCGACAGCAAGTCATGGGAAATCGCCGGCGGCTTCGGGGCCAGCGACAATGCAGCCGCCGGTGCCGTCAAGGGTGGTGCCAGGCCGCAGACGGCGGAGATCATGAAGACGTTTGGCGAACGGTGCCCAGAAGTAACTGTGACCATCAAACAGGACAAGGCTGATTACATCGTTCTGCTCGACCACGAGGGCGGGAAGGGCTGGGTCAGGAAGGACAACAAAGTTGCTGTCTTCAACAAAGACGGCGACATGGTGCACAGCGGTTCAACGCGCAGTCTGGGTAACTCCGTCAAAGACGCGTGCAAAGTGATTCAAGAAGACTTGAGCAAGAAACGCTAGCTCCTAGAGTGGATCTTTCTGGCATGGCCCGGCGAGCACTACTTCTGCTCCCAGGCGGAGAACAAGAGTGTGCTGGCGCTCACGGTGGAAGCCGGCAAAACCTACTACCTCCAGCAGAAGGTCCGCTTCGGGTGGATGAAGGCGCGCAACAAGCTGGTGCTCCTCGACGAGGAGGAAGGCAAGAAAGGCCTGGCCAAGTGCCACCTGGCCCTCTTTGAGGAGAAGAAGTAAGACCAGCGCCGGCCCGCTGACCCAAGTCCGAATCAGAAAAACAATGAGCCCAAGGGGCGGCCCCTTGGGCTCTTCTTTTTTGGAAGACTACTAAGAAGCGGCCCGAGAAGTCGAGAGGGACTAGCGCCAGCGCTGTCTCTATTCCAAATCGCGCGTCAGCCCGGCCTGTACTGGTACAGTCATGGTCCTGTCCTCGGACAGTCATGGTCCAGGTGACGGTACAGGATTGACAATGGCTAGCAGCATTGTTGTAGTCTCCTGATTCAGCAGGGGGTTGGTAGAATGGACGATAAAAGGCTAGTGGAAGTGTCTCAACTTATTCGGGAATGCAGAACGATCCAATACAAACTCAGGGACGTTCTTGGGAGTGCTTTCTTCGAGAACACTCGATGTTCGGTTTCCCGGCGCGTGGAAAGTCGACTCTTGATAGAGCGTTTGATAAACAGCACAGAGGTGTTGGCGGAGGTTTTCCGACTGCCTCCGTATGACGAGAAACGGTCTTTGCTGGAAAACTTTGTTGGAAGGCGGGTCAGGCGAACCGGCGGCGGGACTAGCTAGCAAATTCCGGATGTCCGCTCTGGATGAAGATAGCGTTTCGGATTTCGTGGAATAGCCAGCTTTGTGAAACGCCGGAGATGCCTCGCCAACTGATGGGGGCTTTTTCGCGAGGAGAGAGGTGAAAGACGGCGACCTCCACATTCTTCCCATCGCGGGAAGTGACCCCGCCAGCCCAAACATCGTTTGGCTCCACGAAAAAGACGGCGGCCTGAAAGCGAACTGTGATTGACGCGGGGGAGACTTGCTGCATTTCTGGAAACTGTGGGAATTGGACGCGCAGGTGTTCCTTGACGGCAAGGAATATGCCGTCGATATCATCTGGCGTAACACGAATGCGCCGGCCGTTTTCGTCCGCGGGCAGTTGGCGGGAAAAAGGCTGACCGATAATGTCAAAGTAGTCGATCTCCTGTGGAAGAGCTACAGGAATGTCTTCCGCATCGAAGCCGTTGCTCTGGAAGCGAATCCCAAGGGAGGTTACTCGGTCAGCCGAAGGGCGATTGTTTCCGAAAAAGCGAGCCGGAGTGTAATTGTCGGGTCGAAGCCTGAACACTTCTTGCGGATTGGTTCCCGCACAGTACAGCTCAGGTTGGAAGAGGGGGAACTTTGTCCTTACAAATTCGATTTGGCTGGGTGTGAGAATGGGCACACCCGAGCAGGAGGCGATTACTACTCCGGTATCGCCGCTAGAGCTGCCTGCACAGGCTGATAACACAAGGAGGATGAGGAAAAGGGTTGTCGTTCGCATAGCCGCAGTTGCCACACCGCGGCTTGCAGGTTGCAGCCCACACTACAGGATGTGGGGAATCAATAACTTACAGGAGAAAGTGGTTAGATTAGGGGGAACACTGGCCCGATTTGGAACCCTTTTCGGTTTCGTTTTGGCCGAGCACTGGATTTCTTATGTGAAGGTCGAAGCTACACGGAAACGAGCCCAAGGGTATCCCAGGGCTCTCGTTCCTTTCATTCAAATGCGCTAGAAGCGGCCGAAGACGCCGAAGCTGATGTGGAGGTTGGAGTAGAGGCCGCGCTGGGTCTGGGTGACGTCGGGCCCGAACACGGCTCCGCCCACGTCGGCGGCGCCGCGCTGGGTGAAGCGCGAGGGCGTCAGGACAAAGCGGGCGTCGCCGCGCATGCCGACGTGGCGGGTGGCGTAGTACTTGATGCCGCCGCCGATGTTGCCGCCGACCTTGGTGTGGCGGTGCTCGTAGCTGGCGACGCCGAAATCGCCCGCGCCGGTGTCGAGGAAATCAATGAGCGGGCCCTCGCCGTACTGGATCACGGTCAATCCCCCGGTGACATAAGGGATCAGCTTGCCGCTCTCCCGCGTGTGGAATACCAGGTTGCCGTGGTGCAACAGGATGTGGCCGTCATCCCGGCGGAAACGGCGGACGGTTAGCGTGGGGAGCGCTACCTGTGCCGCAGGGATGACCGTGTCGGTGTAGGCGCTGTTGAAGCGGAAGTTGTCGTCCTGGCTCATCTCGAAGGTGTACTCCAGCGAGAAACGGGGCGAGACGTCGGCGCCCGCGCGCAGGCCGGCGTGCCAGCGGAAGTCCCTGGAGCGGATCTGCGGCCGGAAAAGGTCCTGGAACTGCGGCGCGACGTTGGTGGTCAGATAGGTCGTGTAGGCGGAGTTCTCATTCACATCGGTGGGGAAGGCCAGGTTCCAGTAGAAGCCGACGTGCCCCTCGATTTCGAAGTTGTCTTCCGGGTCGCGCCCGTCGTGGGCTGAAACCGCCGGAACCGCCACCACCGCCACGAGCACACACAAGCCGAGCGCCAGCAGTGTCCTCTTCATGTCGCCAACCCCCTGAGCAGAGTCCCAATCCCCAGTCCGCGCCACTGTAGCCCAGGGGGGAGGCAGTGTCAAGTTTTGGCTTGTTCTAGCGGGCGGCGGCGGGGTCGGAAGAGGAGCCGGAACGCTCGGCAATGGCTCGGGCGTGGGCCAGAACGCGGGGGTCGCGGACACCGACGGCGAGGGCGGCTTCCATCGCGCGGCGCGCCTCCGCCCAGCGTTCGTTGGCGGCCAGGGCCCAGGCGTGAGCGTCGCGGGTGAGGACATCGCGGCGGCGGGCGAGCTCGTGCTCGGCCAGCCACAGCGCCTCCTCCGGCCGGCCGGCGTGGTCGGCGTAGTAGAGGATGAGCTCGCGGTTGGCGTTGTCGGCGCCGTGGACTTCCTTCAGAGCCGCTTCCTCAAAACGGGCGAAGGCGCGCGCGGTCTCGTCCGTCTCGCCCGCCTCTTTCAGGGCTTCGGCGAGCAGAAAGAGGTTTTCCGGGTGGGGCGCGACTTCGTAGTGACGGCGAAGCAAGGCGACAGCGTCGTCGGGGCGGCCCTGAGCGGCGCGGACGCGGGCGCGCTGGGCGAGGGCGTAGTGGTAGTCGGGGAAAAGGTCGAGGGCGAGGCCGAGCAAGGGATCAGCCGCGTCGAGGTTGCCGCGCAGCAGCTCGAGGTGCCCCATCTGGGTCAGCAGCCAGGCGCGGTCTTCGGTTTCCGCGGCGGGCGTGCGCTGGTAGGCGGCGCGCATGAAGTCGAGCGCCCCTTCGAGGTCGCCGAAGAGCTCGCGCAGGTAGGCGCCGCGGGTGAGCCCGGCGAGGTTGCCCGGACGGAGGTCGAGCATCCACTGCGCCGCCTCTTCGGCGGCGGCGTAGTTGCCGAGCTCGACGTTGGCGTCGGTGAGCAGGCCGTACACCTGAAGGTCGTCGGGGACCAGCTGGTTCAGCTCCTTGGCCTCGGCCAGCGCGGCCGCAAACTCGTGCCGGCCGAGCCGCAGCCAGACGCGCAGCTTGCGGGCCTCGAAGTTGTCCGGGGCCAGCTTGAACGACTCGGCCAGCGCCTTCTCCGCTTGCGCGTAGTGCTTCGGATCGGCGGTCTCGCGGGCGCGGCGGGCGAGCGCCGCCGCCAGCTCGTTCCAGGCCTGAGGGTTGTCGGGATGCTGCGCGATGGCCTGCTGCGCCCAGGCGATGCGCTGCTCGGCGGGGGAGAGGCGCGCCGGCGCGGCTTGGCCCTTCACCTCCACGGCAAGCGCCAGAAGGAGCATGAAGATGAGCCAGCCTCGCATGACGCGCCTCTCAGTTGGCGGGACAGGGCGATGCGCCGCAGCCCTGCTCCGTCGGGTCAACGTGGCGGCGGTTGCGGCCGTCGTGCGCGAAGGCCACATAGGGGAAGGTCGGCTGATAAGGCTTGTCGTTGGCGTTGACGCCGTCGCCGATGGAGTTGTGCGGGAACCCGTTGAAGGGCGGCCCGGCCAGCACGCCGGCCACGGCGCGGGCGGAGATGTCGGTGACGTCGTCGGAGACGCGGCGGCCGTTGGGATAGCCGGCCAGGTCGCCGGCCAGCAGCCCCATCCGCTTCTGCATTCCCACGGGCGTGGGCGGGACGCCGGTGTTGAGCCGCAGCACGTCGGCCACGGGGCCGCCGGCGGGGAAGTTGGTGCAGCCCAGGCCGCCCACGGCGCTGACCAGTTGCGCGTGCTGCGTGTACTGAACCAGCGGCAGCAGGTCGACGCGCGGCGGCGCCGGGATGGGAAGAATGTCGGGGCCGAACAGCGCCTCGTAGACGGCGTTGAGCACGCGCGCCAGCAGCGGGTCGAGCGCGAAGCCCGCGAACTGCCCGTCGTCTTTGGGCGGGCTCATCGAGAAGCGGTCCTTGGAGCCGGTGCCGATGAGGAGCTCGTTGAAGAGCGCGTTGCCCATGCGCTGCACCTGGCGGAAATCCTGAATCGCTTCGGGGCTCTCGGCCAGCGCCTCCAACTTGCTGCGCACCGTCGGCGAGCGGCGGATGGTGACGCGCGGGCGCGAGGTAGTTCCCCAGACGCCGATGGTGGCCTGCGGGTCGCAGGGGCCGTGGAGCTGCGAGTCGCTGGTCAGCATGCTGATGGGCACTTCGATAGCGATGGTGTTGACGTTGAAACCGGAGACGGCGTCCGAGGCAAAGTTCTGCGTGTCGTCTGCGTCCTGCGCCGGCGTGAGCACGCCGGGGGCGGCAAAGCCGGTGGCGCGGAAGTTGATGGAGTCGAAGGCGGCGCCGAGGTCGATCCAGAAGGGGTCGTCCACGGTGCCGGCGAAGACCTTGACGCTGCCGGGCAGGTTGTAGACGCCCTGCGGCGCCAGGACGGTTTCATAGTCCGGCATGGTGCGCGGGCCGACGTTGGAGGGCACGGCAAAGAGAGGCTGGCCGCCGGAGAGCTCGGTGCGCTGGGCGCCGCGGACCATTGTGACCGTGTAGCGTTGGCGCAGGCTCAAGCCGGCGGAGCCGGGCCCGTCGAGCGCGGTGACGGCCGGCGGGACGATGGGAGTGCCCGGAGGAACCGGCGGGGGCGAGTTGGCCGGCGCCGGGATGCCGTTGCCGGCGCCCACGAAGGCGGTGAAGACGCCGGGCAAGCGCGTCTCGGTGGTGAAGCGGAACTCAAAAACAATGTCTTCCATGGCGTCGTGGTTGTTGTCGATGCGGATGGCGTAGAGGATTTCGGGGTCGAAGGGGAAGTAGTTGGGGCCGTTCGAAGGCTCGAGCAGCGGGTCGACGTCCAGCAGGAAAGTGACCTTGCTCGGATCGTCGTAGCTGACGAAGGCGAAGAAGTCGGCGATGTCGGCCAGCCGGTCGATGGCGGTGATGGGAGCCTCGCGGTGGTTGGCGGCCCGCAATCCCGGTGGCGCTGCCAGCATCGCCACCAGCAGAGATGAAAGGACAGCTTGCAGAGTCTTCGAGCGCATGGGTCCTCGCTTTCCCGATTTACTTGGACTTGGCCGGCTCAATCTTCTCGACGTGGAGGGATTTGTCCTCCATCCAGTAGCCGGTGAGCTTGACTTCCTGGCCGAGGGCGGCGTCGGTGACGGCGTCCTGGTTGTGGATGTTGTAGACCTTGCCGCCGCTGACGAAGACCCACTTGGCGCCCTTTTCCTTGACGCACTGGACGGCGCAGTCCTTGTGGCTGGCCATGGTGCCCTTGGCGGCGCAGGCGGAGTCGCTGATCCACCCGGTCCAGGTCTCGGACTTGGGCTTGGTGGTGTGCTTGTCCGCGGCCGCGGTCAGGGCCAGGCCGAGGACGGCGAGAACAGCCAGAAGAGCAATGGCTTTGCGCATGGTTACGGTTCCTCCCAAAGTTTGCCGGCGCCTTCAGGGAGCCGGCGGTGTCAACGGGAGTACGCAATCAAAACGTCGTTGGATTGCCGCAACAGAGAAAACTTACCGCAGAGGGCGCAGAGAGAAACGCAGAGGGGCGCAGAGAAAGGCCGCAGGTAGCTCGTCCTGCGGACTCACAACCTGCGCTACCCGGCGGTGCCAATCAGGACGATGGGGCCGGTGGGCTGGGGGACGCCGCCGGCGGGCTCGACGGTGACGGCGAAGGCCTTGGCGGCCACCCCTTCCGGCAGCGGCGGCAGCAGGATGGCGCCGGCGCCCTGCGCATCAGGGTCGAAGACGCCGGCGCTGATGGGCTTGCCCTCGGCGGGGATGAGCCAGAGCTGGTAGGTCTTGCCCGAAGGCAGCGGCTGCAGGTTGGACGCGGTGAAGACCAGCCCTTTGCGCGCGTGATAGAAGGCGCGGCCCTGGGGCAGCGGGCGCGCCTGCGCGGCGACCAGGGTAACGCGCACGGCGTCCGGCGCGCTCAGCACCTCCATCACCGCGCGGGCGCGCGCAGTCTCCTGCCGCTGGCGTTCGGCGGACTCGTGCAGCGCCGCAATCTGCTGGCGCAGATTCTCGTTGAGGCGGAAGAGCTCGCGGTTGGCGTAGCCCAGCCAGACGGTGCTGGCGAAGAGCACCAAGGAGGCAATCGCAAAGGTGAGCGAAGCCTGCTGCAGCCAAGCGCGGAAGCCGATACGAGCCGGCGCGGTGGCCGGTCGGGTACGGATTCGGTCGAGGAGCTGCTGCCTGACGCGCGGCGAAGGCGTTTCCGTCGGCGCGGTGAGAGAAAGCAGTGCCAGGCGGCCGCGGGCTTCTTCGAGGCGGCGCTGGCACTCGACGCAGGAGCGCACATGGGCCTCGAGAGCCTGTCGCTCGTCGAGGTCAAGCGCGCCGAGGGCGAGCAGGTCGAGCTCTTCGGGTTGGGGGTGCCCGTTCATGGGTTCAACACTCGTCGCAAAGTCTCCACCGCGGCGCGCAGGCGGCTCTTGACGGTGCCGAGGGGCTCGCCGGTGCGGGCGGCGATTTCGCTGTGGGTCATGCCTTCGAAGTAGGCCATCTCCAGCGCTTGGCGCTGCTCCGGGGGCAACTGCTGCATGGACGACTGCACCTTCGTCATCGCCTGGCGCTGGGCGACCGCCGATTCCAGGTTGAAGGGCAGGGCCACTTCGAGCCGCGCCGGGTCGTCGGCGGGCGGGTTCTGCCGCCGCAGACGGCTGATGGCGCGGTTGCGAGCGGCGACCAGCAGCCACCCGGGCAGCGAGCCGCGCGCGGGGTCGAAGCGGTCGGCGGTGCGCCAGAGCTGGTAAAAGATGTCCTGGAGGACTTCCTCCGCGGCGGGTTTGTCGCGCAGGACGCGGAAGGCCACCGAGTAGACCAGGTTCGCATAGCGGTCGTAGAGCAAAGCCAGCGCGGCCTCGTCTCCGGCTTCGACACGGCGGACGAGTGCGGCATCGGAGGCCGCGGTGTCGTCGCTCATCCGAGGGGCCACCACGCCGTCACTCTACTCTAGAAGTACGCCGGAAGCCGGGCGCGCGGATTATACGGCCATGGCGCCGCGGATGAACACCCTTCGGCGCCTCGTCGGGTTTCGGGGCTTGCGCCGAGCAGGCAAAAAGGCAACGGGGCGGGACCCGAAGGTCGCCGCCCCGCTGCAGGTGCCAGCGATGCGCCGTCAGCTGGCGGTTACTGGTTCTGCTTGCTCACCTCGGCCTGGCCGACCACCTGGAGTTGCAGGCGGGTGCCCGACTCCAGGTTGAGGTCGCCGCGGCGAGTGCTCAGGACCGAGCCGGCGCGGGTCTGGTTCTCGGCCTGGGCGTTGGAGTTGACGCGGATGTTGCTGAGGGGCGTCGAGACCATGGCGCCGGTGCTCGAGCCCAGTTGCGTGCCGGTGGCGGCGTCGACCGTGGCGCCGGTGCCGCGGACGGTAGAGCCGGCGGTGCCGCCGACGGTGGAGTCCACCGTGGAGGCTGCGCCGCCGACCACGGAGCCGGCGGTCGAGGTTACGCCGCCGACCAGGCCGCCGGCCGCGGACGTGGCGCTGCCGGCCGTGGCCGTGGGACGAGGAGCGGGCGCCATGGCCGGGGATTCATGCCGGCGGCGCATCTCTTGGTCGCGGGCGCGCTGCTCGCTGGGGGTGGAGAGCACGCTGCGGATGACAGCGTGCAGCTCGCTGGTGGCTTCGCCCTGCACCACGCGGTCGAAGGCGACCGCGAGGCGCGAGCCGGCGTCCGCCGAAGCCGCGGACTCGACTTGGGTGACGCGGCCGAGCAGCCGGTCGCCCTTGCGCAGGACGACCTGGCCGTTCTGCTTCACGTCCTTGGTGACGCGGGCGGCGACTTCGTCGCCCGGCTTGGCGCCGCGGGTGCTGAGGGCGGATTCGAGCTCCGCCTGAATCTTCGTGCCGCTGCGCAGCGAGAGTGCATTCTTCTTGGCCTGAGCGTCGGCGCTGGACTTCTCCTGCGCCTCCGCCGCTACCGCGCCTTCGGCCGGCGTGGGCTCGCGGTCACGCTGCTGGGCGGAGCCCAACTGGGCCACGCCCAACACCAGAGCCACCACCAGCACGAGGCACATTAGAGCGTTCTTCCTCATGAGTTTCCTCCGGGGATGTGTCCCCTGAGCATCAGTGCCCTCTACCGGCGCTCGCCCGCCGCGCCTGCGGGAAGGCAGGCGCGGGCAAGGCGGAACTCCGGCTTACTCAGAGGCAGATGCGGGGAGGGGAAGAGCGGTTGCCAGATAGGTAGTAGTACTACTGTACTAGGGGCGGCGCCGGCCGCCGCGAACGGGCCCCACGCCCCCGAGCACGGCCGCGAAGATGGCTCGGATGTCCTTGCCGGAGTAGCGGGCCGGGAAGCCCAAGCGGCGCGCCAGCAGCTGATCGCGCAGCAGGCCCTCGAAGGCGCCCATGAGCGCGGAGCGGACGGCGTCCACCGGCAGGTCGGAGCGAAGCTGGCCGGCGTCGCGCATCTCCCGCAGGATGGAATCGACGGTGCCGACGAACTGCCGGAAGCCGTCGGTGAGCATGACCAGGTGACCCTCTTTGCGGATGCGGCGGCCCTCGAGCAGCATCAGCAGCTTCAACTCGGGGTCGCGCTCGAAAGCGGCCAGCATGAGGCCGACCAAGGTCTCGAGCTTGCGGGCCGGATCCTGGGCGGCACTGCGGGCCTCGCGGGCGGCGGCGTTGATGCGCTTCCAGGCGTCGTCGAAGATGGCTTCGAGCAGGCCCTCCTTGTTGCCGAAGTGCTTCATCAACTGAGATTCGCTGGTGCCGGCGCGGCGGGCGATGGCGGCGGTGGAAGTGTTCTCGTAGCCGTGGGTGGCGAAGAGCTGCTTGGCGGAGCCGAGGATGCGGTCGTGGGAGGAGAGGGGGGCGGCCGGGCTCTCCGCGCGGGTCGGCATAGTCATACAACTACTACGACAGCGAGCGCTTGGCAAGGGCCGGGGCGCCGGAGGCCGGGGCGCCGCCTCCGCGCCCGGGGCTGCGCCGCCGGGCAACGCTTTTCCGCTTGACAGCATCGAGGGGTAGTGCTACTACTACTGTACCCGCGCCGCCTCCCCGGGCGGCGACGGGCTTGGGGGCCTGAACACTCGGTTTCATAGGCGGGGGGAGTTCATACGCAATCCTTGAAGGAGGACGGCATGAAGAGCCTGGGAGCAAGGGAGGGGTGTGTGCGGGCGCGGATCAAAGCGGCGCTGCTGGTGTTGGCGCTGACGCTGAGCTTGGGCGCGCTGGGGGCGTCGGCGGCGAAGCTGGGGCCCGGGCTAGAGGCCCAGTTGGCCTCGCTCGAGCCCACTGACGAAATCGCCGTGGTGGTGACCTTCTGGGACGAGACGGTGGGGGCCGAGCAGCTTGCGGCCGTGCAGGCGCTGGGCATCACGCGCGGGCTGACCTTCCACTCGCTGCCCATCCTGGGCGTGTTGGCGACGCGCGACCAGGTGAACGCGCTGGCGGCGCTGCCGGAGGTGCGCTCCATCTGGCCGAACAGCGAGCTGCAGTACGAGAACTTCGACGCCACCTCGCAGACCGGCGTGCGGCGGCTGCGGGCCACCGCGGCGCTGACGCAGCGCAACGGCGGCTTCCCCTATTCCGGACGGGGCGTGGGCGTGGTGGTGAACGACAGCGGGATTGACGCCACGCACCGCGACCTGGAGTTCGGGCCGCACGTGGTGGAGAACGTCGAAGCCGCCACCAACCTGAACGCCTTCAGCAGCCTGCTGCCCATCACCTACATCGAGGGAGTGATCAACACCGACCTGGGCTCTGGCCACGGTACCCACGTGGCGGGGATCGTAGGGGCGACGGGAGCACAGTCGGGCGGGAAGTACGAAGGCGTGGCGCCGGGGGCGGACCTGATCGGGTATGGCTCGGGCGCGGTGATTTTCGTGCTGGACGCCGTGGGCGGGTTCGACTACGCCATCACGCACCAGTTCGAGCACCGCATCCGGGTCATCACCAATTCGTTCGGGAATACGGGAGACACGGGGACGGACTTCGACCCGGATGACCCCATCAACGTGGCCAGCAAGCGGGCCGTTGACCGGGGCATCGTGGTGGTGTTCTCGGCGGGCAATTCGGGCTCGGGCGAGGGCACCATCACGGGGAACTTCAAGAAAGCCCCGTGGGTGATTTCGGTGGCCAACGGAGACAAGGACGGCAAGCTCAACTCGAGCTCCTCGCGCGGGCAGAAAGGGCGCGGCGGCACGGTGGTCATCGGCGGAGAGACGTTCACCTGGGAAGACCGCCCCACGGTGACGGCGCCGGGGACGTTCATTATTTCCACCCGCTCGACCACCAACACGGTTACGGCCATTGCGGGGCAAGCCGGGCCGGACGAAGACCTGGCGCGGATCGAGCCGGCTTTCCTGCCGTTCTACACCGTGCTGAGCGGGACGTCGATGTCGGCGCCGCACGCGGCGGGCATCGTGGCGCTGATGCTGGAGGCCAACCCGAGCCTGAACCCGCTGGAGGTCAAAGAGATCATTCAGCAGACGGCGACCAACGTGCCGGGGCGGGAGCCGTTTGAAGTGGGCGCGGGCTGGGTGAACGCGCTGGCGGCGGTGGACCAGGCCGCCAGTCAGCGGAACTACGGCACGGCGCTCAACCTGACGCGGACTTTCAACAGCGGCGTGAACTTGAGCGTGAGCGAGACGCCGTTCAGCATCGACTACAACACCGTGCCGGAGCTCTCGCCGACTCAGAACCAGTTTTCCTTCGCGGTTCCCGGGGGCGTGGCGCAACTGAGCGTCAAGGTGCGGGTGGAAGGAGCCACCGACGTCGAGGAAGGGAACACCATCAACCTGGTGGTGATTGCGCCGGACGGGACGGAGTTCAGCTCCGGCGTACCGGTTCTGTTCTCGTTGACTTTCGACCGCACGGTGGTGGTGGACGCGCCGGCGGCGGGGACGTGGACGGTGGAGCTGCGCGGGGTGCGCGGCGACGCGGCCAACCCCACCGACGGGGTGGCGCTGCCGGAGACGGTAGAGGGAACCATCAAGCTCAGCGGCGCGCCGACGCCCTTCGGCCTCGACGATATCGCCGGACACCCGGCGGAGGCCGGCATCAAGGCGGCGGTGGGCGAGCGGCTGGTGGACGGCTTCGCCGACGGCACCTACCGGCCGGACGACACGCTGACCCGGGGCACGCTGGCCGACTTTCTGGTGATGGGGGCGGCGACGCGGCAGTTTCTGCCCTTTACCACCCCCCAGACCTTTTCCGACGTGACGGCGGCCGAGGCGCCGCTGGCGGAGGCGGTGGCGGCGCGCGGGGCGGCGCTGCGGGACGACTTCCATCAATTCCGCGGCAACATGTTGGCCACCGGGCCGGGGCAGTTCAGCCCGCTGGCGGCGGTGCGCCGGTACGAGGTGGCCTACTCGCTGGTGCAGAGCCTGGGGCTGGAGGCCGAAGCGCTCTCGCTCAACGGCCAGCCGGTCACGGTGGAGGTCAGCGGGGAGCGCATCCCCATCGACGACCAGGGAGACATCCCGGCGGGCTTCGAGGGCTACGTGCAACTGGCCCTCGACCTGCGCATCCTCAACGCCTTCTTCTCACTCGAGCAAGGTCCCTTCGATCTCTTCCCCACATTGCACGCAAACTTCAAACCGCTGGACACAGTAAGCCGCGGCGCCTACGCGGTGGCGGCCACGCGCTTCCTGGCGGCGGCCGGCGGTTTCTGAGTTCCCCCATGGCAACGGGCATGAAGTACGGAGGCATAGCATGAAGAGACTACTGACCGTGACAGTGTTCTTGCTCCTGGCGGCGACGCCGGCGTCGGCGGCCAGCGTCGACCCGGCCCTGGCGGCGCAGGTGGCCGCCAACCCGCTGGGCGCGACCCCGGCCGTCATCACCTTCGACCATCAACCCACCAGCGCCGATCTGACCTGGCTGCAGACGGTGGGCATCACCAGCGGCGTGGTGCTGAACCGGCTGCCGATGGTGTTGACCGCCATCAACCAGGCGCAACTGGAGGCGTTGTGGGGGCGCCGGGACGTGGTGTCGCTGTGGAGCAATGAATTCATGGACCGCTACACCAACGCCAGCCGCACTTTCATCGGCGTGACGGCGCTGCGGGCCGACCGCGAGCTGCAAAAACTCAACGGCGGCTTCCCGATTTCCGGCCGCGGGGTCGGGGTGGCGGTGGTGGACACCGGCATCGACGCCACGCATCCCGACCTACGGCACAACGTCGTCCAGAACGTGCTCTTCCCGCTCACGGAGCTTTCGGTCACGCCCACCGGGTGCGCCGGCATTGCCTTCAACTTCGGCCTGCTCCCGCCGGTATTCCTGGAGAACCAGCCCATCTCCGACGTGGAAGGCGGCCATGGCACCTTCGTGGCCGGGACGATCGGGGCGACGGGCGAGGCCTCGGGCGATTTCTACGGCGGCGTGGCCCCGGGCGCCGACCTTATCGGCCTGGTGGCGGGGAACGACTGCGGCCTGCCGACCTTCGGCATCTTGCAAGCGTTTGACTACGTGCTGGTGAACCAGATTCGCTACCGGATCCGCGTGGTCAACAACTCCTGGGGCGGCAACCTGGGCGCGGTGGCCTTCGACCCGAACCATCCCATCAACGTGGCCACACGTCGCCTGCACGACGCCAACATCACGGTGGTGTTTGCCGCCGGTAATTCCGGGTCGGTCAACGGCGCCATCAACCGCTACTCGGTGGCGCCGTGGGTGATTTCGGTGGCGGCGGGCGACAAGGAGCTGCTGGGGCGCCCGGCGGGTTTTTCTTCGCGGGGCCAGGACAACGGCACCGGGAGCGACACCGCCGGCCAGCCGGCCGACCCGACCACGCCGCCGAACCTGCGTCCGGACATCACCGCGCCCGGGGTCAACGTCAAGAGCACGCGCTCGAAGGGGCCGGGCTTGACCAACACGCTGGGGACGGCGCCGCTGGTGGGCAACGACCTGCTCACGGTTCCGCCCGCCTTCCTGCCGTTCTACACCACCTCGCAAGGGACGAGCTTCGCGGCGCCGCACGTGAGCGGCGTGGTGGCGCTGATGATCGAGGCGAATCCGCTCCTGACGCCCGACGAGGTGGTAACGATTCTGCGGGCGACGGCCACGCCGATGCCGTTCGAGGAGCGCACGGTGGGCGCGGGCTTCGTGGACGCGCACAACGCGGTGCGGGCGGCCGCAGAGCTGGCGGCGGTGGCGCATCCCGCCGACCTCTCCTCCGCTTTTCCGCAGGTGCAGGATCCGGCCAACGACCAGGCGGCCACGCAGGCGCAAGACATCCGCATGGGCAGCCTCACTTTCGATGAGCCGACCAGCCAGGTGGTTTACCGGTTGACGCTGGCCGACCTCGGTTCGCGCACCACGCACATGCGCTGGACGTTCAGCTCGAACTTCGGTCCGACGACGGTTTTCGTCGCGGCCAACACCGTCGAGACGGGAGGCGAGAGCTTCCAGTACGGGCGCATCACCATCAACCCCACCACGGGGACGCGCACCCAGGAAACGCTGGGGGCGCCCGACGCCGCCGAAATCGCCGGCAACGACATCATCATCCGGCTGGGCGTAGAGAAGATCAGCGCCGCGGTCGGCTTCGACGTGCTCTCCACCACTTCGACCGGGGTGGTGGCCGACACCTGGACGCGGGTGGGCTCGACGCTGACGCCGTCGCTCCTGCTCAACTCCGACACCGCCGGCGGCACCGACTTCAAAGTCGGCGAGCCGCCGCCGCCTCCTCCTCCTCCCCCGCCGCCCCCGGAGGCGTTCTGCGAGCGGTTCCCGGGCGCGTTCTTCCCCGGCGAGGCGGCTGTTTCCGTGCCGGTGGAAATCAAGCTGCCGTTCCTCGACGCCAAGCTGAACTTCCACCCCGGCAACCAGAACGTGCTCTTCCGGCTGTTCGACTCGAACGGCGGGCTGGTGGCGGCCGCGGAGTTCACCAACGGCAAGCGCATCCGGGCCGGGAGCTTGGCGAGCGGCGACTATCGCTTCGAGCTGACGGGCACGCTGGAGACTGCGGTGGACTTCGTCATCAACAGTTGCCAGTCGCCGACGGCGCCGGAGTAGCCGTCTGGGGCGGCCGGGAGGCGAAGAGGATTCTTGTCACGCGAAACAGAACAACGACCCGCAACATCCCTGTGCCGACCCGGAAGCCCGGGTCGCCCCCTGACGAGGTGAGGGAAGGAGGCTGGGTGGCGCTCCTTCCCTCATCTGTTTTCTGCGCAAAGCCAAAGGAGTTCGACAAGGAGGCAACCGTGTATCCAAGCGTTGAACGGTGCAAGAGGTCAGTTGTCTTGCTGGTCATTTTGTCTTTTCTCATTCTTCCGATTGGATTGGCAGCACAAGTGGCGCCAGTGAGCCGCAGCGCGGGCGGCAGCCGGGACTACAACATTAACCAACAGCCGGGAGTCACGGCGCTGCGCCCGCCTACGCAGGCGCAGCAGGAGGCGCTGGGAAGTTTCCGCACGACGTACGGGCCGCAGGCGTACGTGCGCTGGGACGACTTCGCCGGCTCGCCCGACGCGCTGTGGGACTTCCGCAGCGCGTCCTATGCCGGGACGCCGGAGGAGGCGGCGCGGGCGTTCATCGCGGAGAACCAGCTTCTGTTCGGCATCACCGACCTCTCCACACTGAAGGCGACGAAGGCGCAGGCGGCGCTGGGCGGCTCCCTGGTGCGGTTCGACCAGTACTACCAGGGAGTGCGGGTGCAGGGCGGCGGGCTGGGAGTGGTGCTGAACGCGGAGAAGCAGGTCATCGGCGTGTTCGGGCCGTACTACTCGGTCTCCGGAGTCCACACTTCACCGCTGCTGACCGCGACCGAGGCGGTGGCGCGGGCGCGGAGCGAGCTGACTCCGGTGGAGGTGCCGGCAGAAGCCGCGGAGGCGATGGGGCCGGGGCTGGATTTGCTGGAGAGCCAACTGGGGCCTTTGCGCGAGCCCTCGCCGCAGCTCGGCATCTTCCCCACCGCCGACGGTTTCCGGCTGGTGTGGGACTTCTACCTTTACTCGCGCAACCCGTTCGGGATGTACCGGCACAGCATCGATGCAGAGAGCGGGGAGGTGGTGAGCCGGGAGAGCCTGGTGCGGCCGCAAGCGACCAGCAACCTGACGCCGGCGACGGGTGACATCTTCCCCACGCACCCCGGGATCGATCAGAACCTGCAGGACACCGGGCTGATTACGCGGGACGCGAGCGGGCGGCCGCTGGGGCAGTTGCGGGTGAACCTGCGGAACTTTGACGCCTCGAACCGAACCACGGGCGCGGCGGGCGAACTGACCGGGACGCACGCCCACGTGCACAACGCCCTGGCGGTGAAAGCGCCGTTCGCGCAGGCGCCGCTGGGGACGTGGCACTTCGCGCAGGACGTGCCGCCCATCGAGCAGGCCACCCGCGACGACCAGCACTGGGGCGCGGAGGCAGAGCCGGCCGAGCACCAGGACGAAATCAACGTCTTCTTCTTCATCAACTACCTGCTGGAGTACGTCACCGACCTGCATATCCGCGACGACAAGCAGAACAACCCGCTGGGGTCGGGGGAAGGCGACTTCCCCGATACGTTCCCGAACAAAGACGTGCCGCTGCAAGGCATCGTGCACATGCCGTGCCCGGCGGGGGTGGAAGACCTGGGCTGCCCCGCCGTGGACGAGGAAGACCTGGTGGAGAAAGTGCTGGGGCTGGACAACGCGTTCTCGCTGACCATCAGCACCACGGTGGAGGGCCAGCCGGTGGTGGTGAACCCGACGCTGTACGGCCACGGGTATCTGTTCAACGACCTGTCCTATGACGGCGGCGTGGTCTACCACGAAGGCATGCACTCGATTTCGTCACCCATCGCCGGGTTCGGCGGGCCGATCGAAGGCGGGGCGCTCAACGAGGGGCAAGCCGACCTGTGGGCGAGCACCATCGCACAGAACCCGGTGCTGGGGGACTACGTGGTGAACGCCTTCCGGCTGCGGCAGGCGGTGCGGGACGGGCAGGTGCTGCAAGCGGCGAACGGCGACCCGGACCTGGTGGGCTGGATCCGGAACGCCGACAGCGGGTTGCTCTACTCGCAGCTCTGCCGCTTCAACCGCGCTTCGCGCGCGCCGGACGGGCGCGAGTGCGAGGTGCACCAGGACGGGGAGATTTATCTGGCGGCGATGTGGGACGTGCGCGAGTTCCTGCAGCGCTACGAGACCGGCGGCGGGTTTGTGCGGCCCGACTTCACCAGCGGGGATCCCACCGTGCCCATCGCGCAGGGGCAGGAAACCTGGGAGCGGCTGTTCCTGGGCTCGATTTACATCCTGGGGCTGGTGGAGCGCGACACGTTCGTGGCGGCGCGCGACGCCATGATCCTGGCCGATGCGCTGCTCTATCCCAGCGGGCTGGTGGAGCCCGGCAACCCGCGTCAGGTGGGGATGCACCGGACGCTCATTGAGCACGTGTTTGCGGCGCGGGAAATCGGCTTCAACGCCAAGGGCCCGGTGGGCGGGCGGCAGACCATCTCGACCGCGGTGTCGCCGTTCGCGGTGTCGCAGCCGGCGCTGGCGCGGCCGAAGGGCGTGAAGGCCGCGGCGCTGGCCGATTCGGTAAAGGTGTGCTGGAAGCCGGTGACGGGCGCGCTGGGGTATGAAGTCCGCAAGCGCAACAAGGGGCAGAAGAGCGGGCGGCTGTACCCCTCCGACCCGGTCACGCACGAGTACAGCGACGGCGACGCCACCACCGACGGCTTCGGGCACGTGGACTACGTGGGGGCGAGCGCGACCTGCTACGAAGACCGCGGGCAGATCGTGGGCTTCCTGCGCGCCCGCGGCCTGCCGGACCCCAAGGGCTTCCAGTACGGCGTGCGCACGCTGAACCTGAACCCGAACAACACCGTCGGAGTCTCGGACAGCGCCATCGTGGACGTCAACGACGCCGAGCAAGTGGTGGTGGTGACGGAAATCTTCACCGGGATCGTGCCCATCGGCACGGTGGGGCTGAATCTGGTCCCCGGCGTGGACCACGTCGACGTGGAGTTCACCGCGCTCGAGGGTGCCTTCGGGATCGAAGCGGCGCTCACCGCGGACACCGACCTGGTGGTGCTGCCCGACCTGGACTTCTTCTTCTACGAAGTCGGGGAGGACGGCGAGCTGACCGAGCTGGACCGCTCCGGCAATCCCGGCCCGAACGAGTTCGTCGCCGCCACGGTGGTGCCGGGGCGGAGATACATCTACCGCGTGGTGGGCTTCGCCAACGGGCCGACCACGTTTACCATCCAGAGCGACCAGTTCGTCGTTCAGACTGCTCCCTAAGGCGGGAGCAAGACGCAGGCAACCGTCGCGGGGCGGCTGCATCGAAACAAGCTGACGGGCAACGAGACGGCCCGGGGTCATCATTATCTTTTCTACTTCCTTGTTGCCCGCAAGGGGGCAACATGTCCGCACCACTGCAAGCATGGGTGGAAGAACGGCTGCGGGAGTTTCTGACCGGGGTCGAGCTGATGAGCTACGAGCGCTTGGAGCCGAGCGGAGACCACGTGCTCATGCTGCTGGACACTGACCGCGGAGTGGGGCTGGTCCTTCATCTTCCCCAATCGCTCATCGACGACTACCACCGCGGCCAGCGCGCCAAGGTCGAGCGCCTGTTCAAGTTTGCCGGGCGCGAGCTCCGCACCCTGGCGGCGGAACAGCTCAACACCGCCTGAGCGCGCCGGCGTGTCAGGTGGCGGCGAAGCGCAGAGCCAGTTGCGGCGCGCGCGTGAGCGGTACCAGAGCGGCGTAGTTCGGGTTGAGCTCGAGCGCCGCCCGCTCCTCGTCCGGCCAGCGCCCGCTCAGCCCGTGCTTCGCGCGCAGCTCGTTCATCCGCGTTGAAATCTTTCGCCGGTACTCCTGCGGCGCGTAGGCCGAGCGCGCGTACCATTTCCGGTACTGCTTCACCAGCCGCGGGAACTTCTCTTCGAGAAACGGGAAGAACTTTTTCTGCGAGCTCGGCATCAGGAAGACCACATTCGAGCACAGCCACTTCGCTCCCGCCCCGGCCGCGGCGCGCGCCAGCGCTTCCAGCGCTTCGGCGCCGTCGGTGATGCCCGGCAGAACCGGCGCGGCGAAAACTCCCGCCGGCACGCCCGCCTCGTTCAGCTTCCGCACCGCCTCCAGCCGCAGATCCGGCCGCGGCGCCCGCGGCTCCAGCACCCGCGCCAGCCGCGCATTCACCGTGGTCACGCTCACGTTGACGTGGATTCGCACGTAGTGCGCAAGATTCGCCAGCAGTTCCGCGTCCCTCAGCACCAGGTTCGACTTCGTCGTAATGGACAACCCGACGCTCCGCGGCGGCACCGCGCGCGCGAACTCCAGCAGCACCTCCAGGATCCCCCGCGTCACCCCGAACTGCTTCTCCGCCGGCTGATAGGGATCGGTCGCCGCCCCGATGGCGATGTGCTGCCCCAGCACCCGCTCCGGCTTGAGCTCCGCCCGCAGCCGCGCCGCCGCACCCTCCTTCACGTAAATCCGCCGCTCGAACTCCGTCGCCTCCAGCTCCATGTATTCGTGCGTGTAGCGCGCGTAGCAGTACTGGCACCCGAACTCGCACCCGCGATACGGGTTGATCGACCACTCGAACCCCACCCGCCGGCTCTCCACCCGGTTCAACACCGTCCGCACCGGCAGACGGTAGTACGTCACCTCATTCTTCTCCTGTTCCACCGGAGAAAGAGCAGCCAGGCGCGCAATTCCCGTCGGGGTGGTAGGTGGGTTCGTCCGAGCGCAGTCACCGAGGGGTTCGGCCTGCCCTGAGTCCCGTGGGGCGGGACGAAGGGCGAGAAGCGGCAGGGAAGCGCCCGAAGCTGTGGGTATCGCGCGCCTGACTTGGTGCCCTACTACTTGCCCCGAGGCCCCCGACAGGGCTGCCGGAGGCCTCAGAGCTTCTGGTGCAGTGTGGCTCATCAGGCTGCCTAGCCTATTCGCTTTTTATTCGCTCGTCAAGCTATTTCTTTCCCTTTTTATTCGCCTCCTTGCCTTACCCTCTCAAATCTGAGATTTCAAATCTGAGATTCCCTGTTTCTATTGAAGCTCAGTGGGGCAGACATTCCTGTCTGCCTGCGCGCGCCCGAACGGTCTTTGGGTAGCTGCTTCTTATTCCGCCGCCCTACTGGACCACCACGGTCAGGTTGACGGTGTGGTCGAGCGTCCCCGTGCCGGCGGCGCGGACGGTGATGCTGTAGGTGCCGCGGGGCGTGC
>Ga0209399_10000118_pt1 | contig 46092 bp, 52 predicted proteins | sample OV2TP3_FD_184130 | JGI IMG/M metagenome (GOLD analysis project Ga0209399, IMG submission 184130) | Hot spring microbial communities from Beatty, Nevada to study Microbial Dark Matter (Phase II) - OV2 TP3 (SPAdes) (version 3) | ecosystem: Environmental > Aquatic > Thermal springs > Hot (42-90C) ... | reverse complement strand
TGAAGCTGGGGTTTCGATACGTTAGAGATGAGTTCTACGCTCCAACCGGCCTGAATCACCCTTCCTACGAACTTGAACGCCCTTTCGCCAGCGAGCAGCCGCCTACGCGCTGAACAGGGCTTTCAACCATCCACCGTCCGGTGCGTCATCGTTGGGAGCGCTTGAGGCGGGCGACGAAGTGGTCGGCCTCGCGGGTGGGCTTGGGGATGCGGTAGCCGTCGCAGCAGGCCAGGGCGAACTCGACGGCGGTCTTGAGGTCGACACGGTGGCCAATCGAAATGAAGACCGGCTGCACGCGGTCGCGCGTGCGCAGGACCGCGCCAATGGTTTCGCGGCCGTCCCGTAGCGGCGTCCAGCTCCCCTTTTGAGTCCCCGGTTGTTTGTGTCTGCCGATGAGGCGCGACTTGGCGACGCCGATGCCAGGCTTGTCGAGCACCACCGAAAGATGGGAGGCGAGCCCGAACCGCCGCGGGTGGGCGTAGCCGTGGGCGTCAAAGAGCAGCAGGTCGGGCTCGGTGCGCAGTTTGGCGAAGGCCGCCAACAGCGGCGGGCCTTCGCGGAACGTGAGCAAGCCGGGGACGTACGGGAAGGTGACGGGGACGGCAGCGGAGGCTCGCTCGATTTCTTGCAGCTCGGGGAAGGAGTAGACGATGACGCCGGCGTAGCCGGTGCCGCGGCCTCGCCCGCGTGCCCCTGCGGTGGCGATGGCCATGTCGGCGCCGGCGACGGTGCGGACGGCGGTGAAGGCGCAACGGCGGAGCGAGCGGTCGCGGAGCTCGAGCTGAAGGCGCGCGGCTTCTTTCGGAGAGAGGTCCCAGCGGTGGTGCAGCTTCACATGCATGGCAGGGATTCTAACTGAGGGCGTACCGCAGAGCTTGAAAGGAAGTTGAGTCGACACAGCCTCTGGGGCTAAAGCCCTTCTGATGCTGCAATCCTCATTGTCAACCCTAAAGGGTTGACCCGCCTTGCCAGAAATTGGAAGTTGTTGCCAATTCGCGCGACGGGGGCCAGGCGACTAAGGACGGGCCGGCTTAGCCCTTCTTCAGTTCGGCGAGGACGAGCTGGGCGACGGCCTTGAGCGTCTCGAACACGCCCGTGCCTTGAAAGGCTACCGCTTCGACCACGGGCTCCCCTTTGAGCTGGAGCTCCTTCTTGAGATCGTCGATGGCGAGGGCGCTGGGGAGGTCGCGCTTGTTGAGTTGAAGGACGTAGGGGATGGTCTGGAAGTCGAGGCTGTGCTCCTTGAGGTGTTCCTGCAGGCCTTCGAGCGTTTCGTGGTTGGCGTCCATGCGTTCTTCTTGCGAGTCGGCGACGAAGACCACGCCGTCGGCGCCTTTCAGGATGAGCTTGCGGCTGGCCTCGTAAAAAACCTGTCCAGGAACCGTGTAGAGGTGGAAGCGCGTCTTGAACCCGCGCACGGTGCCGAGGTCGAGCGGGAGGAAGTCGAAGAACAAGGTACGGTCGGTTTCCGTAGCCAGCGAAATCATCTTGCCCTTGTTGCCGGGCGTGGCGTTGTCGTAAATCCACTGCAGGTTGGCCGTTTTCCCGCCCAGGCCGGGCCCGTAGTAGACCAGCTTGCAGTTGATTTCCCGGGCGGCGAAGTTAATGAACGACAAGGGATAACTCCTGTTTAGCTAATCAGGCGCACTTTTATAGCACAGCAGGGGATAGGGCGCAACTGGACTATTGGGTTAGTCTTCTCCAGACGGCAGCCCCGTTAGTGAGGCAGGCCTCAATCCTCATGGCCCGTAAGCCATTGCAAGTAAGTCTGTTACGCAAGTGACCATTCGTGGCCAACAATATGACGCATAGTGTCACAAAGCCGACGCTATGTCATTGTACCCATTTGACTTATTCCGAGTCCATCTGTTATAAATAACCTCTGGATTTCCACATGGCCAGGAACAGGAAACGGACTTCCAAACCCCGGTCTCGCTCGGCGGCGGCGCGCCGCCGGCGCCGTCCCGCGCGCGCGCGCGGTCGGGCGAGCGTGCCCGTGAATGGCCGCCATCGGGCCGGCGTTGATTTGTCCCGGGTGCGACCGGTGCTGGACCCGCAAACGGCGGCCGCGATGAAGCTCTACGCCGAGGCGATGAAGCGCTTCAACAAGCAGAGCTACCGCCGGGCTAAGGAGGTTTTCGAGAAAGTCCTCACCGGGCCCAGCCGGGAGCTGGCCGACCGCGCCCGCGTGCACCTGGTCATTTGCGAGCAGCGGATGCAGCGCACGGCTCCCGTCCACCTGCGCAGCGCCGACGACCACTACCACTTCGCCGTCTCTCAGATCAACGCCGGCAACTACGAGGACGCCCGCGGGCACCTCGAGCGGGCGCGCAAGCTGGCCCCCAAGGCCGACCACGTCTACTACGCCCTGGCCTCGGTCTACGCCCTCACCGGCGAGAGCGACCAGGCGCTGGCGCTGCTCTCCCAGGCCATCAAGCTGCGCCCGGAGAACCGCTACCACGCTCGGCACGACGCCGACTTCCGCTTGCTCCAGGATGAGCCGCGCTTCCAGGAATTGATTTACCCTGACCGGCCCGCCGGCGTTGCCGTCGGTGAGCTGCGCGCCTGAGCTCCCCCTGAGAAAGTCTTTGTCTCCCGCCGCGCTTTTATGCTTTTATAGAGCGCCGCAGGAGTAGCCCTCCATGCCTGCTGTCGCCGTGGTCGTCCTCGCCGCCGGAAAAGGCACGCGCATGAAGTCCGAGCGCGCCAAGGTGCTGCACGAAGCCGGCGGTCTGCCGCTGCTGGCGCACGTGCTGCGCGCTGTGGAGGCGGTGGTGTCGCGGCGCGATTCAGTCTGGGTCGTGGTCGGGCATCAGGCCGAAGTGGTGCGAGAGCTGGTCAAACCCTTCGGAGCCCACGACGTCCTGCAGCGGCCGCAACTGGGCACGGGCCACGCGGTGGCGCAGGCGCTGGCGACGCTGCCGCGCAGCGTGAGTCGGCTGATGGTTCTCCCCGGCGACGCCCCGCTCATCGCCAGCGGGACTCTGGCGGCGCTGCTAGCGCACCACAGCGCCACGGCCAGCACGGCCACCATTCTGAGCGCGCGCCTCGAGAACCCGCACGGATACGGGCGCATCCTGCGGCGCTCCACCGGCGAGGTGGAGTCCATCATCGAGCAGAGCGCGCTGCCCGCCGAGCGCCGCGGCATGCGCGAGGTGAACTCCGGGATGTACTGCTTCGAGCGGGCGCCGCTGGCCGGCGTGTTGGGGCAGCTCGGGCGCGACAACGTCCACCGCGAGTATTACCTCACCGACGCTATCGGGCTGCTGCAGCGCGGCGGCGGCCGCGTCTCCGCCTTTGTGGCGGAGGACCCCGAGGAAATTCTCGGAGTGAACTCGCGCGCCGAGCTCGCCCACGCCGACGCTTTGCTGCGTCGGCGGAAGGCGGAGGCGCTCATGGCCTGCGGCGTCACCTTGTACCAGCCGGAGACGCTGGCCATCGATCCGGACGTGACCGTGGGCCCGGAGACCATCGTCGAGCGCGGCGTGGAGCTGCGCGGGGCGACGCGCATCGGGGCGGGCTGCCGCATCGGCGCCTTCAGCATCCTGCGCAACGCGGTGCTGGCCGACAACGTGACCATCCGGCCGCACTGCGTGGTGCTCGACACCCGCATCGGCTCCGGGGTCAACGTCGGCCCCTTCGCGCATCTGCGCGACGGCGCCGACATCCGCGCCAACGCCCGCATCGGCAATTACGTCGAGGTGAAGAAGTCGGTGGTCGGCGAGGGCGCCAAGGCGCAGCACCTGACCTACCTCGGCGACGCCACCGTGGGTCGCGGATCCAACATCGGCGCCGGCACCATCACCTGCAACTACGACGGCGTGAACAAGAACCCCACCGCCATCGGCGACAACGTGTTCGTCGGCAGCGGCACCGAGCTGGTGGCGCCGGTGCGCGTCGGCCGCGGCGCCTACATCGCCGCCGGCTCCACCGTCACTGAAGACGTGCCCGCCGACGCCCTGGCCATCGCCCGCGGCCGCCAGGTCAACAAACCCGGCTGGGCCCGCACGCGCCGTCAGAAGCTGGTGGCCGCCAAGGCCCGCAAGGAAGAGCCCGCCGTCGGTGTCCGCCTGGCCAACAACTCGGGAACGAAAAAGCGGAAGGAGCCCACGCGCAAGCGCCGCCGCTGAACACTTCCGTGACCAAGACGACCAAGATCGCCATCGGCGCCGCCTTCCTGCTTTTCCTGCTGCTGATGGTGGTCTCCACTCTCTCGCTCGGCCAGGTCAAGGTCGAGGTCTGCATGGAGTTCAACGGGCGCACCGAGTGCCGCACCGCCGCCGCCCCCAACGAGGCGGAAGCCGTCAGCACCGCCACCACCAATGCCTGCGGCCTGCTGGCCTCCGGCCGCGATCAGAACATCGCCTGCTCCAATACCCCGCCCAAGTCCGTCCGCCGCCTGAACTAGGCCGCCATGCATCGCCGACCTGCCGCGCATGTCGCCTTCGCCGCTGTGTGTCTACTGGCCGCCGCTTTGCCTGCCTACGCCCACGACCCCATGCTGCTGCTTAGATGGTTGGTCGCGATACTTCTTATCGGTGTGGCGCTGGCGAATGGGGCGAAGTACTTGGTGGCCTGCCTGCTGGGTAGCCAAGTGCGCCACAAGGCCAGCTGGACATTCGTCGTCGTCGGCTTTTGGGAGGCGATCGTCTTGATTGCCGCGGCGATCTTGCCCGCCCTACTGATTGAACTGCTCGACTTGGGCTCGTCGACTGATCTAGAAGGACCGTTCGGGTTGGTCGCCGTCTCTCTTGTCTATTCTGTGCTGGCCGTCTTTCCAAACGCGCTTCTCTTGCGAAACGAGGAAGCACAGACAGTTCGGGCCGTCCTGGCATCCGGCCGCAACCTCCTCTATGCTTGGCTTCTGGGCTGCTTTCTGCTGCCAGCTATCCACGTGGCCTCTTTGACAGTGTCCTTCCTCGGAGGCATCTAGGGAGCAGGCCTCCCCGTTCAGCCCACGGGCGTCCGCCCGTGGGCTCCCAGCGGAGATGGCGCTGGGCTGAACTGGAGCGGTATTACCTAACCTATTACAGCGCAATGACTTACAGCTTTGGACATGAGGCCACGCAGAGGCCCTAGGAGAGGCTTGGGGCGCGGGCGGGCCTCTTCCCACGTCCACCCGGCCGAAATGCGTAAGAAACGCGTTGTTACGCGTTCTTGGGGCCATCCTGGAAGGGTCGTAACCGCCCAATTGGCTCGTTCAGGCACAGTGTCCTGATCTGTTCAGCCCAGCGGCTCCCGCCGCTGGGTCCCCCGTGGCAGGAGCCACGGGGCTGAACATCAGGATGATTCGGGCTAGCCCCTGTGGCACCGCCACTTTTGGCTGTTCGCCTCGGACAATGCCGCAGATTCAGCACAGGCAAGAGTGCCTGTGCCACGGTGGCACAGCCACTCCTGGCTGTGCCCCTGATGCCAAAGCTGCAAATCCAGCACAGGCAAGAGTGCCCGTGCCACTCGCAGCCGGACGGCAAGGACTTTTTCCGCACCCTGCTGGCACTGTCGGGATCGACAATGGGGCTTGAAGGCGGCTATCCTGCGTGAGCGGATTGAGCAGCCATGCGTGCTAGTCTTCTATCCCGTTTGCTCCTCACACTAGTCTTGGGGTTGGCCGCCGCCTTGCCCGCCTACGCGCACGACCCAACACCCCTTCTACCCTTCTTCGCTCTTGGGCTGCTGGTGACGGGTGCAGCGGCAGCCGGGGCAAAGTACGTCGTCGCTGGTCGTCTCTCCGGAGAGGTTCGGACGAAGAGGGCGCGTTTGTTTTTCTTCGTGGGTTTCTGCGAACTGGCCGCCCTCGTGGTGGCGACACTGGGGTCGGCGGGGGTCATCGAGTCCATCGCGCTGGATCCAGAGGTGAACGAGGAGTTGATTTGGTGGGAATTGATTTGGTGGGTCGCGCCCTCGCTGGTATACTCACTTCTGATCGTGTTTCCGAACGCTCTTCTCCTGCGGAGCGAGCAGGCCTCGACGGTTCGGGTCGTGCTGGCCTCGGGTGGCAACATCGTCCGCGCTTGGCTGCTGGGTTTATTCCTGCCGGTTGCACTCGCGGTGGTCTGGCTGTTCCTCATGTTGGCGTTTGGTTAGACCTGCTTTGCTCGGGGCTCACCCAGCGGCAGGGGCCGCTGGGCTGAACATGTTCGTCCTTGCCGTTCTCTGCGGCACTCCGCGGTTTCTCTGCGGCCTCTGCGGTGAGCTTGTGTCTTTCACCGGCCACCGGTCACCGGACACCGGGCACCTTGAGGGTAGTGGGGCATTTTCAGTGCCCCACTACCCACCTTGAGTCCTGGGTTGCGCACTTCCGTCCTTATGATAGACTGGTCTGTGGCACCGCAGATGAAGTTCGGCGTCGTTGTCTTCCCTGGCTCCAACTGCGACCACGATACTCTCCACGTCCTGCGCGACGTCCTCGGCCAGCCCACCGAAGAAATCTGGCACGCCTCCACCGACCTGGGCCACCTCGACGCCGTCATCCTCCCCGGCGGCTTCGCCTACGGCGACTATCTGCGCACCGGCGCCATCGCCAGCCACTCACCCGTTATGGGCGCGGTCAAAAAGTTCGCCGCCGCGGGGGGGCTGGTGCTCGGCATCTGCAACGGCTTCCAGATTCTGCTCGAGGCCGGCCTGCTGCCCGGCGCCATGCTGCGCAACCGGCGCTTGAAGTTCCTCTGCCGGCCCGTCCACTGCCGCGTCGAGACTACCGACACGCCCTTCACCTCCGCCTGCGCCAAGGGCCAGGTGTTGAAGATGCCCATCGCCCACATGGAGGGGAACTACTTCTGTGAGCCGGAGACGCTGAAGGAGCTGCGGGAGAACAGTCAGATTGTTTTCCGCTACGCCACGCCCGCCGGTGAAGTCGTCGACACGGAGGAAGCCAACCCCAACGGGGCGCTGGTCAACATCGCCGGCATTTGCAACCGCGAGCGCAACGTCCTCGGCCTGATGCCCCACCCCGAGCGCGCCTCCGAGTCGCTCATGGGCTCCACCGACGGCCGGCTGCTGTTCGAATCCATGATTCAGTCCCTCGTCGCCAAGTGATGTCCCCTCTGCGCCTTCTCTGTGCCCTCCGTGCCTCTGTGGTGAGTCTCTGTCTTTCTCTGCGCTCTCAGCGTCTTCTCTGCGTCCTCTGCGGTAAGTCTTGTTCTCCTATCTGTGTGCATCTGTGTGCATCCGTGGTTTCAAATGTCTAGCCCCGCCGTCACCGCCGACCTCGTCGCCCAGCACGGGCTGACAGCGGAGGAGTTCGACCGCATCAAGGAGATTCTCGGGCGCGAGCCGACGCTGACCGAGCTGGGCATCTTCTCGGTGATGTGGAGCGAGCACTGCTCCTACAAATCCTCCCGCGTCCACTTGAAGCGCCTGCCCACCACCGGCCCGCAGGTGCTGCAAGGCCCGGGCGAGAACGCGGGCGTGGTGGACGTGGGGGACGGCTTTGCCGCGGTGTTCAAGATCGAGTCCCACAACCACCCCAGCTTCGTCGAGCCTTTCCAGGGCGCGGCCACCGGCGTGGGCGGCATCCTGCGCGACATCTTCACCATGGGCGCGCGGCCCATCGCCCTCCTCGACTCGCTCCGCTTCGGCGACCTCGACGACCCGCGCAACCGCGCCATCGCCGAGGGCGTGGTCAGCGGCATCGGTTTCTACGGCAACTGCATCGGCGTCCCCACCGTCGGCGGCGAGGTTACATTCGAGCCCGACCCGTCCGGCTACGCTCACAACCCTCTCGTGAACGTGCTTTGTGCGGGACTGGCCGCGAAGGACAAGATTTTCCTCGCGCGCGCCGCCGGCCCCGGCAACCCCGTCATCTACGTCGGCGCCAAGACCGGCCGCGACGGCATCCACGGGGCCTCGCTGCTGGCTTCCGCCGAGTTCGACGAGACCTCGATGGAGAAGCGCCCCAACGTCCAAATCGGCGACCCGTTTTTGGAAAAGCTTCTGCTCGAGGCCCTGCTCGAGGCGCTCGACACCGGCGCCATCGTCGGCTTGCAGGACATGGGCGCCGCCGGGCTCACCTGCTCCACCTGCGAGATGGGCGCGCGCGCCGGCACCGGCATCGAAATCGAGCTCGACCTCGTCCCCCAGCGCGAAGAGGGCATGACGCCTTACGAAATCATGCTGTCGGAATCCCAGGAACGCATGCTGGTGGTCGCCGACAAGGGCAGGGAAGAGGAGGTCCTCCGCATCTTCCGCAAGTGGGGCCTCGATGCGGTTGAAATCGGAAAAGTAACCACTGACGGCGCCCTGCGCGTGCGCCATCACGGCGAAGTCGTCGCAGAGATTCCCGCCGCGGCGCTGGCCGACGACTGCCCGGTCTACGAGCGCCCGCTGGCCCCGCCGGCGCCGCGTCCGCAGAAGCTCGTCCAGTTTCCCCGCCAGCAGCTCGCCGCCGCCCACCTGCGCGAGAGCTTCCTGAAGCTGCTGGCGTCGCCCACCATTGCCTCCAAGCGCTGGGTCTTCGAGCAGTACGACCACACCGTGCGCACCAACACCGCCGTCGGCCCCGGCGCCGGCGACGCCGCCGTGCTGCGGCTCAAAGGCACGCGGCGCGGCCTGGCTTTGAGCGTTGACGGCAACGGCCGCTACTGCTCCCTCGACCCGCGCACGGGCGCCAAGCTGGCGGTGGCCGAAGCCGCGCGCAACCTGGTCGCTGCCGGCGCGCGTCCCTGGGCGGTGACCAACTGCCTCAACTTCGGCAGCCCGGAAAAGCCGGAGACCATGTGGGCCTTCAGCGAAGTCATCGACGGCATGGCCGAGGCCTGCCGCGTTTTCGGCACGCCCGTCACCGGCGGCAACGTCAGCTTCTACAACGAGACCCGCGGCAAGCCCATCTACCCCACGCCCGTCATCGGCATGCTGGGTGTGCTCGACAACGTGGCGCAACTGGTGCGCTCCGGCTTCCGCCGCGCGGGCACCGCGATTGTTTTGCTGGGGGGCGAGCCGCCCGGGCGCGACGGCCTCGAGGAAACGTTTTCCTCCAGTGAGTTCGCGCTGCGCATCCATGGCATCGTCGGCGGCGCACCGCCGGCGATTGACCTCGCCTTCGAAAAGCGCGTGCAGGACTGCTGCCTGATGGCCATCCGGCGCGAGCTGGTGCTCGCTGCCCACGACCTCTCCGACGGTGGCCTGCTGGTCGCCGTGGCCGAGTCCTGCTTCACCGCCGCGCAGCCCATCGGCGTCATCCTCGACCTCGAGGGCAAGCTGCCGCTCGAGGCCGTGTGCTTCGGCGAGGAGCCCTCACGCCTCCTGCTCGAAACCGACGAAGCCCACCTTGCCGACCTGCTCCGCCTTGCGGCACAATACCAGGTGCCGGCGCGACAGATCGGCTGGACCACGGGCGGCGAGTTCCGCGTCCACTTCGAGGGCCGCATCGTCCTCGAAGAAGACGTCAACGTTTTCCGCGACGCCTGGGCCTCCAGCCTCTCGCGTCGCATGAGAGGCCAAGCGTGAGCGGCATCCCCTACAGCCACGAGGACCACTTCCACGACGAGTGCGGCGTCTTCGCCGTCTTCGGCCACCCCGAAGCCGCCAAGCTCACCTACCTCGGCCTCTACGCCCTGCAGCACCGCGGGCAGGAGAGCGCCGGGCTGGCCGCCACCGACGGCGCCGAGCTGCGCTTCTACAAAGGCATGGGCCACGTCGCCGAAGTCTTCACCGAGCCGGTAATGGCCACGCTGCCCGGTCACGCCGCCATCGGCCACACCCGCTACTCGACCGCCGGTGAGAGCGCGGTCGCCAACGCCCAGCCCGTGGTGGTCGACTGCAACAAGGGGCCCATCGCCCTGGCGCACAACGGCAACCTGGTCAACGCCGAGCAGGTCCACCGCCGCCTGGAAACCAGCGGCTCGATTTTTCAGACCAGCTCGGACACGGAAGTCATCGTTCATCTCCTGGCGCAGTCGCGCCAGCCGGATATCAAGAGCGCCGTGCCGGAGGCGCTGCGGCAGGTCGAAGGTGCCTACTCGCTGGTGATGCTCACACCCGAAGCCGTCTACGCCATCCGCGACCCGCGCGGCTTCCGCCCGCTCTGTCTCGGCCGGCTTGACACCGCTTGGGTGGTGAGCTCGGAGACCTGCGCCTTCGACCTCATCGGCGCCGAGTACGTCCGCGAGGTTGAGCCCGGCGAGATGGTTCGGCTCTCAGCCGCCGGCGTCGAGTCGAGCTACTTCTCCCCGCCGGTCAAGCACAGCTACTGCATCTTCGAGCACGTCTACTTCTCCCGCCCCGACTCGACCATCTTCGGCCGCCCGGTGCAGAAGAGCCGCGAGATGCTCGGCCGCCTGCTGGCGCGCGAGCACCCGGCCGACGCCGACGTCGTCGTCCCCGTGCCCGACTCCGGCACCTCGGCCGCCATCGGCTACTCGCTCGAATCCGGCGTGCCGCTCAAGGTCGGCCTCATCCGCAACCACTACATCGGCCGCACCTTCATCCAGCCGGAGCAGACCATCCGCGACTTCAACGTGCGCGTGAAGCTCAACCCGGTGCGCAGCCTGCTCGAGGGCAAGCGCGTGCTGCTGGTGGACGACTCCATCGTCCGCGGCACCACCATGCGCAAGATCGTCCGCATGGTGCGCGGCGCCGGGGCGCTGGCGGTCCACGTGCGCGTCTCCTGCCCGCCCATCGTCTCGCCCTGCTTCTACGGCATCGACACCCCCACGCGGCGCGAGCTCATCGGCTCGCACAAGAAGATTGACGAGATCGGCCAGTTCATCGAGGCCGACTCGCTCGGCTACCTCTCGCTCGATGGGATGCGCAAGGCGGTGGCCGACGCCGAGGGCCGCTACTGCCTGGCCTGCTACACCGGCAACTATCCGACCGACTTCGTCGAGCTCAAGCTCCAGCAGGAAGCCGCCGCGCCCGCCCCGGCCGGCGGGGAGACCTTCCACGGCAAGCGCGGGCTGATGGACTAATCGGGTTCGCGCCGGCGGTTTTCTCGGGTAAAATAGGCGGGTATGACGAACAAAGCGATTGCCATCGTGGTGGTGTTGCTGCTCGTGGCCGGGGCCGGCTACTGGTGGTATTCCTCCAGCCAGGCGGCCGCGCCCGACGTGGCGGCGCCCGCGCCCGGCGAGCAGACCCAGGCCGCTCCGCCCGCGGAGTCGCCCGCCACCCCGCCGGCGGAAGCTTCGCCCCCGCCGCAGGAGTCGAGCCCGCAGACCTCTCCCCCGCCCGCCGAGGCGAAACCCGAGCCTCCACCCCAGCGCCGGCCGGACCCGAAGCCCGAGCCCATCAACATCGGCAACGACCCGCTGGAGCGCTGCCTGGGCAGCCGCAACGCGCCCATCCGGATCGAGGTTTTCTCCGACTATCAGTGCCCGGCCTGCCGCCAGTACTACTTGGAGACCATCCAGTTCGTCCTGCAGGAATACGCCACTGTCGGCAAGGTCTGCGTGGTGTACTACGAGCTTCCCTTGGAGCGCATCCACCCCCACGCGCGCGAGGCCGCTCGCTTCGGGCTGGCGGCGCGACTCATCAGCCCGGCCCACTGGGTGCGGGTCAGCGAGACCATCTACAGCCTCCAGGGGCAGTGGGCCGCCGACGGCAAGATTGAGCCGCTTGTGGCCAACGTCCTGCCGCCCGCCGACATGGAAAAACTGCGCGGCTACAAGAGCAATCCTAAGCTCGACGCCCTCATCGACCACGACATCGCCCAGGCCCGCAGCCGCGGCGTCACCGGCACCCCCACCTCGTTCCTCACCGTCAACGGCCAGACCCATCGCATCAACGGCCCGGTGCAGTACGCCATCATGAAGCAGTTCCTCGACAAGCAACTGGGGCAGTAGCCGTGGTTCTTCGGGCTCTCAGTTGGGTCTTCCGCCTAGCACTGGCCGGGATTTTCATCTATGCCGGCGCCGTCAAGATGTACCCGCCCATCCAGCGCGAGTTCTTCATATTGGACCTGAGTACCTACCAGCTCCTTCCGCTCTGGGCCATCACCCTCATCGCCTGGGTCTTGCCGCCGTTCGAGGTTGCGCTCGGGCTTCTCCTGCTGAGCGGTTGGAAGCTGCGCTATAGCTCGGCGGCGAGCGCCTTGCTCCTGCTCGGCTTCATGGCTGTAATGCTGTTCACCTATCTGCGCGGCGTCGAGGCCAACTGCGGCTGCTTCGGCGACGGCGAGCCCATCAGCCCCTGGACATTGACCCGCGACTCGCTCATCCTCGTCCCCGCTATTTTTCTCATTGTGTATTCGTGGCGGTTGCGGCCTCCGTCGCAGGCCACCCCCGCCACCGCCTGAGGTCCTTTTGTAGCGCCGGCATCTTGCCGGCATCCTCCTGCCCCCCATTTGTCCTCTTCAGGCCGCAGCCACCCGTCACTCCGCATCTTCGGCTAGAATAACTAGCTTCCATGCGCCGTTCCGCCATCCGCTACTCCGACGCCGGCGTCGACCGCCACCGCGCCAAAAGCGCCAAGCAGCGCATCGCGCGCCTGGCGCGCTCGACCTTCACCCGCGGCGTCCTCTCCGAAATCGGCCGCTTCGCCGCCCTCTTCGAGCTCGACCGCAAGCGCTGGCGTCGGCCGGTGCTGCTGGCCAGCGTCGATGGCGTCGGCACCAAGCTGAAGGTGGCCACGCTTGCTGGCCGTCACGAGGGTGTGGGCGAAGACCTGGTCCACCATTCTGTCAACGACATCGCCGTCCACGGCGCCACTCCGCTTGCGTTCCTTGACTACGTCGGCTCGAGCCGCCTCGACCCGCGTGTCCTCGAGCAGGTCTTCCGCGGCATGAGCCGCGCCTGCCGCCGCCTCGGCGTCGCTCTCATTGGCGGCGAAACCGCCGAGCTGCCCGGCGTCTACGTCGGGGACGACTACGAGCTGGTTGGCTTCATCCTGGGCGTCGCCGAGCGCGACCGCATCCTCGACGGCCGTCGCGTCCGCCCCGGCGATCTGCTTCTCGGGCTTCCGTCGAGCGGCCTCCACACCAACGGCTACTCGCTCGCCCGCAAGCTCCTCTTCGAGGTCGGCGGCTACAGCGTCCACGACAAGCCCGCCGAGTTCGGGACGACGGTCGGCGAGACGCTGCTCAAGGTCCACCGCTGCTACTACCCGCTGATGAATCCGCTGCTCGCGAACGGCTGGCTCAGCGCCGCCGCGCACATTACTGGCGGCGGCCTGACCGAAAACATTCCCCGCGTGCTCCCCCGCAACTGCGCGGTGGAGATTCGTCTGGGCTCGTGGCCGCTCCCGCCACTCTTCCGACTACTCGAGCGCCTCGGCAAGCTGCCGCCCGATGAAATGCTGCGCACCTTCAACCTGGGCGTCGGCATGGTCCTCATCGTGCCGCGACGCCGGTTGAAGATGGTGGAGCAGCATCTCAAGCGCCGACGCGAGAGGGCCTTCGTCATCGGCGAGGTCGTGGGCGGCCGGCCCTCGGTGCGGTACTCGGGGAGCTGGCGATGAAGCGCCTCGGCATCCTGCTTTCCGGCCGCGGCTCGAACTTCGAAGCCATCGCCGACGCCGTCGCCGCTGGAAGAATCCCCGGCGCCGAGATTGCCGTCGTCCTCAGCAACCGCGAAGGCGCGCCGGGAATCGACAAAGCCCGCGCGCGCGGCTTGGATGCGCAGGTCATCCCGTCGAAAGGCAAGCAGCGCGAGGAGTACGACCGTGAAGTAGTGGCCGTGCTGAAAGAAAAGAAAGTTGACCTCGTTTGCCTCGCCGGCTTCATGCGCCTGCTTTCGCCTTACTTCGTCAGCGAGTTCCGCCAGCGCATCCTCAACATCCATCCGGCGCTCCTGCCGGCCTTCCCCGGCCTCGAAGCCCAGAAGCAGGCGCTCGACTGGGGCGTCAAGGTCTCCGGTTGCACCGTGCACTTCGTGGATGAAAACCTCGACGCCGGGCCCATCGTGCTTCAAGCCGTTGTCCCCGTCCGCGACGACGACACCGAGGCCTCCCTCAGCGCCCGCATCCTGGCCGAAGAGCACCGCATCTACCCCGAAGCCATCCGCATCGTCCTCAGCGGCCGCTTCCGCATCGCAGGCCGCCGCGTCATCCTCACGTAGGTTTGTTTGACTGGAGTGCGGTTCTGCCCTAGTCTAGCGAGGCCGATGGTTGAGCTGAGAGGCCGCCCCGAGTGACAAGTCCCGCCAAGAAGAAATCTGCAGACGAGCAGCTCGCCTACCTGCGCAAGGGCTGCGCCGAAATCATCAACGAGCCCGAGCTTCGACAGAAGCTCGAGCTGGCGCAGAAGAACAAGCGCCCGCTGCGCGCCAAGCTCGGAGTCGACCCCACCGCGCCCGACATCCACCTCGGCCACACGGTAGTCCTCCGCAAGCTCAAGCATTTCCAGGACTTAGGCCATACGGCCATCTTCCTCATCGGCGACTTCACCGGCATGGTCGGCGACCCTTCCGGCCGCAACACCACCCGCCCGCCGCTCACTCGCGAGCAAGTGCTCGCCAACGCCGAGACCTACAAGCAGCAGGTCTTCAAGATTCTCGACCCTCAGCTCACCGAAGTCCGCTTCAACTCGGAATGGTTGGGAAAACTGTCGAGCACCGATCTGGTCCGCCTGTGCGGGCAGTACACGGTGGCGCGGCTCATCGAGCGCGAGGACTTCCGCTCGCGCCTCGAATCGAACCAGCCCATCTCGCTCCACGAGTTGCTCTACCCCATGCTGCAAGCCTACGACTCAGTGGCGCTCGAGGCCGACGTCGAGCTGGGCGGCACCGACCAGAAATTCAACCTGCTCGTCGGCCGCGAAATCCAGCGCGCCTACGGCCAGCCCTCGCAGGTGCTGGTGATGACGCCCATCCTCCCCGGCCTCGACGGCGTCCAGCGCATGAGCAAGAGCCTCGGCAACTACGTCGGCATCACCGAGCCGCCCGCCGAGATGTTTGGCAAGCTCATGTCTATCTCCGACGACCTGATGTGGACCTACTACGAGCTTCTCACCGACATCGAGGCCGCGCACCTCGCCGACCTGCGCAAGCAGGTAAGGCAGGGGAGCATGCACCCCATGGACGCCAAGCGCGAGTTGGCGAAGATGATCGTCCGCGACTTCCACTCTGCCGATGCCGCCGGGCTTGCCGCTGCTGAATTCTCCCGTGTCTTCCAGGAAGGCAAGGCCGCGAAAGACATCCCTGAAGTCACGATCGGTCACCGCAGCATACAACTGGCCAAGCTCCTGGTTGAACGCGGTCTGGCGCCTTCCAGCGCCGAGGCCTCTCGCCTGATCAAGCAAGGGGCAGTAGATGTAAATGAGAAACCGTTCCGCGAGTTCAAGCTTGAGCTCGATCCGGATGTCGAGTACACGGTAAAAGTGGGCAAGAAGGGAAAATTCCTGCGCCTGCGCTACAAGAAACCGTAATCCCTTGAAGCTTCTTTTGCTGGCGAATCCTGCGGCCTCGGGCCGGCGCGCCCGCCGCTTCCTCCCCGCCATCCGTGAGCTAATCACCCGAAAAGCACCCGGCCTCGACTACCACGAGGCGAAGGACTCAGCCGACTTGCAGCGGCAGGCCGAAGCCGCCGCCCGCTCGGGCTATGAGCGCGTTCTGGTCGCCGGCGGCGACGGCACCGCCCACGCCGCGGTCAATGCTTTGCGCGGATCCGACGCCGCTCTCGGGGTCCTACCGCTCGGTTATGGCAACGACCTGGCCCGGGCGCTCGGCATTCCGCTCGACCCGCGGGCCGCGACGGAATTCCTCCTGCGCGCGCCGGTGGGTTCAATCGACTTGGCGCGCGCAGGAGAGCGCGCCTACGCCTGCGTGGCGGGCGTCGGCTTCGACGCCGCCGCCAACCGCCGCGCCAACTCCTGGGGCGGCTGGCTCACCGGCCACCGCCGCTACTTCGCCGCCGCCCTGGCGACTCTGGTCACGTATCGGCCGGTGCGCATTGACCTGGTCAGCGACTCCGAGGAGTTCCGCGGCGAAGTGATGTGGGTGGCGGTGGCCAACGCGCCCAACTATGGCGGCGGCCTGCGCATCGCGCCCGACGCCCGGCTCGACGACGGTGTGCTCGACGTCTGCATCATCGAGCCCCTCTCGCCGCCGGCGGTGCTGCGGCTCTACCGCCGCATGCTTCGCGGCGAGCACCTGAAGATGTCCTGCGTGCGCTACTTCCGCGCCTCTCGCGTCCAGTTGCGCGCCCCGGCAGGCGCCGAGCTGTGGGGGGATGGAGAATTGGTGGGACGGCTCCCGCTGGAGGTTCGCATCGAGCCCGCCGCTCTCCGCGTGGTGCGGAGCGCGGCCTACTGATCCTCGTCGTCCTTCTTGCTCTTGTCGGATTCTGGTTCCTTCGCCGGCTCCAGCTTGAGGTGGATGAACACCAGCGGCCGGGAGTCAAACTGGGACAGCTTGCGCGTGCGCGACTTCCGCTCGCCGAATTCCGCCATCAGCTCGAAGTCGTCTTTGCGGGAAACGTCATTGAACTGGTAGCGCCCCTCCTTGTCGGTCGCCACGCTCAGGCGCTTTTTGGTGCCCAGGTTGGTCAGGTGAACGACGGCGCGTTCCACCGGCTTCTCGTTCTCGTCCAACACCTGCCCGCGCACCGTGCGGGTCGTTGATTCTTGCGCCCAGGCCGTGCCGGCCCAAAGCGCCAGCGCCACAACCGCGCAGAGCGCTCCGGCGAGGATGACCCGCTTCATTCCTTCTTCCCCTCGCCCTTCCGCGCCAGGCGAAAGATGACCGACACCGATTGCTCGCCCTGTACTTCGACTTCCTGAGTTTCGTTCTCGTGTTCCTTGCTCTCGGTCGCGACCTCGTAGACGGCGTGGCCGGTGGGCAGCCGCACCGCGAATTCGCCGCGCGCGTCGCTGGTTACCCGCCACTTCGGTTTCTTGTCGCCTGTGCGCGTGACCGCGATGGGAATCCCCGGCAGCGATACTCCTTCGGAGGTGAATGTCGTCCCCAGCAGAAGGGCGTACGGCTCCGGCTTTTTCTTTTTCTCGGCGCCGAGCTCCAACCCCAGCGCCCCGACGAGGAGTGCGACCAGGAGGATGGAGGCGGTGAGCTGGATTCGGCGGGTCATGGGCACGGGGCAGGGCAGCCGTCAGTGAAAGCCATTCCCCTCCTCATCACTCTCTTCTTCCTCGTCGTCTTCGTCCTCTCCCTCCGAGTCCTCGTCGCCTTCCTCTTCGTCTTCCTCTTCCTCCTCGAGGACGTCGAACTCAAGCGGGTGAGTGTTGACGATCTCCAGCTCCACCGCGCAGTCGGGGCAGGAGATGATTTCTCCCTGTTCCACCTCGTCTTCTTCGATGTCAATCAGGGCGCCGCATTCTGGGCACTTGGCCACGGCCGTTTACCTCCCCCGTTCATTCCTCCCGATTTGGGTATTATATAGCACCGCTGATTTGCAAGCTGTCCAGCGGAATTTTCGGCTCAGGGGACACTAGATGCGAGGACCGGCTGCGGCGTTGGCTCCCGGTGGCGTCCGATGAGCCGGCAGCGCGAATACCCGGACCGGCCCATCGTCGGGGTCGGCGGCGTGGTGGTGCGGGACGGCGCCGTGCTGCTCGTCCAGCGCGCCCGCGAGCCGCTGGAAGGGCAGTGGACGATCCCCGGCGGGGCCGTCGAGACGGGCGAGACGTTGAAGGAAGCGGTGTCCCGTGAGCTGAAGGAGGAAACCGGTCTCACCGTACGGGTGCTCGACCTGGTGGATGCCTTCGAGCGCATCATTCCCGACGACGACGGCCGCGCCCGCTTCCACTACGTCCTGCTCGACTATCTCTGTGAGCCGCTGAGCGGTGAGCTGCGCGCCAGCTCCGACGTCCGCGACGTTGCCTGGGTTCGCCCGGAGGACTTCGGGCGCTATCAGCTCAACGAGAAAGGGCGAGCCGTGTGCGAGAAGGCCCTGGAGCTGCACCGCAGGCGTGCGGCGTCCGGCGGCTAGCTGCCCCAGCCGTAGCGCCCGGTGAGGGGCACGAACCGGCAGTAGTTCACCGTTTCCCGCGTCATCTCCGCCCCGCGTTTCCGCACCAGCAGCAGCTCCTGCGAATCGCAACGGCCCACCGGGATGACCAGCCGCCCGCCGTCGGCGAGCTGCTCGAGCAGCGTCGGCGGAACCTCCGGTGCGCCCGCGGTGACAATGATGGCGTCGTAGGGCGCCGCTTCGGCATAGCCCAGGCTGCCGTCGCCGATGAGAAAAGTCACGTTGGTACAACCGAGGCGGCGCAGGCGTTCTTCCGCCTGAGCGGAGAGTGACGCGTGCTGTTCGATGGTGTAAACCCGTCCCGCCGGCGGCGGGACCAGCCGCGCCAGGATGGCGGCCTGATACCCGGAACCGGTTCCGACTTCGAGCACCGTCTCGCGGCCCGTGAGCTCAGCCGCCTCCGTCATCGCCGCTACCATGTACGGCTGCGAGATGGTCTGTCCCTCGCCGATGGGCAGCGGGCAGTCGTCGTAGGCTTGCGCCACAAGCTGGGACGGGACGAACTCATGGCGCGGGACCTCCCGCATGGCCTCCAGGACGCGCGGGTCGCGGATGCCGCGCTGGCGCAACTGCCACTCCACCATGGCCTCGCGCAGCACGGCATAGTCGCGCCGGACCGCAGCCGTGGAGTTCATGCTCGTATTATAGCGCCGCGCGCCCGCCAGCCGGCGCGACTATAATAGAAACATGAACGCAGGGGACCAGGCCGCCAGGTACTCGCGGCAGATTCTCTTTGCCGGCATTGGCGAAGAGGGCCAGGGGCGGCTCAGTGAAGCGCGCGTGGTGATTGTTGGCTGCGGCGCCCTCGGCTCCGCTCAGGCCAACTCGCTGGCGCGCGCCGGCGTGGGCTTCCTGCGCATCGTAGACCGCGACTTCGTCGAGGAAAGCAACCTGCAGCGGCAGATGCTCTTCACGGAGGCCGACGCCCGCGAGAGTTTGCCCAAGGCGGTGGCCGCACAACGGAGGCTGGGGGAGATCAACTCCTCTGTCCAAGTCGAAGGTGTGGTCGCCGACCTGACGCCGGAGAACGCCGAGGCGCTGCTCAGCGATTGCTCGCTCATTCTCGACGGCACCGACAACTTCGAAACCCGCTGGCTCCTCAACGACGTCGCGGTCAAGCACACGCGCCCCTGGATCTACGGCGCCGTCGTGGGGAGCTACGGCGTCACCTGTCCGATTGTGCCGGGAAAGACAGCCTGCTTTTCTTGCCTGCTGGAGCCGGGCGCGGAGTGGGGCGCAGGAGAAACCTGCGACACCGTAGGCGTTATCAGCCCGGCGGTCAACTGGGTGGCGGCGCTGCAGGTCAGCCAGGCTCTCGAGCTCCTGGTCGGAGGTTGGTCGGTCGAACAAGCCCGCTTGCAGCGGGGCGACCTCTGGCGCAACGAGTTCCACTCTTCCCCGGTGCCCGTTCCGCGCCCTGACTGCCGCACCTGCGGGCGGCGCGAGTTTGTCTACCTGGAAGGGAAGGCGCAGCCGCAGATTACCCTCTGCGGGCGCAACTCGGTGCAAATCCACGAGCGCGGGCGGCGGCTCGACCTCGGCCAGCTCCGCGGGCGGCTGGCGGCGCACGGCGAAGTGCGCAACAACGACTACCTGCTCCGCTTGCGCGTGCCGCCCTACGAGCTTACGGTCTTTGCCGACGGCCGCGCCATTATTCACGGCACCACGGACCCGAGCCTGGCCCGCGGGCTCTACGCCCGCTATATCGGCGCCTAGCCGCGGCTTGGCAGCGCCTTCGGCCTGTGTTAGAGTAAAGATTCCGCAAAGGTGCTTTATGTCCGGTCATTCCAAATGGGCCACCATCAAGCATAAGAAAGCGGCCACCGACGCCAAGCGTGGCCGCATGTTCAGCCGTCTGATCAAGGAAGTCACGGTCGCCGCCCGCACCGGCGGCGGCGACCCGAACTCCAACCCGCGCCTGCGCTCGGCCATCGCCGCGGCCAAGGCCGAGAACATGCCCGCCGACAACATCGAGCGCGCCATCCAGCGCGGCACCGGGCAGATCCCCGGCATGGTCATCGAGGAGGCTTCCTTCGAAGGCTACGGCCCCGGCGGCGTGGCCATCATGGTGGAGACCGCCACCGACAACCGCGTCCGCACCGTGAACGAAATCCGCCACATCTTCACCAAGTGGGGCGGCAACATGGGGGAGAGCGGCTGCGTGGCGTGGATGTTCCACAAGAAGGCCTACGTCACCGTGGCGCGCGAAGCCGTGGACGAAGAGAAACTGATGGACCTCGTGCTCGAGGCCGGCGCCGACGACCTGCGCGACGATGGCACCAACTGGGAAATCACCGGCCCGCCCGAGGCGCTCGAGGCCCTCAAGCAGGCCCTGGAGTCGCGCGCCCTCCAGCCCGCCTCCGCCGAAGTGACCCTCATTCCGCAGAACACCATCCGCCTGGAAGGTTCCAACGCCCAGCAGGTGATTCGCCTGGTCGACGCCCTGGAAGAGCACGATGACGTCCAGCACGTCTACGCCAACTTCGACATTGCCGAAAAGGAAATCGAAGCCGCGGTCGCCAGCTCGGACTAGTCCCCGGCCGGCGCTGCGCGTGCTGGGCGTGGACTGCGGAAGTCTCCGCACCGGAGTGGCCGTCCTGGAGAACGACGGCAGCGGCTACCGCGTGCTGCATTATGGCGCCATCCAGCCGGTCCGGTCGCGCGCCTTCGGCGACCGCCTGCAGCACATCCACGCCGAGCTTGAGAAGCTGGTCGAGCGCTTCCGCCCCCACAGCATTGCCCTCGAAGAAGTGTTCCAGGCTTTCAACGTCAAGTCGGCCATGCAGTTGAGCCAGGTGCGCGGCATCGTCCTCTTGCTGGCCGCGCGCGCCGGGCTGCCCGTGAGCGAATACTCGGCGCTGACGGTGAAGAACAGCGTCGTTGGCTATGGGCGCGCGGAGAAGCACCAGGTGCAGCGCATGGTGCAGCGCATGCTGGCGCTGGCGGCGCCGCCCGAGCCGGAGGACGCCGCCGACGCGCTGGCTGTGGCCCTCTGCCACCTGCACACTGAAACCACGCGACTCCGTCTCGCCGGGAGAAGTTGAATGTCTGCCCACTGTCGCCTGTTGCTGTTGGTTGGCCTCGTGGTGGCGTGCGCGACGCCCCTGTGGTCATCGCCGGAAGACGCGCCCGCGGTTCTGCGTTTCACCAAGGTCTTTCCCGGGAGCTCGCCCGACTATGTGGATGTCACGGTGGGAGAGGACGGCGCATCCATCTACCGCGGCCGGCCCGACGAAGACGCTGAACTGCAGCAGTTCCAGCTCTCGCCCGAGATGACGCAGCGGCTCTTCAGTCTGGCGGCGGCGCTGAACTACTTCCAGGGCATCGAGATCGAGAGCCACCGCAAGGTGGCCTTCATGGGCGACAAGACCTTTGCCTACGCCCGAGGCGGTCGCGAGAGTCGAGTGAGCTTCAACTACACCGAGAACCCTACGGCCGTGGAGCTGCAGGAGCTTTTTGAAGCCATCGGCCGCGGCCGCTTCTACTACGAGCAGCTCGAATCGCGCCTGCGGTACGACCGGCTGGGGATCGTTGAAGTGATGCGCTCCTTCGAGCGCGACTTCAACGCCGGCAAGCTGATGGACGTGCAGCAGTTCGCGCCGCTGCTGGAGACTATCGCCAACGACCCGACGCTGGCGCGCCTGGCCCGTTCGCGGGCCGCCGACTTGCTGCGGCGCGTCCGCGGCGGTCCCGCGCGGCTGGAGATGGAACTGGTGGAGAAGCGCTCCGGGCTTTTCTACCGGCTGGTGGTCGAAGAGCCCGGTCAAGCCTTCTACGAGAGCCGACGCATCGGGGACTCGCCCGACCTCCAGCCGTGGCGCCTCTCGGAGACGGCGATTGCGCGCCTGCTCGAGCTCCTTCCCCTGGCCAACTACTTCCGCAATGCCCCCATGAGCAGCGAGGCCGAGCAGGCGGCGGGAGTCTACCGGCTGACCTACGAGTCGGGCGCCGAGAAGAACAACATGGTGTTCGTGACCGCGCCCAGCGCGCCGGTGGCGGAGATGATCCACATCTTCCGCCAGATCCTGCAACAGGAGTATTTCGGGCAGCGGCTGCTCAAGGCCGAGCGCGGCGAAGGGGAGATGCTGCTCATCGTCCTGCAGGAGCTGGATGCGGCCGTGCAGCGCGACAACCTGGTGGCGCCCAAAGAGTTCGTTCCACGGCTGGAAGCCATCGCCGCCGCCGAAGGCACCGACGCGGTCACGCGCCAGCAGGCCGAGCGGCTGCTGGCCCGGCTCCGTACCGTCTCCCGCTGAGACTTCAAGTTATCAGGATTCCCGCGTAGCCCACCACGTGCGACCGGTCTCCTGTGATGTCGCCGGAATTCGCGTAGCGCACCAGCTCGCCCCGCGAGGCGCCGAGCAGCTTGGCCGCCGTCAGCATCGCTACCGTCGGGCCGAAGCCGCACATCGAGATGTCCTCGCGCCGGACGGTGTCGTAGAGCCCCCGCGGGTCAAGCGCCAAGATGCGCTCGATAGCTTTGTGGTCCTTGGCGCGGTTGATGGCGTCGGGCTCATAGTGGTTCAAGTCGGAGGACGCCACGAGGAGCGGCCGCTCCTTCGATTCCTGCGCCACGTGCGCCAGCGCCCGGCCCAGCTCCTCGAGCGGCTCGTAGCGGCCGACCCCGAGGGCAATCGGAACGAAGCGGAAGCTCGGTTGCAGACACTGCAGAAACGGAAGCTGGACTTCCAGCGAGTGCTCGAAGCGATGCGCGGCCTCGTCTTCTTCCAGCAACCGGCACGCCCGCTTGAGCGCGCGCGCCAAGGCGGCGTCAATGGGAGCGTCGCCCAGCGGCGTCTCCCACTCCCCCTCCGACAGGATGGCCAGCGGCTGCCCATAGCCGCTGTGGTTCGGGCACAGAATGATGTAGGAGGAGAACGGTTGCAGCCGCGCGTAGACCGCGCCGGCCACGTGCCCGGAGTACATGATGCCGGCGTGGGGAACGACGCAGCCGATGGCGGCCTGCTGGGGCTGCTTCTCGAGGTAGCTCTCCAGCTCTCGGCGCAGCTCCGCGGGTCGCGCGGGATAGAAGCGGCCGGCCACGGCCGGGGCGCGGTGCATTGCGGCTCCTTCTATTGGAATCGTAGACCTCGCCCGCACTGAGGTCAACAAAGGAAGGAGAGAGGGGCCGGAAGCTACTGTCGGTTCTGACCGCGCTTGCCCTTGATCTTCAGCGCCTGATCAGTCCCGACGACGTACTTGATCTCGACGCGGTCCCCGTACTGGTAGACCTTGTTCTCGTCGAAATGCTTGTTGACTTTTTCGGCCAGGTCCTCTTCGTAGATGAACGTGCGCACGTGGTTCTTGTTCTCGCGGTCGCGCACGGTGATGGCCGCGCGCGTCACCAGCAACACCTCGCCCTTGAACTTCTCGGTCTTGGGCTTCGGGGTCTCGACCCGGACGGGTTGGGAGTCGGTCACCTGGGCAGCGGCCGCGGGCGCGAGCGCCAGAATGAGACCGAACGCCAGTGCCGCGCAGAGCCTAGAGGAGGTCATCGCTGCTGATCCGGAGCGACCGGAGGAATTTCACGTCCTGGGGCGTGATGGTCGGCCGCGCTTCCACTTCGGCTTCCGGCTCGAGGGCCTCCTCATCCAGGCGGATCTTCAGCGACTTCAGGAAGTGCCGGTCCTGCCGGGTGAGGCCGGCGCCGGGCGCGGCGGCGTTGTGCTTGCTGAGGGCCACGACGGCGTCCAGCATCAGAAAGATGTCGTAGCCGTTGGTGCGGATGCGGGCGATGGTGTCGGCGATGCGGTCGGACTCGGAGACGGATTCGTTGATGGCCCGGCCCAGCTCTCGAAGCAACTGCTTCATGCGGTTGTCGAGCTCCACGGTGCCTCTCCTTGCCGATGAGGTCTCCTCACTTCAGGGGCGATTGTATGCCCGTGGAAAAAGCAGTGTCAAGGTGAATGACGCCCGCCTTGCGGCCGTCGAGGCGCTCGGCTACCATACGAATCGAGGCCATCCGAGTGAGCAAACGCGCGACCCCCGACCCCCGCGCCCCGGGCGAGAGCAGCCGGAAGCCCGCCACCAGCTCGCACATCGAGCTCAAGCCGTGCTACACCCCGCAGGACCTGGCGGACGCTGACCTCGAGCGCGACCTGGGCTGGCCGGGGCAGTTCCCCTTCACGCGCGGCGTCTATCCCACCATGTACCGCGGGCGGCTGTGGACCATGCGCCAGTACGCCGGCTATGGCACCGCGGCCGAATCGAATCGTCGCTTCCGCTACCTGCTCGAGCACGGGCAGACGGGGCTGTCTGTGGCCTTCGACCTCCCGACGCAGATCGGCCTCGATTCCGACCATACGTTGGCGCGCGGCGAGGTAGGACGCGTCGGCGTGGCCATTGACTCGCTTGACGACATGGAGGCTCTGCTGGACGGCATCCCGCTCGACCGCGTCTCCACCTCGATGACCATCAACGCCACCGCGGCCGTCCTGCTGGCCCTCTACGTCGCCGTGGCCCGCCGCCAGGGGGTGGAAACGCGCCGGCTTTCCGGCACGGTGCAGAACGACATCTTGAAGGAGTACATCGCGCGCGGGACCTACATCTACCCGCCGCGGCCGGCCCTGCGGCTGGTGACCGACGCCTTCGCCTACTGCCGGGAGCACCTGCCGGAGTGGAACACCATCTCCATCAGCGGCTACCACATTCGCGAGGCTGGCTCCACCGCTGTCCAGGAGGTGGCTTTCACGCTGGCCAACGCCCTGACCTACCTCCAGTCAGCGGTGGAGCGCGGGCTGAGCGTGGACGACGTCGCGCCGCGCGTCTCGTTTTTCTTCAACGCCCACAGCAACTTCTTTGAAGAAGTGGCCAAGTTCCGCGCCGCGCGCCGCCTGTGGGCGCGCCTGGTGCGCGAGCGCTTCCGGCCCCGCGATGCGGGGTCGCTCAAGCTGCGCTTCCACGCCCAAACGGCCGGCTCCAGCCTCACGGCGCAGCAGCCCGACGTCAACGTGGTGCGCACGGCGCTGGAGGCGCTGGCAGCTGTCTTGGGCGGTTGCCAGTCGCTGCACTGCAACGCCAAGGACGAGGCCCTGGGGTTGCCCACCGAAGAGGCGGCGCTGCTGGCCCTCCGCACCCAGCAGGTCATCGCCAACGAGAGCGGCGTCGCCAACAGCATTGACCCGTTTGCCGGAAGCTACTTCGTCGAAAACTTGACCGGGGAGATCGGGCGGCGCGCGCGCGACTACGTGGACCGCATCGAGGCCATGGGCGGGATGCTGGTGGCCATTGAGAAGGGGTACGTGCAGCGCGAGATCGAGCAGGCCGCCTTCGAGTTCCAGCGCGGGGTGGAGGGCGGCGAAAACGTCGTGGTCGGCGTCAACCGCTTCGCCGCGCCGGAGGAAGCCTCGGTCCCCATCCTGCGCATCGATCCCGAGATTGAGCGGGAGCAGGTGGAGCGGCTGCAGCGGGTCCGCACCCGGCGCGATGCGCCTCGCGCTCAGGCGGTTCTGCGGCGACTCGAAGAAGCCGCCCGCACAGATGAGAACCTGATGCCGCTCATTCTGGAGGCTGTGGAAGCCTACGCCACGGTGGGCGAAATCTCCGACGCGCTCCGCCGCGTCTTCGGCGAGTACAAAGAAGCCACGGCAGGCTAGACGTCTGCGCTTCCGGGTTTCGTCCCTTCCAATCCCAGTTCAGCGGCGATGCCGCGCATGGCCTCGATGCAGAAGCCGATATGGGTGTCGAGCTCTACGCCCAGCTCGGCCGCCCCGCGGTGGATGTCGTCTCGGTTCACCGTGCGCGCGAAGGATTTATCCTTCAGCTTCTTCTTCACCGAAGAGACCTCCACCTCGGCCAGGCTCTTGCTCGGCCGCACCAGCGTGACGGCGGTGATGAAGCCGGCCAGCTCATCGCAGGCGAAGAGCGCCTTCTGCAGCGGGGTAACCCGGGGCACGTTCATGTAGTCGGCGTGCGACAGGATGGCTTGAACAAACTCTTCCGGGTAACCGCGTGCGCGGAGGATCTTCGAGCCTTCCAGCGGATGGTCGGGCGCATTTGGATAGCGCTCATAGTCGAAGTCGTGCAGCAGCCCCACGGTGCCCCAGATTTCCTCGTCTCCACCGAGCTTGCGTGCATAGGCCCGCACACAGGCTTCCACCGCGCGAGCGTGCTTGCGCAGACTCTCGTTCTGGGTGAATTCGCAGAGGAGTTCCCACGCTTCTGTGCGGCCCGGCATCCAGCCCCCCTAGAAGTCCTAGAGTTCCTACGCCCGCGGCAGTATCTGCCGCAATCCCCTTTGGAATCAAGCCAAAAGCGTGGACTAGGACGGGGGTATGAGTTTCAGCCAACCCAGGTCTAGCTGTTTCTACAACCAGCTTACTTATCAATTAGATAGCTCTAGAAAGATAGGACTATGTTCCTATTGTAATCCCCTGCATACAAGGCGAAAATTTGCTCGGCTCCGCGGAAGGCCTCGGGGCCGGGGTTCCTTGGGGGAACCTCAAAAATCTCGTGGGGGGTGTGTGCGATGCGCCGTATACTTGTATGCGCGCTGCTGGCTCTCTTGATGCTCTGCAGCGTGGTTGGGTTGAAGAACGTTGTGGCGGGGCAAGCGGAAACGACGCCAACCATGGTCGCGGTTGGCGGGATGCCGCCGCCGCCGATCCCGAACTTCGGGGTTGGTGGGATGCCGCCGCCGCCGATTCCGAACGGGAACTAGTCCCGGGCTGTAGCGAGCAAGGCCGGGTCTAGTTTTCGGAAGGCGGAAAGCTAGACCGTGGTCAGCACGTACGACCTGATTGTTGCTGGGCTCAGCGTGTTGCTGTCGCTGGCCGTCGTCGGGGTGTGTCTGTACCGCCGCTCGTCCCGCCGCTATTTCTTCCTGAATTTCTACCTGATCGCCTCCGTCGTCTTTACCCTCGGGCTTTATTATCTCTACCGCACGGAAGGGTATGGGTCTCTGGCTTATTACTACTTCTACTTCGGCGCCGACGCCGTCCAGAACATCGTCGGATACCTGCTGATCGCGAGCTTCTTCGACCAGATGTTCCGGCCCTCGCTCTTTCGTCCGTATGTGCGGCCCACGCTGGCCTTTTTCTTCTTTGGCGTGGTCGGCGTTTCGGCCATCTTCGTCTCGCGACACGTCTCGCAGGACTACTTCTACTCCCGCTTTGCCAATGAATTCCAACAGAACATGTTCTTCGTTGGGGTGCTGTTGACCTTCCTGTTGTGGGTTTCTATGAGCTACCTGCGAGCGGAGAGCCGCCGGTTTGTTCTCCTGGTTTCGGGCCTGGGCATCTACTTTTCCGCCCACGCGGTCAACTACGCGCTCCAGTTCCTGCTGAAGTCGGACGCGGCGACGGCGCTCTTGACGAAAGTGCCTCCCATCGCGTATACGGTGATGGTTTCGTTGTGGCTGTACACCTTCCTCCGGGTACCTGAGGGCGAACCGGCGTACGTCCCGCAAGAGGGGACGGCGGCGGAGAAGCCGGCCTACGTCGTGGCGTCGGCCGGCCGAGGGCGACACTAAAGGTCTGTTTGCTCCTGCTTTCGGGCAGGCGGGCGCAAGCAGCAAGGTGAGGCGTGATGGCTACTCTTGTAAGCGTCTTGGTGCTGGTCATTTCGGCGTTCATGCTGGTGTTCTGGCTGCGCTCGGCCAGCCGGTCGGTCCTGCGCGAGCGCTTCGAGCAGAACTACAGCGCCGAAGTAGCCGAGGCCAACCAGCTCGAGTTTCTGACCATCCGCAAGGCCTTGTCCGACGGCGCGGGAGACGGCGTCGACTACGCCAGCTCTCTGAGCGCCCTGGAGCGCGACTTCGAGGCGCTCACCTACCTACTGCGCAACGCCGCCACCGTGAACGTGGGCCGCTACACGCGGCGCGAGCGGCTGCTGGTGCTGGACTTCCAGCTCCTGCGCGTCTGGGTGCGGATGAAGCGCGTGCTGGGCTTTTCCAGCTGGCAGGCGGGCCTGGTGGAGATGGCCACCATCCTGGAGTACTTCGGCAACGTGGTCGGCCAGCGCCTGGTCACCTTCCCCAGCCGCGTGCCGGTCAGCTAAGCCCTGCCGTCAGCCGCGTCGTGTGGAGCTTGTCCCCGCCGAATTGCTTCTATTGCCTGCCGAGGTTGTGAGTCCTTTCTTCTGGAGGAACTCCCGGGCGACGTCCTTGACGTCACGGTGCTCCCCGTCCACGGCGTAATTCATTCTCCGCATCTCCTCGTCTGAAATCGCTCCGGCCAGCTCCTCCAGCGCCGCCCGGACGGCTGGGTGGCGCTCAAGAGTCTCTGCCCGCACGATAGGGACGGCCTCGTAGGGCGGGAAGTAACCCTTGTCATCCTCCAGGATGGTCAGATCCCGTGCGGCAATCAGGCCATCAGTGGAGTTGCCCGCCACCAGGTCGACCTGTCCTTCCAGCAAGGCGCGATAGAGAAGGCCCAGGTCCATGATGCGCGGCGGGGAGCCGAACGTCAGGCTGTAGGTTCGCGCCAGCCCCTCAAACCCGTCCGGCCGTTCCATGAACTCGTAGCCGAACCCTGCGCGCCACTGCGGGGCGTAGCGGGCAACGTCGGAAATGGTGCGCAGGTTCAGGCGGCGCGCGTCTTCACCCCGGATAACGATGGCGAAGGTGTTGTTGAAGCCCAGCGGCTCGGCGACCGCCAGGTTGAACTGGCGCGCGTACTCGTCGCGCACCCGCTCGTAGACGCCGCGCGGGCCGCCCTGCGGCCTGTCTTTGAGAATAGCGGTCAACGCCGTCCCGGTGTATTCGGGATAGAGGTCGATGCGCCCGGCCAGCATGGACTGGTGGCAGATGTAGGTTCCCCCGAGATAGAAGCGGCGCTGGACACGCAGCCCGGTGCGGTTCTCGAGGTGCTGTGCGAGCAGCTCGCTGAGGACGACCTGCTCGGTGAAGTTCTTCGAGCCGATGATGAGGGTGTTGCCGCGGTCAGGCGTACACCCGGTCAGGAAGAGGAAGGCAGCCAGGAGCCAGCGCAGTCTCATGCGCGCACGCGCAGCCGGCCTTCGAGCCGCCCGAGTACGAAGTCGGCCGCCAGCGCCAGCAGGGCGGCGGGGATGGCGCCCGCCAGGATCAGCTGGTTGTTGACCATCGCCAGGCCGCGGAAGATGAACTCGCCCAGCCCGCCGGCGCCGATGGCCGCGGCGATGGTGGCGATGCCGACCGAGATGACGGTGGCCACGCGGACGCCGGCCAGAATGACTCCCCAGGCCAGCGGCAGCTCGACATGAAAGAGCAGTTGACGGTCAGTCATCCCCATGCCGCGCGCAGCTTCGCGCACGGCGGGGTCAACGCCCGTGATGCCCGCGTAAGTGTTGCGGATGATAGGCAGCAGAGCGTACAGGGTAAGCGCCGTGATGGCCAGCCGATCGGCCCGCGCCCCCAGCCACGGCATCGGCAGCAGGAAGCCGAATAGCGCCAGGCTGGGGACGGTTTGGATGACGTTGGCGGCGCCGAGGATGGGCCGGCGGCCGACGGGCCAGCGCGTCAACAACATGCCGAGCGGCAGCCCGACTGCGGCAGCGAGCAGCATGGAGACTCCCACCAGCCACACATGCTCGCCGGTCAGGGTCAGGATTTCCGTGCGGTTCTTGAAGAAGAATTCAAGTGGGCTCATCGCGGACCTCGGCTCACGGTTGGCTGGCGTTGGTTTCGGGGCGAAAAGCGGCGACGTAGGCGGCGGCGGCAGGCTCGGCGGCGGCGAGAAATTCGGCCGGCGAATACACGCCCGCGAGCCGGCCCGCCTCCAGCAGCGCAATGCGCGTGGCCAGCCGCAGTGCCTCGCTCAAGTCGTGCGTGACAAAGACGACGGTTTTGCGGAGCCGCTCCTGGAGCGCGCGGAACTCGCGCTGCATCTCCACCCGGGTGATGGGGTCAAGAGCGCCGAAGGGTTCGTCCATTAGCAGCAGGGGTGGGTCGGCCGCCAGCGCGCGGGCGACGCCGACCCGCTGGCGCTGGCCGCCGGAGAGCTGGTGGGGATAGCGGGCGGCAAAGCCGTCGGGGTCGAGCCCCACCAGCTCGAGCAATTTCCGAACCCGCGCGCGGACCTGAGCCGCGGGCCGGCGCTCCAGCCACGGCACCAGGCCAACGTTGCGCTCGACACTGAAGTGCGGGAACAGGCCGACTTCCTGAATGACGTAGCCGATGCGCCGCCGCAGCACGATGGGGTCCCACTCCTGTGTGGCGCGCCCTTCGACCTGGACCGAGCCGGCCGTGGGCTCGAGCAGGCGGTTGATGAGCTTGAGGGCGGTGGTCTTGCCGGAGCCGCTGCGCCCCAGCAGCACCAGAGTCTCTCCGCGGTGGATGCCGAGGTTGACCCCGGAGAGGAGCGGCGGGCCGCTCGGGAGCTCAAAGGAGACGGCGCGGAATTCAATGACGGGGGCGTCGGGCGTCAAGGGTTAGGTAGCTTCAACAAACCGGCGGATGGCTTCAGCGTCGGTCGGGTTGAGGTCGAGGAATTGCGCGCCGGCAAACTCTCCAGGGGTGACGTGCTGCACCCTGGCGGCGACGCGGATCTCCCCGTCCGCTCCCGGGAGGATGAACTTGAGCTGCAGCGTTGTCCCTTCCGCCAGGGGATCGGCGGAGCGCAGCAGGATGCCTCCGGCGCTGATGTTTTGAGCCAGCAGAATGCGGGGAGAGCCTCCGGCCTGGGCTTCGATCCGAATCACCAGCGGGACGCGGCGCGCGCTTCTCTTGTCCGTCATCGCATGAGACTCCGGCCGGCCTGCGGGCAGACAGGCCCACAGTACGCAAAGTATATCTGCGACGGTGCGGGCAAGGAAACTACTTCGTTTGTCTCCAGAAATCCGCCGGGGGGTTGAGCAGGGCGATGCCGTAGCTCCAGCGGCCGTCGAGCGGCTCGGCGCTGCGCCAGGCGATGCGGCATTCGGTCTTCTCTCCGGTCAACTGGTTGGTCACCCGGGCGTTCTCGTTGAGGCGGAAGTTGGCGGCCAGGGCGATGAGGGCGCCGGATTCGTTGATGAGGAGGGTGTAGCTTTCCTCGCGGACGGCGTTCCTTTCCGAGTCTCGTCCTTCGATGGTGATGGGAACCTTGGCTGGAATGCGCGGGCTGACGCGCTTGTCGTTGAACGAATCCATTGCCACCGCTATACCACCCGTCCCTTCACGGTGAACCCCTCGCCAAGCCTCAGTGGAGGCTTATGCTAGCAGGAAAGGGCAGCAATGCCAACCGCCAGCCGGAGGCCTCAGGCAGGCTGCGGCGGGGCCTCGGCAAGCGGCCGGCCGTTCTTGACGGCTTCGAGGTCGGTGGCCAACGCGCGGCCGTTGGGGTAGCGCTGGTCGGCGTTCTTGTGCAGCAGGCGCGCGAGCACGACGTCCACCTCCGGAGGGAGCTTGGGGTTGAGCTTGCGCGCGGGCGTGGGCGCGGTCTGGATGACCTTGTAGATGACCGAGGTCACTGTGTCCCCCGGAAAGGGCTTCTCGCCGGTGAACATGTAATAGAGGACGGCGCCGAAGGAGAAGAGGTCGCTGCGGGCGTCGACCGGGTCGCCGGTGAGTTGTTCGGGCGACATGAAGGCGGGCGTGCCCACCAGCTGTCCGGTCTGGGTGATCTCGGTGCCGGCCAGCTTGGCCACGCCGAAGTCGGCGATCTTGGCCTTGCCGTCGGGGGTCAGGAGGATGTTAGAGGGCTTGATGTCGCGGTGGACGACCCCACGGCGGTGGGCGTAGTCGAGCGCATCGGCGACCTGAGCGGCGACGTCGAGCATCTGGGTCACCGACATTTCCTTGGCCTTGCCCGATTTGAGGATATCGTCCAGGGTGGTGCCTTCGATGAATTCCATCACCAAGTAGGGTTGGCCCCCGACATCGTTCTCGGCCACGTCGTGAATGGTGACGATTCCGGGGTGAGCCATCTGGCCGGCGGCCTGGGCTTCGCGGTAGAAGCGCTGTTTGTACTGCCGCAAGTCGTCCGGCGAGAGGTTGGCGGTCAGGATGACCTTGATAGCGACCACCCGGCCCAGCTGGGGGTCGCGGGCCTTGAAGACGGCGCCCATGGCGCCGCGGCCGAGCTCGTCGATAATCTCGTAGCGGCCCACGCGCCCTCCGGGCTCAATGCCGATGGCGGCCACGGCGCCGGCCGCCGCGGCCGCGCCGCCCGTCTGCGTGGCCGAGGGAGAGCGGGTCGGGCGCGGGGACCACTCATAGATTCTCCGGCCCTGCACCTCTTCTTCCGTTGCCCGGAAACTGGTCTGGTCGGGAAGTTTTTCATAGAGGTCGGCCGGCAGCCAAAGAGTGTTGGCGGGGGCCGCCTTTTGGAGATGGCCGGCGAGGTCGACGGCATGCTCGACCAGACGCTCCAGCGGCGTGTCCTCGTAGATGGCCACCTCGCCTTCGTTGATCCCGCAGTGCACCCGGAAGGGCGAATTCAGGCGGTTGGCGTTGGAGTTGAAATCCTCGAGGCTTTGCAGAATGCGCTGGGCTGCCGCCACGGCCAGCTCGCGCGAGAGAAAACAGGCCAGGGCGCCATCGGCGGTCCAAGCCTGCTTCCAAACGCTGTACTCGTCGAAGGCTGCGCGCACCAGGTCTTCATACGCCCGGAAGGAGAGAGTAACGGCGGTATCGTCGGCGCCCGCCTTCAACTGGCTGGGGCGGATGACGTCGATGGAGAGGAAGGTGCAGTGCTTGCGGGGGGCGGCCTTGACCGCCTGCTCGATCTCTCGGTACCGGCGAAGCAGCTCCTGGCGTGTGCGCTCGCTCTCGGGGGGAAGCGCGGTGAGCATCGGCATCGGCCGTGAGACTTGCCGCGAAGCCACCGGCGCCATAGCCCCCAGGTTGATGGGCATGGGGAGGGGCGCGGGCGCGGCGGCTTTCTTGGCCTTCATCATCCGCCGCTGCATGCTCAGTAGCCAGGTGTCCACGGACGATTTGATCATCCAGGTTACGGCGAGGAGAGCCAGTGGCAGGTACCGCAGATACGGGACGGTGGCGGGGAACATCTCGAAGAAAGATCGCGCCTCATTCATCAGCGGGTCGACGAACGTGTGGAGCGACACCACTAACCACATGGCTTCGAAATCGGGGGAATGCTCAAGCTGCAGAAGGAAGATGACCAGAAAGCCGAGGATCATCACCCAGAAGACGAACTTGAGGGCGTACCGGACCGCCTTGATGGCAGTCAACGCGGCATCGGATGGGGGAAGGTCAGCCACCGGCCCTCGCTACTTCCACGCTTCTCCTCCGCTCGTGCTCGCCTGCCGCCTACCTCCGTTACGGCGCGCAATCACCGAACGGATGAATTGAACTTCCTGTTGAATGGGCATAGCATACCACGAGTTGGCAACGGGGTTGGCAAGCTTTCCGCGCGCCGGGGCTGCGGATGGCAACTGAATGGACGAAGCGGGGAAACGGCCCCGCGAGTTGACCTCCGTCCCGTTGCGCACTACGATGAACTGAAGAGAGAGCTCCTGTGTCGGTGCAGACCAGCACGTCCAAAGAAGTCCTGGGCTCTGTCCCGCCGTCTCAGCGACGTCGAATTCGGCTGCGGCCGGGCCGGCGGTGGAAGTTTGTCGGCGGCCTGGCCCTTGGAGCCGGGTGTGCGGTCTTGTTTCTCGCCGGGTGCCTGCAATTGCTGGGCTTGCTTCGGTCCTTCCGGCTGGCTCCGGCGATGACGTGGGGATATGCGACCCTGGCCTTGGGGGTGATTGCTGGCACGGCGGCCTTCGTCGTCCTGAAAGAAGTGCTGCGCCAGCGGGCCCTGGTGGCGCGAGGCCTGCTGGCTGTGGCGCGGGTGAAGGGGGAGAGTGCAGAGGGGAAGGGGCGGCGCGGCGCTCACTGCGTGCTCGACTATGATTTCACCGACAGGAATGGTCGGAGGGTCGAAGGGAAAGCACGCGTGAGCCGGTCGGTCTACTCGGGAGAGAGGGTTCTGGCTCTATTCGTCAACCCCGACAATCCCCGCAACCACATCCTTGCTGTCGCCGCCATGTACGAGCTTGTGGTTTGAATCCGCCGGCAGGCATCCGAGAAAGGCTGGCGAGGAGAGGCTGCGTCGTGCCCGAGCGTGAATTGCAGTGTGAATTGACGTGGAAGCAGGGCGGATCCGGGATCGAGCTTTCGGTGCGGTGCGGGCGCTCCTTGGTCTACCAGGGGATGAGCCCCGGTAAGTTCGAGCGATTCCTGGGGACCATCGGGCGGCCGGACTTGGCAGGCTCCGTCGGAGGGAAAGCGGCCGTGGCGATTCCCCGAAAGCTGCTGAAGGAGCACGACCTGCTGTCCTACCAGTACACCGTCGTCCGGCTGGTCGAGGAGGGCGGCGACTTGCGGGAGGTGCCTTCCGGCCGGATGTTCGACACTGTGGACGGAGCCCGTGCCGCGGCGAAGGAGGCTCAGCGGGAAGATCCGCGCGGGAACTTCGCCATCAAGGATGTAGACTACATCTAGCCCTCCTCGGCAGGCGGCAAGAATGTCGTGGGTCGGTTGGCGCAGCTAGTTGTGGCTTGCCGCCTAGCCCCGAAGCATCGGAGCCTCACCCCTTCTCCCTGCCACCCAATAGGTTGAAAAGACTACACTTGCGGCCTGCGGGTTCATTCCTGATTGGCACGGCTCGTGCTCCACTCTTGATGGAGGACCACGAGTCATGAGGAAAACAACTGCAAAGAGTTGGGCGCGGGTTCTGGTGTTGCGCAATCCCACCGCCCCTCCTTCGGACGAGTGGGGACAGTTGGAACGCTTCCTGCCCGAGGTTGACCGCGCCTCCAATCAGGTCGAGGCGGCGGGGCTGCTTCGGGAGAAAGCGTACGACTTGGTCCTGGCCGACTCGGTTCTGGCGGACACCATGCTCCCCGGCGGCAGTTTTTTTGGGCTGCTGGGGTCGCTCATCGCCCAGCAGCGGGCGGCGACGGTGGTCGTCGAGACCCAACTGCCCGATGGGCCGCGGTGGGTGAAGCTGATTGACCGGGGCGAGTACGACCCGGATGCCGACCCCATGAAGAACGAGCGCTTCTTCTGCTGGCTGGAAGATTGGCTGGAGAAGAGCTCGCCGTCGGAGAGGGCTGAGGCCGCCTGACCTCGGCTGGAAGGAGGCTGGCGATGCGATGCCCGAGTTGTGGCCGCAAGCTGAACCGCGCTGAACAACTGTGGACAGCCACCCACGGGGGACGGGAGTGTCCCCACTGCTGGGGCGGGGTCCAGTTCCTGCGCCCGAATCGGCATGAGCCGCTCCATGCACCGGTGCGGAGCAAACATGCGAAGGCAAGGCGAGGCGACCGCCGGCTGGCGGCGTAGCGTTGCGCCAACGCCAGAGGAGCAGGAAGGTGTGGCATGGTGGTGATGGAGCTGACCGAAGATCAAGCTGATGTGCTGGAAACGCTGCTGCGGCGGGAGCTGTCGGACCTGAAAGTGGAGATCCACCGCACGGACGACTGGCAGTTCCGCGAAACGCTCAAGGCGAAGCAAGCCGCCCTGGCGGATTGCCTCAAGCGTCTGGAAGGGGCCAAGGCGGACACGACCCCGTGAAACAAGGCTGATGGGCAGACAAACGCGCGCAAGCGCTCTGGAGAGGGAGGTCAACCATTATGGGCAAGCATGCAACACACGAAGCGGCGCTGGCCGCAGAGCCGGGGGCCGGCAAGAGAGCGGACCTGGCGGGGCCCGGCATTGGAGATTACGACGAGCTGGAGAAGATCCTTCCGGACGATTACCGTTCTTTGCTGACCCCCAAGGAGACTCAGCAGGCCCTGTTCGCGCTCAAGGGCTACATCGAAGAGAACCTGTGCAAAGAGCTCAGCTTGATGATGGTGGCCGTGCCGCTCATCGTGGATGTGGAGAGCGGGGTGAATGACTTTCTCGACCGGGACGGCTCGCGGACGCCCATCCAGTTCCACATCTCGAACGACTACGACAAACACCCGGTGGATGCGCAGGTGGTCCAGGCAGCCACCAAGTGGAAGCGGATGGCGCTCAAGCAATTCGGGCTGCGGGTGGGCGAGGGGTTGTGCACCGACATGCGCGCGGTGCGCAAGGATTATTTCCTCGACCACGACCACAGCGTCTACGTGGATCAATGGGACTGGGAACGGGTGATTACCCCCGAGCAGCGCAACCTGGTTTTCCTGAAGGAAATCGTCAACCGAATCTGGAAGGTCATCGTCGGCGCCGAGAAGTTCGCCCAGGAGCTGTTCCCCCAACTGAAGGCCGACAAGTATCCGAACCTCCCGGAGCAGCTGACCTTCCTCCACGCCGAGGACATCCTCGACATGTATCCCGACTTGCCGCGCAAGCAGCGGGAGACGCAGGTGCTGCAGAAGTACCCGGCCATCTTCATCCTGGGAATCGGCTGGCCGCTCCAGGACGGCTATCCCCACGAAATGCGCGCCGCCGACTACGACGACTGGGTGACGGAGACGGTGTCCGAGGATGGCCGGCCGATGCATGGATTGAACGGCGACATCCTGGTCTGGAACCCGGTGACGCGGCGCCGGCACGAGCTCACTTCGATGGGCATCCGCGTCGACGCGGAATCCCTGATGAAACAACTGGTAATCTCCGGGCAGATGGACTTCCTGAAGTACCCCTACCATCAGGTCATTCTCAACAACGAGATTCCGTTGAGCATTGGCGGGGGCGTGGGGCAGTCGCGCACCATGATGCTCCTGCTGCGCAAGGCCCACCTGGGGGAAGTCACCGTGTCCGTGTGGCCCAAGGTCCTCAAGGAGATGTGCAGGAAGAAGAACATCCACGTCTTGGAGTAGGTGCCGGCGGAGGGTGGTGGGCGCGTAGGGACTCGAACCCTAGACCTCCCCGACTGCGTCGGGGCGCTCTAACCGTCAGGCGCAGGAGAGGAGATGAGTTTCAACAGTGCTTGATGAGACTTCCACGACTTGAGTTGGCGTTCGCGCCGCCTGGCCTCGCGCAAGGTAGGAAACTGCTCTTGATGCACCAATCGCCACGGCCCGCGCTTGCGCGTGGAAGGGGTTTGCCCGCGGGCGTGCTCGGCCAGACGGCGGCTGAGGTCATCAGTGGAGCCGATGTAGAAATGGCCGTTCGATTGGCTTTGGAGGATGTAAAGAAACGCCATAAGCAGTGGTGGTGGGCGCGTAGGGACTCGAACCCTAGACCTCTACCGTGTCAAGGTAGCGCTCTAACCAACTGAGCTACGCGCCCGTGCCAATAATTCTGCGCCAGGGGTGGAGATTTAGCAAGGAGGAGCAGCCATGCGGAATCCGGTTGAGGTGCACGAGGGGACGGAGCTAGAATACTCGCGGCCGCAAAGGCCAGCCACGGAGCAACCCAAGGGAGTGGTCCCCATGAAGGTGATGGTGGTGGACAAGTTTCCGGACGCGGCCCTCGCGCGCATGAAAGAGCTGGGCTTTGAGGTCGCCTACAACCCGGAGCTGAAGGGCGATGCGCTGGTGGAGGAAGTGAAGAAGAGCGAAGCGAAGGCGCTCGTGGTGCGGTCGACCAAGGTGACCGAAGCGATGCTGGAGGGAAGCAAGCTCGGGCTGGTCATCCGGGCCGGGTCGGGCTACGACACCATCGACGTCGAGGCGGCCTCCAAGCGCGGCATCTACGTCTCCAACTGTCCGGGAAAGAATTCTACCGCCGTGGCCGAGCTGGCCTTCGGCCTGCTGTTGGCGCTCGACCGGCGCATCCCCGATAACGTGGCCGAACTGCGGCAGAAAAAGTGGAACAAGAAGGAGTACAGCAAGTCTCGCGGGCTCTTCGGTCGGACCCTCGGCTTGGTCGGCGTGGGCCGCATCGGCCGGTTGATGATTGCGCGGGCGCAAGCCTTCGGGATGAGGGTGATCGGCTGGAGCCGGTCGCTGACCCCGCAGAAAGCGCATGAGCTGGGGATCGAGTGGCGGATGTCTCCCGAGGAAGTGGCGAAGGCGGCCGATGCGGTGAGCGTGCACGTGGCGCTGAAGCCGGAAACAAAGGGGCTGTGCGGGGAGAAGTTCTTTGCCGCCCTGCGGCCGGGGGCGTACTTCATCAACACCTCGCGCGGCGAGGTGGTGGACGAAGCGGCTCTGATGAAGGCGATACGGGAGAAAGGGATTCGCGCCGGACTGGATGTCTATGCCAGGGAGCCTTCCACGGCCACGGGCGCGTTCGAAGACGACGTCGCCGGGCTGCCGGGCGTCTACGGCACGCACCACATCGGCGCCTCCACCGAGCAGGCGCAGGAGGCGATTGCCGAGGAGACAATTCGGATCTTGCAGTCGTTCCGCGACCGGGGTGAAGTACCCAACCTGGTCAACCAGCCGGCTGTAGCGTGATGAGGTGAGCGATGACGGGAACTCCGTATGGGCGTAGCGCAGTGAAGGAAGCGGTGGCGGCGGCGCAGGCGGCGGCCTCGGCGAAGAAGGTCGAGCGCGTCTACAACTTCAACCCGGGTCCGGCGGTGCTGCCGGTGCCGGCGCTGGAGGAGGCGCAGCGCGACCTGGTGACCCTGCCGGGCGTGGGGATGTCGGTGCTGGAGATCAGCCACCGGTCGAAGACCTTCGAGGGAATCCTCGCCGAAGCGGAGGCCGACCTGCGCGCGGTGCTGGGCATTCCTGACAATTACAAGGTCATCTTCCTTGGCGGCGGGGCCAGTTTGCAGTTCACCATGGTGGCGATGAACTTGCTGCCCAGGGACGGTTCGGCCGACTACATCCACACCGGGAGTTGGGCGGCGGCGGCCATCAAGGAGGCGAAGAAGCTGGGGAGGGTGAACGTAGCCGCGACGACGGAGGCCGACAAGTTCTCCCGCATCCCGCGGCAAGAAGAGCTGAAGCTCGACCCCAACGCCGCCTACGTCCACTTCACCTCGAACAACACCATTGAGGGCACCGAGTGGTTTGTGGAGCCGGAGACAGGCTCGGTGCCGCTGGTGTGCGACGCCTCGTCGGACATCCTGAGCCGGCCCATTGACGTGAAGAAGTATGGAGTCGTCTATGCCGGCGCGCAGAAAAACATGGGCCCGGCGGGAGTGACGGTGGTCATCCTCCGCGACGACCTGCTGGCGCGGGTGCCGGCGGGGCTGCCCTCGATGCTGGACTACAAGCTGCAGGCGGAGAAGCAGTCGCTCTACAACACCCCACCGGTGTTCGCGATCTACCTGGTGCGACTGGTGCTGAAGTGGCTGAAGGGAATCGGCGGGTTGCCGGAGATGGAGCGGCGCAACCGGGAGAAGGCCGACCTGCTCTACAACGCGATTGACTCCAGCGGTGGTTTCTACCGCGGGACGGCGGAGAAGGCCAGCCGGTCGCGGATGAACGTGACCTTCCGCATGGCCTCGGAGGAGCTGGAGAAGAAGTTTGTCGATGAAGCCAAGGCGGGGAAGCTGGTGGGGCTCGGCGGGCATCGCAGCGTGGGCGGGATGCGGGCCTCGCTCTACAACGCCTTCCCCAAAGAGGGTGTCGAGGCGTTGGTGGCGTTCATGAAGGACTTCCAGCAGAGAAACAGCACGGGGTACGGAACCTAGGGCGAGGTCCCAGCGCCCATGCGACCAAGCTCCTCTTAGTCTTCTCTTACCGAGCTGGGTTGTGAGTCCATCGGCCTCTCGTAGACCAACTGGTATTCGATCTTCGCGCGATCGGCGATGGCGCCTACTCCCGCGCCGATGGCAGCGCCCAGCGAGCCGAAGATCAGCGCCGACCCTCCCCGCGTCAGGTCGGTTTTCTCGGGGTCGCGTGACGCGCCGAGAGCAGCCCCGGCGGCTCCGCCGATTCCCAGCCCGATGAGGGTGCCGTTGGCGATTGAGTCTTTCTGAATGTGGTGAATGCGAACCACCTGAGAGGCCTTGATCGTTCGCTGTGTGCCATCCGGAAGGCGAAGCATAAGCGCGTCGTCGGCGGCGTTTTCCAGGCGGCCGCGAAAAACCTCAGCGCGCTCCAGGCTCACCCGCAGGTCGGATCCCACAGGCAGAGCCTGCACGCGCTTCCAGTCGCTGCGCGAGGCTGCCGCCGGCGGCCCGGCCGCGAGCACAGGGAGTGTTGCTGCCATGAAAACCAGCAAGAGAGTGGTCGGTTTCTGCATCCTCATTCTCATTGTTGACCTCCAGCATTGATTCCCGATGGAGCTGCCGGCCGGGCCAGAAGCGGGTCGCCGAGGGAGGGCCGTCGCTCCGCTCCATCGGCTGTGTTGCCCGGGGCCGCGTCTGGCCCGGCGACAGTGTGGTGGGCATCGGGGGTGAGCTCGGAGAGGGAATCAAGACCATAGAGACGAAGGAGCTGTTGCGGCTGCGGATGCAAGCCGGTGACTGTGAAGGTCAGACCCTGTTTGCGCGAGCGCTGCAAGGCAAGCAGCAGCAGAGCAACGGCGGAGCTGTCGAGGCAAGGAGAATCTGACAGGTCAATGGAAAGGTGGCGCGGCTGGAGGCGGGCGACGCGCTGGAGAACGGCCCGCAGGGCTTCCACGCGAACGCCGGTCAGGGGGCCGAAGACCCGGATGGAAGCGGTTTCCAGGGTGTTGCGCCGGTAGGTCAGGAGCCTGCCCATGGTTCCTCCGCAGGATTGGCGTTTTCGGGGGCAGGATAGGCGGACGGGGGCCGCGAGTAACGAGCGACCGGCGAAGCCGGGACGAAGATTCGCTGAAAGGACTGAAATCCCTAGGGGGAGGTGGGAACGGCAGACTCGGCTAGGGCTTTGAGCGACTGCGGGTAGGGCGGGCGGGCGACGCCGCGCTCGGTGATGATGGCGGTGATGAGGCGCGCGGGGGTGACGTCGAAGGCGGGGTGGCGCGCAGGCAGGCCTTCGGGAGCAATCTGGACCGAGCCGATGCGGGTGACCTCTTCGACGGGACGTTCTTCGATGGGGATGGTGTCGCCGGAAGGAATCGAGAGGTCAATGGAGCTGAAGGGCGCGGCCACGTAAAAGGGAACGCCGTGCTCGTGGGCCAGCACGGCGATGGTGTAGGTGCCGATCTTGTTGGCGGTGTCGCCGTTCGAGGCGATGCGGTCGGCGCCGACGACGACCGATTGGATGTCGCCGCGCTTCAGGAAGTGGCCGACCATGTTGTCGGTGATGAGTGTGGTGGGGATGCCATCGCGCTGGAGCTCCCACGCCGTGAGGCGCGCGCCCTGGAGGTAGGGGCGCGTTTCGGTGGCGAAGACCTCGAGCTTCTTGCCGGCCTCGAGCGCGCCGCGGATGACGCCGAGCGCGGTGCCGTAGCCGCCGGCGACCGCGAGGGCCCCGGCGTTGCAGTGGGTCAGCACGCGGCCTTGGGCCGGCAGCATCGCGCCGCCGTGGCGGGCGATGGCGGCGCACTGAGCCAGGTCTTCGCTGTAAATCTGCTGGGCTTCCTCGACCAATCGCTTCCGGACTGTGTCAACGCCCGACGACGCAGCGCTGGCGAAGGCGCGGCGCATGCGTTCGATGGCCCAGAAGAGGTTGACGGCGGTGGGCCGGGTCCGGCTCATGGCGTCGCAGATATGGTTGAAGTCTTGTTCGAGCGCGGGCAGGCCGGCGGCCTTGGAGTTCTTCACGCCGAGCGCAACGCCCATGGCGGCGGCAACGCCGATGGCGGGGGCGCCGCGGATGACCATGCGGCGGATGGCGTCGGCGACCTCCTCCCAAGTCTTGCAGGTCTGGTAGACCTCGTGCGCAGGGAGTTGGAGCTGATCAATCAGAACAACGCCGGCGTCCGTCCATTCGATGGTTTTGATCATTGCGCGGATGAGTGTAGCAAATGAAAGGTAGTCGGCATAGGAGGCGGACAAGGCAGGAAAAGACTTACCGCAGAGGACGCAAAGAAGACGCAGAGGAACGCGGAGAACTACGGCGGGAGGGAGCGGAAGTGGGGCGAGACGAGGTAGAAGAGGCTGAGGGCGAGGTTGTAGCCGAAGTGGACGGCGATGGCGGCGACCACGGTGCCGCTGCGCGCCCGCACGGCTGAGAAGACGATGCCGACCACGCAGATGAGGACCATCTGAAAGTAGCCGGGGGAGAGCTGGTAGAAGTGGATGGAGCCGAAGAGAAGGCCGCTGAGCAAGACGGCCAGCCGCGTGCCCCCGATGCGCTCCAGCAGCGCGTAGATGTAGCCGCGGAAGAGAAGCTCTTCCACCACAGGGGCGATGAGCACGGCCATGCCCAGGATGAGCCAGACGGCGGTCTTGGAGGTGAACAGCCGGTCGAACAACAGCCGCTCGGGCGGAGGGATGAGCCCGCTCAGGAGCTGAATGGCGGGGGCGAAAAGCAGGCCGGCGACGACGGCCGCCAGCAGCCACTTGGCCGGCAGGGGTTGCCAGGCCAGGGTGGCGCTCAGCCGGCGTCCACGGCTGCGGACGAAGAGAACGAGGAGGAGAATCAACAGCGCATTCAGGATGAGCTGAACGGGGACGAGGAAAAAGACGTCCTGCGGCGCTTGCTCAGCGATCCGGCGGAGAAGCTCCGGCGCGGGGACGGCGGGGAACTGCGGGCGACGGAGGAAGAAGAGGACGAAAGTGGCCGTGAAGGGGACGACGATGTATAGGCCGGCGGCGATCGTGAAAAAGAGAATCAGCTCCCAGAGGTCAACCCAGCGCGTGTAGCGGGAGGGGCCGGGCGAGGCGGGGGGCTCCGGTGGCGTGGGGGTGAGAGCGGCGCTCATGCGGACGGGCAGACTGTAGCAGCCGTGGGGGGAATGGGACAAGATAAAGCCGGGGATTCAAGACCAGGACGACGACGGAGGTTGCGATGACGCGCAAAGCACTGTTCGCGTGCTTGTGGCTGGCAGTGGGAGCCCTGGCTGTTCTTGCTCAGGAAGACCCGAAGCCGGACGCGGAGTCGTACGAGTCGATGGTGGGACGTCTGAAGCAGTTTGACCGCACGGTGGATTTCACCGCTTTGCGACAGGCGTACACGCAGTCACCCGACTATTCGCCCTACGGAGGCGGGACGGACAAAGCGCACGGCGCCATGTTCCAGGCTTTCGGCAAGAAACAGTACGACAAGGCCATCAAGGAAGCGGAGAAAGTGCTGAAGGAGTACTACCTGGACATTGATGCGCACATCATTTGCCAGCTGGCTTTCGCGGAAACGGGAAAACGCGAGCGAGCGGACTACCACCAGTTCGTCTCGGAGGGACTGGTGCAGTCGATCCTGGATTCCGGCGACGGCCAGAGCGAGAAGACGGCCTACGCAGTGGTTACGGTCGATGAAGAGTATGCCCTCCTGCGGGTCTGGGGCTTTGGCCTTCGAAGCCAGGGGCTGCGGCACGCGGAGGGGCATTCCTACGATGTGCTGACCGTGATTGACCGACAGACCAATGAGGAGAAGCGGATCTACTTCAACATCGATCCCATATTCGGTAGTTGGAAGCGGCTGTTTGGCGAGGGAGAGGAGAAGAAGTAGGTTACGCGCCGCTTTAGCTGCGGTCGATGAGCGCGGCGGCGAGGAGGGGAATGAGGAGCTCATGGGGGCCGGTGAGGGAGACGGCCCGGGCGCGGAGGGCGCGGGCGGGGCGGAGCAGGACGTTCTGCACAGGGCGGTAGTGCTGGAGGAAGTCGAGGTTGGCGGTTACAAAGCCGGAGAGCGGCTTGCCGAGGCCGCGCGCGGCGGAGACGGCTTTCAGGAAAACTTCGGGAAGGATGACGGCGGAGCCGCAGTTGAGGTAGACGCCGCCGCGGTGGAGCCGCGCGGCCTGCGCGCAGAAGAGGCGGAAGTCGCGGTAGCTGGCCGCGCCGAGGGCGGCGCCGTCGGCGCCAGGGTGGACGTGGAAGATGTCGGTGCCGAGGGCGAGGTGGACGGTGAAGGGGACGCGGTGGCGGTAGGCCTGGGCGAGGAGGCTGACGTCGGCAAAGGGAGCGGCGCCAGCGGCGCCGGGCTCGCCGCTGGCGAGGAAGTGCCCCGCGGCTTCGCCGAAGCCGATTTCCTCGCGCTGGGCGAACTTGGCCAGCTTGTTGAGGAGCGCGCCGGTCTCCTCCGCCATGCCAAAGCGGCCGCGGGCGAGCTGGGCTTCGACGTCTTCGGAGGTGCGGCCGGCGAGGGCGATTTCAAAGTCGTGGATGAGGGCGGCGCCGGTGGTGGCGATGCCGGTGACGAAGCCGCGGCGCATGAGGTCGATGAGCACGGGCGCGAGGCCGGTCTTGATGACGTGGCCGCCGAGGCCCCAGAGGATGGGCTTCTTTTTGCGGCGGGCGGCCAGCAGGGCTTCGACCAGGCGGTTGAACTCGACGCCGGCGAGGATGGCGGGCAGCGTCTTGAGGAAATCCTTGAACTTGCCGCCGCGTTTGAAAGGTTTCGCGAAATCGCGCGGGGTGACCTTGGAGGGGCGCTTGGCCAGCGGCTCGGTGCGCAGGCCGGTGAATTCGAGCGGGTCGAGTTGGTAGATGCTCTTCATGGGCGCTGAAGCCTACCACCAAAAGACGAGGGAATGGAACCACAGATGAACACGGATGAACACAGATAGGATAGAGGGCGCGGTTCGGGTGCGTTCAATCAGAGGTGATGAAGCGCTTGAGTTCTCCGTCTTTCCAGTAAAGGAGAATCGAAGCCTTGCCCCACGCGACTGATTCGAACGCATCGGCCTCCAGCTCCACAGGTTGCTCCTCGTATGGCGAGGTGAATGTTCCACGAGGTACTTTCCGCATGTAGCCCCACAAGCCGAACTCGACCTTTTCCTCCCCGACGCCGTACCATCCATGAGGATTGAAGGGACCGTACTCATAGATGTGGAACTCGTAAGCGTCCGACTTTGTAAAACCCAGAACGAGCGTTGCCTTTTCGTGAGAGTGTCCCGAAAGGACTACGTCATCCAAGCCGTTTCCGTCGAAATCCCCAACAACCGCCCACAGGAACTGAACCCCCTGTTCGCGTAGCCCAGGCAGCGCGGCCTGTATAGACGGAAGAAAATCGCTGTTTGAGAACATATGGAAATTCGGGAGACGAGCAGCCAATTCAGCGCGGAACTCCTGAGGAAGGTCAAGGAACGGCTCTCCGTTCAACTCGGTGATGCGCGGTTCGGGAACCTGAGCAGCGGTTGCGCTGGCTGCCAAGAGGGTCGTTGCCAGAACTAAAGTCGCGAAAGCTCTCATTTTCGTTCACCGTTGTTCCATCCGTTTCTTAGGATGCGGGAGAGCAACCTTCCGGTGTGGGAGGACTTCACCTTTGCCACCTGTTCAGGGGGGCCATCGGCGACGATGCGGCCGCCGGCGGCGCCGCCTTCGGGGCCGAGGTCGAGGACCCAGTCGGCGGTTTTGATGACGTCGGGGTGGTGCTCGATGATGAGGATGGAGTTGCCAAGGTCGGCGAGGCGGTTCAAGACGTCGAGGAGCTTGCGGACATCGTCGAAGTGCAGTCCGGTGGTGGGTTCGTCGAGGATGTAGAGGGTGCGGCCGGTCTGGCGGCGGGAAAGCTCGCGGGCGAGCTTGATGCGCTGGGCCTCGCCGCCGGAGAGCGTGGTGGAGGGCTGGCCGAGCTTGAGGTAGTCGAGGCCGACTTCGACCAGCGTCTGCAGCTTGGCTTGAATCTGCGGGATGTTTTCGAACAGCGGACGCAGGTCGGCGACGGTGGACTCGAGCAGGTCGGCGATGGAGAGGCCCTTGAATTTGACCTGGAGGGTTTCCTGGTTGTAGCGGCGGCCGCGGCAGACCTCGCAGGTGACGTAGACGTCGGGGAGGAAGTTCATCTCGATGCGGCGCAGGCCGTCGCCCTGGCAGGCTTCGCAGCGCCCGCCCTTGACGTTGAAGCTGAAGCGCCCGGCGCGGTAGCCGCGCTCGCGCGAGTCGGGCAACATCGAGAACAATTCGCGGACAGGGCTGAACACTCCCGTGTAGGTGGCGGGGTTGGAGCGGGGGGTGCGGCCGATGGGGGCCTGGTCAATGACGACAACTTTGTCCACGTGATCGGCGCCGCGGATGGATTTGTGCTCGCCGGGCTCTTCGAGCGAGCCGTACAGCTCGCGGGCGAGGGCGCGGTAGAGAATGTCGTTGACGAGGGTGGACTTTCCGGAGCCGCTGACGCCGGTGATGCAAGTGATGATGCCAAGGGGGAGGCGGGCGTCGATGTTCTGCAGGTTGTGGTGGCGGGCGCCGACGATGGTGAGGAAGTTGCCGTTGGGCTTGCGGCGCGCTTCCGGTAACGGGATGGAGAGCTCGCCGGCGAGGTAGCGCCCGGTTAGAGAATCGGCGGAGGCGGCGATGTTCTTCGGCGGGCCTTGGGCGACGAGGTGGCCACCGGCAGTGCCGGCGCCGGGCCCGAGGTCGACGACGTGGTCGGCGCGGCGGATGGTGTCCTCGTCGTGCTCGACGACGATGACGGTGTTGCCGAGGTCGCGGAGGGCTTCGAGGGTGGCGAGGAGGCGGGCGTTGTCGCGGTGGTGGAGGGCGATGGAGGGCTCGTCGAGGACGTAGAGCACACCGCGGAGGCGGG
>Ga0209399_10000117_pt1 | contig 46259 bp, 35 predicted proteins | sample OV2TP3_FD_184130 | JGI IMG/M metagenome (GOLD analysis project Ga0209399, IMG submission 184130) | Hot spring microbial communities from Beatty, Nevada to study Microbial Dark Matter (Phase II) - OV2 TP3 (SPAdes) (version 3) | ecosystem: Environmental > Aquatic > Thermal springs > Hot (42-90C) ... | reverse complement strand
AGAGGTCCATTTCCAGTAAATATCATGGAGAAAATAATCCACTCTATTTTCCACCTTATTTTTCGTCTATTTTGGTCTTGACTTTGGGGGAAGCTTTAGAGCCCTGATAGTTACCCAACGCCAGCAGATGTCGGCGATCACCCGTGACAATGTGGCTTGCACCTCCAACCACAGCACATTCCAGAACCTTGTCGTCGGCAGGATCAGCAGCGACCACCTTGAGAGTATTGGTGATCGTCACCAGCCGTAAGAAGTTGAGCAAATCGGCAATGGTATTGGTGACCTGAACAGCCGAAAACTTTAACCTGGTTTGTAGTCTTTTTGCCACTTCATCAATCAATTCTTGACAGGTCACACCTTCCACGATGCCGATACGCGCCAGTTCAAGGCAGCGATACGGTTTGCCCCGCCAGCCCGATCCTGACAACAGGATGTTGGTATCAAACACCGCTATCAGGGGCATTGCCTGTCCTCATGGATCAGATCATCAATAAACGCCTCCCGCTCATCCTCCGACATCGCATCCCAGTTCAACCCGCGCTCGGAGCATAAGCGTCGCAATTGTGTTTGGGCGTATTCCATACGAGCATCGCGCTCGGTCTGGGCGTCCTCAGCCAGCGCCAAAAGCGCAGCACGCTTGCGCTCCGGCGGCAGTTGTTTGACCAGTTCGAGTACCTGTTCATCAGTCAATTCCAGAATAGGCATAACTGTCACCTCCTCTTTTTCACCGTCCGCCGGAAGCCGCCCCACCTAACGCTCCCATGAGGTCGCGTTCCACCACGCTGGCTTCCGGCGATCAAGGCGCAAGCATGGCTTGCGCACTCCAAGAAATATCACCACGGCGCGTCGTAAGACGGCCTGTTCACGAACCGCTCCGTCCCTATGTCCAGGGCGATCTCCGTCGCGGGCGGCATGCGCACCCGGAGGCATTTGTCGTGCGCCGATGCCGTCCTGGTCTCACGCTGTACACCCGGCGCGGCGTAGCTCCCCACCTCGCCCGGATACGCACTTACGCGCGCATCGTAGCGGGCCTCCGTGAACCGGTGCTCCCCGAACGCCCCGGCCTGCACGATCACCTCCCGCGCGTGCAACGGGCTGAGATTCACCAATCTCAACGCCGTCCGATCCGCCTCCACCCGTTCCACGAGCGCGGCCACGTCCGGCGGGAGGCCGGGCCGCCTTCGCTCTGCGTCAAAACATCGCACCCGGCACATCGGCAGCCCCCCGTTGTAAATGATCTGCGGCCCGCCCAGGGTGAGCTGCATCAGCGCCTCTGTGGTCACCGGGTTGAGCTGCTGCCAGTGGTGGATGTTCACCCGCGTCAGGTCCTCCCGGTCCTCCCGGATCTGGTCCAGCCTCCGGCAGACCTGCGCGTAGCTTGCGCGCAGGATCGTCTCCGGATAGGTCGGGTTCTCCCCGGCCAGGAAGCGTGCCCAGGGCTGCTCGTGCCCCGCGTCCTCCTTCGTGCGGAACGAAAACACCTGGTTCCAGTCGTACCCCTCCATCCGGCGGAGCCGCTCCACCCGCTCCCAATCCTGTGAGGCCATCGACAGATTCCAGACCGCCAGCGGGTAGATCGGAGACATCGGCTGGTAGTCGAACCACCCGGAGTCCCCGTAGCGATAGGGGACCACGAACGTCTCCCGCCGGTCCCCCAGCGCCATGAACTGCCCCACCCAGTGCTCCGGCAGGCTCATGTCGCATCCCCGCAGATCGCGCACGACCCCCTGCTCCATGACGCGGTCCATCTGCGCGCGCGGCAGGTCCAGATAGCTCGCATCCCCTGTCAGCAAATAAGCGTTCGATGCCGCCACGATGGCCGCCATGCAGACGTTGTAGAACCCGTGCGGCCAGGTCCAGCCGTAAAGCCCCCCGTACCACTTCCCACCGATGTACTCCCCGACCTGCCCGGACAGCCCCACGTTGTCCGGCAGCAGCCCCCCGTTCTCCCGCGCCCGCTCGACCCAGGCGTCCACGTAATCCACCACCCATTGCCGGTACTTCTCCTCGCCGGTCAGGAGATAGGCGTTCGTCACCAGGCTCGTGACCGACAGGTTCGCGACCACGTCCCCCCGGCCCATGCGCCCCTGCATGGCCTCGCCCAGCCTTCTCGCCAGCGCCGCGTCCTTCAGGTCCTCGTAGCGCCTCACCCCCGGCACGTCCTCGTAGGGCAGGCCGTAGCGCGCCATGCCCGGCGAATACCCGCAGGACGGCTCCCCGTCAAAGAACCCCCCATGCGGCCCCCCGCTCCCGTTGAGGGGCGCGCGGATCAGCCTCCGCTCCGGGTCGTAGTTGAGCGCCTCGGGGTCCTCGTTCAGATAAAGCCCCGCGAACCGCCTCGCCCGCTCCACGTGCTCTGGCCTGGCCGGGTCCGCCAGACAGAGGAAGTAGAAATAGATGTCGCTCTCCCCCTGGTGGAACTGGTCGATGCGCCGGGCGTAGCCCTTGTGGACGACCCCGTAGTCCGTCAACTGCCTCGTGACCGCCTCCCACTCCCGGACGGACAGCGGCAGCAGGTGGTCCCCGCCCCCTGAAAGGTAGAGCAGCGGCCAGTTGTAGAAACCCTCGTAGAAGTCGTCCGTGTCACGCCCGCGAAAGGTCTCCCGCCAGATCAGCGTCCCGTCCGCCCGCGTGTATTTCTCCAGGAAAGGATGGACCGCCTGACCCATCGCGTCCATCAACTGCCGCTCCAGCACGGCCCACGCGGGCGGCTCAAGAAGGGGGATGGTGGCGGAGATGGTGGTCATAAGCTTTCAACCTTTCACACCACGAACCGATCCCCGTCCGCCGCCGTCCCGCACAGCGTCGCCCGTCCCCCGGACACCGCCTCCCCATAGCCCGCCGGCCCCGGAGCGCCGGGCTTGAGCTGCGCCCACCCCTCCGCCCTCCCGAACGCCCCCGTCGCCCTCGCGCCGAACCACCCCTCCTGCTCCAGCGCCTCTATCTCAAACCGCTCCCCCGGCCCCCAGACCCCCATCGCCGCGCCGATCCGCGTCACCGTCACATCCGCCCCCGTCGTCCCCGTCTCCGCGGTCACGTGCCAGTGGTTCGGCAGGTCCTCGTGGAACCGCTCCGGAATCCCGTGATTGTAAGGCGTATCAAACCGGTCCGTCTGACGCAGCGTCAGCCCCGCCGGGCACCGCAGCCGCACGTCCAGCGTGGCCCCGCCGCGCCGGGAGATCACCCGTCCCTCGCTCAACGCCATCTCCTCGAACGCGTGGAGCATCCACTGGAACCGGGCCGGCTCCGGCGCCTCCAGGTCGTCCAGCAGCAGGAACAGCCCCGGCCTCAGGAACAGCGCGTGCCGGTCGAATTTCCGCAACCTCCCCATGTATGCCGCAGCCGCATCCCCCGCCACGTAGGTCAGCCCCTTCCGGTCCTCGAACGCCACGACCCGGCCGCTCGCCTTCGCCTGCCGGATGACCTGCCCCTCCCCGTTCACCAGCACGCAGTTGTTCGCCTTCGTCGAGCGCGTCCACTCCGCGTGGTGCGGCTGGCCGTAGGCCGGCCCATAGTAGCCCGACGGGATCGCCAGCGCCTTTCCCCCCTTCATGATGGCAAAGGCGTTCTGATCCGCGTGCGAGTGAGACACGCTCCCGAAGGGGCTGCTCTTGAACAGGAAGCACGTGTCCTCGTCCGGCCTCGTCAGGTCGCTGTGCAGCCCGGCCCAGCCCACCCCCCGGAAGGCGCGCGAGTGGGGCAAATCCGCCGGCGGCCTCGACGGCGCCTCGTCCTCAAAGATCAGCGACAGCTCCCCCCGGAGCCCCTTCCACCCCTCCATCTGCCTCACCCACCAGCCCGCATAAGGGTCGTTGAACCGGTGCGCGTGGAACCCCATCAGCGTGGCGAACCGATCCCCCCCGCCCGTGCCCGGCCCCCCCCGCTCGGCCCCGTCCCCGAACGGCTGGACCTCCCCGCGCAGCGCCGTGCAGTAGAAGAAGAAATACCGGACCTTCCGAAACAGCGGACGCCTCCAGAGGTCCAGACCGCACGCGGCCCGGAGGCCCTCCAGCGCCGGGATGTAGATCAGATTGTAGCCCAGCCCGTAGCTCACCCCCTCGGCCCATCCCCCTTCGATCCCGCCCCAGTGCGGGTAGAACGTCGTCAGCGCCCTGAGCGAATGGTCCAGCCACGTCCTGGCCCCCTCCGCCTCCCCCGACATGGCCACGGCCATCTCCGACAGGTACGCGATCAGACGCCCGTTGTGGCTCTCCCCCGGATATGTCAGATAGTTCCGGCGCGTCAGCCGGCGGTAGGTCTGCCACGCGCGCGCCTCGCACATCCCCAGCACCTTTGCCCGCTCCCCCTCGCTCAGCGCGTCGTAGAGCCAGTCGTAAGCGTGGTGCGCGCACCGGGCCAGATGCAGCCCCGGCTCGTCCCCCCACCGGGCGCTCACCGACGTCACGTCCTCATCGTCCGTGGGCCACGACGCCACCCTGAGCAGGATGCGCTTGGCCGCCTCCGCGTACCTCGCCTCCCCCGACATCAGGAAGGCCACGGAGAGGTCGATCAGCGCGCTGTCGATGTAGCGCGAAAACCGGCGAAAGTAGTCCCTGTACTCCAGCCGGCACTGCGTGGGGTCCTCCGTCCTGTGATACGTCGGATACTCCGGCGGGGGCACGCTCAGGGCGCGCTCCGCCGCCGCCAGACACCCCTGCCACGCGCGCCTCCGCGTGGTCCCCAGCGTCGCCCGCAGGCCCGGCAGGTCCCGCTTCAGGTAGATCAGGCGCGGATGGCCCGCCGGAACCCGCGCCAGCAGCGCCTCCGGGTCCACCCACGGCAGCTCCGGCGCGCCCTCCGGGACCGTGAACGACCGCCTCCCCCGCCGCGCGGCCTCCTCCCCCCGGTCATTTAACGCTGACACATCCCACGTGTAGGCCCCCGGCTCCAGAACCCTGTCAGGCAGATGCACCGGATCGCTTCCCGTCGCCTTCTCGTAGACCAGCGTCCCTCTGCGGTCCCGGACCTCCACCCGGTAGCCGGAGGCCCCCGCTGCCGGCAGCCAGGCCAGCCCCGGCGGCGTGACCTCCACCGTCGCCCCGTCGGCGGGGCAGGGGAACAGGATCGCGTTGTCCGTTCGTTCGGTCATAAATCGCATAGAGTACCTCTCACTCATTCAGATACTCATCCAGCGTGAACCCCGGCGCGCGCCACCGGGCGAACAGCCCCTGCTCCTTCTTCCGCACCTCCATCGCCCTGTCATAGGCCTGATCGGCCACCTCTCGCGGGATGACCACCGAGCCGTTCACGTCGGCGTGGATGACGTCTCCGGGCCTCACCGTCATGCCGTCGATGATCACCGTCGTGTTCAGGTCCAGCCAGCGCAACCGACCGTGCATCGGAGACAGGCCAGCGGCCCAGCAGGCCAGCCCCACCTCCCGCACCCCCTCCAGGTCGCGCATGCCCCCGTCCGTCATGAACCCCACGGCCCCGGCCAGCCGCATCAGTATGGCCATGCCGTCGCCGAGGCTCACCGTGTAGCGCGAGCGCGGTCCCACCGCCTCGATCAGGGCGAACACCGGCATGCCCCCCTTGGCCGCGTCCCGCATCAGGCGCAGCCAGTCCTTGAACAGGCTGGGCGGGTCATCCGTCCCCGCCGAGGTTGTGTCCATGCGGGCCGTGACCGCCACGCCCACCCTCACCCCCATCTCCGGCATGAGCGCCCGCACGTCCGGCCCCGTGTAGCCCGTCGCCGGGTCCCTGATCCCCATCAACTCCACCCCGTTGGCCACCGTGGGCGTGTCAAACTCAATCAACTTTTTGATGTTCTCGATGTTCACGCAGATTCTCCTTTCTATATAGCTTTTCACGATTCCTGTGCATGGGGCTATATCGAGAGCCTGATTAAAAAATCGCTGTGGCTCTGGCCCTCACCCCGGTTCACTTCGTTCACCACCCCTCTCCCATAAATGGGAGAGGGGAAGCCGAGCGCCAGCGAGGCGGGGTGAGGGCCTGTGCGCCAGGCGACATCGTTCTAGGCACAAGATTTATGAGGTTATTTGCTTTTTACAATTTGTAATTTTCAATTTGCAATTTCCTTCACAGCCCGAATGACCTCCTCTTCCTCGATCGCCTCCAGCCTCCGCTCCTCCGGCAACTCAGCGTTCCCCTGCACGACCCTCACGCGCTCCCCTCTCGGCCCCCAGACGCGCGGGTCCGTCGGCCCGAACAGCGCCACGACCGGCGCCCCGGAGGCCGCGCTCAGGTGCGTGACCCCGGAGTCGTTGCCGAGATACGCGCGGCAGCGGGCGAGCGCCCCGGCCAGGACGGGCAGCGGCAGCCCCCGGGCCACGACCGGCGCAACGGCCATCTCGGAGGCCATCTGTTCCACGACCTGCTCGTCCGCCGGCCCGCACGGGACGACGACCCTTGCCCCCGTCGTCTGCGCCACCACCTCCGCCACGCGCGCGAATCGCTCCGCCGGCCAGCATTTGCGCGCCCCGCCGCTGCCGGGGTGGATCACGACGAACAAATCGGACTCAGAGATGCCGCACCCCTTCAGAAACGCCTCCGCCGTCCATCCGTCCTCCTCGGTGAGAAACACGCGCGGAGACCGATCCCGCACCGGGATGCCCGCGCCCTCCACCGGCTCAGCGAGCCGGTCCACGATATGCCGCCCCTCGTCCGGCGCGGGAACCGGGTCGCCACACACCAGCCTGCGGACCCCGACCCGCTCCAGGTTGCGCCGGAACAGCCCGTCCCGGTCCGGCAGATAGGACAGGATCAGATCAAACCCCGTCAGGTAGGCGATGACCTCCGGCGACGCCTCCCCCCCCGGCGCAAACAGCGGCGCGAAGTCCGCCCGGTCTATGGAGCGGACCGCGTCCGCATAATATCGTCCGCGCGCGACCTCCAGCGTGGCCGTCCGTCCGACGATCTCGATGTGCGCCCGCGGGGCGGCCTCCCGCAATGCCCGGATCGCCGGAAGCGTCAGGACAAAGTCCCCCAGCGCGCCGGAGCGGATGACCAGGATACGACACATAGAGATAACGATGAAGTCAGAACGATGAACGCTGAAGTAAAAGCGTAAACCTGTTTTGCTTTTCGTTCATCGTTCATCGTTCCGCGTTCCGCGTTGCCTTTTACCGCTTCTTCCCGAACGCGTCGGCAAACAGGAAGAAATCCCCGAACCCCACCTCCCCGTCCCCGTCCAGGTCGAACTTCGCGCTGCCCCCCGTCGCTCTTGAGCCGAAGGCGTCGGCGAACAGGAAGAAGTCCCCGAACCCCACCTCCCTGTCCCCGTCAAAGTCCGGCGACGGCAGGCCCCCCTTCCCCTCGATCCGCACGGGGATGACACCGGGCATCGTCGTGTTGATCCGTGTACCGCCGAAGGAGGGGAGCAGGTAGAGAGACGTCTGCCGGGCAGCGCCCGGATCGTTCTCCAGGGCCACCGTCGTGTTGACCGTACCCGACACCTCCCTGGCCTTCAGGTGCAGGTCGGCCAGGACCTCGACCCCGTCCAGGAAGGTGAACCCGGTCGCGTCCCGGTAGACCAGGTCCAGCCGCCACCTGTTGCCCGACCTGACCGCCGTGTTCCCGACGATCTTCGAGGAACTCAGCGCGGAGTTCGTTCCGAGCGTGTAGGGCTGGGCGCCCGCCGTGGCCGGGTCCCTGTCCACCGGCTCGAAGTAGGTCGTGTCCACGGACACGTAGATGTTCGCCTGCCCCACGGTCGCGCCCCCGTCGTCCGCCACGATCGGGATGCGCACCATCTCCCCGGAGGTGACGGACAACTGCGTCGGGAGGATGAACCGGGCGGTATTCGATGGAACCGGCGCGACCCCCGTCCCGGTCAGAGAGACCGTAGACGGATTCCTCGCCGCATTGTGCGCAATGGACAGCGTCGCGGACTTCTTCCCGCCTGCCCCCGGCGCGAACGTCACCGTCACCTCCTGCCTCCCGCCGGGGGCCACGCGGAAGGCCGTCGGCGAGACCGAGAAGTGCGCCGAGTCCGCGCCCGAGATCGCCGCGCCCATGACCCTCAGCGTGTCATTCCCCGCGTTGGAGACCGTCAGCGTCTTCCGGCTGACGTTGCTGACCCGGACGCTGTCAAAAGACAGGGAGATCGCGGACAGCGCGATGGACGGGCTCAGGGCCGTCTGGGCCAGCCCGCGCCCCACGGCGGAGACGGACAGACTCCCCTCGTCCGGGTCGTCGCTCAGCACCGTCAGCGTCCCGGCCAGGTCCCCGGCCCCGGTGGGCCGGAAGGCCACCGTGATCTTAACGCTGTCCCCCGCCGCCACCGTGGCCGTCCGGGGCGTGGCGGTCAACAGCGGAGACGAGGCATTCACGTCCCGCACCGTCAGCGCCAGCGTCCCCCGGTTGTAAAGCGTCAGCGTCAGCTCCTTCGACCCGCCCGCTGATACCTCCCCGAAGTCCAGCCTCGGCACGGTCACGGCGATGTCCGCCTGTCCGGCCCGCACCCGCACCCCGTCGAACTGCCCGGCGAACGGCAGCGACTGTCCCCGCACGCCGAGGAACACGATCATGCGATAGCGTCCGGTCTGCGTGAGTGTCAGGTCCTGGCTGAAACGGCCGTTGCTGACGTTGATGAACGAGGTCGGAATGTTCTGTCCGCCGTCCAGGGCGTCGAACCTGACAGCGATCTGCGTGTTGGCGGAGTTCGTGACCGCCCCGGAGAACCTCACGGCCTTTCCGATGAAGACGTCCGTGGGAAATGGTGCGTCGAGAGCCAGGCCAGCGAAGAAGCCCGTCGGGATGGCCACCTTGATGCCGGGGACGGCCTTCACCGTCACAGGAGAAAACCCATCCAAGTAGGGTAATGACTGCCCTTTCTGGCCGAGGAAGATGTTCATCTCATAGATGCCGGCCTGCTCCGGCGCAAACACGACGTCCTGACTGAAGCGCCCCCCCTGGACGTCCAACCTGAAATCGATGCGCTTCCCCTGATCTGATGAAAAACCCACTGCCATCTCTGTAGCTGTCTGGTCCGCCACAACTCCGGATAGCCGAAGACCCACCCCCGCCGTGATCGTCGCCGGGAACGGGGCGTCGAACGTGATCCCGTTGAAGTAGTCCGCCGGCAGGACCACGTCGTCCGTCAGCCCCTTCGCCACGACGAATGGCTCGAATCCCCCGATAAATTCGGACTGTGATCCGTCACGCCTGACAAAGATGTGCAGAGCGTAAGCCCCGGCCTGAGAGGGGGTGAATACCACGGGCCTGGAAAACCTCCCTCCTGACACTCTGGCAATAAAACTGAGCGTGTCGGAGCGATCCTGACGCCTGAAGCTGAAGGTCACCTGCTGGATGGCGGGATCCGTCGTGGCCCCAGAGAGAGAGAAGCCTGCCCCGGAGGTCCGATTGGCGGACAGCGGCTGATCGAGGCGGAGGCCTTCAAAGAAATCTACCGGCAGGATCACCTCGTCGGTCACACCCCTGTTCACCACAAACGAAGCGAATCCTCCGACAAACTCGAACTTCCCTCCATCGCGTTTGGCAAACACATCCAAGGTGTAGGTCCCGGCCTGCGAGGGGGTGAAGACGGTAGGGCGGGAGAACTTCCCACCCACCACATTGGCTGCAAAACCGAGGGTATCGGGGCGGTCCTGACGCCTGAAACTGAAGGTCACCTGCCGGATGGCGGGGTCCGTCGTCGTCCCGGAGATAGAAAAACCCGCGCCCGAAGTCTGATTGGCTGGCAGTGGGGCGTCGAGTTTGAGAAACTCGAAGTAATCAACCGGCACGACGAGCTGCGTCCGGAACGTCTTCGGCACCGGGATCAGAAGCGCCTGGACATCGCCCTCTACATCTGCGGAGACCTGGAATTGCGCTGAACGGTCAGACCCGGTCAGCCGGATAAAGGTCGCGCTTCTCTGCCGCAGCGCCCCGGACAGAGTTGGATTGCCCTTCATCAGCGCATCTTCACGGGGAGGTGGCAGAATCCGCCGACCGGTGGTGGTCTCCGTGAGAAAGGGGAAAGCGTAATTCAAGGCGGGATCGGCATTTAACTTCGTGCCGCTCAAAAACAGCCGTGCGGCCCACCCCCGGTAGAGGTCCGCGAACGGCTGGCCGGTCACCGCCTCCACGTTGACCACCCCCGCCTTCCCGGTCTGGGTGAGGCTGGTGAGAATACCCTGCCCCTTCTGATCAACCAGACCCCGCACGAACAGATAGGCCGCGCCCCGAATGCCAGGATTGAGTTGGGCATCCCCTGTCAGCGAGAACTGTTCCGGGTGGGCCAGGAAGGTCTCCACTTGGTCCCTGTTGCCGCCTGCGATGTAGTCTCCGACCAGATCTTCGGTGAGATGGGACAACGCCTCGTTCAACCAGGACTCCTCACTCTGACCGCCGGGCCGGGACAAAACGTGCTGATTGAAGTTGACCAGGTGCTGGAACTCGTGAGCGAGGTGGGAGCGGTAGAATGTCGGCTTGTGGTCCAGGGAGGTGAACATCATGTCACTCAGGTTGCCATTTCCACCCCGGTCCTTCGGTAGAGCCGACACCGGCGAGTAAAATCCCGCCACTCCGCCCACCCGGTTGACGAGAGGGGTAAAAAGGAACAGCACGCGCCCGTCCCCATCCACGTCCGACTCTTTCCCAAAGACAGACGTGACCAGCGGATAAGTCGTCCTGTCAAACTCCTCCAGCATCGCCTGGATCTGCGCGGTTGTAAGGGGGGGCCGCTTCAACCCCGTCGTGTCCACATCCACGTAAGCCAGGGTCTTGCCAGAGACGACCGCGAGCCTGGCAGTGACGACGGTGTCTCGTTTGATATTGCCAAACTTACTGAAAACAAACTGCCTTGTGCTCCCGACAACCGGGGCCTGAGTCACGGCGGGCTTGGAGGGCGCATAGGGGTCCTGCCGCAAGCCTTCAGCGATCCGCCGCTCCTCCGCCCGCAGCGCCATCTCCGCCCGGTCCCGGTCGTCCGGCTTAACCGCCTTCAGGGCGCGGATGAAAGCCACCTTCGCCGCCGCCGGGGGCGAGACCGTAAACCGGAACGTCTTCGTCGTGTCCTCCGTCGTCTGGAGGGCGTAGAGGATCAGCTCGTAGTCCCGGTCTGTGAAGTCCAGCGTCAGGTCCGCCCGGCCTGCCACAGAGGTCGAAAACACCTCCCCCACCCGCAGCGTCGAGGGGACCGTCTGGGCGAGGGCCGGTGAAAGGGCGATGAGAGAGAGCAAAGAGGTTAGAGCAAGACGGCGGACATGTAGTCCCACAGAAGTCTCCTGTTAAAATGATGAACGCGGAATGCAGACCCCTCCCCCATCCCCTCCCCGAAACGGGGAGGGGAAAAGGCCATTCCCCCTTCCCGTTTCGGGAAGGGGGTTTAGGGGGTTGGGTCTGTCACCCTCCCCATCGCTGTAGGGGCGACCGGCCGGTCGCCCCTACTCATCCTTACGATTGAACAGCCGCCTGAGCAGAGGCCGCCCCTCCTCGACGCGCCCCGCCTTCAGGGTGCGGGCGATGCAGAACAGGCAGACCGCCAGGAAGATATCCGACGCGCCGACCAGCCCGGCGCCCAGGTCCCGCTCCAGAAAGGTGCGGATCGCGATGACCCCGGCCTGGACCCGTTCGCGGGCCGCCGGAGACATCGCGCGCCGACCTGCCTCCGACGCCAGGTCTCCTTGCAGAAGGCCCACCCCCTCCCGGAGCGCCCGGGCCATCGCGGGCGCGTCCTCCTGCTCGAAGGCGAGCAGGGCCTCCCTGATCCGGGCGCTGACGCCCGCCCTCGCCTCCAGGCCCAGGAAACGGGAGGACGCCACAGCCGACCGGGCCCGCTCCAGGAGGTCCCCGACCCTCTCGGCGCGCTCATAGTCGTCCGCGGACAGCATGCGATAGAACCGGTTCCGCGCGCCCATTGCCCGGCAGACGCCGTTCAGCAGCTGAAGCCGGATGACTGGCGAGCGGTACCGCGGCGCCTGGTCCAGCGTGGGCTTGACGATGCGCACGTCCCTCCGGTCGCCCAGCGTCTCCACGAGCGTCGGGAAGACCGACCGATCAAAGGGGTCGCAGAACACCCAGAACAGGAGTTCGTGAGCCTCCTCCCCCCCGATCTGTGACAGGGCCCGGATGGCGCTGATCCGGACGCGGGGATCCCCGTCGTGCAGGGCGTCGATGAGCGGGTCCAGGGCGCGGGGGTGGCGCAGCTTGCCCAGCGCCTCCACCACCTCCGGCCGGATGTCCGACTCCCGGTCCGACAGCTCCTCCAGCAGGGAGTCCAGGGCGCGGGGGTCCCCGGCCTCCCCCAGCCCCGCCGCGGCCTGCGACCGGACGCGCGGGCTGACGTCGTCCAGCGCCTCGATCAGCCGCTGCACGGCCATCGGGCTCCGGGACCTCCCCATCGCCCGCACGGCCTTCCCCCGGTCCTCCTCCTCCGTGGCGCGGGAGAGCCGGAACAGCCCGTAGGCGTAGGTCACGAAATTGCCCCGGCTCAAATCCTGGATCAGCACCCCCGCCTCCTTCGACTTCGCCTCCGCCACCCGCCGGAGGAGGAGGTTCGGGAGCACGAGCAGGGCGGCGCTCGCGATAAAGGCGACCTGCAGGTTCCCCACCGGAAACCCCATCACCTCGAACGCAACGCCCTCGAAACCGGAGACCAGCGCCCCGCCCAGAAGCGGGGCCACGGCGCTCACCAGGCGGAAGGTCGTGGACCAGAAGGCGAAGTAGACCGGCTGCTCCTTGCCTGTGGGCAGGAGGCCGTAGAACAGCGGCCCCACGGCCATCGAGATGCCGGAGGTGAGGAGCCCGCTGATCACCATGATGAACGGGATGAGCAGGTAGTTGTCGCTCCGGTTGAACACCCAGAGCAGGGGCACGGCCACCATCGGGACCATCAGGATCTGGAGGATCGGCTTGCTCCCGTAGCGGTCCACCAGCCCCGCCCAGACCCGGTAGCCGACGATCTGCGCGACTAAGGAGATGTTCGTGAAGACGGCGATGGCGGTGTAGCTGATGTGCAGCGTCTTGATCATGAACACGCTGTAGAACGGCTCGGCCAGGCCCGTGGCCAGAATCCACGCCATGTGACAGGTCAGAAACCGGATGAACGGGGCGTTCCGGGTCGGTACCGTGAACAGGCTGGACAGCCTGATCCCGGCGTCGTCCTCCCCGATCCGGGGGAAGGGGCACCGGGCGAGGAAGAGGTAGCCCGCAACCCCCCCCGCCAGGCCGATCAGAAAGACCACGAAAAATCCCTGGTACTTCTGCGGCGCGTCGAACAGGTCGATGAAGCGGCCCAGGGCATAGCCGCTGACGATCGCGACGACCGTGTTGAAGATGGTCTGCCGGCTGATGTAGCGGGCGCGGGCCGTGGACGGCAGGAGCGCCGCGAACCAGCCGTTGTAGAGCGGCAGCATCAGATTGACGGCCATCGAGGCCACGATGATGCACGCGAAGGTCGCCGGGATCCACCACGCCTCCGAGAACACCAGAGGGACGAACACGACCGAAGGGATCAGGACGACCTCGACCAGACCCACCAGGAGGACGAACCGCTTCCTGTCCTCGACCCGGTTGACCAGCAGGACCGACAGGAGCTGAATGAGCCCTACGGACATGGACACGGAGGCCATCCCGCCGATGTGGGCCTCCGTCGCCCCCAGAGACAGGGCAAAGCCCGTGAAGATCGGCCCGGTCAGCGTGGCGATCCGCCCGTAGACCCCCCAGCTCCCCGTGGCGTAGAGCCAGAGGCGAAGCCCTCTGGCCATCTCGGCGCGGGTCAAGAGCGGCGCGTCAGGCGTATGATGTGCGGGTTGGGACATAAAAACAGTCCTGAGTCCTGAGTCCTGAGTCCTGAGTAAAGTCAAAAACTCTGTTCTTTGCTTTTACTCAGCACTCAGCACTCAGCACTTTTATCTGTACACCGCCTGTATCAACGCCCTCATGTAGCCCACGGCGAAGGCCCGGCCCGCCCAGGCCGTGGACTCCGCCTTCGGAAACCTCGGCGTGTGGTCCATCATGAACGGCCCCTCAAACCCGATCTCCTTATACGCCTGCATCGCCCGAAACATGTCCACGTCCCCCTCGTCCAGGAACACCTCCTGGAACTTTTTGGGCGTCCCCCGGATGTTCCGGAAGTGCACGTACACGATCTTCCCCTGAGACCCGATCCGGCGGATGGCGTTCGGCACGTCCTCCCCCATCTCCGCCACGCACCCCTGGCAGAACAGCATGGCGTTGCATCGGCTGGGGACCAGGTTGAAGATGCGCTCGAACTGATCCAGCGTGGCCGTGATGGGCGCCCCGCCGCCCAGAGGCTCCGGGAGGGGCGGGTCGTTCGGGTGCAGGGCCATCCGCACCCCGCACGCCTCCGCCACCGGGATCACCCGCTCCAGAAAATACCGGATGTTCGCCCAGATCTTCTCCTCGGAGATCGCCTTGTCCGGGTAGTGGGGCGGTTTCTTCATCAACTCCTCGTAGTCGAACGTGCTGTAGGAGGCCCCGCCCCGGCCCGGCGGGACCGACGCCGTCCGGAAGTTCCCCGCCGGCTTGAAGTTGTAGCCCAGCGTCGGGATGCCCACCTCCCCCATGCTCCGCAGCATCGTACCCCACGCCTCGATCTTCTGATCCCGGTCCGGCAGCCCCAGCGAGATCTCGTCCCACCCCGTCGCCGCGATGTTCATCAGCCTCATCCCGTGCGACTCCACCTGCTTCTTGACCCCTCTCCAGTAGTCCGTGCGGTCCTTCCCGTCCCGCATCTCCGGGATCGGATTCACCGCCACGTAGTCCACCCCGATCGCCTTGAAGAAACTCAGCGTCTCGTCGTTGATCTCCTTATAGGAGAGCTGTTCCTGGATCGTCATGGGAAACCTCCTCTACAAAAAAGTCCTGAGTCCTGAGTCCTGAGTAGAGGCACCCCCCACCCGCCCCCATTCCCCCTCCTCCACCCAACCTGTCGCTCCCATGAGGTCGCGACCCCTGCCCTCCCACATGTGGGGGGAGGGAGGGGGTTATAAGGGCTTTCCCTCCAGGCTTGGGGGAGGAAGGGGGGCGTCATTCAGCACTCAGCACTTTTACCTGTACACCGCCTGTATCATCGCCCTCATGTATCCTACTGCGAACGCCCGGCCCGCCCACCCCGCCCTCTCCTGCGGAAACTGCGGCGTGTGGTCCATCATGAACGGCCCCTCAAATCCGACCTCCCTGTACGTCTGCATCGCCCGGAACATGTCCACGTCCCCCTCATCCAGGAACACCTCCTGGAACTTTTTGGGCGTCCCCCGGATGTTCCGGAAGTGCACGTAGGCGATCTTGCCCAGCCCCGCCATTTTTCGGATGGCGTCCGGCGCGTCCTCCCCCATCTCCGCCACGCACCCCTGGCAGAACAGCATCGCGTGCGCGCGGCTCGGGGCAAGGTCGAAGATCCGCCTGAACTGATCCAGGCTGGACACGATGCGCGCCGCCCCGCAGATCGTCTCCGGGAGAGGCGGGTCGTCCGGGTGCAGGGCCATCGTGACACCGGCCTCCTCTGCCACCGGCAGGACCCGTTCCAGAAAATAGGCCATGTTCTCCCACACCTGCGCCTCCGCGATGCGCGGGCGTTCGGGCGGGTTCTGCATCAGCTCCTCATAGTCGAACGTGCTGTATCTGGCCCCGCCCCGCCCGACGGGCGTGGAGGAGGTGCGGAAGTAGCCCCCCGGCTGAAAGGTGTAGCCCAGCGTGGGGATGCCCGCCTCGCCTAAGTTCCGGAGCATCGTGCGCCACGCCTCGATCTTCGCGTCCCGGTCCGGCGTCCCCAGGCAGACCTCCTCCCACGTCTTGGTCCCCACGTTGTGCAGCCTCAGCCCGTGCGATTCGGCCAGCCTCCGCATCGCCTTCCAGTAGTCCAGCCGGTCCTCCCCGTCCCACGTGGGCGGCGACGGGTGGATGCTCAGGTAGTCCACCCCGATGGCCCTGAGAAAACTGAGCGTCTCGTCGTTCACCTGGTCCCACGGGAGATGTTCCTGAATGGTCATGAGAACTCCTTTTTTTATGCCCCACCAGATCGGCCCCATAATATATTTCATCTCCCACGCAAAAACAACGGATATATGGCCGGCGCGCCTGTCGCTGCGCAGTCTCTGTTTTTTTGTCCGGGGCGTGCCAACCTTTTTCCCCGACCGGGGTCTAACGATTAAAAAAGGGGACCTGCATGGACGACGACGAGAGGGCGCTGATCCTGAAGGCGCAGGGGGGGGATCAGCGGGCCTTTGAATGCCTGGTCAGCCGCTACGACCGGCGCGTGCTGGGCCTGGCCTGCGACATGGTGGGCCATCCGGAGGACGCCCAGGACGTCTTCCAGGAGACCTTCCTCGCCGCCTACAGGGCCCTGCCCGGCTTCCGGATGGACAGCGACTTCTTCACGTGGCTCTACCGGATCGCGGTCAACAAGGCCCTCACCTTCCGGCGCAGCCGCGCCAGGCGGATCGCCGAGTCGGCGGACGGAAATCCCACCGGTCATCCACCCCGGACGGAAAACGGGACCGCGACCCCGGAGGAACTCGTCCTCCAGGCTGAACTGGGAAGACAGATCGAGAGCGCGCTGGAGGGCCTCTCCTCCCAGGAGAGAATGGCCTTCGTGCTCTGCCACAGGCAGGGGTTTAAGGTTCGGCAGGCGGCCCTGTTCATGTCCTGCTCGGAGGGCGCTGTGAAAAGCTATCTCTTCCGCGCGCGGGAGAAGATGAAGTCCGCTCTGTGCAAATACACCGAGACATAAGAGGAGAGGCCATGAGCCTGGATAGACAGAGAGAGCGAGCGCTGCTGTACCTGTACGACGAGATGTCGCCGGAGGAAAAGACCGCCTTTGAGACAGGTCTGGCGGAAAACCCGGCCCTCAAGGCCCTTCTTGCCCAGGAGGAGCGGTTTCACCGGGCCTGTCCTGTGGGGACAAGGACTCAGGCCCCCGAACCCCTTTTGGGGGAGAGCCGCCTGCTGCTTCGCGCGGCCCTGCGACTGGAGAGAAAGAGAGAGACGCCCCTCCTCCGGCGTCTGATGGACGTCTTCCGGCCCCTGACGCCGCAGGTGCGCTACGCCTTCGGCGCAGTGGCCCTGCTCCTGCTCGGCCTGGTCCTGGGAAGAACGGCCTTCGGGCCGGCCTATGTCGTGGAGAAAGGCGCACAGGGCAGCCTGCCCCCCCCCGCTTCGATAATCCCGGATCATCTTGAGATGATCGACCTCCGCGTGACGGAATTCGATCCCTCCACCGGCGCGATAAGACTCTCTTATGCCACGGCCTCCAGGAGAACGCTGGAGGGCAACCTGCGCGACGAGGCCATTCAGAGCGTGCTGGCGGCCTCTCTGCGCGGCGACCTGGAGTCCGCCGCGCGCCTGGAGGCGGTCGACCTGATGCAGCGGCAGACCGCCAGCGTGAGGGTCCGCGAGGCCCTCATCTACGCCCTGCGACACGACGAAAATCCGGGCGTCAGGATCAAGGCCGTCGAAGCGCTCAAGGGCCTGGTCCGGGATGAACCGGTCAGGCTGGTCCTGGTGGACGCCCTTGCCCACGACAAAAACGCCGGCGTGCGGATAGAGGCCATCGAGGCGCTCAAACACCTTCACGACGCGGCGACCTTACAAGTCCTGAAACAGAGGATGACACAGGACGACAACCCCTACATCCGGGCGGAGGCGCAGCGGGCCGTCCTGAAATGGACCGGCCATTTATGAAAAGGAGTCTGGTCATGAGCCGCCTTGTAAACACCGCATACATCTTCACGGTCGGGCTTTTGCTGATCCCCCCTCTGGCCACGGCCCAGGAGGAGGGGAAGGTCTTCAAACAGCAGGACGGCAGCTATGCGGAGCGGATCTCCCGGTCGATCCGGGTCAAGCAGGGCGGGACCCTCTACCTGACGAGCAGCCAGGGGGCCGTCAAGGTGGATGTCTGGGACGAGAACGAGGTCCAGGTCGTGGTCGAGAACCTCTCCGACATCCTCATTGAGCCCCAGGCCAGGGCCGTCTTCAAGGACTTCCAGGTCTCCATCCAGCCGGAGGGGAATGACGTTCGTGTGCGGGCCGAGTCCCTGAGCGGGCGCGCCCACCGGTCGCTGAACGTCAACATCCGGCTGCTCGTGCCGGACAAATACCACGTGGAGGTCCAGGGGGCCGGCGAGGGCATCGGGGTCCAGAAGGTCTCCGGGAACCTCGACGTGCAGACCTCCGGCGGGGGCATCCAGGTCGGGGAGAGCGGCGGCGACCTGAGCGCGACCACCACGGGAGGCTCCATTCAGGTCGGAAAGGCCGGCGGCCACGTCACGGTGACCACCGAGGGGGGTGCGATCACGATAGGGCCGGTGGCGGGAAGGGTCTTCGCCCGAACGGCCGGCGGGGGGATCAGCATCGAGCGGAGTCAGAGCGCGGTGGACGCCGAGACCGAAGGGGGGAGCATCCAGGTCGGCGGCTCCGGCGGCCCCGTCAGGGTGTCCACCTCCGGCGGGAACATCCGGGTCAGGAATGCGCGGGGCTACATCGAGGCCAGGACGGAGGGAGGCAGCATCGAGGCGGAACTCCTGATTGCAGACAGGCGCATCGACACCCACTGCACGCTGGAGACCTCCGGCGGGGACATCACCCTCTTCCTGCCGGAGGCCCTGTCGGCCACCCTCAGCGCCGAGCTGCGGGTCAAGCGCAAGGCCGGAAGGGACTACCGCATCGTCTCGGACTTCCCGCTCGTGATCAAGGGGGATGACCCGAAAAGGATCGTGGGCTTCGGCGACCTCAACGGCGGCGGCTACCCGATCCGGCTCTCCACGGTGAACGGGGACATCTACATCAAGAAGCTGAGGTTATGAAAAGATTCTCCACCCTGTTCATCTCATTCATCATCCTGGCCTCCCTTCGTTGCGGCGACGTGCGGCCGGACGAGGCGTTGCGCAGCTTAGGCAGCCCCGGATACCTCCAGGAGATCGGCGTCGAGAAGGTCCTGCTGACCGACACGAAGGAGGGCGTGCGACACCTCTACGTGCTGGATAACAGATCCAGCAGCGCCCGCCGGCTGACGACGGTCCCGATGAGACGTTCGGGCGTCTGGTCCCCCGATGGACGGCTGATCGCCTACCGAGAAATGAGCGAAAGCGGCTCCAGCAGCAGCCTGAGCGTCATGAGGGAGGACGGGACCGAGGTCCGGCGCCTCGTCAACCATCCCACAGGCCCGATCATCCTTTGGCTGAAGTGGTCGCCCGACGGCTCTTGCATCGCCTTTCGCGTCGGTCCTCCCACGATGGCGGTCTACATCATCCGGCCCGATGGGACCGGGTTGACGATGATCGAGGCCCTGGGGGCGCCCACGGAGACCGTGAACATGCAGGGAGGACTCGCCTGGTCCCCCGACGGGAGGACGCTGGCCTACGAGGCGAAATACAGCGGGGATGCCGTCCCGCAGGTCTATCTCGTCAACGCCGACGGGACGGGGAGGCGGAGGCTGACCGGCGCGCCTTCGGCGGCGGAGAACCCCTCCTGGTCGCCCGACGGGAGGCAGGTCGTCTTTGGGTCCGGCGCCCAGATCTACGTGGTCAACGCCGACGGAACCGATCAAAAACAGATCTGGAGCGGACCTGCCCTGGACCCGGTCTGGTCCCCGAGGGGCGACGCCATCCTCTATCGGCCATCCTTCGGCGGACTGGAGGTCGTGAACCCCGACGGCTCCGGGAGACGCCAGATCGCAGGCCGGAATGGGGGGAATTTCCTCCTCACGTCCTGGTCTCCCGACGGCGGGCGGATCGCCTTTCTGTGGGTCTCCGGCGTCAGGACATCGCTCTACGTCGTGACCTTCACGGGCGACGACATCCGCAGACTCGTGGACGACGTCGGGTCCTTCGACCTGAAGTGGAGCAGATAAGACTCCTCTCTCGGCATTTCCATTCATAACGGCGGGGCTACCCGGAGCGAGACCCGCTCACCGCTCCCGGCAAGCGCAACGGTCATCGCCCTGGTAGCCCCGCCAAATTCCTCAGGGAAAAATGTGATGAAAAAGATGCTGGTGTGGGTGGTCACATTTTTTGCGTTTATCGGCCACGCCTTCGCCGGGGACAACGTCTGGGCGCCCACAGGACCCTACAGGGCCTACGTGGTCGACGCGGTCGTCACAGACCCCTTCAACCCTCAGACCGTCTACGTCTCCTCCCTGAGTAAGGGGTTATGGAAGAGCGCCGACGGCGGGGCCTCGTGGGCCTATATCGGGGGAAATAGTATGCCGCTCGGCGGCTACGTCTGGGACGTGGCGATCGATCCGAAGGACACCCGGACGATGTATGTGGGCCTGTACGGAGGGGTGTGCAAGACCACCGACGGAGGGGCCACCTGGACTTCCGTCAGCCAGGGGATTTCAGCAGATACCTACGTCTTCTACCTCGTGGTGGACCCGTCCAATCCCCGGACGGTCTATGCGCAATCCTTAAGAAAAGGGGTGTTCAAAAGCACGGATGCGGGGGCTTCCTGGGCACAGATTCATCCCGGCAATGCGGAGGTTTATAAGACGCTGGCGATAGACCCCAAGAATCCCCGTGTCCTCTATTTCGCGGCCTGGAAGTCGGACAAAAGCGACCAGGGAATCTTCAAGAGCACGGATGGCGGGGCTTCCTGGACGATGATCAACCGTGACCTCCAGAGCTTTTCCCTGGCGATTGACCCGTCCAATCCTCAGACCCTCTACGTCGGCGCAGGCGGCGTGCTGTATCGGAGCGCCGACGGGGGCGCTTCCTGGGTCAAGGTGGATGGTCTGAAAAGTGGGGTCATCCAGTTCATGGTGTTCGATCCCTCCAGACCTCAGGTTATCTACGTGGGTGTATCCAGCAGCGACATCTACAGGAGCGGGGATGGCGGGGTTTCCTGGACCCCACTTACCGCCGCAGGTCTTCCGTATCGTATGAACCTTGGCGGCCTGGCGATATCCGCGTCCAGTCCCCAGACTCTGTATGCCGGGGTGGACTTTGACGGGGCCTACAAGAGCACGGATGGAGGGAACACCTGGACCAGGCTCCGGTGGGGGGCCTGGCCTGCCACCGTTCTTGCGAGAAGTCCATCCGGGATGTTGTATACCACTGCCGGGGGGCTTTACAAGACGATGGATAGAGGTGTCACCTGGGCGGATTTGCGGGCCAGCGCTCTGTCCTTTGCGATCGACCCGTCCAATCCCCAGACCCTCTATGCCAGCGCATCACAGGGGGTGCGCAAGAGCACGGACGGCGGGGCATCCTGGAGGGACATCAACTCAGGACTCCCGGCCATTCCCTCCGCCCCCCCGTATACTTATTCTACCACCATCCTGGCGATCGACCCATCCAACTCTCAAACCCTCTATGTCGGCAATTTTGTACGGACATCTGAGTCCGTGACTGCAGGGGTCTACAAGACGACGGACGGCGGGGCCTCCTGGACAAGCGCCAGCTCTGGGCTCCTGTCCAACCGGGCGGTCCGCACCCTGGCCATCGACCCCTCCCGGACGCAGACGCTCTATGCGGGGTTTGACACCGTTGGCGTTTACAAGAGCGTGGATGGTGGGGCGTCCTGGACGAGCGCCAATGGGGGCATACCGGCCAACACCACCGTCTGGGCCTTCGCGTTCGACCCGTCGCAGACGCAGACCCTCTACGCCGGGACCTCCGGCAGCGTCTACAAGACGACGGACGCAGGGACCTCCTGGAAAGAGGTCAACGCAGGTCTTCCAGCAAACCTGAACGTCAATGCCCTGGCCATCGACCCCTTCCGGCCTCAGACCCTCTACGCCGGTACGTCCAGCGGCGTCTACAAGAGCGCAGACAGCGGGACCTCCTGGACGAGTCTCGGCGCAGGTCTGCCGGCAAAGAATGTCCGCACCCTCGTGATCGATCCCTCCGAGCAAAAACTCTACGCCGGCTCAGACGGCGGGGTCTACGTGATCCAATCGGCGGACATCGGCGGTCGCCTCCTGGGGGACTTCGACAGGAACGGAGAAGTCAACTTCGACGACTTCTTCCTGTTCGCCGCGGCCTTCGGGCAGAGGGCCACGGGAGACGGCGCAAAGTTCGACCTGGACGGAAGCGGCGAGATCGGCCTGAGCGACTTCTTCCTCTTCGCGGACCGGTTCGGGCAGAGGGCGCAATAGTCGGGGCAGATCCGAAGGGGCGCTATCCCCTTCCCAACGGTGGGGCTACCCGGAGCGAGACCCGCTAACCGCTCCCGGCAAGCGGAATGGTCGCCGCCCTGGTAGCCCTGCCCTTATTTTCAGGAGGATAAAGTCATGGCACAGCGAAATGCAAAGCATGGCTCCGATGCTCCCTTCTCTGGGGAAATGGGGCGGACGGGTTTCGCGCTTTTCGCGCTTTTCGCGACCTTCGCGTTCCTGAGCGTCGCCCTGGCCGAGGACAACGTCTGGACCATGATCGGGCCTTACGGGGCCAGGGTCTCCGATATCGCCGTCCACCCCTCGAACCCGCAGATCGTGTATATGAGCGCCTCTACAGGCGTCATCTTCAAGAGCGCGAACGGCGGGGCATCCTGGACATCTATCCCCCGGTCGAACGGTTACGGCAACGTCCTGGCCATCGACCCCACGAACCCCCGGATCATCTATGCCGGAGCGCTGGGGGTGCGCAAGAGCACGGACGGCGGGACCTCCTGGACGTGGCACACGAAGGGGCTGACCTACCTGAACATCAGGGCGCTTGGGATCTCCCCGTCCAACCCTCAGATCCTCTACGCCTCCACCCTCAAAGGCGTGCACAGGAGCGCGGACGGCGGGGTGACCTGGACCCCCACCAACTCCCCCCAGTCGCCTTACGTGACCCGCGCCCTGACCGTCCACCCGAAGGACCCCCGGATCGTCTACTTTGCCATCGGGATTTCGGACAAGAACAAGGGCCTCTACAGGAGCGCAGACGGCGGGGACACCTGGACCCGACTCAAGCTGGACCCTCCCAACGGCGCGTCCATCGAAGGCGTCGTCATCGACCCGTCCAGCCCGCAGACCCTGTATGCCGCGACGTGGGGCGCGGGCGTGTATAAGAGCGTGGACGGCGGGGCCTCCTGGTCGCCCATCAACGCCGGCCTGACGAACCTCCAGACATTTGCCGTCGCGATCCATCCGTCCCATCCGCAGACCCTCTATGCCGGGACCACCGGCGGGGGCGTGTTCACCAGCGCGGACGGCGGGGCCTCCTGGTCGCCCATCAACGCCGGCCTGAGCAGCCGGGAGGCAATCGAGGCCCTGGCCGTGGACCCCTCCAACCCGAAGACGGTCTACGCCGGATCGGTGGACGGCGTGTTCAGGACCACGGACGGCGGGGCATCCTGGGCCCAGAGCAACGCCGGGCTGGCGGGCTATTCCGTCACGGCCATGGCAAAAGGTCCCTCCAACTCTCAGGCCCTGTACATCGGGACGAACGGCGGGGGGAGCTTCAAGATCGCGGACAGGGGCGGCACGTGGACCCAGATCGACGCCGACCCATCAGACGTGAAAAAGATGGTGACGGCGCTTGCAGTGGACCCGCTCAACCCGCAGACCGTGTATGCCGGGTTCTGGGGCGCGGGCTATAAGAGCGCCGACGGCGGGGCCTCCTGGACCCGCATCTGGACCTCTTCCGGCGAAAAGCCCTCCTCCATTCAGGCCATCGCCATCGATCCCCTGAACCCTGAGACGATCTACCTCGGGACGCTGGGGTCCACGCAATCCCGGGAGGCCCGACTGCTCAGGAGCGCCGACGGCGGGAGGACCTGGACCCCCTCGGACGCGGGTCTGCCGGACGAAAGGCAATCCGTCTCCCGGATCGTGATCGCCCCCTCGAACTCCCGGACCCTGTATCTGGTGGCCAACCGGGGAAGGGAGTATCCCAACGGCTCCTACAACACCAATCAGGTCGTGTACCGCAGCGCGAACGGCGGGACCTCCTGGGCCGAGGTCAGCGCCGGTCTGCCCAGGGACTTCAACGGGCTTGCGAACTGGACGATCGCCGTGGACCCGACGGACGAAAAGACGCTCTACGCCGGGCTGGGACCCCATGTGGGGGACGTGCGCATCTACAAGAGCGTGGACGGCGGGGACTCCTGGGCCGCCTCCGGCGTCGGCCTGCCCGGCCCGATCTGGCCGGGCGCGAGCCTTTTCATTCATGCCCTTGCCGTCGATCCGACGAACCCTCAGACCGTCTACGCCGGGACGATCCGGGGCGTGTACCGGAGCGCGGACGGGGGAGCGACCTGGACGAAGTTCAGCGCGGGCCTGGAGGCGCAGGATGGGTACCCGCCTTCTGTCAATCACCTCGTCCTGGACCCGGCGAACCAGACGGTGTATGCCGCAGTGTCGGGCGGAAGCGTGTACGCGATCCGGGCCCCGGACATGGGGGGCAGCGCGCTCCGGATGGACTTTGACGGCAGCGGAGACGTGGGCCTGGACGACTTCTTCCTGTTCGCCGAGGCCTACGGGAAGCAGGCCGCGGGGGCGTCCGCGAAATTCGACCTGGACAGGGACGGCAAGGTCGGCCTGAGCGACTTCTTCCTCTTCGCGGACCGGTTCGGGCAGAGGGCGCAGTAACGGGAAAAGTGGATAACTGTCATGCAACGGATGTTGACATTTCTGATGCTCTTCGCGTTCTTCGGTGACGCCCTCGCCGGCGACAACGTCTGGACGAGCATCGGGCCTTACACCAGTTGGGTGGTGGACGCGGTCGTTGTGGACCCCTCGAACCCTCAGACCGTCTATGTCTCCTCCCTGAATAGTGGCCTGTGGAAGAGCGCCGACGGAGGAACCTCGTGGGGCTATATAGGGGAGGGGTTGCCCGGCGGCTACATCAGGGACGTGGCGATCGATCCGTCGGATGCTCAAACCCTGTATGTGGGCGTATTCGGTGGCGTGTACAAGACCACCAGCGGGGGGGCCTCCTGGCAGAAGGCCAGCCAGGGGATGCCGGCCAATACCTACGTCTTCTACCTGACGATGGACCCGTCCAATCCCCGGACGATCTATGCGCAGTCCTCGACAGGGGCGTTGTTCAAGACCGCCGACGGCGGAGCCTCCTGGACGCAGATTCATCCCGGCAAAGCAAGCTTCTATAAGACGCTGGCGATAGACTCCAGGAATCCCCGCGTCCTCTACTTTGCCTCCGCCCCGACGCCCGGCAAGAACGACGCAGGGATATACAAGAGCGCGGACGGCGGGGCCTCCTGGACGATGATTCAGGAGGGCATCGATGCCTCCTCCCTGGTGATCGACCCGACCAGCTCTCAGACCCTCTATGCGGGCGCATCCGGCGGCGTGTACCGGAGCGTTGACGGAGGGGCTTCCTGGACCAGAACCCACTCTGACACGCTCTACGTCGGCGCACAGCGGATGACAATCCGCTTTCTGAGAATCGACCCCTCCAGCCCTCAGGTCATTTATGCGGGCGCACCCAACGCCATTTACAAGAGCGCGAACGGCGGGACCGCCTGGGCCGAGCTTTCAGGACTCTCCTCAGCACAAAAGCGTGCGTATGTCGGCAGCACCTGGACGCCCGACATATCTCTTGGAGGCCTCGCGATGCCCGCTTCCAGCCCTCAGACCCTGTATGCCGGTCTGAGCTTTGACGGGGCCTACAAGAGTGTGGATGGAGGAAATACCTGGACGAAGCTCAGATGGGGAGTCAATGCCCCCTCCGTTCTGGCGAGAGCCCCCTCCAGGTCCGGGACGTTATATACTTCAGGGTTCTCCACCTCAGGGTCTTTCTTGTACAGGACCGAAGACGGAGGGGCGTCCTGGACGGTGATCCCGTCGATCGGCCCCAGCGCCTGCGCGGTCGATCCCTCCAATCTACAGATCGTTTACGCCAGCTCTGGCAGCAGGGGGATGTTCAAGAGCACGGACGGAGGGGCATCCTGGACATACATCAACTCAGGGCTCCCAACCTCCTCCGAACGGTATGTCAACGCCCTGGCGATAGACCCCTCCAACCCGCAGACCGTTTACGCCAGTTGTATCTCGTCGTCTAACAGACCAGGCGTTGCAGAGGTCTACAGGACTACGGACGGCGGGGCCTCCTGGCAGAGCCTCAGCGCGGGCCTGCCGGCCAACCGGCGGATCTACGCCCTCGTGATCGACCCGTCCCGCACCCAGACCCTCTACGCGGGGTTCGACAGCCTCGGCGTCTACAGGACGACGGACGGCGGGATGTCCTGGACAAGCGTCAACGCGGGCATCCCGGCCAACACCACCGTCAGGGCCTTCGCATTCGACCCCTCGCAGACGCAGACCCTCTACGCCGGAACGTCCAGCGGCGTCTATAAAACCGCCGACGGCGGGGCCTCCTGGACGCCCGCCAGCGCCGGCCTGCCCCCCAACACCGTCGCCAGCGCCCTGGCCGTCGACCCCTTCCGGCCTCAGACCGTCTATGCAGGCACATCCAGCGGCGTCTATAAAACCGCCGACGGCGGGGCCTCCTGGACGAGCTTCAGCGCAGGCCTGCCGGTGAAGTCAATCATCTCTCTTGTCCTCGACCCCTCCGAGCAGAAGCTCTATGCTGGCGCAAGCCCCGGCGGGGTCTACGTGATCCAATCGGCGGACATCGGCGGTCGCCTCCTGGGGGACTTCGACGGCAGCGGAGTGGTCAACTTCGACGACTTCTTCCTGTTCGCCGCGGCCTTCGGGCAGAGGGCCACGGGAGACGGCGCGAAGTTCGACCTGGACGGAAGCGGCGAGGTTGGCCTGAGCGACTTCTTCCTCTTCGCGGACCGGTTCGGGCAGAGGGCGCAGTAGGAGATCGGGGCCATCCGGAGGCAAATCAAAAGGGGCGCGATTTCCGCGCCCCTTCATTTTGCATGATCCCGAAGGGCGCGATGAATCGCGCCCTTACCCTGATTTTGCGCTTCGCATTTATTTCTTCGCCTTCTTCTTCATCGGGTACTTCTCGTTCAGATACGCCCTCACCTTCTGAAAGCGCGGGGAGTCCTTCCTGAGGCCCTTCTTTGCGGGCAGCCGGGCGATGTCCGCGCGCGCGTGCTCGACCCGCTCCCTCGTGGGCGGATGGGTCGAGAACAGCCGGGCGATCCCCCCCTCCTCCGGCGCCTCGTCGTGCAGCGCCATCAGCTTCTCGAAGAACGTCGCCATCCCCTCCGGGGCGATCCCCGCGTCGTAGGCCTCCTGCACCGCGTAGCCATCCGCCTCGTTCTCCGCCTCCCGGCCGTACTTCAGAAGCGTCAGCCCTGCGCCCACGCCCGCCATCTCCGCCGCCACCTGCCTCGCCAGGCCGGGGTCCTGGCCCGCGACCGCCCCCAGCAGGACCTGGAGCCCCAGCGCCTTGGTCATCTGCCGCGCCCCGTGCCTCCCCACCACGTGCCCGATCTCGTGCCCCATCACCCCGGCCAGCTCCGACTCGTTCTCCGCCGTCTGGATCAGCCCCCGGTTGACGTAGAGGTACCCGCCCGGCAGGGCGAAGGCGTTCACCTCATCCGTGTCCACCACCTTGATGTGATAGGGGATGTCCGACCGCTCCGAATGTGTGACCAGGAGCTGTCCCAGGTCGTCCACGTAGGAGGCCACCAGCGGGTCCCGGATCAGCCGGACCTCCTTCTCCACCTCCTGCGAGAACTGCCTCCCCATCTCCTGCTCCTGCGGCGTGGAGATGAGGTTGATCTGGCTGACCGTCGCGCACCCGGCGGAAAGAAGCAGGATCAATATAATGGTGCTAATTGTTCTGGTCATAGGTTCTGCCTTCCGCCTTCCGCCTTCCGCCTTCCGCCTTTTCACGCCTCCCGCCTCACCTTCTTCACCTGGAACTCCTCCTGCTGGCTCAGAAAATCCCCGATCAGCCGCAGGGCCTCGGCCACGGTCTCGTCGAAGCTCAGGTTGTCGATGATCGGCGCCCCGTGCTGTTCGGCCATGGACAGGACGTAGTTCTGGATCTTCAGGATGGAGTCCATATTGGCCAGGTACTTGTGGACCGGCCGGGACACCGTCGCCTCCTGCCGGGAGATGAACCGGTGCTTGAACCGCGCCTCGTCCAGCGTGGACACCATCAGCGTGAACACGTAGGCCTTGTTCCGGTAAAGCTCCAGGTCGATGAACCCCGGCACCACGTGGACGCCGTCCAGCACCATGCTCACGTTCTCCTCGATGGCCCGGTCGATGATCGCCCGCGTCCCCACCGACACCCGGATGACCTGCTCCCGGAACCCCTCGATCACCGGGTCCGCGTTCAGAGACAGCGGCGTCGTCAGGTGCTTCCACGCGTCGTAGGAGGAGGAGTGGATCGAGGGCATCAGCTCCGAGGAGAACATCAGCCGCATGATCTGCCGGATGGAGTCCGTGGAGATCACCCGCGTGATGCCCAGCCGGTGGGCGATCTCGATGCCGAGCGAGGTCTTCCCCGCCCCCGTGGGCCCCCCGATCAGGATGACCATCGGCCGGGCGATGGTCTCAAACTCCCTCCAGATCCGGTAGCGCTCCGCGTAGACCTCGCCGTACTGATCCCGGAGGACCTTCAGCGTCAGCAGGCGGATCTCCGACCGGGCGATGTTCCGGCGCTGTTTTTCGATCAGCTGGCTCTCGATGTTCCGGGCCACATCGTAGGCCACGTTCGGCTCCAGGCCCGTGGCCTGCAGGGACTGCGTCAGGATGCCCTTGGAGAAAGGCGAGCTGGAGCCGTTCTGCTCCACGAAGATGGTGGAAGTCAGCTCATCCAGAAACGCGTAGTCATCCCCGTACCGATCCCCCAGCCGCTTCTCGACGGCCTGGCGGACCACGGCCACCAGGTCCTTCTTGGGGATCGTCTCCCCCGGCCTTCCGGCCAGGGTGCGGTCCACCTCGTTCGTCACGCGGCGGGCGTCCGCCAGCTTCAGGCCCCGCTGGATGAGGGTGTGGACGAGCACCCCGCGCAGGTAGGGGACGCGTCGCTCGCCGTCCAGAATGTAGAGATTTTGCATGGGGAATAACCTCGCCCCCTCCGGATTTCGGATTTCGGATTTCGGATTTCGGAATAGAAGGCTTCAGGTTTTTCATTCCGCAATCCACAATCCGCAATCCGCAATTCAGGGAAGGGAGATGGGGGAGATAAGGTTACACAACAATCTCTTCCAGCAATTCAAGCCTTCCGGCGTCCGCGTCCAGCCGGGCGCGCGCGCCGATGGGCAGGACCGCGCGCCGCCGCTGATGTCCGTACGGAAGCCCGCAGACCACCGGGATGCCCAGGTCCGCCGTCCGGTCCGCCAGCACGTCCTCCACCGTCCAGTCCGCCCCCTCCTCCGGCCTCGCCCCCTCAAAGTGGCCGAAGGCAACCCCGGCGACCTGCCTGAGCAGGCCCGTCTGCCGGAGGTGGGTCAGCATCCGGTCGATCCGGTAGGGGGCCTCGTCCACGTCTTCGAGCGCCAGGATCGCCCCGTCAAAATCGGGCAGATGCCCCGTGCCCTGGAGGGCGCACACCAGCGACAGGCACCCCCCTAACAGCCGCCCCTCCGCAGTCCCCCCAACGATGGGCCTCAGCCCCTCAAAAGGCCCTGCGACCCCCTCCTGCACCGCCCGCCACGTGGCCGCCTCGGTGAACGCCTCCCGCTCCCTCCCCAGGTCCGCGCAGACCGTGACCCCGGAGCAGGTGATCAGGCCCGCGTGCCGATACAGGGCCAGTTGCAAGGCCGTGGTGTCGCTGAACCCTACGAAGACCTTCGGGTTCCGTCGGATCAGACCATAGTCCAGCAGGTCCAGCAGCCGGGTCGTGCCGTAGCCCCCGCGCGCCGCGAAGATCGCCCGCACCTTCGGGTCCGCGAACAGCGCGTGCAGGTCCCCCGCCCGCGCCCCGTCCTCCCCGGCCATGTAGCGATTCCGGTCGTAGGCGTGCGCCCCCACCCGCACGCGGTACCCCGCCCGTTCCAGATACGCGATGCCCGGCTGGAGCCTCTCCTTCTTAAACGCCCCGGCAGGGGCCGCGATCCCGATGACGTCGCCCGGACGCAGGCGCTCAGGTTTAAGCGCCATGGCGATTCTTCAGCGCAGCCAGCAACTTCTCGTGAATCCCCCCGAACCCCCCGTTGCTCATGCAGATGACCAGGTCCCCCTCCTGGGCCTCCCCGGCCACCAGGTCCACGATGGCGTCGATGGAGGGGGGCCGGGCCACCGGCTTCCCCCGCGCCGCGATATCCTGCACGAGCCGGTCCATCCGGAGCCGCTCCCCCTCCGGGGCCTTGTCGGGCCGGAACACCGGGGCGATCACCACCCGGTCCGCCGGGTCGAACGCCGGCGGGTAGTCCCCCTGAAACGCCGCGCGCCGGGCCGTGGCCGTCGCCGGCTCGAACACCGCCCAGATGCGCCGGTCCGGGAAGCTCAGCCGCAGGCCCCGCAGGGTCTCCCGGATCTCCGTGGGGTGCTTGGCGAAGTCGTCGAACACCGTGACCTTGCCCGCCACGCCCCGCACCGTCAGCCGTCTCCGCACCCCCTGGAACGTCGAGAGCCCCTCCCGGACCTCGGAGGCCGTCAGGCCGAGATGGGCGCAGACCGTCAGCGTGGCCAGGGCGTTCCGGACGTTGTGCTCCCCCCGCAGCGGGACGACGAACCGCCCCACCTCCACCCCCTCGCGCAGGGCCGTGAAGCCCGTCTCCTCCGCCCCGAACCGCAGGTCCCGCGCCGTCCACATCGCCCCCTCCGCCAGCCCGAAGGTCTGGACCGGGCAGAAGGCGCGGGACCCCAGCCCCATCGCCCCCGGCTCGTCCGCGCAGAGGACCAGCAGTCCGTTTCGCGGGACGAGGTTCACCAGCCGGGCAAAGGCCACCTGGATCTCGCCCAGGTCCCGGTAGATGTCCGCGTGGTCGAACTCCACGGCGTTCACGACCACCACGTCGGGGAGGTAGTGGAGGAACTTGGGGCCCTTGTCGAAGAACGCCGTGTCGTACTCGTCCCCCTCGCTCACGAAGTGGGGGCCCGCCCCGACACGGTAGCCCTGCCCGAAGTTCTCCGGGATGCCCCCGATCATGAACCCGGGGTCCCTCCCTGCCGACGCCAGCGCCCACGCGATCATGGACGACGTGGTCGTCTTCCCGTGCGTCCCCGCCACCACGACCGAGGTCTTCCCCCGGATGAAGAACTCCTTCAGGACCTCCGGGAGAGACGCATACCGGAGCCTCCGCTCCAGGACGGCCTCGGCCTCCGCGTTGCCCCGCGAGATCGCATTCCCGACCACCACGAGGTCGGGCGGAGGGTCCAGATGCGCTCCGTCGTAGCCGTCATAGGCGGGGATCTCCTGCTCCTTCAGGAAGGTGCTCATGGGCGGGTACACGCCCGCGTCCGACCCCGCCACGCGATAGCCCCGGCTCCTGAGCATCCCCGCCAGCGCGGCCATGGCCGTGCCGCAGATGCCGATGAAATAGATATATCCCCCCGGCCTGATCCCTTCAATCACATCTTCTCCCTTGTAAAATATGAGGATTATATGCAGAATAGGGGCGCTTGTCAAGGGGCAATCGCGCAAAAAAAAGCGACGGCCGGAGCCTTGCGCTCACGACCGTCGCTTTTCCCTCACAGTACAGTTAGCGTCCTATCACCTCAGACAGTGACGTCTAAGTTCTCCCCCACGCCCTGCTGGCCGTTGGGGGCGGAGCCTATCTTCTGTTCCAGGCTCACCTTCGCCAGCTTCGTGGCCAGCTCCGTCTGCTTCTGCTGCGGGTTCTGGAGCAGGGCCTTGACGAGCTGGGCCGGGGTCTGACTGCCGACCGCCGAGGGTCCGTGCATATCCATGCGATCTCCTTTTTCTCTATACAGCGGCGATCTCATCCGCTGCCGGCGCTTCGGAATGCCCCCCTGATTCCCCCCCTTGCTGCTTCTTCGTAAGATCGAGCTGCTTCTTGTAGAAGTCGTCGAGACCCTTCTGGGTCAGCTCATACGTCCTGTCGATGGCGTCTGAGATCGGGCCGCTGATGTCCGCGATGCCGTTCAGGATGTCGCGGGCGTCCGCGAACCCCTGGTCGATGGCGTCCCGGATGAGCGACATGAACCCCTCCAGCCTCCCCTCCTCGCCCTGGTCCGCGTGGTTCTCGGCGTAGACCCCCAGGAACCCGGTGGCAAAGTCCACGATCCGCTTCGCCGTGGCCTCCGGGGAGGTGTCCAGATTCTGCTTCTCCACCTCCTGGATGTCGATCTCCACGCCCGCCTGCCTGAACGCCTCGTTGATCTTTTCAGCCAGGCGGTCTCTCAGAATCTTGTTGGCATCGTCGACGGTCATGTTCGCCGACAGGCCGATCTCAACGGAGTCGATGGAGGCGGCCCTCCCCTGCCCGGCCCCGGAGACCTGGACGTGAAGGGCGCTGGCCGCCAGATTGATCTCAACGGAATCCCCCGATCCCTCCTCAGAAACACGAATGCCCAGGGAGGCGTAGTTCGCCTCGAACTTCGCCTGGGCGCGGGAGGTCTGCTCGCCCTCGCCGTCGGCCCTGGAGACCTCGACCGTCTTCGTGCGGCGCACGGCGGCGTAGCGAGCTAACAGCAGATTTTGTGCTTGCAGGTTCTGAGCGGCATTGACCGGCATCTAAATTCTCCTCCGGGGGTGGATAGGTGGGATCTCCCGGAGGGCCTGGGATGGCAGAGTATTCCTTCACATCATCGTCAAAAAAAGGGCGGGACTTGAGCAAAATCTCCTCAAAAATTGCTCCGGCTGCCCCGATCTCCCTTTTTTTCTTGACTTTACGGATGTGATTGATATATTGGGGCTGTGTGTTAAACTCTCTCGACACCTTCCCGAATTACATCTTAACTAAAAATAAATCAAAATGTTATTTTTATAAGCCTCGTCTATGGATCGGGCGAAATTTACAAATTGCAATTTGCAATTTGCAATTTGCAATTCCTGCCTTTGAAAAGGAGGGGTCATGCCTAAAGAGATCAACATCGGACTGGTGGGCTACTCGTTCATGGGGAAGGCGCACAGCCATGCCTACCGGGACGTCGCGATGTTCTTCGACTCCGGCGCCGTGCCGGTGATGAAGGCCGTCTGCGGCCGGAATGAGACAGCCGTCGCAGCGGCGGCCAGGAAGTTCGGCTGGGAGGGCTATGAGACCTCCTGGAAAAAGCTGATCGAGCGAGACGACATCCACCTCGTGGACATCTCCACGCCCGGCGACTCCCACCGGGACATCGCCGTGGCCGCGGCCAGGGCGGGCAAGCACGTCTTCTGCGAGAAGCCCCTGGCCAACACCCTCTCCGAGGCGCGGGAGATGCTGGAGGCCGTGCAGAAGGCGAAGGTGAGGCACATGGTCGCCTTCAACTACCGGCGCGTCCCGGCGGTGGCCCTGGCCAGACAGCTCATCGAGGAGGGGAGGATCGGCAAGATCTACCACTGGCGGGCCGTCTACCTCCAGGACTGGATCATGGACCCCAACTTCCCGCTCGTCTGGCGCCTGGTCAAGAAACAGGCCGGGTCGGGCCCCCACGGCGACCTGAATGCCCACATCATCGACCTGGCCCACTACCTGGTCGGCGACATCACCGATGTCGTCGGCGCAGACACCACCTTCATCAAGGAGCGCCCCCTGCCCGAGACCATTGACGCCTCCCTCGGCGCCAGGTCCGGCGGGGGCCGGCGGCGGATGGGCCGCGTGACCGTGGACGACGCCACCCTCTTCCTGGCCCGGTTCAAGAACGGGGCCATCGGCTCCTTTGAGGCCACCCGCTTCGCCGGGGGCCGGCGCAACCATAACCGCTTCGAGATCAACGGGAGCAAGGGGAGCCTCTCCTTCAACCTGGAGAAGATGAACGAACTCCAATTCTACTCCCGCGAGGACGAGCCCCACCTCCAGGGGTTCCGGGAGATCATCGTTAATGAGCGGGCCCACCCCTACATCGCGGCCTGGTGGCCGCCGGGCCACATCATCGGGTGGGAGCACACCTTCATCCACGAGGTCCACGACCTCCTCTCGGCCATCGTGAAGGCCAGGCCCGTCCACCCCGATTTCGAGGACGGCGTGAAGGTCCAGGCCGTGCTGGAGGGGGTCAGCCTCTCCGCCCGCGAGAAGCGGTGGGTGAAGATATCGGAGTTGTGATTATATCCTATTGCGGAGGCAATCATGGCACGACCCGTCACGCTGTTCACCGGCCAGTGGGCCGACCTGACGCTGGAGGATCTGTGCAAGAAGGCGTCCAAGTGGGGATACGACGGCCTGGAGCTGGCCTGCTGGGGGGATCACTTCGAGGTCCACAAGGCCCTGGAGAGCGACGCCTACTGCAGGGGCCGGCGCGACCTGCTCGCGAAATACGGCCTGAAGGTCTGGTCCATCAGCAACCACCTGATCGGCCAGGCCGTCTGCGACCTGATCGACGAGCGGCACAAGGCCATCCTGCCGAAGCACGTCTACGGGGACGGGAAGCCGGAGAAGGTGCGGGAGCGGGCCGCTCAGGAGATGAGGGCCACGGCCCGCGCGGCCAGCGCCCTCGGCGTGAAGGTAGTCAACGGCTTCACCGGCTCCTCCATCTGGCACCTCCTCTACTCCTTCCCACCCGTCCCCCCCTCGGCCATCGACGCCGGATTCGCGGACTTCGCCGACCGCTGGAACCCCATCCTGGACGAGTTTAAGGCCTGCAAGGTCCGGTTCGCCCTGGAGGTCCATCCCACGGAGATCGCCTTCGACATCGTCACCGCCGAGCGGGCGATCAAGGCCCTGAAGGGCCGGAGGGAGTTCGGGTTCAACTACGACCCCAGCCACCTCGGCTACCAGGGCGTGGACTACGTGCAGTTCATCCGGGAATTCGGCGACCGCATCTACCACGCCCACATGAAGGACGTCTTCTGGTCCCCCACGCCCCGGCGCAGCGGCGTGTTCGGCGGGCACCTCAACTTCGGGGACCCGCGCCGGTTCTGGGACTTCCGGTCCGTGGGCCGGGGGAGCGTCAACTTCGAGGAGATCATTCGAGCGCTCAACGGCATCGGCTACCGAGGCCCCCTCTCCGTCGAGTGGGAGGACAGCGGCATGGACCGCGAGCACGGCGCGCGGGAGGCCTGCCAGTTCCTCAAGGTCAAAGAATTTGAGCCTTCTGCCGTGGCTTTTGACGCGGCGTTCGAGAAGAAATAGTAGGGGCGACCCTTGTGGTCGCCCGCTTATTTGGGATGGGTATAAGACAGGGGCGAGGACAAGCCTCGCCCCTACCTCGCATCCTTACAGCACCGGAACCCGATCTGGTCCCCTTTGGCCGTGGGAATCAGGCGGCCCCGCTTGGTAGTCACGATGGAGACCGCCCCGTTCACCCAGGACCCCCCCCGGTCGACCCGCACCGCCCCGGACGCCGGGCCTCTGGGATTGCGGGTCGGGGCCTCCCGATAGTAGCCGTGCTGGTACCAGTCCGCGACCCACTCCCACACGTTCCCCGCCATGTCATAGGCCCCGAACGGACTGACCCCCGCCGGATGAGACCCCACGTCCACCGGCCTTCCGACGCGCATGTCAAAGTTCGCCCGCGCCGCGTCCGGCTCCTCCTCCCCCCACGGGTAGGGCCGCCCGTCCGTCCCCCGCGCCGCCTTCTCCCACTCCGCCTCCGTGCAGAGCCGCTTGTCCGCCCAGTCGCAGTAAGCCGCCGCATCGAACCAGTCCACGCCCACGACCGGCTGCCGGGGGCCGCTCAGCCGGTCGTCATCCCACAGGGCCGGCCTCCTGTGCCCCCGCTCCAGGACGAACGCCTCGTACTGCGCGTTGGTCACCTCGTGCCGGTCGATCCAGTAAGCGTTCAAGTACACGGTGCGGGCGGGCCGCTCGTCCGGGTTCTGCGTCTCGGACCCCATCCGGAACTCCCCGGCGGGCACCCGCACCATCTCCCCCGTTCGATCCCGCATCACCGTCGCGGGACCCGTCGCGCCCGCCCCGCAGGCGCACAGGGTCGCGATGAGAAATATGAAAGGCAAACGTCCTGCAGACATCGCTTTAACCGTCGGTTTCAGCTATCAGCGAGAGCTGGACGCAAAGAGTTCCGGCCCTCACCCTTCCCCGTGCCTTGTCGAAAAGCCCTTGTTGCCCCCTCCCTCTCCCGTACGTACGGGAGAGGGAGGGGGAACGGGGGTAGGAGAGGGCCTGATTCATCACTCGTCACTCATCACTCATCACTGATCTTTCACCAGTCATTCACCGACCCGTCCGCCCGCCTCAGGTGGGGCGGCTCGCGGTCCTGGAACGGGTGCGCGGCCGCGGCCTTCTCGTCCAGGTCTATGCCCAGCCCCGGCCCATCCCCCGGAATCAGATACCCGTCCTCCACCCTCGGCGGGTTCAGGATCACCTCGCCCAGCCAGTCCGGCGGCGGGTTGAACTCCTGCACCGCGCAGTTCGGCACAGCCGTGTTCAGGTGCATCATCGCCGCCGCGCTCACCCAGCTCGCGGTGTAGTGCAGGGCCAGCTCCTGGTAGTGCGCCTCCCCCATCGCCGCGATCTTCCGCCCCTCCGTGATCCCCCCCGCGTGGCAGATGTCCACCCGCAGGTAGTCCACCAGCTCCCGCTCGATCAGCTCCCGGAAGGCCCACTTGTGCGTCAGCTGCTCCCCGGTCCCGATCGGCACGTGCGTGTGCTGCCGCAGCAGGGCGAACGACCCCGGGTTCTCCGACCGGATCGGGTCCTCCACGAACATGGGCCGGAACGGCGCGATCCCGTTGCACAGCCCGATGGCCTGCGCGGGCGTCATCCGGGTGTGCACCTCGAAGATCACCTCCGGCTCGTCCCCTACGCCCCTCCGCAGGGCCTCGAAGTGCGCGATGGACCGCCGCGTGGCCCGCGCCGCGTCGAAGGCCCCCGACCGGTCGTCCGTGGGCGAGATCCGGAGCACCCTCCACCCCTCGCTCAAAAGCCGCTGCGCGCGGTCCACGAGCTCCTCCGGCGTCGCCCCCCCCACGTGCCGGTAGACGAGCACCCGGTCCCGGCACCTCCCCCCCAGCAGCCGGTGGACCGGGACGCCCAGCGCCTTCCCGTTCAGGTCCCACAGCGCGATGTCGATCCCCGCCAGGGCGCTCTGCAGGACCGGCCCCCCGCGCCAGAAGGTCCCCCGGAAGATGTCCTGCCAGACGTGCTCGATGCGCGTGGCGTCCTGTCCGATGAGCAGGGGCCTCAGGTGCGTCCGCAGGGCCTCGACCACGGCCATGTTCCGCCCGCCGAGCGACGCCTCCCCGATCCCGTGTGCCCCCTCGTCCGTCTCGATCTTCACAAACACCCAGTTGTGGACCGGGAAGACCTTCAGATCCGTGATCTTCATGGCGGTACCTCTTTACAGTTCAGCCCGGCAGGTACTGGTCCGACGCGCCCCGCCGGGCGTCGAAGTGGGGAAAGTGGGCCCACGTGTGCCCCTGTCTGGTCATGGTGTCCCGGATCATGCGTCGCCGGTAGAGGCTCGCCAGGTTCTCGCGCGCCATCCGGTCGGGGTCAAAGCGCCCCAGAATCCGGGCGCGCAGGGCCTCGGCCGTCCCCCGGAAGGCCGCCTCCTCCGCCAGATTGCGCCACTCGCCCGGGTCCGCCTCCAGGTCGAACAGCTGCGCCGGGTAGCCGTGGATGTAATTGTACTTGTAACGCCCCTGGCGCGCCATGACGCAGGGCATGCCCACGGCCTCGTGGGCCTGGGCGAAGACCACACGATCCCCCCCGCCCCCCTCGATGATCGGCAGGAGACTCTCCCCGTCGTGCGGCAGCATCTCCCGGACGCCCGCCAGCTCGCAGAACGTCGGCAGCAGGTCCACCAGCGACACCGGCGTCGAGCAGGCACTGCCCGCCCCCCAGCCGTCGGGGAAGCGCACGATCAGGGGCACGCGGCACGACCACTCGTAGAAGCACCGCTTCTGCACCATCTCCCTCTCGCACAGCATGTCCCCGTGGTCGCTGGCGAACACGACCACCGTGCGGTCGGCCAGGCGGTTGGCCTTCAGCGCGTCGAGCAGCTCCCCCACCTTGCGGTCCGTGTAGGTGACCAGGCCATAGTAGGCGCGGCGCAGCCGGTAGAGCCCGTCGGGGTCCCTCAGGTTGTAGCGCCGCGTGCCGTGGTAGGCGTTGAGATTGCGGTCCATCATCGAGTAGCTGGCGTCCAACCCTTCGGGGAACTCCGGGATTTCGACCTCGGCCCCCTCGTACAGGTCCCAGTACTCCTGCGGCGGCCAGAACGGCTCGTGAGGGTGGTGGTAGGAGGCGCACAGCAGGAAAGGCCCCTCCTCCGGCCTGCGCCCGCGCGTCCGCAGGTACTCCAGCGCCCGGAAGTGCGTCTCCTCGTCGTAGCTCAGGGCGTTGTGCCACACCCCCACCTGCACCCCCTCGGCGGTGTAGCCCAGGGCGTTGTAGCGCGGCCTCGCCCCCATCACCTCCTCGCAGTCGCGCCCCTGCGTCTCCTTGATGCGGATCCATTCGGGACGCACCCAGTTGAAGTCGGAGGAGTAGATGTCGGTGGTCAGGCGGCGGCGAAACCCGTGCAGCTGATCCGGCCCAATAAAGTGCATCTTCCCCGACAGCACCGTGTCGTAGCCCGCGTCGGCCAGGTAGTGGGCGAAGGTCGGCTGGTCGGCGGGCAGCAGAGCGCCGTTGTCCCAGGCGCCGATCTCCGAGGCGTGCCGCCCCGTCATCAGACAGGCGCGGCCCGGCGCGCACAGGGGAAAGGGGGTATAGGCCGCGTCGAACCGCACCCCCTCGCGGGCCAGGCGGTCCAGGTTGGGCGTCTTCACCACCCGATGGCCGTAGGCGCCCGTGAGGGCCGCCACCATCTGATCCGAGAGGATGAAGAGGATGTTGAGCGGGTTGGGCATGGGAGTTTCCTCGGTGGATGTGAATAGATGCGGGTACACACGGTACAGTATAATGCGATTCAGGGGCGGCGTCAAGCGGTCTTTGTCGTCTGCGATCAACATTGTTCTTGACAGGCCCGGACAGCGTCGCTATGTTACGAACGCGAAGCGCGCGTTTCCTTCATATTGACCCAAGTACAGGAGATCATAACCCATGATGAAACTTGGTTGCATGTCCCTCAGCTACAAAGACCAGTTCGCCTCCGGCCAGATGGACCTCCTCCGCTTCATCGACAAAGCCTGTGAACTCCGCCTGGACGGGATCGACATCCACACGCGGGGGTTCGTCTCGGAGGACCCGGCCTACCTGCGGGACGTCCGGATGCGCTGCCTGAGACGGGGCCTGGCCATCTCCTACATCGGGGTCAGCAACAACTTCGGGAAGACGGGGGAGGAACTCCGGCGGGAGGTGGAGGCGGTGAAGCACTGGACGGACGTGGCCGCGTTCATGGGCGTGCCCCTGGTCCGCATCTTCGCCGCCTGGATCCCGAAGGGGGAGCCGGAGGAGCAGGTCTGGGCGCGGATGATGCCCTGCATGAAGGAGGTCGCCGCGCACGCCTCGGAGAAGGGCGTGGTGCTGGGCCTGCACAACCACAACCACGGCTGCGTGACCCGCACGGGCAAAGAGGTCCGCCGGATCATCTCGGAGGTGGACAACCCCTACTTCTCGCACATTCTGGACACCGGGCAGTACGTCGGGTCGCCCGGCGCCTCCGGCGCGGGCGGGAAGGAGGACCCCGCGCTGAACTTCTACGGGAGCATCGCGGAGACCGCCCCCCTGGCCGTGCACGTGCGGGCGAAAATCTACCGCATCCAGACCGGCGAGGAGGCCTGGCTGAACTATCCGAGGATTTTTGAAATCCTCAGGGGCGTGAACTACAACGGCTGGGTCTCCGTCGTCTACGAGGGGCAGGCCGCCGAGCCTGAGGAGACGGCGGTCCCCAAGGCCGTGCGGTATCTCAGGCGGTTCGTGCCGGGGAGAGAATAAGACTGAGGATTGAAGGGAAAAAATCGGCCCTCACCCCGTCAGGCTGCGCCTGCCACCCCTCTCCCATAAATGGGAGAGGGGAAGCCGAACGTCAGCGAGGCGAGGTGAGGGCCTGATCTTTTTCAAACCATCAAACCTTCCAGGAAGACCCCTGGCCGGGCCTAGGCCCATCCCAGCTGCTTCAGGCAGGCCCCATCGTTCCAGATCTTCGTCATGTGACGGATCCGGTCGCCTTCGAACGCCATCACGTAGACATAATCTGTCTCACACCGCTTTCCCGTGGGCGGCACCGGCCCCCCCTCGCCGGTGTGCGTGGCCAGGAAGACGCCGTACGCGATCACGCTGTTTCGCGCTTCGTCCGCGGCGATCGCACGGATCTCATACCGGCCGTCCGGCGCCAGCGTGAAGAACCCCTTCATCCACTCCGTGTACTTCTCCAGGGTGCCAATGCCCGCCAGGGTCTCCGCCTGGACGGAGAACGTCGCGCCCGGATGGCAGTACCGTTTGCAGCCCTCCCATCCCTTGCCGGTCTCACACGCATCGAAGAACTTCTCAGCCGTGTCCTTGATCTTGGCCATTTCTACACCTCCTTCGATTACTTGCCCGATCCCCGCTTGACGACAGCGGCGACCTCCGCCACGCGCCTGCCGAGGTCGTGCGCCTCTGCCTCTTCCTTCTCATCAATGCCCGGCGAGTCGGGTCCCGTAGTCCCGCTCGCGCCGAACCCCCCTCCGCCGCTGACCACGATCATCTGATTGATGAGCATGGCCCCGAGGAGGGTGAGCATCGTGATCTCCTTCCCGTTGGAGACCCCCCCTCCGGTCGCGAACGCGCCCCCGACCTTGTTGCGCATCTTGCTGTCCTGCCACAGGCCGAACTTGAGGAGCCAGTTGTCGAGGAAGGTCTTCACCTCGCCGGACATGTTGCCGAAATAGACCGGCGACCCGACCACGACCGCGTCGGCGGACAGGAGGTCGCTGGCCGCCGCCTCGCCGACCCGCTTGAGAACAACGGTCGTCCCTGAGACGGCCCTGGCCCCCTCGGCCACCCCCTGGGCCATCTTCTCGGTGTTGCCGGACCCCGAATGATAGGCGACCAGCACGGTCACAGGCTCGGGGCTGGCCCCGGCCGCGGCCCCCCCGGAATGCGCCGCAACGGCTGCCGCCGACGCGACCCCCGCTTCTGTCAGAAACCGCCGTCTGTCCATTGGACCTCCGATTCATCAGCCTGAAAGCACCGCCTTGAGGATCTCCAGGCTCAGTGGTTGACCCCCCAGGCCCCATTTGGCCGGAGGCACCTCCTCGATGATGCACCACGTGTGAGGGAGGAGCTTCTCCTTGGGGTAAGGACGCGCCTCTACTTCAGCCACGACATTCGAAACCTTCGAGATGATCTCCTTCTTCTGTTCCGCGGAGAGGACTCCTTCCAGCACCTTGATCTGGATGAGGGGCATCGCGATCCTCCTTTCATCGGCTTGTGGTTGACCCGCTCTCGGACATCTGGTCTCCTCTATGTGCAAGGGCCGTGCCCGGCGGCCTGAGAAAATGAAAAAGCCACTTGAGACATGTCTCAAGTGGCTGATCACATTGACCTTGTTCATGTTCGCAGGGGCCAGGCTCCCCCGGCCAGGTGACCGCCAAAACTCCAACATATCGGAGCCGCCTCCAAAATGTTGGAGCCGGCTCACCGCCTGCGCGCGATGTTCAGGTTCTTCATCCTCGCCTCCAGGGTCGTGGGCTTCATCCCCAGCCGTTCGGCCGCCCCCCCCTTCCCTCGCACCCTCCAGCCGGCCAGCTCCAGCACGCCGGTGATGTGCTCGCGCTCCATCTCCGCCAGCGTGGGGACGGCAGTCCCGTTCGAGGAGGCGGCCCTGGGGAGCCAGTCCCCCGGCGCGAGTTCCCGCCCCCGGCTGAGAATGACCGCCCGCTCGACGATGTTTTCCAGCTCCCGGACATTCCCCGGCCAGGAATAGGTCTGAAGCGCCTCCATGACTTCAGGCGCAACGGCCTCGATCCTTTTTCCGACCCTGGCGCTGTACTTTTCGACGAAGTGCGACACCAGCAGGGGGATGTCCTCCCTGCGCTCCCGCAGCGGCGGGCAGAGGATCGGGAAGACGTTCAGCCGGTAGAAGAGGTCCTCCCGAAAATCCCCGCGCTCCACGGCCCTCTCCAGGTCCCGGTTCGTGGCCGCGATCACGCGCACATCTGCCTTGAGGGTGCACGTGCCCCCCAGGCGCTCAAACTCCCCCTCCTGCAGCACCCGGAGCAGCTTGGCCTGCAGCTCCAGCGGCAGGTCCCCGATCTCGTCCAGGAAGACCGTCCCCCCGTCGGCCAGCTCAAAGCGCCCAACCTTGCGCCCCAGCGCGCCGGTGAACGCCCCCCTCTCGTGCCCGAACAGCTCGCTCTCGACGAGGCTGGCCGGCAGGGCCGCGCAGTTCACTTTTACGAGAGGCCGCTCCTTGCGGGCGCTGAGGCTGTGAACGGCGCGGGCCACCAGCTCCTTGCCGGTGCCGGTCTCTCCGAGGATCAGCATGGTGGCAGCGGTCCCCGCGACCTGTTCCACGCCCTCCAGCACCCTTCTGAAGGCCCTGCTCCGGGTGATGATCTCCTCAAAGTTATGGGTCAGCTCGATCTCCTGCCGCAGGTAGACGTTCTCCGCGTGCAGCCGATTTTTGAACCTCTCGACCTCCTCAAGGGCCTCCTTCAGCTCCGCGGTGCGCCCCGCCACCCGCTGCTCCAGCAGGCAGTTGGCCTCCTGCAGGGCCTGCTCCGCCCGTCTCCGCTCACCGACCTCCTTCTGCAGCCGCTCATTGGCCTCCCCCAGGTCTCCGGCCCTCTTCTCGAGCGTCCGGTTGAGGGCCGCGATCTCGCGCTCCTGGGCCCGCGCCCGCAGGAGGTTCCTCACGCGGGCCAGCAGCTCCCCCTCGTCGAAGGGCTTGGTCAGATAGTCGTCCGCGCCTGCCTCCAGGACCTCAACCCGCGATTCAGCCCCGGCGCGCGCCGTCAGAAAGACCACAGGGATCGGGCGCAGCTCCGGGTCGCTGCGCAGCTCCCGCAAGAGCGAACGCCCGCTCATGTGGGGCATCATCTGGTCGGCCAGGATCAGGTCCGGCCTGTGTCTCCTGACCTTGACAAGCCCGTCCCGCCCGTCCACCGCGAGGAAGACGTTGTAGTGCGCGTCGAGCAGATCGCGCACATGACGCCTCAGGTCCGGGTTGTCCTCCACGTACAGAACCGTGGGCCTCGCCGGGTCGAACGCGGCCTCGGCCTGGCAATCGGCCATCTCCGCGCTCTCCTGATCCGCCTGCCCTTCGTGGACGGCGGCCATCTCGTGCGGCTCCGCCTGAGCCGCCTCCTCCGCCACGGCCTCGACGAGTGAGGCGGGGTCCAGATGCGCCTTTCCAAGCGGAAGGGTCACCGTGAACAGACTCCCCCTCCCGTAATGGCTGTTCACCGTCACCTCCCCGCCGTGCAACTTCGCGATCTCCTTGACCAGGGCGAGTCCCAGGCCGGTCCCGGCGTATTCGCGGGACTCGCTGCCGTCCGCCTGCCGGAAACGGTCGAAAACATACGGGAGTTGATCCTGCTTGATTCCGACCCCGGTGTCCTTCACGGCCAGCCGGAAACGCCCTTCGTGAATCGCCGTGGACACCTCTACACTGCCCCGCTCCGTGAACTTGAAGGCATTCGACAGAAGGTTGGTCAGGAGCTTGTCGAACATCTCCCGGTCGGCGAAGAGATCGGCCCAGCCCGCCTGAGGGTCCAGCGAGACCCTCAACGCAACCCCGCGCTGCTCCGCCACCGGCTGGAACCGGCCAGCCCGCTCTTCCACGAAACGGTTCACGTCGGGCATGGGCGTGGCCCTCAACCGCAGGCGGCCCGCCTCCAGCTTGGTCAGGTCCAGAATCTGGTTGATCAGGCCCAGCAGGACCCTCTGGCTGCGCTGTATGACGAGGAGCTGGTCCCGAACGGCATCCGGCGCATCGCCGTACCGACCCTTCAGAATCTGGTCCAGGGGGCCGAGCGTGAGCGTGATCGGCGTGCGGAACTCGTGGGAGATGTTCGCAAAGAACTCGGTCTTGAGGCGGTCCATCTCCTTGAACACGGCGAGCCGCAGGTTCCGGACGGAGGCCGTGATCAGACCGGCGATGGCCTGAAACGTGTCCACGTCCCCCTGGTCCAGAGGGGGATAGAACGGCTGGGCCTCCATCAGCCGCCCGGACAGGAGCAGACCGATGGGGACGCTGTCCACCACCACGGGCAGGCAGATGAAATAGGGGAGATGGAAGGCGGCCCTGATCTCCTCAATGAGGGGCGTTGGAGGGGTGGCCTTGTTCGCCAGCAGGAAGCCCTTGCCTTCGGCAAACTTCGGAGGAAACCGGATGGACATGGAGGAGAAACGCCCGGCATCCTCCTGTTGAAACCCCAGCCACTGCCCCGGGCGGTAATAGTGCGCTTCCTCCGTGGGCGCGAGCACAGCGGTCCTGTCCATGCCCAGCGTGGCGTTGACCGCCCGGAGCGTGACCTCGAAAATGGATGAGATCTCCTTGTGCGCGCCGACGGTCTGGTGCAGCTCCGTGAGCAGGGCAAAGCCCTTGCGCTTCTGCCTGAGTTCGTGCCGCAGGCCGGAGATGGCGACGTCGAGCTTGACGTTCTCCCCCGCCATCTCGTCGAGCTGCCGCCTGTAGTAGGCGATCTCCCTGCGCAGAGAATCAACGTCATCGCTCTTTGGGATCATCTGTCTCTGCCCCCCCCTTCGGCTGAGAACGGTTCTGAAAGTCTAAAACCTTACTCGCTGAACACGCAGAGCACCCCGGTCCAGTCGAGGGCCTGCATCCCGTCGCCGACCTTCGCGATCTCGACGCCCGAATACATGCCCAGCAACGGCATCCGGGCGCCGATAATCTTCTGGATCTCCTCGGCCTCCTCCCGGTCTGTTCCGCATAACGCGCTGGCCCGGCCGGCGCAGGCGACGTACAGCGCAAAGAAGGGCCTCCGGTCTCCCACCCGTTCGAGGAGGACCCGGGCGCGCTCCCCGATGTAGTCGAAGTCGATGCTGCGCCGCATCAGCTGGACCTCGGTCCCCGTCTTCAGGTCAGGCTCGAACATGATCAGCCCGCCGCGATCCCTGTCCACGCCCACGACCAGGCGGTTGGCGTATTCCTCCTCCTTAAACTCCCCAAACTTGTCTCCTTTGTTGACGCCAAACGTCACGAATAACGGGTAATCCTCCCAACCCTTGTAGGCATCCCCGAGCAGTTCGGCAATCACCTCGGCTGCAGGTCTGCCGTCTATCTCAAGCACCACGTTGTGTTCGGCGCGGGTGATCGTGTGGTAGCCGCTGGACGGTTTGCAGCCGTGCATGATGATCGTGTCCATCCGCACGCCCCCGGACAGGACAAGGGCCATGGCGCTCTGCTGCTCGACCCGGTCGTCGAACCACTGATACGTCGGGTTGCCCTGCATATCCCCGATCATCCCCACGCCGGCCGCCGACGGCCAGTTCCCGAGGGACTGCCCCACCCCCTCGATCAGCGGCGTGGCTAAGTTGAGGTTGAACGAAACCCCTTCCGGCGGCCTCCCCTTGATGCTGTCGTGCATGAGCAGGATGTTGGGCGCCCCCGCATATTCCCTGCTCTTAATCTGTTTGCCGAGGGCGACCCCGACCTCCGTCTCTCTGTCCGGCAGGCCCCCCTCGATGAACATGTCCACCTGCATCGAATCCGACGCCATCACGGTCATCCCCACCTGGTAGCCCTCATATCCCAGCCGGTCCCTCGTAAAAGCGCCCACCGCATAGCCCCCGATCAGCCGCGCCTTCGGCCCGATGACAGAGCGCACGCCGTCGCGCAGTCCCGTCGGGTCGTGTTTCGAGGTGGAGTACATAATCGCCAGGTCGCACGCCTCCACGCCCGCCTCCGCCAGGGCGGCCCCAGCCGCCTCGGCCCCGGCCTCTCTGGATCTCGGGTTCTCGCTAAATCCAACGCCGGCTTGGGTTGCCATGAGATATCCTTCCTTCAAATTCACGGAAGAAATTCCCGCCAGACAGGTCATCTGGCGGGAATTTCTCGTTCGGTTGCAGCCGCTGGCCGGGTTCAGGCCCATCCCAGCTGCTTCAGGCAGACCCCATCGTTCCAGATCTTGGTCATATGGACGATCTTGTCACCCTCGAACTGCATCACATAGACGTAGTCGGTGCTGGTGTTACGCCCCGTCGGCGAAACCGGGCCGCCGGGCCCAGTATGGGTGCCGTGGAACACGCCGTAGGCCGCAACGTTGTTCCGCGCCGCGTCGGTGGCGAACGACCTTACCTCGTAGTGGCCGTCGGGCAAGGCCTTCATGATTCCCTTCATCCAGTCCGTGTACTGCGCGAGCGTCTTTACTTCGAGCAGCGGCCCGGCCTGGGCGCAAAAGGTGGCGTTGGGCATGCAGTAGACGCTGCACGCCTCCCATCCCTTACCCGCCTCGCACGCGTGGAAGAACTTCTCAGCCGTGTCCTTGATCGTAACCATCTTCTCCTCCTTCAAAATAATGAACTGGACATTGGCAAAAAAGTGATGATCAGGCAGCCAGGCAGAAGAAGCGATCCATCACCTTGTTGAAGTTGTTTGTCTTGTGGGCCATTCGACA
>Ga0209399_10000114_pt1 | contig 47304 bp, 45 predicted proteins | sample OV2TP3_FD_184130 | JGI IMG/M metagenome (GOLD analysis project Ga0209399, IMG submission 184130) | Hot spring microbial communities from Beatty, Nevada to study Microbial Dark Matter (Phase II) - OV2 TP3 (SPAdes) (version 3) | ecosystem: Environmental > Aquatic > Thermal springs > Hot (42-90C) ... | reverse complement strand
TCCAGCGCACCGGACCAGAGATCCTCGGCGAACCGGCGCCAGTGCACGATCTCGATTCCGTCGGCGGTGCGCCGGGCGCGCGGTTCGAGGCACACGAGGATCCGCCGCCGCACGCGCGGGTGGTCTGCGACCAGCGCGCGCAGCCCTTTCAGGTGATCGGTGGTGATGCGCGCGCTTGCCTTCGCCTCGAGCGCGAGCTCCATGTCGCCCACAACGAAATCCACCTCGATGCCGCTCGCCAGGCGCCAGTAGGCGAGTTCCCGGCCGCGGCGGCGGTAGTGCGTGTACGCCTGAAGCTCGTGGTGGACCCAGTTCTCGAAGGCGCGGCCGAAGAGTTCGGAGCCGGGCTCGAGGCGCCCGCGCCGCGCGAGCGCGTTCACGACGCCCACGTCGGCGAAATAGAACTTCGGCGCCTGGATCGTGCGCCGCTTGGACCGGCGCGTCCATGCCGCGAGGAAGCGGCCCAGCAGCGTATCGGCGAGGATCTGGAAATACTCGCGCACCGTGGGGCCGGACACGCCGCATTCGCGCGCAATGTTCGCGAAATTCACGATGCTGCCCTCGGAAAGCGCGGCCGCCGAGAGGAAACCCGAAAAGGCCGGCAGGTTGCGTACCAGCGCCTCCTGCGCGATCTCCTCGCGCAGGTAATCGCTCACATAGGCCCGAATGCGATCGCCCGCGTCGTCGGCGAGGTAGTGGCGCGGCAGATACCCATGATTCAGTGCCCGCACGAGGTCGAATTCGCGCCCGACCTCGGCCGAAACGAGGCCGAGCAGTTCCCGGCGCACCGCCCGCCCGCCGAGGAGGTTCGCCTGCGTGCGCCGCACCTTGCGCGCGCTCGAGCCGCACAGCGCGAACACGCGCGCCCGGTTCTCGATCAGCCAGTGCACCTCGTCGAGCAGGCCGGGCACCTTCTGAATCTCGTCCAGCACCACGATGCGGCGCGTCGCGTCGGCGTCCAGCTCCTCCCGCAGCAATGCGGGGCGCTGCAAGTACCTGACCAGCTCGTCGGTCTTGAGCAGGTCGATCCAGATCGATTGCGGATAGGTTGCCCGCAGGAGCGTGCTCTTCCCGGTCTGCCGGGGCCCCCACAGGAAGAACGAGTCGCGCGGCCGTTTCGGCAGCGCCAGCGCACGCTGAAACATGCGCCTTATATTATCATGACAATCGAAAGTGGTGCTTTCCAGATTGCGCCACGAGCGCACCGGCCGCAAGCAGCAAGTTCTACGGCACTTCACAGAGTGTGAAGCGTGGGGGTATCGGACGATTCTGGAACTCAGGAAATGCAGATTTGGTGCCGGAAGAGAGACTCGAACTCTCATGCTGTTGCCAGCGGCGGATTTTGAGTCCGCTGCGTCTGCCGATTCCGCCATTCCGGCCGCGTTTTTCGCAATTCTATAATGGCCGCGGATGAAGACTTCGGACTTCGACTATGCGCTGCCGGAAGAGCTCATCGCCCAGCACCCTTGCGCCGAGCGCGCCGCAAGCCGGTTGCTGCATCTGGACGGTGCAAGCGGCGCCCTCGCCGACCTCGCGTTCTCCGATCTGCCCGGACTGGTCGCCGCCGGCGACGTGCTCGTGCTGAACGACACGCGCGTCGTCAAGGCGCGCCTTTTCGGTCGCAAGAGCACCGGCGGGCGAATCGAAGTGTTCGTGGAGCGCATCGTCGGCGAGCGCGAGGCGCTCGCACTGATGCGCTCGGGCCATCCGCCCCACCCCGGATACCGGCTGAGCGTAGGCGACGGCGTGGGCGCCGAGGTGCTCGCGCGGGAGGACGACCGATACCGGGTGCGCTTTTCCGAGCCGGTGGCACAGGTGCTCGAGCGCTGCGGCAGCGTACCGCTCCCGCCGTACATCCGCCACCCGCCGGACGCGCGCGACGCCGAGCGCTACCAAACGGTGTACGCCGAAAGGCCCGGTGCGGTCGCCGCGCCGACCGCGGGCCTGCATTTCGACCGGCCGATGCTCGAGCGGCTAGCGCGGGCGGGCACGCGCATCGAGCGCGTGACTTTGCACGTGGGCGCGGGCACCTTTCAGCCGGTACGGACCGAGGAAATCGAGCGGCACCAGGTGCATAGCGAGGCGTACGAAGTGCCGCAGCGGACCGTGGATGCGATCGAGGCGGCGCGCGCCGCCGGCGGACGGGTGCTTGCGGTGGGCACGACCGCCCTGCGCGCGCTGGAAAGCGCCGCGCGCGACGGCGTTCTGCGCCCCGGTTCCGGCGAGACCGATCTCTTCGTCTATCCCGGATACCGCTTTCGCGTCGTCGAGCGCCTGCTCACCAACTTCCACCTGCCGAAATCGAGCCTGCTCATGCTCGCGAGCGCATTCGGCGGCCTTGCCAACGTCCGCCGCGCCTACGCGCACGCGATCGCGCAGCGCTACCGGTTCTATTCCTACGGCGACGCGATGCTGATCGAAAGAGCCCGGTGAAGTTCGGGATCACGCACCGCGACGGGGCCGCCCGGCGCGGCCTGATGGAACTCGCGCACGGCCGCGTCGACACGCCCTCCTTCATGCCGGTCGGCACCTATGGCACGGTGAAAGCCATGTCGCCCGCGGAGCTCGAGGAGATCGGTGCGCAGATCGTGCTCGGCAACACGTTCCACCTGTGGCTGCGCCCCGGCCTCGAAGTGATCGCCAAGCACGGCGGGTTGCACCGCTTCATGGGCTGGAGCGGCCCGCTCCTCACCGATTCGGGCGGCTTCCAGGTCTTCAGTCTCGGCACGCTGCGCAAGGTGACCGAGGAGGGGGTGCGGTTCGCCTCGCCCGTCAACGGCGACCGGCTGATGCTCACCCCGGAGGAGTCGATGCGCATCCAGCGCGTGCTCGACGCCGACATCGCGATGGTCTTCGACGAATGCCTGGAGCATCCGGCGGACGCGAGAAAGACCGAACGCTCGATGCGACTGTCGCTGCGCTGGGCGGAACGCTCCAGGCACGCGCACGAGGGCAACCCGAATGCGCTTTTCGGCATCGTGCAGGGCGGAATGTACGAGGATCTGCGCGAGGAATCGCTCGCCGGCCTGCTGCGGATCGGCTTCGACGGCTATGCGATCGGCGGGCTCTCGGTGGGCGAGCCGAAGAAGGACCGCCGGCGCATTCTCGCGCATGCGGCACCGCACCTCCCGCAGGACCGGCCGCGCTACCTGATGGGCATGGGCACGCCGGAAGACATCGTCGAGGCGGTCCTCGCGGGGATCGACCTGTTCGACTGCGTGCTGCCGACGCGAAACGCGCGCAACGGCTGGCTCTTCACGCGCCGCGGCGACGTCCGGATCCGCAATGCCCGCTGGCGCGACGACGCGCGCCCGCTCGACGAGGCGTGCGGATGCTACGCGTGCCGGCGGTTCACGCGCGCGTACCTGCACCACCTGCAGAAGTCGAACGAAATTCTCGGCGCGCGGCTCAATACGACGCACAACCTGTACTACTACTTCGAGCTGATGCGCGCGCTGCGGGCCGCGATCGAGGCCGGAACGATCGCGCAAACGGCCGCGCGCCTGCTCGAGGCGCGCCGCGCGGGCCGCGAGGGCGACGCCTAGCGTATAATTGCGCGCCTTTGCAGGCCCCCATGGAGTTCCCGTCTTGATCCGCTCCGCATTCGCGCAGGCCACAGGCGGCGCGCCGGCCGGCGATGGCCTGATCGGCTTCCTGCCGATCATCCTGATGTTCGTGCTGCTGTACTTCCTGCTGATCCGCCCGCAGATGAAGCGCGCCAAGGAGACGAAGCAGATGATCGAAGCGCTGCAAAAGGGCGACGAGGTCGTCACGGCGGGCGGCGTCGTCGGCCGGATCACGAAGCTCGGCGAGGCGTACATTTCGCTCGAGATCGCCGCGCAAACCGAGATCACCGTGCAGAAGACGGCAGTGCAGATGCTGCTGCCGAAGGGCACGATCAAGACCATCCAGTAAGTGAACCGCTTCCCGGTCTGGAAGAACGCGCTGATCGCGCTCGCGATCGCGCTGGCGTTCCTCTACACGCTGCCGAATTTTTTCGGCGAATCGCCCGCCGTCCAGGTCTCCACCGCCAAGGCGACGGCGAAGGTGGACGCGGCGCTCATGCAGCGCGTCGAGGGCGTGCTGAAGGAGGCCGCGGTTCCGTACAGCGGGCTTCTGCTCGATCCCAACAGCGTGCGCGTGCGCTTCGCCGACACCGACATCCAGCTCAAGGCGCGCGATCTGGTCGAGCGCAGGCTCAATCCGGATCCCTCGAATCCGACCTACGTGGTCGCGCTCAACCTGCTCTCGTCCTCGCCCAGCTGGCTGACCGCGATCCGCGCGCTTCCGATGTACCTCGGGCTGGACCTGCGCGGCGGGGTCCACTTCCTGCTGCAGGTCGACATGCCGGCGGCGCACACCAAGCGGCTCGAAAGCCTCTCGGGCGACATCCGCAGCCACCTGCGCGACAAGAACGTGCGCCACGCCGGCATCCAGCGCGAGGGCCAGACCCTGCGGGTGCGCTTCCGCGACCGCGCGGCGCGCGACAAGGCGCGCGAGACCCTGGCCTCCAATTTCCAGGATCTCGCCCTTGCCGAGCGCGGGGACGGCGAGGAGCTGCTTCTGGTCGCGTCGCTCACCCTCGAGGCGCTCAAGCGCACCCAGGAGTACGCGCTCAAGCAGAACATCACCACGCTGCACAACCGCATCAACGAGCTGGGCGTGGCCGAGCCGATCATCCAGCAGCAGGGCGCGGACCGCGTCGTGGTCCAGCTCCCCGGGGTGCAGGACACCGCCAAGGCGAAGGACATCCTCGGCCGCACCGCGAGCCTCGAAGTGCGCATGGTGGACGAGGAGAAGATGACGCCGGACCTGCTCGCCGCCGCCGCGCGCGGGGAGGTGCCCTTCGGCACCGAGTTCTACGTCGAGCGCAACGGCCAGCCGCTGCTGGTGAAAAAGGCGGTGGTGCTCACCGGCGACCGGCTCACCGACGCGCAGCCCGGCTTCGACAGCCAGACCAACGAGCCCGCGGTGCACCTGCGCCTCGACGGCCAGGGATCGCGCATCTTCCAGGAAGTGACGCGCGAGAACGTCGGCAAGCGCATGGCGATCCTGCTGATCGAAAAGGGCAAGGGCGAAGTCATTACCGCGCCGGTGATCCGCACCGAGATTCCGGGCGGGCGGGTCCAGATCTCGGGCCGGATGAACACCACGGAGGCGAGCGACATCGCGCTCCTGCTGCGCGCCGGCTCGCTCGCCGCGCCGATGGAGATCGTGGAGGAGCGCACCGTCGGCCCCTCGCTCGGCAAGGAGAATATCGAGAAGGGCTTCAACGCGACGCGCTGGGGCTTCCTCGTGATCGTGCTGTTCATGTCCCTCTACTACGTGCTGTTCGGCGTGTTTTCCTCGATTGCGCTCGGGGTGAACCTGCTCTTCCTGGTCGCGCTGCTCTCGCTCCTGCAGGCGACGCTCACGCTGCCGGGCATCGCGGCGATTGCGCTCACGCTCGGCATGGCGATCGACGCCAACGTGCTCATCAACGAGCGCATCCGCGAGGAGATCCGCTCCGGACAGACGCCCCAGGCGGCGATCGCGGCGGGCTACGAGCGGGCCTGGAACACGATTCTCGATTCCAACATCACCACACTGATCGCCGGACTTGCTCTGCTGATCTTCGGCTCGGGGCCGGTGCGCGGCTTTGCGGTCGTCCATGTGCTCGGGATCCTCACCTCGATCGTGTCCTCGGTGGTCGTGTCGCGCGCGATCGCGAACGCGGTCTACGGCTACCGGCGCCGCATCGCGCGGCTTTCCATCGGCGACACGGCGTGGAAGTGAGCTAGCGGATGGAATTCTTCAAGATCCGGCGCGTCATCCCGTTCATGCGCTACGCGCTCGTCTTCAACGTGATCTCGATCGTCACGTTCCTGCTCGCCGTCGTCTTCCTCGCCACCAAGGGACTCAATTTCTCGATCGAGTTCACCGGCGGCACGCTGATGGAAGTCAACTACAAGGACAGCGCCGACGTGCAGAAGATCCGCGAAACGCTGGAAGCGGCCGGCCTCAAGGTCGAGGTGCAGAATTTCGGCTCTTCGCGCGACGTGCTGCTCCGCATGCCGATCGAAAAGGGCCAGTCGACGTCGGCGCTCTCGGAAAAGGTCGGAAAGCTGCTGCGCGTGCAGGATGCGAGCGCGGAAGTGCGCCGGGTCGAGTTCGTGGGCCCGCAGGTCGGCGAGGAGCTGGCCGAGTACGGGGCGCTCGCGCTGCTCGTCACCGCGGTCGGCATCGTGCTCTACCTGTGGATGCGTTTCGAGTGGCGCTTCGGGCTTTCCGCGATCGCCGCCAACCTGCACGACGTGGTGATCATCCTCGGCTTTTTCGCCTTCTTCCAGTGGGAGTTCTCGCTCCCGGTGCTCGCCGCGGTGCTCGCCGTGCTCGGCTACTCGGTGAACGAGTCGGTGGTGGTGTTCGACCGGGTGCGGGAGACCTTCCGCAAGCTGCGCAAGGCCTCGACGCCCGAGGTGATCGACAATGCGATCACCGCCACGATCTCGCGCACCATCATCACCCATGGCAGCACGCAGGCCATGGTCACCACGATGCTCATTTTCGGCGGCCCGGCGCTGCACTACTTCGCGCTCGCGCTCACCATCGGGATCCTGTTCGGGATCTACTCCTCGGTCCTGGTCGCGAGCCCGCTCGTCATGTGGCTCGGCGCCGACCGCTCGCAGTTCGTGCGCCCGCCGAAGAAGGACCGGCGCGACGAGCACGAGGGCGCGGTCGTCTAGAGCCGCTGCCCGCCGGGTGACTCGCCGCGTCCGAACCGGGACGCAGATGCTTGTCTTGCTTATCGTAAGCCAGGCAACTATCATGGCGCGGTGCTGCGAGAAGACCTGTCCCGCAACTTCGGCTTCCTGCTGAACGACGTCGCGCGGCTGCTGCGCACGACCTACGATCGCCGCGTGAAGGCGCTCGGCCTCACGCGCTCGCAGTGGTGGGTGCTCACCCACCTGTATCGCGCCGACGGGGTCACGCAGACCGAGCTTGCCGAGACGCTCGAGATCGAGAAGCCCACCCTCGGGCGGCTGCTCGACCGGCTCGAAGCCAAGGGCTGGGTGCGGCGCGATCACGACGCGCGCGACCGGCGCGCTTGGCGCGTATTCCTCAGCGACGAGGTCGAGCCCGCAATGCGAACCATGCGCGCCATCGCGGCGGAAGTGCGGCGCGACGCGCTCAACGGTCTCGCCGGCGCGGAGCGCGAGCGCTTCGTGGACACGCTCCTCGCGATCAAGGCGAACCTGGCAAAGCTGGAGAACGCCTCGCCCGGCAACGGAGAGGCGCGGCGGCGCATCCCATGAGCGCACCGGGCTTCGCCGGCCGCATGCTGCGCGCGCTGCTGCTCATCGCCGTGCCGCTTGCCGCGGCCGCGGCAGGACTGCACTACTACGCGAGCGGCGGGCGCGTCCTCGAGACCGACAATGCCTATGTGAAGGCGCACATCATCGCGGTGAGCGCCGAGGTCGCGGGCCGCGTGACCGAGGTCGCGGTGCGCGACAACCAGCCGGTCGTCGCGGGCGAACTGCTGTTCCGCGTCGACCGGGCGCCGCTCGAGGTGGCGATCGCACGTGCCGAAGCGCAAATGGCCGTGGTCCGCACCGATCTCGAGTCGCTGCGCGCCGAGCACCGCGTCGCGCTCGCCGAGGCGGCCGAGGCCGAGGAGCGCATCCGCTTCCACGCCCGCCAGCTCGAGCGCCAGCAGCAGCTCAAGGAGCGCGGCATGAGCCGCGAGGACGTGTACGACGAGGCGCGCCACAATCTGGACGTCGCCCGCAGGAAGCTGGAGGCCGTGGAGGAACGCGCCGCGCGCGTGATCGCCAGCCTCGCCGGCGACGCGAGGCTCCCGGCGCAGCGCCACCCGCGCTATCTGGAGGCCCAGGCGGCGCGCGACGCCGCGGCGCTCGACCTTGCGCGCACCAAGGTGAGCGCGCCCACGGCCGGCGTCGTGAGCAACATGCGGCTGCAGCCCGGCGAGCACGTGCAAAAGGGGGTTCCCGTGTTCAGCCTCATCGAGGCGGGCGAGCCCTGGATCGAGGCGAATTTCAAGGAAACGCAGCTCGCCGGGCTGCACGTCGGTCAGAGCGCGCGGATCGTGGCCGATGCCTATCCGGGCCACGAGTGGCGCGCCCGCGTGGTCGCGATCGCCCCGGCGACCGGCGCGGAGTTCGCGATCCTTCCGCCGCAGAATGCCACCGGCAACTGGGTGAAGGTCGTGCAGCGCATTCCGGTGCAGCTCGCGATCGAGCCGTCCTCCGGCGCGCCCGCCCTGCGCGCGGGGATGACGGTGACCGTGAGCGTGGATAGCGGCCGCGCCCGCGGGCTGCCGCGCTTCCTGAGCCTCCTCGGCGACTGAGGCGACGCTCGCCGCCGTGGGCGCGCAAGCCGTTCCGCTTTCCGAAGAGACCGGCGCAGGCGCTGCGCTGTACCGCGCGCTGGTGCTCCTCACCTGCACTGCGGTGACGTTCCTGTACGCGATGACGGTCACGATCGCGAACGTGTCGCTGCCGCAGATCCAGGGCGCGCTCTCGGCGACGCCCGACCAGGTCGCCTGGGTGGTCACCGCCAATATCGTCGCCACCGCGGTGGCGACGCCGCTCACCGGCTGGCTCGCCTCGCGCTTCGGCCGGCGCGGCGTGTGCAACGGCTGCGTGACGGGGTTCGGCGCGGCCTCGCTCGCCTGCGGGCTCGCCGATTCGCTCGAGGAACTGGTCGCGTTCCGCGTTCTGCAGGGCGCGTTCGGTGCGCCGCTCGTTCCGGTCTCGCAGGCGATCGTGCTGGACACCTATGCCAAGCGCCACCACGGGCCGGTGCTCGCCATATTCGGCATGGGCACGATCGTGGGCCCGATCGTCGCGCCCATCGTGGGCGGCTACCTGAGCGAGGCGTACAACTGGCGCTGGGTCTTCTACCTCATCGTGCCGTTCGCCGTCGCGGCGCTCGCCGGAAGCTGGCTTTTCATCCACGACCGCGAATCCCGAGCGCGCGTGCGACTCGACTGGCTGGGGTTCCTGCTGCTTTCGGCGGCGCTCGCCAGCCTGCAGTTGATGCTGGATCGCGGCGGGCGCGCCGACTGGTTCGAGTCGGGCGAGATCGTGGCCTATGCCGCGCTCGCCGCGCTCGGCCTCTACGCGTTCGTCGTTCACACGGCGACCGGCAAGCGGCCGTTCCTCGACCCGCGGCTGCTCGCGGACCGCAACTTCACCGTGGGCATTACCCTCGTCTTCGTGTTCGGCATGCTCAATTTCACGCCCATGACGCTGCTGCCGCCGATGCTCGCGAGCGTCGGCGGCTACCCCGATTCGGTGATCGGGTTCGTGCTCGGGGCGCGCGGCATTGGAACGCTCGTCGCCTTTTCCATGATGATCTTCGCCAGCCGCCTCGATCCGCGCGCGCTGATCGCGGCCGGATTCCTGCTGCAGGCGCTTGCCGGATGGCAGCTGGCCCGGCTCGACGTCAACCCCGGCACCGCCGACGTGTTCTGGCCGATGGCGCTGCAGGGCTTCGGCGTCGGCATCCTCTGGGTGTCGATCACCATGGTCACCTTCTTCACGCTCGCGCCCGGCTACGTCGCCGAGGGCTCGGCGATCTACCACTTGGTTCGCAATATCGGCTCGAGCATCCACATTTCGCTCAGCACCACGCTCGCGGTGCGCATGGCGCGAACGAGCTACGCCGACCTGGCGCAGAACGTCTCGCCCTACAACGAGGCGCTGGCGATGCCCTGGGTAACCGGAGGCTGGAACGCGAACGAGGCGGCCGGGCTCGCCGCGCTCGCGCGCGAGGTCGCGCGCCAGGCAACCATGATCGGTTACCTCGACGCATTCGTGTTCTTCGTGGTCACCTCGCTCGCCGTGCTGCCGCTGATCCTGCTCGTCCGCTGGAAGCGTTGACCGGAACGGCGCGCTGCGGAGCGCTTACTTCAGGATCTGAACGAGGTTGCAGCGCGCCTGGCGGCCCCGGAGCCTGGTGTCGCGCCGATGCGCATGACGGTTGCCGGGTATCACTGAAAGAGCGTAACGTCAGCGCAGACTCGTCCCGGAGGCAGCATGGGCCAGGTTCGGCGCAGGCAATTCCTGATTGCGGCAGGCGCGGTGCTCGCCGCGCCGCTTGCCCGCGCGCAGCAAGCGGCGAAAGTCAGGCGGACCGGGTACCTTTCTTCCGAAGTCGCCGAGTCGGAATCGGGACGCCGCAATCAGCGCTTGATTCGCGAATCGCTCCGGCGTGTCGGCTACGAGGAGGGGAAGAACCTCGCGATCGAATGGCGCTTCGCCGAAGGCAGACCCGAGCGCCTGGAGGAGCTTGCGCAGGATCTGGTTCGCCGCGACGTTGAGCTGATCGTGGCGTTCACGAACCGCCCGATTCTTGCCGCAAAGAGTGCATCCCAGAGCATACCGATCGTGATGTTCATTGGCGTGGTTCCGGTAGAACTCGGTATCGTTCAATCGCTTGCCCGCCCGGGCGGTCAGGTCACGGGAACGGTATGGACCTCGCCGGAGACGCCCGGAAAGGTCGCGCAGATCCTCAAGGAAGCGGCGCCCGGAACCGTGCGGGTCGCTTTACTTCGGGATCCCTCCGTGCCGGTGGTCAAGATCTACGAGCCGGAACGGCAACGCGCCGCGCAGGCGCTCGGAATGACCTACCAACATTTTGACGTCACGCGGGCCGAGGAGATTCCTGCGGCGCTGGAGCGGATCGCCGCGAGTCGGCCCGATGCACTCCACGTCTTCTTTGACCCCGCTGTCATTGGAAGCCGTCTGCACGACATCGCCGCTTTCGCCATTCAGCACAAGCTGGTGTCGATCGGATCGGCCAGGGCGGTCGTCAACACCGGTGGGCTTCTCTACTATGGGCCCGCTGCCGCCGACATTGCGGACCAGACGGCCGGCTACGTTGATCGAATCCTGCGCGGGGCCAAACCTGCCGATTTGCCCATCCAGATGCCGAGGAAGTACGAGCTTGTGATCAACGCGAGAACCGCGCGCGCGATCGGCTACAGGATCCCGCCGGCCCTCGCCTTGCGTGCCGACGAGATTATCGAATGACGGGCCCGCGAATCGCGGGTACCGGTCCGGAAACGAATATGCTCACGATTTCAGCGACCGGTGATTGGCGAACGGCGCATCCCGGAGCGACCATTGGCCTGCTGGAGCTCTCGGGCATCGACAACACCGGCTCGCCTCCCAGGTTGAGTGAGCGCAAACGAGAGCTCGAAGCGCGCTTGCGGGAACGCTACGGAGGATTCACCCGGCGGGACTTCGTGTCGCTTCCCGTGCTGTCCGTGTACGACCGGTACTACCGGCGCTTCGACAAGACCTACCATCTCCAGCTTCAGATCGAATCAATCGTCCTGAAGGGAAAGAACCTTCCGGACGTATCTCCCGCAGTCGATTCGAATTTCATGGCTGAACTCGAGACGCTGGTCCTGACGGCCGGACACGATGGCATGAAGTTGCGCGGATCGATCTCGATGGACGTATCCCGCGAAGGCGATCGCATGACCCAGATGAACGGAGTGTCAAAAGCGATCCGCGCCGGCGACATGATCATGCGGGATGCGGAAGGGATTTGCTGTTCCATCCTCTACGGGCAGGATAATCGTTCGCCTCTTTCTCCCGAGTCGTCCCGTGTTCTCTACGTCGCTTACGCGCCCGCCGGTGTTGCGGCGGAACTCGTAGAGGGTCAGCTCGAGAAAATCGAAGGGAACATCCGCCTGTTTTCGCCGAATGCCACCGTGGAGCAACGCCGTCTGCTCGCCGCATGATCCCACCGCTGTGGCTACTTCAGGATCTGAACGAGGTTCGAGTAATCGTCGGTCCAGGTGCGCCAGTGCTCCCGCTCTTCCGGCGCTTCGGCCCCGGCGGTCTCGATTTCCTTTCGCTGCAGCGCCTTCGGGTCGCGCGACACGAGCACCCAGTCGCTGTGCGTGCGGTTGTCTTCCTCGCCGCTTTGCTCGTACACCACCGCCGCGTGCACCGCATGTTCCCTGGCGAGACGAGCCACCACCGGCACCAGCTCCAGGAAGCGGTTCGAGACGTGGAACGCGACGATGCCGTCCGGCTTCACGTGGCGTAGGTACACGGCGAGCGCCTCGCGCGTGATCAGGTGCACCGGGATCGAGTCGCTCGAAAACGCGTCCACGGCGAGCAGGTCGAAGTGCTGCGGCGGCTCGCGCTCCAGGTTCAGCCGCGCGTCCCCGAGCGCGATCTCGATCGTCGCGGCGCTGTCCGAGAGAAATGTGAAATCGCGGCGCGCCACTTCCACCACCTGCGGATTGATGTCGTAGAAGCGGTAGGTGTCGCCCTTTCGTCCGTAGGCGGCGAGCGTTCCGGTGCCCAGCCCGATCACCCCCACCCGGATTGCCGGCCGGTCGCGAAGCGACTGCAGCGCGGCGCCCACGCCCGAAGTCGGCTGGTAATAGGTCGTCGGGTCCTTCCGGTGCGATCCGTGCATGTATTGCTCGCCATGCATGATCACGCCGTGCACCAGCCGGCGCAGGTGGTTCTCGTCGCCGGGCTTGCCGTACTCCTTGGTGCGCATCACGCCGTAGAAATTGCGTGACGACGCGCGCACGTCCTTCTGGTAGCTGAAACCGTCGTACACGGCGCAGCCCGTCGTTGCCATCAGCATCGCCAGGCTTGCGTAGCGCGCGACCGCGCCCAGGCTGGAAAAGTGCAGCGCCGCGAGGAGTGCGAGCGCCACCAATGCGAGGCCCAGTTCGTAATACCCGTCGAAGACGAGCGGCGCCACGACTGCAACGAGCAGCCCGCCAAGCGCACCGCCTGCGGAAACGGTGAGGTAAAAGCCCGTAAGCCAGCGCGCCGGCGGCCGCGAGCGGTACAGCTCCCCGTGGCAGAACATGCAGGCGACGAACAGGCCCGAGAGGTAGATGCCGATCTGCAGATACAGGTCGAAGCGCCGGTCGGCATCCACGAGCAGCCAGGCCATGCCGCCGATCCATGCGAGGACGAAGCTCCAGGCCACTTCGCGCCGGTACAGGCCCCTGCCCTCGAAGGTGAGGATGAAAGTGAGCAGGTACAGCGTGAGCGGCGCGAGCCAGAGCAAGGGAACCGAGGCCACGTTCTGCGTCAGGTGGTTGGTGACGGCGAGCAGCATCACCGAGCCGGCTGCCGAGAGCGCGAGCCAGCGCCCGTGGTCGCCGCGCCGCGGATCTCCTTCCCGCCCCTCCGCCTCCTCGAGCGCGAGGGGGGCGAAGCGGGTGGGGGTATTCCACGCCAGGCCAGCGCAAAGCAGCGCAAAAAGCGCGAACAGCGCGGACCAGAGCGTCACCTGCGTTTGCGTGCCGAGAAACGGCTCCAACGCCACGGGGTAGCCGATGAGCGCGAGCAGCGAGGCGAAGTTCGAGACTGCGAACAGGCGATACGGATTTTCGCCCGGGCGCGCGCGCGCAAACCAGGCCTGCAGCAAGGGACTGGTGGAGGAAAGCAGAAAGTACGGCAGACCGACCGCCACGGTGAGCAGCAGCAGGATATGCGCGATCGGTTCCTCGCCGCCCTGCGGCTTCCAGCCCTCCTCGGGCGCAATCGGCAGCAGCGCGAGCGCCGCGGCGAGAAGCGCCGTATGCACCATCGCCTGCGCGCGCGCTCCGAGCTTCACGTTGCTCGCGTGCGCGTAGGCGTATCCGGCGAGCAGCATCGACTGGAAGAACAGCATGCAGGTCGTCCATACCGCGGCAGTGCCGCCGAACCAGGGCAGGATCAGCCGCGCGACGAGCGGCTGGACCAGGAAAAGCAGGAACGAGGAAAGGAAAATCGTCGCCGCGTAGAACATCGCGGCGTCAGATCCGCTTGGCGAGCGCCGCGGCCAGTCCGGTGTACGTTGCGGGGGTGAGCGCGAGCAGCCGCTTTTTCGCCGCCGCCGGGAGCGGCAGGGCGCGCACGAACGCCGCGAGGCGCGCGCGGTCGAGTCGCTTGCCGCGCGTCAGCGCCTTGAGCTTTTCGTAGGCGTCCGGAACGCCGTGGCGGCGCATCACCTGCTGGACGGGTTCGGCGAGCACTTCCCAGTTCTCGTCGAGATCCTGCGCCAGGCGCCGCGGATCGGCTTCGAGCTTGGCGAGCCCGCGCAGGCACGCGGAATACGCGAGCAGCGAATGCCCGAGCGCCGCCCCGAGGTTGCGCAGTGCCGTCGAATCGGACAGGTCGCGCTGCCAGCGCGACACCGGCAGCTTCTCCGAGAGGTGTCGCAGCAAGGCGTTGGCAAGACCGACGTTGCCTTCGGAGTTCTCGAAGTCGATCGGGTTGACCTTGTGCGGCATGGTCGAGGAGCCGACTTCGCCCCGGCGCGGTTTCTGGCGAAAGTAGCCGAGCGAGATGTAGCCCCAGAGGTCGCGGTCGAGGTCGAGCACAACCGTGTTGGCGCGCGCGTACGCGTCGAGCAGCTCGGCGAACGAATCGTGCGGTTCGATCTGGATCGTGTAGGGATTGAATTCCAGCCCGAGCGCCTCGACGAAGCGGCAGCAGAACGCCTCCCAGTCCAGCTCCGGGTAGGCCGCGAGGTGCGCGTTGTAGTTCCCGACCGCGCCGTTCATCTTGCCGAGCAGGCTCACACCGGCGATGCGCGCGCGCGCGCGGCGCAGCCGGTGCACCACGTTGGCGAGTTCCTTGCCGAGCGTGGTCGGAGACGCGGGCTGCCCGTGCGTGCGCGACAGCATCGGCAGCGCGGCGTGCCGGCGCGCGAGGGCGCGCAGCGCCGCGATGAGCGCCTCCAGCGCGGGCAGCATCACGTCAGCGCGCGATTCCTTCAGCATCCGCGCGTAGGCGAGATTGCTGATGTCCTCCGAGGTGCAGGCGAAATGGATGAATTCGAGCGAGCGCTGCACTTCGCGGTTGCGCGCGAGGCGCTCCTTGAGCCAGTACTCGATCGCCTTGACGTCGTGATTGGTTTCGGCCTCGATCGCCTTGATCCGTTCGGCGTCCTTCTCGGTAAAGCCTGCCGAAAGCTTCTCCAGCGCGCCGAGCGTCGGCCTGCCGAAGGGTTTCAGCTCGGCGATCGCAGGCTCGGCGGCGAGCGCGCGGAGCCAGGCAAGCTCGATCCGCACCCGGTAGCGGATGAGCGCGTATTCGGAAAAGAAGGGCCTGAGGGGGTCTGCGGACCGGGCGTACCGGCCATCAAGCGGCGACAGCGCGGCGAGCGGGGTGGGCATAGCGCCTATTATAGAGGGCGCATGCGCGCGCCTCTCTCACTCGCCCGCGTCGTCGCGGAGGCAAAAGCGTGCCGGCTGTGCGAGGCGCATCTGCCGCTCGGACCGAAGCCGGTTTTCCTGGTCGGGAAGAAAGCGCGTCTGCTGATCGTAGGGCAGGCGCCGGGCCGGCGCGTCCATGAAACCGGAATCCCGTGGAACGATCCTTCCGGCGACAACCTGCGCGCGTGGCTCGCGCTCGATCGCGAATCGTTCTACGACACTTCGCGCATCGCGATCCTTCCTGCCGGGCTGTGCTATCCGGGAACCGGAAACGGCGGGGACCTTCCGCCGCGCCCGGAATGCGCGCCGCTCTGGCATCCCCGCTTTCGCGCCGCCCTTCCCCACATCCGACTCACGCTGCTCGTCGGGCAGTACGCACAGGCCCATTATCTCGGCGACCGGCGCAAGCCGACGCTCGCCCAGACCGTTCGCGCCTGGCGGGACTACGCGCCGGACTTTCTTCCCCTGCCGCACCCGAGCCCGCGCAACAAGCGCTGGCTGAAGACGAACTCCTGGTTCGAACGCGAAGTGATCCCGGAGCTTCGATGGCGCGTGGGCAAAGTGCTGCGCGCCGCGGACATTACATAGATTCGGCGCCGCTTGCGCGGCAGCCCGCTACGAGATCACGGCGCCGCCGAGGCAGATCTCGCCGTCGTAGAGCACGACCGACTGGCCCGGCGTCACTGCCCACTGCGGTTTGGCGAATTCGACCGCGATCTCGTCGTCTTCCGAACGGGTCACGATGCAGGTCGCATCCTCTTGCCGGTAACGCGTCTTGCCCGCGTGCGTGGAGCCCTCGGCCGGCGCATCGCCCGATACCCAGCTCGCGTCCTGCGCCGACAGGGCTCGCTTCAGAAGCAGCGGATGGTCGTGCCCCTGCACCACGATGAGCGTGTTTTCGACCGGGTCCTTCTGTGCCACGTACCAGGCTTCCGCATCGGCGCCGCGGGTGCCGCCGATCCCGATGCCCTTGCGCTGGCCGATGGTGTAGAAGGCAAGCCCGATGTGCTGGCCGATCTGCTTACCTTCGGGCGTTCGGATCGGCCCGGGCTCGCGCGCGAGGTAGCGGTTGAGGAACTCGCGGAACGGCCGCTTGCCGATGAAACAGATGCCGGTCGAGTCCTTCTTGTCGTGGTTGGGGAGGTGCCCCTCTTCCGCGATCCTGCGCACCTCGGTCTTCGCGAGCTCGCCGACCGGGAAGATGACGCGCGCGAGCTGCGCCTGCGTCAGGCGGTGCAGGAAGTAGCTCTGGTCCTTCGCCGGATCGGCGCCGCGCAGCAGTTCGAACAGCGGGCCGTTGGTCCGCACGCGCGCATAGTGCCCGGTCGCGATGCGGGTCGCGCCCAGCTCCATGGCGTGGTCGAGGAACGCCTTGAACTTGATTTCGGCGTTGCACAGCACGTCGGGATTGGGCGTGCGTCCCGCCTGATACTCCGCGAGAAAACTCGCGAACACCCGGTCCTTGTATTCGGCCGAGAAATTGACCGCTTCGAGCGGGACGTCGATCACCTCGGCCGCGCCGGCCGCGTCCAGAAAGTCCTGCCGCGTCGAGCAGTACTCGTCGGTGTCGTCGTCCTCCCAGTTCTTCATGAACAGGCCGACGACATCGTAGCCCTCGCGCTTGAGAAGCAGCGCCGCGACGGAGGAATCGACCCCTCCGGACATGCCCACGACGACCCGTTCACCCATGATTTATGCGCAGATTTGACCTTGAAGTGTATCAGGCAAAGTCGCGGCTCAGGACGTCGAGCGGATAGCTCTTGCCGGCAAGATAATCGGCGACGCAGCGCTCGACCAGCGGCGAGCGGTGCATCGCGCGCCGCGCGGCAAGCTCTTCGGGCGTCAGCCAGTGCAGCGCGATGATCTCGCGATCGAGCGCGCGGCCCGGCTCGACGCCCTCCAGCGCGCCGCGAAAGGCAAAGCGCAGGAAAGTGACGTCCTTCGCGGGATAGCGCCAGCGGTATACGCCCAGCAGCGCATCCGGCCGGAAGCGGTGCGCGGTTTCCTCGAGCACTTCGCGCGCGACCGCGGCGAGGAGCGTCTCCCCCCGATCGAGGTGGCCGGCCGGCTGGTTGAGCACGCGCCGGCGGTCGGCCTCCTCTTCGACCAGAAGGAACCGGCCCTCGCGCTCGATGACGGCGGCAACCGTCACCGATGGCCGCCAGAGCTCGCTCACGCGACCTTGCGGGTGTTCTTGCGGATGAACTCGGTCATGCGCGCCACGCCCTGCGCGATCGCCTCGGACGAAGCGGCGTAGGAAAAGCGCAGGTGCTGGCCTTCGCCCGCAACGCGGGCGCCGAAATGAATGTCGGCGAGCACCGCGACGCCCGCTTCGTGCAGCAGCCGCTTGCGGAACTCTTCCGAGTCGGCGGCGCCGACCAGGCGGCAGGCCTCGGTCACGTTGGGCCAGACGTAGAATGCGCCGCCCGGCACCCGGCAGGTCACACCCGGCACCTCGTTGAGCAGCCGCACGATGAGGTCGCGCCGCTCGAGAAAGCTCCTGCGCATCGCCGCCGCCGCGTCCTGGGGTCCGGTGATCGCCTCGAGCGCCGCCCATTGCGAGATCTGCGAGGCGCACGATTCGGTATTCGTGATCCAGCGCGTGAACACCGGCGCAAGCGCCGGGTTGGAGGCGAAACCGATGCGCCAGCCCGTCATGGCCCAGGTCTTCGACGCCCCGTCCGAAAGAATGGTGCGCTCGTACATCCCGGGGAGCTGCGCGATCGAGAAGAATTCCCCCGCGTAGCAGAGCCGCGAGTAGATCTCGTCCGCGTACACCCACACCTGCGGGTGGCGGCGGAGGATCGCGGCGATCTGCTCGAGCTCGCTTCTGCCGAGCAGGCCGCCGGTCGGATTCTGCGGGTAATTGAGGATGAGGAGCCGGGTGCGGGGCGTGAGCAGCGATTCGAGCTCGGCGGGATCGAACGCAAAGTCGCGCGCTTCGCGCAGGGACACCGGCACCGGTTTCGCGCCGCAGGCGACGATCTGCGATTCGTAGATCGGAAACCCCGGATTCGGGTAGATCACCTCGTCGCCCGCGCCATGATCGGTGGTCGAGAGAATGGCGTAGGCGATGAAGGGCTTCGCGCCCGCGCCGACCACCACGTCCTCCGCCCGGATCGGAAGGCCCCCGCGCATGGCGGCCATGTACTTCGCGGCCGCTTCGCGCAGCGGATCGATTCCCGCCGAGGGCGTGTAGCCGTGCTTGCCCTCGCGAATCGCGCGCACCGCCGCCTCCTGCACGTTCGCCGGCGCGGGAAAGTCCGGTTGCCCGATGCAGAAGCTGACGATGTCCCTGCCCGCGCGGGCGAGCTCGTTCACTTCGGCGAGCACCACGAATGCGTTTTCGGTGCCGAGATTCTTCGCGCGCTGGCTGAGGTCGGGCATGCGGGACGGGGGTCAGGGTAATATCGGGCGACGTCCGGATTCTAACTGGCGTAACATCCGCTCGCGAAATCCTACTCCGACCCCAAGTCGCGATTCCCGATGCTGGTCAACTGCGCCGCGTACCGCGAAGGCCGCAAGCTCGCCGACATCAGCCGACACGAGATCAAGCAGTATCTGGGCCGGCCGGATTGCTTCGTCTGGGTCGCGCTCAAGGAGGCCGAGGACGAGGAACTCGCCGCGATGCAGGAGGAGTTCGGCCTGCCTGCGCTCGCGGTCGAGGACGCGCGCCACGGCCATCAGCGTCCCAAGATCGAGGAGTACGGCGACCAGCTCTTCACGGTGCTGCACATGGTCGAGCCCGAGGGCGAGGAGCTGCGCGTCGGCGAGGTGGCGATCTTCGTCGGGCCCAACTACGTGCTCTCGGTGCGAAGCCGCGCCACGCGCGGCTTCCAGGAGGTGCGTTCGCGCTGCGAGCGCGAGCCCGAGCTGCTGCGCCACGGCTCGGGCTACGTGCTCTACGCGCTCATGGACGCGATCGTCGACCGCTACTTTCCGGTCGTCAACATGCTCGAGTCGGAGCTCGAGCGGATCGAGGAGCGCATCTTCTCGCCGAAGGCTTCCGCGAGCGCCAACATCGAGTCGCTCTACTACGTGAAGCAGAAGCTGATGACGCTCAAGCACGCCGCGGGGCCGCTGCTCGACGCGGTCGGCCGGCTCTATGGCGGCCGGGTGCCGCAGGTCTGCGCCGGCCTCGGCGACTATTTCCGCGACGTGTACGACCACCTCGTGCGCGTGAACCAGACCATCGACTCGGTGCGCGACATGGTCACCACCGCGATCCACGTCAATCTCGCCACCATCACGATCGGCGAGAGCGAAGTCACCAAGCGGCTCGCCGCCTACGCCGCGCTGGTTGCGGTGCCGACCCTCATTGCGGGGGTGTACGGCATGAACTTCGCGCACATGCCCGAGCTCGCCTGGGAGTTCGGCTACCCGTTCGCGATCTGGGTGATGGTGCTGCTCGACGTCGCGCTGTTCTGGAGGTTCCGCAAGGCCGGATGGCTCTAGCGCGCCTGCTTTTTCTTCTCGCTCTGTGCGCGCTCGCGGGCGCGCCGCCTGCGCTCGCGCAGTCCGGCCATCAGCCCATGCACCAGCGCTTCGACGACGCCGAGCGCTGGTCGCGGGTATTCGACGATCCGGCGCGCGACGCGTGGCAGAAACCGGCCGAGGTGATCCGGGCGCTCAAGCTCGCCCCCGACGCCGTGGTGGCCGACATCGGCTCGGGCACCGGCTACTTCGCGGTGCGCCTGGCGCGCGCCGTGCCGCAGGGGCGCGTCTACGGCGCCGACATCGGTCCCGACATGGTGCGTTTTCTGAACGAGCGCGCGGCGAAGGAACAGCTCGCCAACCTCGCTTCGCACGTGGCGGGCGAAGCGGACCCGAAACTTCCGGCGCCGGTCGACCTCGCGCTGCTCGTCGATACCTATCACCACATCGGCGCCCGCCCGAAGTACTTCGCCACAGTCGCGCGCTCGCTCAAGCCGGGCGGGCGCGTGGCGATCATCGACTTCACGCTCGATTCGCCGGTCGGGCCACCGCGCCGGCATCGCATCGCGCCGGGCGAGGTCAAGGCCGAAATGGAGCGCGCCGGCTACCGGTTGGTGGAGGAGTACGGCTTCCTCCCGCACCAGTATTTCCTCGTCTTCGCGCCGCGCTAGAAACGCAGGTCCGCGCGCACCGCGTCCCAGGCGACCTGCACCTTCGCGTCGCCGGTCTTCTCGATCAGGCCCAGCCTCGCGAGCTGCGCCACGTCGGTGTGCACGTTCTTGTAGTTGCGTCCCAGGCGCCTTGCGAGCGCGTTGACCGACAGCGGACCCTCGGCGCGCAGCCGCGCAAGCAGTTGCCAGCGCGCCGGCGTGAGGTGCTTCAGGAGCAGCGGCAGATCGGCGAAACTGAGCAAACGCACCGGCGCGGGCGCGCCGCGCCCCGAGGCGAGGTGCCATGCCGCCTCGAAGCGATCGAGCGCGTCCGGCAGCGCGCTAACCCGGATGTTGAGCGTCCTCGACATCGCGCTCGAAGTCGTAGCGCAGTTGCTCGACCGACCGGAATTCGTACGCCTGCGCGCGGCCATCGCGCCGCCGGCGATGCCCGGCGCCGGCATTTGCGTACTCCACTACGGCCACGCCATCGCGCACGAACCGCAGCCGGTAGCGCGACCTCGATTCCAGCCAGATTTCGACGCACCGCCCCGCCGCCAGCATGCACTGCTCCTCGTACATATGGCCTAGAATACCATAAGCAGGTTGGCGTAAAATAGCCTCCCGATGGCCCCGCGCGGCGATTTCTTCAATCTGTATCGGCATGGATTCGTGCGCGTGGCGCTCGCCACGCCCACGGTGCGCGTGGCGGACCCGGCACACAATGCGATGACGACGCTCGCGCTCATGCGCGAAGCGGCGCGGCGCAAGGCGCTCGTCGCGGTCTTTCCGGAACTCGGCCTTTCGGCCTATACCTGCGAGGACCTGTTTCACCAGCGAGCGCTGGTGCGCGCATCCGAGGACGCGCTTGCCCGCCTGCTCGAGGGCACGAGAAGCCTCCCGCTCGCGGCCTTCGTCGGACTGCCGGTCGTGGTGGAAGGGCTGCTGTACAACTGCGCCGCGCTCGTCTGCCGGGGACGCGTGCTCGGCGTCGTACCCAAGACTTTTCTGCCCAACTACCGCGAGTTCTACGAATTGCGCCAGTTCACGCCGGCCGACGCCGCCTCGTGCAGCGAAATCGTGCTGGCGGGGCAGAAGTCGCCGTTCGGCACCAACCTGCTGTTTCGCCTTGCCGAGCAGCCGCGCCTTGCGCTCGCCGCCGAGATCTGCGAGGACCTCTGGGTGCCGGCGCCCCCTTCCTCCTACGCCGCGCTTGCCGGCGCGACGGTGATTGCGAACCTGTCTGCCTCCAACGTCGTCATCGGCAAGCACCAGTACCGGCGCGAGCTGGCGTCAAACCAGTCGGCGCGCTGCATTGCGGCGTACCTCTACAGCGCCGCCGGCCTGGGCGAATCCACGACCGACCTGGCATGGGACGGGCACGCAATCGCTTACGAGAACGGTAGCTTGCTCGCGGAATCGCGTCGCTTTGCCAACGAGCCGCAACTCACGGTCGCCGATGTGGATCTGGAGCGGCTGGAAGCCGACCGCATGCGCCAGAACTCGTTCGGCGAGTCGGTGCGGCGCCATCGCGCCGAGGTGGCGCGGTTCCGCTCGATCGAATTTTCGCTCCCGCTGCCGGGCGGCGTGCTGCCGCTCGAGCGCAGCGTGCCGCGCTTTCCGTACGTGCCCTCGGACCCCGCGACGCGCGACGCGCGCTGCGAGGAGGTCTACCGCATCCAGGTGCAGGGGCTCGCGACGCGCATGCGCGCGACCGGCACGAAAAAGCTCGTGATCGGCATCTCCGGCGGTCTCGACTCGACCCAGGCGCTGCTCGTCTGCGCGCGCGTGATGGACGAGCTGACACTGCCGCGCAAGAACATCCTCGCCTACACCATGCCCGGCTTTGCAACCACCGTGCGCACGCGTTCCAGCGCCTGGCAGCTGATGCGCGCGATCGGGGCGAGCGCCGAGGAGATCGATATCCGCCCCTCGTGCGAGCGCATGCTCAAGGACATCGGCCATCCCTACGCCAAGGGCCGCAAGGTGTACGACGTTGCGTTCGAGAACGTGCAGGCCGGCGAGCGCACGAGCCACCTGTTCCGGCTTGCCAACCATCACGGCGGCATGGTCGTGGGCACCGGGGACCTATCCGAGCTTGCGCTGGGGTGGTGCACCTATGGCGTCGGAGACCATATGTCGCACTACAACGTCAACGTGAGCGTGCCCAAGACCCTGATCCGTTACCTGATCGGCTGGGTCGCGCAATCGGGCCAGTTCGACAAGGCCGTGCAAAGCGCGCTCGCGCGCGTGCTTGCGACCGATATCAGTCCCGAACTGGTGCCCGGGACCCGTCGCGGCCAGCCCGTGCAGCTCACCGAGAGCGTGATCGGTCCCTACGAGCTGCAGGATTTCCACCTCTACTTCTCGCTGCGCTACGGCTACGCGCCCGCCAAGATCGCGTTCCTCGCCTGGAACGCCTGGCGCGAAGTCTACCCGCTGGCGACGATCCGCAAATGGCTGCGCGTGTTCATCGAGCGCTTCTTCGCCACCAGCCAGTTCAAGCGCAGCGCGCTGCCGAACGGGCCCAAGGTGGGCTCCGGCGGCTCGCTCTCGCCGCGCGGCGATTGGCGCGCGCCCTCGGACGGCACCGCCGCCGCCTGGCTCGCCGACCTCGCGCGCGTGCCCGGGGGGTCAGAGTAAGCTTACTCTGACCCCAGTTACTCCGACCCCATTTTGGGGGTCATTGCGGCTTGATGCCGGCCGCCTTGAGGATGCGCTGGGTCTCCTCGACTTCCTTGGCGACGAACTGCGTGAACTCGGGAATCGTCATGTTGCCCGGTTCGGTGCCGAGCCTGGTGAGGCGATCGCGCAGATCCGGGCTGGCGAGCGCGGCGTTCACGTCCTTGTTGATCTTGTTCGCGATGTCGGCGGGCATTCCCGCCGGGCCCCAGAGCCCCACCCACAGGGTGTAGTCGAAGCCGGGGAACCCCTGTTCGGCGACGCTCGGTACGTCGGGCAGCAGGCTCGAACGTTTTGCGCTCGAGACCGCGAGCGCGAGCGCCTTGCCGCCGGTCACGTGCGGCAGCGCGGCGTTGAGCGGCGCCCAGTAGCAGCACACGCGGCCCGCGATCGTATCGGCGATCGCCTCGGGCGTCCCCTTGTACGGCACGTGCACCACGTCGATCCCGGCCGCGAGCTTCAGCTTCTCGAGGTTGAAGTGCGTGCCGCTGCCGATGCCGGCCGACGAGAAGTTGAGCTTCCCGGGGCTCGCCTTCGCCGCGTCGATGAAGTCGCGGAGTTTTTTCCAGCCCGCCTGCGGGCTCACCATCAGCACGTTCGGCCCGCCGCCGAGCGGCGCGAGGTTGGTGAAGTCCTTCAGCGTGTCGTAGGAAAGGTTGGCATAGATCCCCGGATTGGCCACGTGCGCCGATGAATTCGCGAGCAGCGTGTAGCCGTCGGGCGGCGATTTCACCACCACGGCCGAGCCGATCGAGCCCCCCGCGCCGACCCGGTTTTCCGGAACCACCGGCTGGCCCCACATTTCCTGCAGTTTTGCCGCGACCGCGCGGCCGATGATGTCGGTCGAACTGCCGGGCGTGAACGCGATCACCAGCCGCACCGGTTTGGTCGGATAGCTCTGCGCAAGACCGGCCGACGCCAGCCCCGCGAGCACCGCCAACACGAAGAGCCTACGCAAGACCATCTCCCACCTCCACGTTTTCTGGTTTCAGTTTGATTCCCGAGGCCTGGGCCTGCTGCAGCAGGAGCGTCGCGAAATCCTCCCCGGTCCAGCCACGTCCCATCATAGCCTGAACCAGATCGCGTGTGGCGGCAGCAAGCGGCATCGGCACCTCGAACCGCCTTCCGGCGTCGAGCCCGAGGTCGAGGTCCTTTTTCAGCAGGGCGGGCGTGAAGGTGACCCTGAAGTCGAGATTGACGAAAGCAGGCGTCTTGTAGCGGGTGAAGGTGGACCCCAGCACGCTCTGGTTCATGAAATCCAGGAAGGCGTGCCGCGGCACGCCCGCCTTCTGCGCGAGCACCGTCACTTCGGCGAGCGACTGAGTCACCACGCCGAGAAACACGTTGTGGCAGATTTTCACGATCCGGGACAGTTCTCCCTCGCCGACGTAGCTCGCGCCCTTGCCCACGAGATCGAGGTAGGGGCGCGCCGCATCGAACGCGGAGCGCGGTCCCGAGCAGACAAACGACAGGCGCCCCGCCTTGATCACCTTGGCGTTGCCCGAGACCGGTGCGGCGAGGTATTCGATTCCCCGCTGCGCGAGCATGGCGCGCAGCTCCGCGGAGCCTTCCAGCGAGATCGACGAGCACTCGATCACCATGCGGGGCGTTCGCTTCGCCCGGTCGAGCAGCCCGTGCATGACCTCGCGCACATCGTCCCAGGTCGAGACCATGCAAAAGACGATGTCGCGCGCCGCAAGCTCCGGGAGCCGGCGCGCGATCTTCGCGCCGTACTCCTTCAGAGGCGCCGCCTTCGCCGCCGTGCGGTTCCAGGCGAGAACGTCGGCGCCGCCCCTGGCGAGGCGCGCCGCCATTTCGTAGCCCATGCGGCCGGTGCCGATCCAGCCGAGAGTCATCTTCCCTCCCCCTTTCACACGGGGAGGGTCGGGGAGGGGGTTAGTACGCATTGGCAACCGGAAGCTCCTGTGCGGGATAAAGCGAGATGATCTTCCCTCCTTCCGGTGCGAGGACCACCATTTCCTCGATGCGCGCCGCCGAGACGCCGTCCTTCGCCGGGCAGAAAGTTTCCACCGCGAACACCATGCCGGCCTTGAGTTCGTAGGGCTCGATGAACGAATTGAGCCGCGAGATGAGCGGCCGCTCGTGCAGGCCCAGTCCCAGGCCGTGGCAGAAATTCAGCCCGAAGGCCGCCATCTCGCTCTCGAACCCGATTTCGGTCGACTTGGGAAACATCTTCGCCACCTTGTCGGTGCTAACGCCCGGACGCAGCATCGCGATCGCGTCGTCCATCCACTGGCGCGCGCGCTTGTAGGCGTCCTTCTGCGCCGGCGTTGCGCGCCCGACCGAAAACGTCCGGTAGTAGCAGGTCCGGTAGCCGATGAACGAGTGGATGATGTCGAAATACGCCTGGTCGCCGGGGCGGATCAGGCGGTCGGTGAAATTGTGCGGATGCGGGCTGCAGCGCTCGCCGGCGATCGCGTTGATCGCCTCCACGCAGTCCGAGCCCATCTCGTACAGGCGCTTGGTGGCAAGCGCGACGATCTGGCTTTCCTTGACGCCCGGCTTGAGGTCGGCGGCGATGTCCTGGTAGACCCCGTCCACCATCGCGGAGGCGATGTTGAGCAGCGTGATCTCGTCATGGCTCTTCACCTCGCGCGCGTAGAGCATCATCTGCTGCCCGTCGCGGACTTCGATCCCCTGCTCCTGGAGCGCAAAGAGCATCGGCGGCTCGCACACGTCCACGCCGAGCGGCAGCCCGGCGACGCCTTCCTTCACCAGGATGTCCTTGATCTCCTTCGCCGCCTGCTCGAACAGCCCGACCTTGGGCCCGATCGCGCCGCGCATTCCGGGGTTGCCGGCGCGCACGTGGTCTTCCCTGAGCCAGGGGCAGTAGATCTTGTGGTGGCGCGCCGCCGAGCCGAAGTCCCATACCCAGGGTTCGCCCGTGCCGGTGAGCAGGCAGTAGCGGATCAGCTTGTCGCGCGCCCATTCGCCGATCACGGTGCTCGAGATATAGCGGATATTGTGCTGGTCGAAGCAAAGCACCGCACCCAGGCCGGACTTGGCGAGCGACTGGCGCGTGCGCGCGAGCCGGTAGCGGTGCAGCCGCCTGAATTCGACGCGCTCCTCGAAATCCACCTGCGTGGTGCCCGGCGCCTGCAGCGGCCGGTGCCAGCGGTGCGCCGGCTTCAGGTCGTTCTCGTCAACGGGAATGAACTGCGGCTTTGCGCTCTTCTTCGCCATGGTGCCCTCCAGTCGGCGGAGAATAGGCGCGACGCCGCGGTCCGCGCAAGCGCAATACCGCGAAACTCAGGCAGCAGTCTTCTGCCGGTTCGGGAATACCTGCGGGCGCAGCGACGGATGGCAGGGCATGGTCTTCGGCGCGTACGGCGTCTCGGCGCCGAGTTCCTCGGCGGCATGCCAGGCCCAGCGCGGGTCCCACATCGCGCCGCGCGCTAGGCAGATGAAGTCGGCCTTGCCCGAGGCGATGATTTCTTCGGCCTGCCGGGCGCCGGTGATCAGGCCCACGGTCATGGTGGCGATGCCGGCCTCGCGCCTCACTTTTTCCGCGAACGGCACCTGGTATCCGGCCTTGAGCGGAAGCTGCTGGCGCGGATCGAGCGCGCCCGAGGAACAGTCGAGATAGTCGCAGCCGAGTTTCTTCAGTTCGCGCGCAAGCACCACCGTGTCCTCGGGCGTCCAGCCGCCCTCGACCCAATCGGTCGCCGAGACACGGGCGCCCATCGGCTTATCCGCCGGCCAGGCGGCGCGCATCGCGGCGAAGGTCTCCAGCACCAGGTGCATGCGGTTCTCGAGGCTGCCACCGTACTCGTCGGTGCGCCGGTTGGAAATCGGCGACAGGAACTGGTGCAGCAGGTAGCCGTGACCGGCGTGCAGCTCGACGAGGTCGTAGCCGATGCGCTCGGCGCGCTTCACCGAGGCGACGAAATCGCCCTTGAGCGAGTCGATTTCCTGCTTCGTCAGCGCGCGCGGCGTATGCCAGTCGGGCGCGAACGGAAGCGCCGAGGGCGCAACGGTCTCCCAGGCGCCTTCCTCGGGCTTGAGCGGCTTGCCGCCCGCGGCGGGCGGGTGCGTCGAGCCCTTGCGTCCGGCGTGGCCGAGCTGCAGGCCATGCTTGGCGACGCCGTACTTCCTGCAGAACTCGATCACGCGCTTCAGCGCCGCCTCGTTCTCGTCGCTGCATAGGGTCGCGCACTTGAGCGAGATGCGGCCGAGCCTGTTGACGTTGGTCGCCTCGGTCATCACCAGCGCTCCCGCGCCGAGCGAAAACTGCCCCAGGTGCATCAGGTGCCAGTCCGTCGCCGAGCCGTTCTCGGAGTTGTACTGGCACATCGGCGACACGACGACGCGGTTCGGCAACGTGAGCCCGCGCAAGGTCGCAGGCGAAAAAAGCGCGCTTGGCATGAATCGGTCCTCCCGGCTGGTCGGGCCATTCAAAGCCTGCGGACGCGCTTGCCCCTTGACCTGGATCAAGCGGGGATGCCATCCCGGTATACCCTTCTGCAATGACGATCCGATTCCGCGGCGCGCTGCTCGCGAAGAGTGGCGCGCCGCGCCCCTACGCCGACTCGCGTCCGCTCGAGATCGCCGAGCTGGAACTCCCCGATCCCGGACCGGGGGAGGTGCTGGTGAAGATTCGCGCCGCGAGCCTGTGCCGCTCGGACCTCTCGGTGGTCACGGGCGCACGCCCCTGGCCCCTGCCGATGGTGATCGGGCATGAAGCCGCCGGGCGGATCGAGCGGATCGGCCCGGGTGTGAGCGGGCTCGCCGCGGGCGATGATGTCGTGCTCGTATACCTCCCGCAGTGCGGTAGTTGTGCGCGTTGCGCCGCAGGTCAGCCGTGGCTCTGTGAAACCGGCGTCGCGGCAAACCGCAAGGGCGAACTGATCAGCGGCGGCACCCGGCTCACCCATCGGGGTGCGAAAGTGCACCACCATATGGGGCTGGCGGCATTCGCCGAGTACGCGCTCGTCGCCGAATGCTCCGCGATCCGCATCCCGCAGGACGTTCCGGCCGTCGATGCGTGCCTGTTCGGCTGCGCGGTGCTGTGCGGCGCCGGCACGGCGCTGAACACCGCTGCGATCGCGCCAGGTCAATCGGTCGCAGTGATCGGCCTTGGCGCAGTGGGGCTCTCGGCGATCCTCGGCGCGAAGATTGCGGGTGCCGCGCGCGTCGCGGCCATTGACCGCCTCGAATCGAAATTCGCCCTGGCGCGCGCGCTCGGCGCCGGCGAAGCGCACCTGCCGCAGGATGCGCCGCGCGCCGCGTTCGATCACGCGATCGAGTGCTCGGGAACGCTCGAAGGGTTCGAGCTTGCGATGACCCTTGCGCGCCGCGGCGGCAGGGTGACGACGCTGGGGCTGCCCGGTCCCGAGGTCGCGCACAGTCTGAAGCTTGCGCCGCTCGTCGCCGATGGGCTCTCGGTCCAGGGAAGCTATCTCGGCTCGTGCGTAACGCGCCGCGACGTGCCGCGCTTCGTCGATCTGTACCGCGCCGGCCGCTTTCCCGCGGCACGCCTGGTGTCGCACCGCATCCGGCTCGAGGAACTCAACGCGGCGCTCGAGCGCCTCGCCGAAGGCAAGGCGCTGCGCCAGGTGATCGAATTCGGCTGAGTCAGGCCAGTTTTCGCAGGATGCCGGCCGCCTTGGCGGCGTCTTCGGCGCTATCGAGCGCGACGAACCCGACGAACTTGCGGCTGACCGCGGTCGCCGAAAGCGCGCGGAAGCTGATCCCCGCCGCGGCCAATGCGCGCGCCACTTTCGCAGTCGTGCCGGGCTTGTCCGAGCCCTCGATTCGCACCGAGTGCAGCTCGGCCGACTTCGCGAAGCCCGCCTCCTGCGCCGCCCGCAGGACCTTCGCCCCCTTCACCGGCGCCGCAACGATCAGGCCCTTGCCCGGCTGCTCCGGCGTTCGGCGCGTGAAAACGAATTCGAAATTGGCTCCGGCTTTCGCGAGCGGCTCGAGCTTGTCCGCCGCCCCGCCCGCGCGGTCTTCGATCGTTGCCATCCACAAGTCAACCCTGCTTACCTTGAGCGCCATCGTGATCTCCTCTCCTTGAACGGCCACCGCCCCCGTGCGGTGCGCGCGCACCACTCGTGGTGGTGCCGGAGGGGAGTTTACGCCCGTGGAGCCCCGTGAAGCACCCGCAAACGGCGAATTCTTTGCGCTCAGGCCGCCTTCTTTTCTCCGGAGCGGGGCAGCTCGCCGATGGCGCAGCGGATCGCGTCCTCGACCCGCTCGAGGAACACGAATTCGAGCCTCGCCTTGGCCTCGGCGGGCACATCCTCGAGGTCCTTCTCGTTGCGCCGGGGGAGCATGACGGTGCCGATCCCGGCGCGCAGGGCGGCGAGCGTCTTTTCCTTCACGCCGCCGATCGGCAGCACCAGGCCGCGGAGCGAAATCTCCCCGGTCATCGCCACGTCGGAGCGCACCGGCTTGCCGCCAAGGAGCGAAACCAGGGCGAGGAACATCGCCACCCCGGCGCTCGGCCCGTCCTTGGGGGTCGCCCCGGCCGGCACGTGCACGTGGATGTCGGTCTTCTCGAGCGAATCCCCGGCGTAGGTCTTGGCGAGCGTCAGCGCCGCCTGCGCCGATTCCTTCATCACCTCGCCGAGCTGGCCGGTGAGGATGAGCTTGCCCGAACCCGGCACCTTGGACGCCTCGATGAACAAAATGTCGCCGCCCACCGGCGTCCAGGCAAGTCCGGTCGCCACGCCCGGCACCGCCGTGCGCAGCGCGAGTTCGTTCTCGAACTTGCGTGCGCCGAGCACGGCGTGCAGGTCGGGCGCGCCGAACGCCACGCGCTCGGCCTTTCCCTCCGCGACCTTCATCGCCGCGGCGCGCAGCACCGACCCGATCTCGCGCTCGAGGTTGCGCACGCCTGCCTCGCGCGTGTAGTCGCTCACGATCGCCCGGATGGCGTCGTCGCTGAACGATGCCTGCTCGGCCGTGAGGCCGCTCGATTCGAGCTGGCGCCGCACCAGATAGCGTTTCGCGATCTGCAGCTTTTCCTCTTCGGTGTAGCCCGGCAGATGAATGGTCTCCATGCGGTCGCGCAGCGGCCCGGGGATCGTGTCGAGCACGTTCGCGGTGGTGATGAACATCACCCTGGAAAGGTCGAAATCCACGCCGAGGTAGTTGTCGCGGAACTTCGAGTTCTGCTCCGGATCGAGCACTTCCAGGAGCGCGCTCGAGGGGTCGCCGTGAAAACCGCCCATGCCGAGCTTGTCGATCTCGTCGAGCATGACCACCCCGGCGCGCGACTCCGCGCGCTTCACCGCCTGGACGATGTTGCCGGGCAGTGCTCCGATGTACGTGCGCCGGTGGCCGCGGATTTCCGCCTCGTCGTGCGTGCCGCCGAGCGCGACGCGCTGGAACTTGCGGCCGGTCGCGCGCGCGATCGACTGCCCGAGCGAGGTCTTGCCCACTCCCGGCGGCCCGACAAAGCACAGGATCGGGCTCTTGCCTTCCGGGTTGAGCTTGCGCACCGCGAGGTACTCGAGGATCCGGCGCTTGACTTTCTCCAGACCGTAGTGGTCCTCGTCAAGGACGCGCCGTGCCTCGGCAAGATCGATCGCCTTCTGCGGCTCGGCCTTCCACGGCAGCTCGGCCATGAGATCGAGCCAGGTGCGCAGCATCGAATACTCGCCGCCGCCCTCCTGCATGCGCGCGAGGCGCTTCAGCTCCTTGCGCGCGTACTTGAGCGTTTCCTCGGGCATGCCCGCGGTTTCGATCGCCTTCTTCAGTTCCTCGATTTCGGCCGCGGTGTCCTCGCCCTCGCCCAGCTCCTTCTGGATCTGGCGCATCTGCTCGCGCAGCACGTGTTCGCGCTGCCGCTCGTCGAATTCCTTCTTGGTCTTGTCGCCGATTTCCTTGGAAAGGCGCAGTACTTCCACGCGCGCCCCCAGGAGTTCGAGCACCCGGTCGAGGCGTCGGCGCAGGCCGAAGCATTCCAGCACTTCCTGCTTTTCCTCGTTCTTGACGTCGAGCAGGTTCGCCACGAGGTCGGCGAGCTGCCCGGGCGACGTCATCGCCAGCACCACGTCGGCGAGTTCGTCGGGGGCGTTCGGCAGCAGCCGGATCGCCTCGCTTGCCTGCTCCTTGAGCTGCAGGAAGCGCGCCTCGACCTCGGGCCCGCTTTCCTCTTCCACCTCGACAATCGCCACGCGCGCGACGAGGAACGGCCAGCCTTCGAGGAATTCGAGCACGCGGAAGCGCGACTGTCCCTGCACCACGAGGTGGTGCGCGCCTTCGCCTCCGGTCACGTAGCGCGCGATCTGCCCCGAGGTGCCGACCCAGTACAGGTCGGCGGGACCGACGTCATTCTTCTCGCGATCGCGCTGCAGGAGAAAGCCGACGTGCCGGCCGGTGCGCACCGCTTCCTGCGCGGCGGCAATCGAGGAGGCGCGCCCGATCGTGATCGGCGAAATCGCGCCCGGGAAGAGCACGGCGTTGCGGAGCGGGATGAGGATGTAGGCGTCCTCGGGCAAAGCCTTCACGTGCGTGCCTTTCTTCGGGTCCGGCACGACCGCGCCTTTTTTCGCCTCGTCCGCCGAGAGGACCTTTTGCAATCTGGGCCAGAAATTCATGCTGTCTCCTTCCTGGCGAAGGTGAGGGTGAGGCAGCCGTTCTGCAAGTCCTCGCCGGCAAGCCTAAGTGCCTGTATCGGCAGTGCAATGCGCCGCTCGAAGCGTCCGTAGGGAATTTCCAGGGCGTGGATCCGCGCCTGCGCATCGCGCGCCGGGAATTCCCGCATCCCGCACACGGTAATCGCGTCCGGCTCGACGCTCACCACAATGGAATCGGGGGCAACGCCGGGAAGCGCCACCTGCACCCGGATTTCGGCTTCCGTTTCGATGACGTCGACCGGCGGCTCCCAGACGCGCGCGTCGGCCGTCGGCGGACGGAAAAACTGGCGCTGCAGGCGGTCGGCCTGCTCGAGGAGCGTAAGGGCTTCGCTCCACATCCAGGTGGAGAAATCGCGCGATCTCACCTTGGTTAGATGGGTGCCGCGATGCCCAAGTTCAAGCTGCCTGCGCGCTCGCGCGATCTACGGCGACCACATCGCGCGCAGCCTTGCCGCGACATCGACCCGGGCCGTGTCGCCTGCGGGCGCCGGTGCGCTCGCTTGCGCTTCCGGCCAGGTGACCTGCTGCAAGCAGGCCATCACCGCGCGGCTGAGGAACCGGCTCCGCGCGCCGTAGACATGCGCATCGCCCGCGCGCGGCTGCTGCGTCACGTAGTAGCGGAGCGGTGCAATCAGGTGCAGGTCCGTTTTCGCGCGCGTCATCGCCACGTACAGGAGCCGCCGCTCCTCCTCGATCAGCTCCGGGCGCCCGGTCGAGAATTCGGACGGAAAGTTGCCGTCGGCGACGTTGAGCAGGTACACCGCGTCCCACTCCTGGCCCTTGGCCGAATGCACGGTCGAGAGCACGAGGTAATCCTCGTCGAGGAGCGGCGTACCGGACAGATCGCCGCTCGCGCGCGGCGGATCGAGCGCAAGCTCGGTGAGGAACTCCTCGCGCGTCGCGAACTGCTGCGAAATGCGCTCGAGCTGCGCCAGGTCGCCGGCGCGCGCCTCCGCGGCCGCGTAGAGCTGATCGAGGATCGGCTCCAGCCACTCGCGCACGCGCTGCAGCTGTCCGGGCCAGGGCGCGCGCGGCTCGCCGAGTTCCCTCACGAGCCGGTCGAACTCGGGCGAATGGCTCTGCAGCGCGCTCCAGGAAAACGCGCCCGCCTCGAAGCGCTCATAGACCCTCGCCGCGGTTCCAGGCCCGATCCCCGGCTGCAGCTGCAGCGCGCGAAACGCCGCCACGCGGTTCCTCGGATTTTCCGCCCAGCGCAGCACCGCAAGCAGGTCCTTGACGTGCGCCGCCTCGAGAAACTTGAGGCCGCCGTATTTCACGTAGGGAATGTTCCGGCGCACCAGTTCCAGCTCGAGCATGTCGGCGTGGTGCGAGCTGCGAAAGAGCACCGCCTGGCGCCGGAGCAGCATGCCGCGCTCGCGCGCATCGAGCACGTGGGCCACCACATACTCGGCCTGGCCGCGATCGTCGGCCACCGCGACGTAGCGCGGCCGCGCGCCCGGTCCGCGCCGGGCGGTGAGCGTCTTGCGGTACTGGCGGGCGCCCTCGGCGATGAGCGCATTCGCCGCATCGAGCACCCCTTGCGTCGACCGGTAGTTCTCTTCCAGCGTCACGACCGCCGCTTCGGGCGCGTACTGCGCCGGAAAACCCAGAATGTTCTCCACGGTCGCGGCGCGGAACGAGTAGATCGACTGCGCGTCGTCGCCGACCACCGTCACGCCCGTGCCCTCGGGGCGCAGCGCGCGCAGGATGCGCGCCTGGAGCACGTTCGTGTCCTGGTACTCGTCCACCAGGATGTGCTCGAATGCCTCCCCGATCTCCCGCGCCAGGCGCGGCTCGGCCATCATCGCGTCCCAGTACAGGAGCAGGTCGTCGTAATCGAGCGCCTGGCTGGCGAGCTTCCTCTCCACATAGGCGCGATACAGGCGCGCCAGCTCCGCTTCCCACTCGGCGCACCAGGGAAAAAGCGCGCCGAGCGTGTCGGCGAGCGTCCCTTGCGTGTTCACCCGGTGCGAGTAGATCGCAAGGCAGGTGTCCTTGCGGGGAAAGCGCTTCTCGCTCTTCGAAAACCCCAGTTCGTGGCGCGCCACGTCCATCAGGTCGGCCGCATCGCCGCGGTCGAGCACGCTGAAGTTCGGTTCGAGGCCCACGCGCGCCGCGTTGCGCCGGAGAAGCCGGTTGGCAATCGAGTGGAACGTTCCCGACCACGGCAGCTTCGCCGCGGATCGTGGCTGCGGCGGGCCGGCGCGCGCGCCAAGCGCTTCGCCCACGATTCTCTGCGCCCGCCGGGTCATCTCGAGCGCCGCGCGCCGCGTGAAGGTGAGAAGGAGGATCCGTTCCGCGCGCACCCCTTCGAGCACCAGGTGCGCGACGCGATGCGCAAGCGTGTCGGTCTTGCCGGTGCCCGCGCCGGCGATGATGAGAAGCGGTCCGGCGCGAAAGCCCGCGTCGCTGCGCGCGCCGAAGCGCGCCGCGGCGCGCTGCGCCTCGTTCAGCCGCTCGAATGCGGCCGCGTTCGCGGGGAGACTCTGGCCCGGCACCCCGGCACTATAGGCGATTACTGTACATTCATCCAGTCTGCGGATCCGCGCCCGGCGCCGCTTTGATTTTCCGCCGCACGGGGCGTAGCATGGCCGCACAACTGCAACGCGCAGCAGGGAGAGGCGCGGACGGTCCGAAACCGAAAGGAGTCGCGTCATGTGCTACGAATACGAAAGCGAGTACTGGATGCGGCGCGCCGAGGAGGTGCGCAGGGAGATGAAGAAGGCCGAGGAGCGGCTGCAGCAGCCGAAGACCGCGGTTCCGGCGAAGCGCGCCGCGCCCGAGACCGGCATCGAGGAGCGCGAACCGGTCCCGGCCTGAGCCCGCAGCGCTGCAAATGACCCCGCCCAGGCGGGGTTTTTTATTGTCTGTTACCTTCGCTCTTCGACGGACCGGAAGAATCCCGCTTGAACCCGCTCGAAAGCCGATTGCGCGCGCTCCCCGCCGCGGTGCTGAGAAGCCTGCGCCGCGGCATCGAGAAGGAATCGCTGCGCGTGCGCGCCGACGGCGCGCTCGCCGCGACGCCGCACCCGAACGCGCTCGGTTCGGCGCTCACGCACCCCCGCATCACCACCGATTTCAGCGAGGCGCAGCTCGAACTCGTTACCGGCGTGCACCCCGATGCCGAGGCCTGCCTGAAGGAACTCACCGAAATCCACCAGGTGGTCTACCGGGCGATCGGCGACGAAATGCTTTGGTGCGCGAGCATGCCCTGCGGGCTGCCTGCCGATGAGGCGATTCCCATCGGCCGCTACGGTACGTCGAACATCGGGCGCGCGAAGAGCGTGTACCGCATCGGCCTCGGGCATCGCTATGGCCGGCGCATGCAGACGATCTCGGGGATCCACTACAACTTCTCGCTGCCGGAGGAGGCGTGGCGCGCGCTCGACTGGCAGGGCGCGCCGAACGACGCCTACTTTGCGCTCATCCGCAATTTCCGGCGCCACTCGTGGCTGCTGCTGTATCTCTTCGGCGCCTCGCCCGCGGTGTGCGCGAGCTTCGTCGCCGGCCGCGAGCACGATCTCCAGGAGCTGAAGCCGGGCACGCTGTACCGGCCCGGCGCGACGTCGCTGCGCATGGGACCCCTGGGCTACCAGAGCGATGCGCAGGCTTCGCTCGCGGTAAGCTACAACAGCCTCGAGAGCTACGGCGCCTCGCTCGAGAGCGCGCTCACGCGTGCGTATCCGCCCTACGAGGCGATCGGCATCCGCCAGGGTGACGGCTCGGGCGACGTGCTCGACGAATACCGCCAGCTCGCCGCGAGCCTCCTGCAGATCGAGAACGAGTTCTACGGCACGATCCGTCCCAAGCGCATCATCCGGCCGGGCGAGCGGCCGCTGCACGCGCTGCGCGAGCGCGGGGTCGAGTATGTCGAGGTGCGCTGCATGGACATCGACCCGTTCGCGTCGGTCGGCATCAAGGCGAACACGATGTGTTTTCTCGACCTATTCCTGCTGCACTGCCTGCTCACCGAGAGCCCTCCGGACACGCCGCACGAGATCGCGGCGCTCGCCCGCAACCAGCATCGGGTCGCCGCGCGCGGCCGAGAGGCGGGCCTGCGGCTGGAGCGCCGCGGCGCGGAAGCAACCGTTACCGATTGGGGCAGCCAGGTGCTCAACGAGTGCGCGCCCGTCGCCGCGGCGCTCGACGAAGCGAACGGCAGCACCGCCTACCGCGACGCGCTCACCGCCGCGCTCGGCGCGGTGAACGACCCCTCGCTGCTTCCCTCGGCGCGCGTGCTCAGGAGAATGGCGCGTGACCACGACAACTCCTACATCCGGTTCGTGCTCGCGCAGTCGCTCAAGCACCAGCGCACCGTGCAGCGCCTGGCGCTCGAGCCGGGCGTGCAGCAGCGCTTTGCGCGCCTCGCCGCCGAGTCGCTCGCCCGGCAGCGGGAGATCGAGGCCGCCGACACGATTCCGTTCGAAACCTGGCGCCAGCAGTACCTGTCGCGGGAGCGGCTCGAACTCTAGCGCCGCGCCTGCGGGAGACCTGCATGAGTGCCGTCGCCAACCACGCCCTGCGCCAGATGCGTGCGGGAAGACTCGCCATCGGCCTGGGCCTGCGGCAGGCACGCACCGTGGACATCGCGCAGATCGCGAAGACGGCGGGCTTCGACTGGCTGTTCATCGACTGCGAGCACAACTCGATGGACACCGACACCGCGGCGCAGATCGCGGCGGCGTCGCTCGCGGTCGGCATTACGCCGGTCGTGCGCGTGGCGGGCAAGGAGCACTACCACGCCTCGCGCATGCTCGATAACGGCGCGCAGGGCATCATCGTGCCGCACGTCGAGACCGGGGACGAGGCGCGCCGCGTCGCCGATGCCTGCCGCTTCCCGCCGCTCGGGCACCGCTCGATGGGCGGCGGGCTGCAGCAGCTCGGATTCGCCGCCATTCCGGTCGCGGAGGCGGCGAAAAGCGTGAACGAGGAAACGCTCGTCGTGGTGATGCTCGAATCGCCGCAGGGGATCGAGAACTGCGAGTCGATCGCCGCCGTGCCGGGGATCGACGCGCTTCTCGTCGGCACCAACGACCTGTGCTTCGAGCTGGGGATTCCGGGACAGTTCGACGACCCGCGCGTGGCCGAGGCCTACCGCCGGGTGATCGCCGCCTGCCGCAAGCACCGCAAGTTTCCGGGCATGGGCGGGATGTACACGCCGGAACTCCTTCGCCGCCACATCGGCATGGGGGTCCAGCTCGTGCTCGCCGGCTCGGACTTCTCGCTGCTCATGCAGGCAGCGAGCGCGCAGGCGACGCTGGTGCGCGGTCTGGCGCCTGCCGGCTAGCGCGGCGCGCGCGCACTCCACTTCGCCATCGAGCGGCGCCGCTATTTCCCTTTCGCTTTCGCCTTCGTCATCTCGGCGTACAGCGACGGCGTCACGCGCGAGCGCGCGAGCACTTCGCGCAGGTGCTTCACGTCCTGGCGGCCGAGCGTGGAGCCGTGGTGCGGCCGGTGCAGCGTGTCCTCGTAGCCGTTGAGCTTGACGCGGATGCGCGCCCCCGACAGGTTCTCCACCGCCGCGCCCAGGTGAACAAGCAGCGACTCGACCTCGCGAAAGTGGATGTTGGTGTTGATGGGATCGCGAAAGATCGTCCGCAGAAGGTTTTCGTGTTTGTGGCTCATGCGTTGCGTGCCCCCGGCCCCGGCAGTCGCCAATGATAGCCCGCCGGGAAGGTCGCGAGTGCCGTGGGCGCGCGGCTTTGCCGGCGCGCGATCAAGGTTTTCCCGCTTTGCGGCGGCCCATGTCGCGTAGCAGCGTGGCAAGCTCGACGCCCTGCAGCAGGCGGATATTGTTCTGCTCGGCGAAGCCGCGCGCGTTCTCGGTAAGCTCGCCCGCGGTGACGTAGATGCTCTCGTAGGCCTCGCGGGCGCGTGCGGCGGCCTGCAGCTCGCGCAGCGGCTCGATGCCGCTACGCGCCGCCTTCCAGCGCTTGCAGGCAACGAGTGCGACGCGCCCGCCCTTCACCAGCTCGAAATCGGCCTGCGCACCGCCGATCCGGTTCACCTCGTAGCCCTCGCGCCGGTACGCCGCCTCGATCGCCCCGGCGAATTCCTCCCACGAAAGCGAGCGCAGCGCCTCCAGCACGGACGCGATCCGCGACTTGCTCGGTGCGCGCGCCTGCTGCCAGCCGGCGTAGGCGCCGATCACGAGGAAAGGCAGCGCGACGAACGCCGCGTACAGGTCGGGGAGCAGCAAGCGCGCGAGCGCGAACACGCCGCCCGCGGCCGCAATGCTGATCCACCACGGCGAGCGCAGCAGGATGGCGAAGAGCGAATTCTTTGCCGCTTCGAATCTCATGCTCGCCGCATTGTAAGGTCGGGCGACAGCCGCAGTGCTCCGGGTAAGATGCCGGAAATCAGGGAAATTCCCGCTGACGCCGCCCGCCGCACTTCCCGCCGCGTACCTGCGCGCGATTTCGAGCGAGGAGATCGTGCGCCTGCCGATCCGGCGCTACGAGGGCGAGGTACGCCTCGTGACGACGCCCGCCGAGCTGGCGCGCGCGGTGGAGGGGATCGGCGCCGAGCGCGTGCTCGGCTTCGATACCGAAACGCGGCCCGCGTTCAGGAAAGGCGAGAGCCACCTGCCTGCGCTCGTCCAGGTCGCGACCGAAAATGCGGTATTGCTCTTTCCGCTGCAGCGGCTCGACTGCTCCGCGGCGCTCGCCGCGGTGCTGGCCGCGCCCGCAATCGTCAAGGCAGGCGTATCGCTCGGGCACGACCTGCGCCAGCTCAAGATCCTGTTTCCGTTCGTCGAATCGTCGATGCTCGATCTCGGCCTGCTGGCGCGCCGCCATGGCCTGAAGCAAACGGGCCTGCGCAATCTCGCCGCGATCTTTCTCGGCATTCGCATCCCCAAGGGCAACCGCACCTCGAATTGGGCCGCGCCGCGCCTCTCGGCAGCGCAGATCGGCTACGCTGCGACCGACGCCTGGGCCTGCCGCGAACTGTATCGTTGCTTCGAACGGCTGCATCTGCTCGACCCGGCGCAGCCGAGGCCGCACAGCCAGAGGAGGAAAAACGGAATGACCTACCGCATCGAGACCGTATCGGTACGCAACAGCCCGATGGAAGTGTTCCGCTTCGATCCCGCGGGCGCGGGGCCGCACCCGGGAATCGTGCTTTGCCAGCACATTCCCGTCGGCCACACCGGCGTCGAGAACGACACCGTGACGCTCAAGGTGGCCGAGCGCTACGCCGAGAACGGCTACGCCGTCGCGGTGCCGTTCATCTTCCACTGGTGGCCGAAAAGCGCCGAGATGCAGCTCAAGCGCGACGAATTCCGCGACGACCGGACGAAGCTCGACCTCGATGCGGCGTTCGAGCTGCTCGCCTCGGCGCGCAACGTCGATGCGGGGCGCATCGGCATCGTCGGGCACTGCTGGGGCGGGCGCGTGGCGTGGCTCGGCGCCGGCACCAATCCGCGCTACAAGGCCTGCGCGGTGTTCTACGGCGGGCGCGTGAAGCTCCCCATGGGCGAAGGCACGCCGCCCGCGATCGACCTCGCGCCGCAGATCCGCTGCCCGGTAATCGGCTTTTTCGGCAACGACGACACCAACCCTTCGCCCGAGGACGTGAATGACTACGACGCCGCGCTCACCAAGGCCGGCGTGGAACATGTCTTTCACCGCTACGACGGCGCCGGCCATGCGTTCCAGTCCTTCAACAGCGAGGAGCGCTACCGGCACGCGGCGAGCGAGGATGCGTGGGCGAAGGTGCTCGAGTTCCTCGCCGTCAGGCTGAAAAAGGGGCAGTAGACGGTTCGCGAATGCCGCTCCTCGCGCTCGCCGCCGCGAGCCTCGCCTACGGCGAGCTGCCGCTCCTCGATCGCGCTGCGTTCGGGATGGAGCCGGGCGAGCGCATCGGCCTCATCGGGCGAAACGGGAGCGGGAAATCTTCCCTTCTCGGTGTAATCGCCGGGACGGTTGCGCTCGATGAGGGCGAGCTGCGCCGGCGCGAGGCATTGCGGATCGCGCTCGTCGAGCAGGAGCCGCGCCTGCCGCACGCGGCGACGCTCCGTTCGAGCCTCGTTCTTCGCGGCCACATCCCGTCGATCCACGACGAGCGCGAGCGCTGGCGCGTGGAGGCGCGGCTCACCGAGTTCCTCGACCGCTTCGGCGTCGACGAGAACCTCGCCGTCGATGCCGCCTCGGGGGGCGAGGCGAAGCGCGCCGCGCTCGCGCTGGCGTTCGCGCTCGAACCGGAGTTGCTGCTCCTCGACGAGCCTACGAACCACCTCGACATCGAGGGCATCGTGCAGCTCGAAGCGCTCGTCCTGCGGCAGCCTTCCGCCATCGTCGTCACCCACGACCGCGCTTTTCTCGACCGCGTGGCGACGCGCATCGCCGAACTCGATCGCGGGCTCCTACGCTCCTATCCGGGCAATTTTTCCGCCTACGAGCGCCTGAAGGCGGACGAGCTTGCCGCCGAGGCGGTGGCCGAGCGCCGCTTCGACAAGTTCTGGGCGCAGGAAGAAGCCTGGATCCGCAAGGGAATCGAAGCGCGCCGCACGAGGAACGAAGGCCGCGTGCGCCGGCTCGAGCGCCTGCGCGCCGAGCGCGCCGCGCGCCGCGAGCGGCTCGGCGCGCTGAAGCTCTCGCTCGGCGCGGGCGAGCGCTCCGGAAAGCTCGTCGCCGAACTCGTGGGCGTATCGAAAAGCTTTGCCGGCCGCCCGATCGTCCAGAACCTCGACCTTCTCATCCGCCGCGGCGATCGGCTTGGCCTCATCGGCGCGAACGGCGCCGGCAAGACCACGCTCCTGCACCTCATTCTCGGTGCGCTCGCGCCCGACGCGGGAAGCGTGCGCCTCGGGGCGAACGTACGCCCCGCCTACTTCGACCAGAAGCGGGAGGCGCTCGACCCCGGGAAGACGGTCGCCGAGACGATCAGCCCGGGCTCCGACTGGGTCGAGGCTCCGGGCGGCGCGAAGCACGTCATGAGCTACCTCGGCGATTTTCTCTTTCCGCCGCGCCGCGCCAACGCCGCGGTGCGCATGCTCTCCGGGGGCGAGCGCAACCGGCTGCTCCTTGCGCGGCTCTTTGCACGCCCGGCGAACGTGCTCGTGCTCGACGAGCCCACGAACGACCTCGACATCGAATCGCTCGAACTGCTGGAGGCGGCGCTGCAGGACTACGACGGGACGCTGCTTCTCGTCTCGCACGACCGCGCCTTCCTCGACAACGTGGTCACGCAGACGCTCGCGGCCGAAGGCGGCGGCGCCTGGCGCGAATACGCCGGCGGCTACACCGACTGGCTGCGGCAGCGAGACACCAAGATTTCTTCCCCTCCTCATCGAGGAGGGATGGCGCGCAGCGCCGGGGCGGTGGCCAGCGCCGGGGCGGCGACCAGTTCCCACCCGCGCCTCAAGCTCACCTACAGGGAAACCCGCGAACTCGAAGCGCTCCCGGGCGAGATCGAAGCGCTGGAAGCCGAACAACACGCGCTCGCGGCGAAGATGGAGAGCCCCGACTACTACCGCCAGCCGCCCGAAGTGCTGCGCGACGATCAGCGCCGGATCGCCGAGATCGAGACGCTGCTGATGGAGAAGCTGGAGCGCTGGGAAGCGCTCGAATCAAAGGCGAAGGCCGCGGCGGGTTGAGGACACGGGTCCTGCTCAGGCAATCGCAGTGCGCCTCGGCCTCCCGCGCGGTCGATGCAGGCTCGAGCGCGGCGCCGCAGCGTATTCCGACCCGGGCTCCTCGACCGAAAGTGTGAAAGGGCTTCGCACCGTCACGCTCCCGTACACCGCACCGTCCTGCAGGTCTTCGGTCAGGAGCAACGTGCAGTCCTGCAGCTGCGCGGCACCGACGATCAGGCTGTCCCACCACGAAAGACGCCAACGCTGCTCGATCTCGCGGCCGCGCCGCAAGAGCAGCGCGTCGATCGGCTGCGGGCGCCAGGCGAGAAATCGTTCTACGCGCCGCCATGCGTCCTCGGCCGGCACCGCCGGGCTCAACTTGCGCGTCGCGTTGTAGTAGAACTCGGAGAGCACCTGGATGCCGGTGCGTCCCCGACCTTCGCGCCACAGGAGATCGAGCCAGGCGTTCGCGCGCTCCTGCTTTGCGCGGTCGCGCGGATCCCGGGAGTAGAGAAGCACGTTAGCGTCTACGAAGCACGGGCCGGTCATACGATTCCTCACGCTTCGGATAGGGCTTCCAGGGTCCCTTCAGGTCGAGAGGCTTTTCTTCGCGCCAGGCGCGGTAGGCTTCTTCGTACTCGCGTGAATGGCGCATGCGCTCGCGCAGCACTTCGCCGACGAAGCGCGAAAGGCTCATGTTCTTCTGCGCCGCGTGCACCCGCGCCCAGCCGGCGGTCTGCTCGTCCAGCGTGATCGTCACGTTCTTCATCGGCGCCTCCGAATTACACGAAAGCAGTGTAACACGGATTTCGTGTATTTTGTGCGCATGACTCAGATGGCATTAGGCCGAAGGGTCTCCGCGGGAGACGCAAAGTTCTCGGCACCTTGCGCTCTTCGGCGAGCCGGCGATCGCCGCGCCTCAGCGAAGCGCTGCCCGCACCCGCAGCACCCGCGCGCGCCAGCCCGCGGCGCCGGCCGCGAAGCCGCAGGCGCCGGCGATCAGGAAAGCGAGCCGGTAGCTCCCCGTGAAATCGAAGAGCCAGCCGGCCATCCAGGGGCCGGCGGCGCTGCCCGCGGCACTCGCCATCAAACCGACCCCGACGATGGCGCCGAAGTGCGGGCCGCTGAAACGGTCGCTCACCATCGCCGGAATGAGCGAGGCGGTCACCGAGTAGCCCAAGCCGAGAAGCACCGCATAGCCGTAGATCGCCCAGGGCGCAGGTGCCGCGGGGAGCGCGGCGAGCGCCGCCACACTGGCGACCATGATGCCGATGCCGGCGAGGTACACGAGCTCGCGCTCGACGCGGTCCGAGAGCCAGCCGCCGCCCGTCTTGCCTACGATGCTGGCGAGCCCCACCACGCCGACCACCGAGGCAGCGACGATCGCCGCCACGCCCTGGTCGACGAGGTAGGCCACCTGGTGCACGTGCAGCGTCTGCGAGCACAGGTTGCCGAAGAAAAAGGCCGCGAGCATCAGCCAGAAGGGCTGGTCGCGCATCGCCTCGGCGAGCGTGAGCGGGGGCGGGGCCTCCTTGCGCTTGGCGGCGGGGGGCTGCGGCGCGGCCCTGGGCGCGCGGGGCCGGCGCAGCAGATAGAGCGAGGAGGGCACGATCCACGCAGCGCAGATCACACCGAGCGCGCGGAACGCCGTGCGCCAGCCGAACGCGTCGATGAGGAGCTGCGTGAGCGGAACCACCAGCAGCATCCCGACGCCGACGCCCGAGCTGACGATGCCGAGCGCGAGGCCGAGGCGGTCCTGGAAGTCGCGCTGCACCTGCACCAGCGCCGGGATCCACCCCGCGGCCGCCACCGCGAGCGCGGTGAGGACGCCGAAGCCGAGGTAGAGCTGCGCCGGCGAGGAGATGCCGCTGCAGGCCCAGAGAGCGAGCCCGAGTGCCGCGCCGCCCATGGCCATCAGGCGGAGCGGACGGACGCGGTCGCAGAGCGCGCCGATGACGGGATTGGCCGCGCCGTGCACCAGGGTGAAGACCGAGAACGCGCCGGCAAGGACCGAGCGGCTCCAGCCGTATTCGTTCAGGAGCGCGACCAGGATGACGCTGTAGGCGTACCAGATGCCGTAGGCGAGCGCGAGGGAGAACGCGATGACGGGCAGGCCGAGCGCGCGGGGAGAGAACTTCAAGGATCGGAACTCGGTGGTGGTCCGACGAGAGCAGTGCGGCGATTGCGGTCGGGTTCCCCGTGAGCAGCCGCGACGCGCCACGCAAGCGCATTCTACCCTCCCGCCCGACGGCGCCGGCTCGCCGCCCCACCGGCGCTCAGCGCTGTCAAAGCCGGTGCAGCGCGCAGATATCGTCCGCGGTGAACCGGTGATTCGCGGCATACAGGTCCACTGCGGCTTCCTGCGCCAACTCCAGCGCCTGGGATTCCGCCTCCTGCATGTCATCGGATCCGGAAAACTCGGGATCAGACCCCGTTTTCGCGGTCGACCCTCACGCCTGCGCCTTGTCCCCGTTCAGGTCCCCGGCGATCAGCCGGAACTGCTCCAGCGCCACCTCCAGGTCTTCGACAATCTCCTGCGCGATGACCTCGGGCGGAGGGAGGTTGTCGGATTCGGCGAGCGACTCGTCCTTCAGCCAGAAGATGTCCAGGCTCGCCTTGTCTAGTCGCCATAGCTCATCCCGTCGTCCCGGAGGACGTTGCAGTAGTTCCAGAGCTTTTGAACGAGGGTCGCCGTATTCACGAAGCCTCAGAAGTTTGCAAGCGCGTGTTCCAGATCGGCGACGGCCTGCCTGCGCCTCGCCGCGTCCATGCGACCGAGATTGTGCAATTTCCAGCGCACCGCCGGAAGGTCCGGCGCGTGTGCGACGCCGAGTAGTTCCCAGCGCGGTTCGCCGCGCTTGAAGGAAAGGAGGAATTCCTTCTCCCGCTCGCCGAAGCGCGCGTGTAACGCAGCGAGAAGGTCCGCGCGCGCCTTCTCGAGCGCACCGAGCGAGACCGGCTCCGCGGTCATCTGTGCGAACTGCCGCTCGAATAGCTCCGCGAGCGGCCTGAGCGCCGGGTTCACCACCCTCGCGAGCGAGCCGTCGTGGCTGATCAGATAGACGAGAAAGGCACGAAATAACTCGTCGGAAATCCCTTCAGCCTCCAAGAGCAGCTTCACGTCGAACAGGTCGCGCGGATGCTGGCGGTCGAGCGCCGCGACCAGTTTGCCCGCGTATAGGTCCTCGAACGCGAGCATGCGCACCTCCGCAAAACCGAACTCGGCCTCGGCGCGCGGACCGATGCGCCGCTCGGCTTCCGGGTACACGCATCCCCGCAACACCGGCGAAACCTCGATCTTGATCTCCGCTTCGTGGTTCGAAACCAGCAGGCCGTATGCGTGCCCGTCCTGTCGCTTTGAAACCTGCGCCCGATAAGCGGGCGACACGCTTCCAGCATTTCCTTGATTCGTCCGAGGGCCGCGTCAATTTCGCGCAGGGCGCTTTCTCGATCCCCGGCCGGGAGGTACGCAAGGTCGATATCCACCGACAAACGCGGCAGGTCGCGCACGAACAGATTGATCGCGGTCCCGCCCTTCAACGCGAAGCAGCGCTCCCTCGCCACGAAGGGCAGCACGCCGACGAGCAGGCGCGCCTGCGGATAGAAGGGGTTATCGGGCGTGAGCATCGAGATCGGCGGGTAGCGTCAGTAGATATCTCGGATGCAATTTCCCGCCCGGCACCAGCATGCGCTTGCCGCTGCCCAAGTCGACGCCCTTAACGTCGAGATGCCTGAACCACGCGTGCGCGTGGCGCTCCGCGAGCGCGAGGAAGAGCCGCTTCACCTTCACGCTCGAACACGCCTTGAGCAGGGCCATGAGGCGCTGCGGACGCAGATTCGCGAGCCCCTGCATCAGCACATCGGCTTCGTACACCGACTCGTGCGCCGGAACGTCCTGCAAGACCTCGAGGATCGCCCGCTCTTCGGTCGAAAACACGAGCGGCCAGTCCCAGGCACCCCATTTGTCCTCCCGCAGGCCGAACTCATCGAGCTTAGCCGGCGCGAGCGGCCGTTCGTCGAAACCGCGCAACACGCCTTCCTCGTCGCGCCAGGCGCGCAAGACGCCCAGCATCGCGTCGGGGCGATAGACGAAGCGCTCGCGCAAACCGAGTTTGTTCACCCAGGGCGGCGGCCCACCGGGTCCGTACAGGGCGATTGGCTGCGCGCCGCTCATCTGCACGTAATGCGCCAATCCCCGATGAACGAGCGCCGTGCGCCCGCCGACGTGAAGGTAGCTTTCGTCGAGCAATTGCAGGCTGGCCACGACGTGCTGCCACTTCAGGGGCGGGCCGGGCCGGCGATAGATCCCCCGTGCAGGAGATTGCAGCCGGCCGCCGCGCACATATTTCGCGAGCAGCGGCCGCGAATACCCGTGCGCCTCCAGCCATGAGGTTTCCGCGAGGAGCCCCTCGTCCAGAAGCTCCTGAAGGCGGTTTGCCTTTCCCTTGGTTTGAGAACTCATAGTTAACAAATTATCAGTTCTTCAAACCAGCCGCAAGTTTGCGAATTCCGTGTTTTGTGAACCTGATGGTTACAAGGAGAGCCGCCGGTAAACCACGGCGGAATACCCTGCAAGCATCACTCATCGCCCCCGCGGTGGGCGGTCGCCTCTTCGTCCACCCAGTCCTCTTCCTCCCACTGCATCCCCTTGCGGCCCGGCACCTTGCGCGTCGGTCCGGCGCGGTACGCGGGGCAGGACTTCGGCCCGTAGCAGAAAGTCTCGAAGCGATGCCCGCGCACTTGGGGATTCCATTGATCGACGATCAGCTCCACCGGCATGCGGCAGCCCCAAATGCAGGCGCGGCATTTCGCCTCGTACGTGCGCGCATCGAGCCTGCGGTGCCCGCGTGCGCGAAAGGTTTCCAGCGCCGGCGGCGCCCCGCGCCACGGCGGCGGCGACTCGGGCGCCTGGGCGCCGCGCCCGAGCACCTTCAGCGCGCTCGCCTTGTAGAACTGCGCCGGCTCCATCTCGGGGTTCGCCACCGCCGCCGTTTCGCCCGAAACCTCGTCGCCAGCTCGAAATGCGTGCTTTGCCTGCGCCGACTTTCCGATCCCGACCGAAAACTCCCGCGTCTCCCCTGCGACCGAGCCGCGCACGAAGAGCACGTAACCGAGATACGAATGGTGCCGCTGATCGAACGAACGCGTCAGTCGGATGCGCGGCTGCACCGCGAGCAGCGCGCCGTGCCAGGGTGTTTTCGGGCTGTCCACGTCCCCCGGAGCCCCTCAACCCAGGAACCTGTGCTCGTTGTGCCAGCAAACGAAGTCTTTCGCTGGTCGCTCCTCCTCACTGCTCGGCACGATCAACAGCCGCTTGCCGTTGTACCGATAGTACTCACGCCCGTTCTCGTACTCCTCCTTGATGCGCCTGCTAACTTCGACCCTGAGGTCGTCGGTCACGGTGACGTACCCGTCGTCGAAAAGAATGTGAAGATCCGAACGGAGCAGCAACCCGTTCGCCACCAGATGCGGACCGCTCTCGGCGTACGGCTTGATGTGCGCCGCCTCCAGCACCGGAAGCGTGCGCTCCCCGGTGATCGCGCAGCGCCGTTCGTAGGCTTCGGTCACGAGAACCCGGAAGGCGCCCTGCCCCAGCCGCGCGCGGGTCAGGTACTCGGCGCCGAACCGAGCAGACTCGTCGGCCCGGGCACTTGCCAGCGCCGTCGTGTGCAGCCGTTCGCTCACGTCGTTCCACAGACGGAGCCCTTCGACCTCGTCCGTATCGAACGTGCGCCCGCGCACGATATTCGGAGCCCAGCTCCTCGGCACATCGATCCACGCCTCGCGCTCGAAGAAAACCGGCCCGTTCAGGACATTGCAACCGATCTCCGGGTCGCCTCTGGCAGCACCGCGGTAATGCTCGATCCGCCGCCGTAATTCTGCATAATCGGCGACACCGTTGTTTTCCCGAAACGCCTCCCACGCGAGTCGCGCCGGCAGTGCGCTGAACCGGACGAAGAACCCGCCGCCGACGATGAAGTTGTCGGGCGAGTGGAGCTTAAAAAGGAAAGGGACGCCGGGTTCCAGAAAGTCGGCAAGCCGCCGCGCCGAAGGCTGCCAGAAGTTGACTTCCTCGGGCGCACGCGCACGCAGGGATTCGAACCAGTCTTTGTCAGTGACGCCGACCCAGAATCTCACTACTCAATCACCCGCGGGATG
>Ga0209399_10000113_pt1 | contig 47657 bp, 43 predicted proteins | sample OV2TP3_FD_184130 | JGI IMG/M metagenome (GOLD analysis project Ga0209399, IMG submission 184130) | Hot spring microbial communities from Beatty, Nevada to study Microbial Dark Matter (Phase II) - OV2 TP3 (SPAdes) (version 3) | ecosystem: Environmental > Aquatic > Thermal springs > Hot (42-90C) ... | reverse complement strand
GAGGGTTGTTGGCGCGCCAACCACGGCTTGGTCCACCCCTGGAATCGCATCGCCCAATCCCAGAAGAGGCGCCATTGCAGCCGCGATCGACCCAGCAGGTGGCGCGTTTCTCGACGGGCAGGCAGGTGCTGCGCAATGGGCAACGGCTCTCCTGTCCATGTCCGTCGAGGCAGCTCAGGAAAAAAGAGCAGCTCGCTGCCGCTTTCAACGTATTGCAGCAGTTTATCGGCTGTGGCTCGATCCAGATATCCTTTACACGGACAGATCAGCAGACGGTATTTCAGCAACGTCTCGAGCGGCGCGGTTTCAATGTGGACCATCTGTGGTGCGAATCCAGCGGTCGTGAGCAATGCGAAGAAGCCATGGTGTGCGAGGAAGGTGAGGTACTGCAACGGGTCCAGCGTCTCGTGGCCCAGTGAATAGTCCGTTGGGAGCACGCGAAAATTGGGATAGTAGTAACAGAAGCCGATGGGATCGTGCACCTCGGTCGAGCGGTGCAGATGGGCATGCGCCTCATGTAGCCAGGGCCCAAGCCGCTCAAAGAGCTGGCCGCGCTCCGTCAACTGTCCTGCCTGATTCAGGATCGTGCCATAGCGGTACGGAGTGCCATCAGGTTCAACGCCATCCTGCGCGATGTAACACGTGAGGCCCTGCACACCGTGGGCGACCGAGCCCATGATCGCTTGGACAATCGTGTCGTTGCCGACATGCACGCCGTGCCGAAACCAGCCCATGCCCACCTCCGGCGCCCACAACGGATGCGTGGCATCCGCCCACCCCGCGAAGATCGCCGGATAGCTCGTGTTCGCAAACGGCACTTCGGCTGGCTCAGGACGGTTGGAGAATTTCAGGTATAGATCGTAGCCTATCCAGTCCACCTGGGCGCGTTTCAGCGCGACGTGGGCTGGGCTGTGATGGGTGGTTTGTTCGTTATGTGTCAGCGGCACCGGCACGCCGAGCGTTGTGGCTGTCGCCTTCAGGAAGGCGAGGTAGTCAGCGATGCCCTGTTCAAGAAATTCCTGAAACGCGAGCGATGCAAAATGTTGCAGCGGACGCCGCGGTGGCAGAATCTCCTCAAAACTGCGATAGCTGGCGTGCCAGCGCGCGTTGAGCTGTGCGATCGTCTGATACCGACGTGCGAGGAAGCGTTGGTAGCAATCTACGGTGTGGGGATTGAAATCCAGCTCGCCCAGTCGGTGGGCATACATGAGGCCAGTCTCATTATCGAGCTGAAACGTCACCACCGGATCGTGCCAAAACGGCGTCAACGTTTCGACGACCGCCTGATACCACCGACGGACCAAGCGTTGGTAGGTCGGATGGAGGAAGCTGATGGTTTCCCAGCGCGCCTCAGCGAGCAGGGTCCCGTCAGGGCGACGCGCGATGAGTTCAGGATAGCGACGCGCCAGCCACCGCGGATAGCCGAGGCCAAGAAATTCGGCGTAGATGAACGGGCCCGGACGCGCCAGGAACACGAGGCCGTGCTTGCGAACCAGCTCCAGGAATTGCGCGAGATTGCGACGGGGATGCGTGGCGCCAGTGAAATCGCACTGTCCCTCCTCTGGTTCATGCCAGGACCACGGCAGGTAACTCGAGATGGCGTTACAGCCGAGGGCCTTGAGTTGCGCGAGGCTGGTGTCCCACAGTGTGTGAGGTACGCGGAAGTAGTGGAGTTCTGCGGCGAGGAGGAACCGCGGGGTCCCGTTGAGGCAAAACGAACCGTCGTGGGCGCTGAGGACCGATCTACCCACCAAAACTGGAGGCGACTTGGTCGAGGATTTCAGGCGCAACGAAGATGGGTGCATCCGCCCGCAGCGCCAGCGCGATGGAATCCGAGGGCCGGGCATCTACTTCGGTGAGGGTGTTCTCTTTCGTCCGCAAGACCAGTTGGGCGAAGAAGGTATTGAGCTCGAGTTTGTGGATGACGATCCGCTCGAGCTTCGCGCCTAACTGTTCAATCGTACTGCGCAGGAGATCGTGCGTGAGCGGCCGCGGTGGGGCAATTCCACTCACTTTCATCTTGATGGCGGTGACTTCGGAAATCCCGATGATGATCGGGAGCATGCGATTGCCGCCCCGCTCTTTGAGGACGATAATTTGCTCCCCCCGTCGCTCGTCAATGCGGATTTTGTTGACCTCCATCTCGATGAGACCATTGGTACCTTCAGCCATCTGGACTCCTTCTCTACAGGCAACCTTAACATGGTTCGACGGACCTGTCAAGGCAGGGTCAGTTGTGCCATCTCGTGATAGAGGTGGATCATGCTGCGGATCCCTCGATGGAAGTGGTCGAGGTCGAGGTATTCGTTGGGGGCGTGGGCGTTCTCGTCGGGAAGACCAAAACCGACGAGAAGACATGGAACCTGCAGCGTCTCACTGATGGCGGTCACGAAGGGAATGGAGCCGCCTTCGCGGATGAAGGATACCTCTGAGCCAAAACCTTGCTTGAGTGCCCGCTCGGCTGCACGCATGGCCGGATGCGTGAGAGGGGTGAGAAATGGTTTCCCCTCCCCTAAGTGCTTGACGGTCATACGCACACCCGACGGACAGAGCTGTTTCAAGTAACGTTCCGTGAGCGATGCGATCGTGCCAGGGTCTTGATTGGGGACTAACCGCATGCTCAGTTTTGCCGATGCTGTCGCTGGGATAATCGTCTTCGCGCCTTCCCCTTGATAGCCGCTGCTGAGTCCATTGATGTCCAATGTCGGCCTTGCCCAGATCCGTTCGAAAAAGGTGTGCCCCTCTTCCCCACGCTCTTCGGTGACACCTGCCGCCTGCAAAAAGACTTGCGGGTTAAGAGGAATTTTGGCCAACACTTGACGTTCTGCTGGTGTGAGCGGCACCACCTGTGCATAGAATCCTGGGATCGTCACCCGCCCCTTCGCATCCTTGAGCTGCGCCAGCAGCTTGACTAACACCGTTGCTGGATTGATGACCGCGCCACCAAACTGCCCTGAGTGCACATCGTGACTGGGACCACTCACCTCGATTTCCAGACAACACAACCCGCGCAGCCCATAGCAGATCGCGGGCTTGCCGCGCTCCAACATCGGTGTATCCGACACGACGACGACATCCGCGCGCAAGCGGTCGCGTTGGCTCGCCAACACGTCTCCCAAATGGGGACTACCGATTTCCTCCTCGCCTTCAAACAGCACCTTCACATTCACCGGCAACGCGCCTGCACCGGTGAGATAGGCCTCGCACGCCTTGAGGTGCACAAAGAGTTGGCCCTTGTCGTCTATGCTGCCACGACCGAAGAGTTTGCCCTCGCGCACCGTCGGTTCAAAGGGTGGACTGTGCCACTCTTCGAGTGGCTCCGGCGGTTGCACATCGTAGTGCGCGTAGATGAGGACGGTGGGCTTTCCCGTCGCCTGCAGCCATTCGCCCACGACACTCGGATGACCTGTCGTCGGAATGACCTCGGCGGTAAAGCCGCGGCTGCGCAGGGCATTCTTGAGCATCGCCGCGCACATCGCCACATCATGCGCATGACGTGGTTGCGCGCTGACGCTGGGAAGTTTGAGGCACGTGATGAGCTCATCGAGCGCCTCGCGCTCATGAGCGCGCGCATACGCTAAGGCCGCGTCGAGGAGACTCATCGCTGGACTTAAGAAGCAGCAGTCACGAAGGAGCAGGGGACGACGTGCACGGTGCGTCAAGGGCATAGCCGCGAAAGGAGGCCAACCGCTCGATGACGTCACCGAGGATGCGGTTTGGTGTGGAAGCGCCAGAGGTCAACCCAATCGTCAGGGGGCCGTCAGGCAACCACCCGTGTGTCTCCGTCGGCGTCGTGCTGCCCATGGGTTTGTGACGAATGACGCCGGACGACACCAGCCCCGCAGCATCTTCGATGTGATAGGTGGGTTTGTGGTGTCCAGCAATTTCCGCCAGATGCGACGTGTTGCTGGAATTAAATCCTCCCACGACGAGGAAGAGATCAATCGGCTCCTGCGCCAGTGCGAGCATCGCATCTTGCCGATCTTGCGTGGCGGTGCAGATCGTATCAAAGGAGCGAAAATGCTGCTCGATCGCCACGGTGCCATATTTCTTGATCATCGTCTGGCGGAACAACTCGGCAATGGCGAGTGATTCACTGCTCAACATCGTCGTCTGATTCGCACAGCCGACGCGGAGTAAATCGGTGGCGGGATCGAACCCTGGCGAATAGGCGCCCTGAAATCGTGTCAGAAACGCTGTGCGATCTCCACCCTGGAGGATGTAGTCGCAAACCAGTTGAGCTTCTGCGCGATCGAGGACGATGAGATATTGACCCCCGCCACTACTCACGCGCGAACTCGAGGCAATCGTCTCTTCGTGCCAGAATTTGCCGTGGATGATGGAGGTGAAGCGATCTTTGACGTAGGTTTCGACGCGACGCCACACCTTCATCACCGCCCCACAGGTGGAGTCCACCAACACGCAACCCCGACGCTGGAGCTCCTCGAGCTGCGATTGCGGCGCGCCAAATGCAGGGAGGATGACGAGATCGCCTGTGCCGAGCCGCTCATATGCCGCGGGCTCGTCGCTCAAGAACTTGACGCCCAGCTCGCGCAGGCGATTGTTGACGCGGGGATTGTGGATGATTTCGTTGGTGAGGTAGACGGTGCGATCCGGAAATCGCGTGACGGTCTCATATGCGAGTTCTACCGCGCGGTCCACGCCGTAGCAGAAGCCGAAGTCCGTGGCCAGGCGGAATTCGAACTCTCCCACCCGCAGCCGATGGCCTTGCGCGACCATCTGGTCAATGAGGGTGCTGTGGTAGTCCGTGGCAATCGGCGCTTGGATGGCGTCTTTCAGGCCAAAGCCACGACGGTTGATCGCTCCTGGAGTGATGGCGTCCTGCACAGAACTCATCAGCGGATTAGTGTAGCAGAGATTCCGTCAGCCGTCAAAAGTGTTTAGTTCCATCGTCCTGGAATCGCCGTGCGGCACTGCGGGCACGCGCCGTTGACGAGGCGGTTCGCCAGGATCGTGTAGCCGCGCCGCTCGATGACCGCGGTGCGGCAGGAGGGACACAACGTGTGCTCGAACGTTCCGACGAGCCCAGGAAGATTTCCAGCATAGACGTAGCGCAAGCCCGCCGCGATGCCAATCTGGGCGGCCCGGATGAGTGTCTCGGGCGAGGTGTTGGCTGGATCGGTCATCTTGTAATCCTTGTGAAACGCGGTCACGTGCCACGGAATATCCGGCGAAATACCCACGAGAAACTCCGCGATCTGGCGCAGTTCCTCGTCGCTGTCGTTAAACCCAGGAATGACGAGCGTGACAATTTCCAACCAGAGTCCCAACTCATGCACGCGGCGGATCGTCCAGAGCACGGTGTCGAGTTGGCCGCCGAGCTCCGCGCGATAGTGCTGAGGATTGTAGCTTTTAAGATCAATCTTGTAACCGTCGAGCCACGGGCGAATGTACTGGAGAACTTCTTCTGTGCCATTACCATTCGAGATGTAGGCGGTTTTAAAACCTCGCGCGCGCGCCACTGTGAAGACCTCCACCGCCCATTCGCTAGTGATGAGCGGTTCATTGTACGTCGAGGCCACCGTCGAGGCGTGATGTTTTTCTGCAAGTTGAACCAGCTGTTCTGGAGTGGTGATCTGTGGTGGAACTCCAGCAATGGGATCCCGCAAGGCTTGTGAGGTAATGAAGTTTTGACAGTAGCTGCAATGAAAATCGCAGCCCAACATGCCGAAGCTGAGGGCATCGGTCCCTGGCAAGATGTGGAAGAAGGGTTTCTTCTCAATGGGATCGCACTGCAGCACGCCGACATAGCCGTGCGGGACTTTGAGGACGCCGCCCTCGTTAAATCGCACCAGGCACACGCCCCGTTTGCCCTCGCGGATGAGGCAACGGTGGCCACACGCAACACAGCGCACCGCGCGATCCGGCAGCCGCTCATAGAGGCTGCCCTCGTGCGTGTAGCGCGCTAACGTCTGCTCGAGCGTGTCGGTCGCCATCGCTCCTCCCCCATCAATCATACCGCGAAATGCTCCACGACACAAGCGCTGTTCAAGGGCAGATGCATTACGTAACTATTTTATTGATAGTATGTTACAACTTTTTTGTCAGCGGGAATTCTTGGAAGGCGAGGCGGTCGTGTGTTGCATCCACACGAACCGCAATCCGGCGTTGAGGATGGAGCGTCCCATCGAGCAGCGCTTTCGCCAGCGGATCCTGGAGATACCGCTGGATCGCGCGTTTTAAGGGGCGCGCGCCGTAGACAGGATCCCAGCCGTGCTTCGCGAGAAACTCGTGCGCCCCATCAAGGAGTTGCAGTGCCATCTGGTGCTCGGCCAAGCGCCCACGCAGACGCGCGAGTTGGATGTCCACAATGGCGGAGAGGTCGTCTTCGGTGAGCGAGCGAAACACGATCACCTCATCCACGCGATTGAGGAACTCTGGACGAAACATCGTCTTCAAGAGCTCGCGCTCTGGGATGTTCGACGTCATGATGACGAGGGCGTTCTTGAAATTGACCACGCGGCCTTGGCCGTCGGTCAAGCGGCCATCGTCCATGATCTGGAGCAACACGTTGAAGACATCGTGATGCGCCTTCTCGATTTCGTCGAAGAGAATCACGCTGTACGGCCGACGACGGATCGTTTCCGTCAACTGCCCACCTTCCTCGTAGCCGACATAGCCTGGGGGCGCACCGATTAAGCGCGCGACGGCGTGTTGTTCCATGTACTCGGACATGTCCATGCGGATGAGGGCCTGCTCGGTGTCAAAGAGGAATTCGGCGAGTGCCCGCGCCAGTTCGGTTTTGCCGACGCCCGTGGGCCCCATGAAGATGAAGGTGCCGAGGGGGCGGTGGGGATCTTGCAGTCCTGAGCGCGCGCGGCGCACTGCGTTCGCTACCGCTGCAATCGCCTCCTCTTGGCCGATGACGCGTTGGCGCAGGTGCTCCTCCATATGGACGAGCCGATCGAGTTCACTCTGGAGTACTTTGGCAACGGGAATGCCGGTCCACTGCGCAACGATCTCGGCAATGTCTTCTTCGTCCACTGCTTCCTTGAGGATCGGTTCGCCTGGTTGGCTCGTCGCTAAGCGCTCCTGCTGCGCTGTGAGCTCCTGCTCAAGCTGGACTAATGTCCCGTACTTGATCTCAGCCGCACGCGCCAGATTCCCCTCGCGTTCCGCGACTTCCTGCTCGTGTTTCGCCTCTTCGATCTGGGCCTTCACGGCGCGAATGTGCTGGATGAAGTCCTTCTCCCGTTGCCACAGGTCTCTGAGACGCGCCGTTGCGTCCTTGAGGGTGTTGAGTTCCTCTTCCAGACGTTTCCGCCGGTCAGTGGAAGCGGCATCGTGCTCTTTCTTGAGCGCCTCGCGTTCAATCTCGAGCTGCATGATGCGGCGGTTCTTCTCATCAATCTCCGTCGGCACACTGTCAATCTCAATGCGGAGTCGCGCGGCCGCTTCATCCACCACATCAATCGCTTTGTCCGGCAGAAACCGATCGGCGATGTAGCGCTCCGCCAGCGTCGCGGCAGCGATGAGCGCTGCATCCTTGATGCGCACCCCATGATGAATCTCGTAGCGCTCTTTGAGGCCGCGGAGAATCGCGATCGTGTCCTCGACGCTGGGCTCCTTGACAAGCACCGGCTGGAAGCGACGCTCGAGGGCGGGATCTTTTTCAATGTGCTGATGGTATTCATCTAAGGTGGTTGCGCCAATGCAGCGGAGCGTCCCGCGCGCGAGCGAAGGTTTCAATAGGCTCGAGGCATCCACCGCGCCTTCGGCCGCGCCGGCACCGACGACAGCGTGCAGCTCGTCAATGAAGAGGACGATCGCGCCGTCTTGGCTTTCGATTTCCTTGAGGACCGCTTTCATGCGTTCCTCAAATTCACCGCGGAATTTGGCTCCAGCGATGAGTTGCCCTAAGTCGAGGGCTACGAGCCGCTTGTTCTTGAGCGCCTCTGGCACATCACTCTGAGCAATGCGCTGCGCAATCCCTTCGGCAATCGCGGTTTTACCGACGCCGGGCTCACCGATCAACACCGGATTATTTTTGGTGCGACGCGCGAGTACCTGAATGACGCGACGGATTTCAGCGTCGCGACCGATGACGGGGTCGAGTTTCCCCGCATAGGCCAACGCCGTCAAATCACGACAAAACCGCTCCAAGGCCGGCTTCGCCGCATCGGGATCTTGCTGAAGCTGCATCACAGATGGATCGTGTGTCATCTCACATCACCACCATAGCCAGCGTACCACCGTCGAGTGTCGTGTGCGTCGGAACACCCAACGAGCCGTCAGCACGCCAAGGCCGCTCAGGATGAAGAACCCCGCCACCGCCGCCACGAGAATCTGCGGATACACCGCAATCAACACGCCGATGCCAATTAACACGAGCCCGAGCATCGTGGGGTCACCTCGCCTGTTACGCGGGTTGCACCGGGATTTTCTTCGCCTTGGCGGCCTCAGTTTTCGGCAACCGCACTTCGAGGACGCCGTCCTTGTAGGTCGCCTTCACCTGCTCGGCATCCACAGCGCTCGGCAATCGAAAAGCGCGCTGGAACGAGCCATAGACGCGCTCGACACGATACGTCTCGCTGTCCTTCCGCTCGCGCTCCTCTTGGCGTTCACCGCGGACGGTTAACAGCCCCTCGTCTACGGAGACGTCGAGTTTGTCGCGCTGAATGCCTGGGATATCGAGCGTCAGCACGATCTCGTGTTGGTTTTCCACGAGATCGGCCGGTGGAATGAACGTCCACTCGTCCCGACTCCCCCAGAGATCACGAAACGAATCTAACACTGATGGTTCACGCCAATGCCTCAGATTCATCGCTGCTTCCTCCTGTGGCTTTCTGCCCCTTGTCCCTTGCATGGCCGATCGTCCATTGCGGATTACCGATGTCGAACGCTCACTCTCGCTCGAGGTGCCATTCCAGATAGAAGGCGTTGCCGGCGACATGGAGTGTGACGCGGTTGAGCTGGTAGAAGACCTGCCGCCCCACTTTCCGCATCTCCACCAGCCGACACTGCCGCAACACGTGCAGGTGATGCGAAATCGTCGGTTGGGTGAGCCGCGGCAACTGTTCGCAGAGATCGTTGACCGACAGTTCCTCCACGTCCTGCAAAATCTGCAGGATCGTCTGCCGGGTGTCATCCCCCAACGCTCGAAAGAAGTCCACCGTATTCATACACCTCACCTACAGATTGTATTGATATCTATCTATATGTATAACATAAAAAGACCTCCTTGTCAAGAGGTCTTATTGAAAATTTTCGATATTTTTATCTTACATTATTACAACTAGTTAAGAATTATTTTAAGCGAGCGTCCGTTTTTTTGGAAGCTAATTTTGTTCTCACGAGCCAGCCAACCAATCGCTTGGTGCAGCAGCTCTGAAGGAGCGCCGACCGCCTCTTTCAAGTGGCTGACGGTCATCGGGCCTTGTTGGTCGAGTTGGTGCCAGACATGGCCAGCCATCTCGCCAATGTGTTCGTTCATGGGAGGGTCCTTTCGTGGTTCGTCGTGCGTGGATCGTGATGGTGACGAGGCGTTTAGTTGACGAGTTTGTTACCGGGTTTGCGTGGCGGATCGTTCTTGGGCCGCTCAGGCGCTGCCGGAGCGTCCTTGCACTGCGGCGTCAACTCTTTGTTGATCTTCGCGTACTCAGGGGCTTCATCTTCTGAGGCGACGATGGCGCCAATCGGGCATTCGGGCAGGCACAGGCCGCAGTTAATGCACACTTCCGGATCAATGATCATGAACTCCTCACCCTTGTGGTTAATCGGGTGGATGCACTCCACTGGGCAGACCGTCGCACACACGGCATACCGCTCGCCCAGACATTTCTCGGTAATCACATACGACATGCCCTCACCTCCTCTGCACGAAGTGGTAGTGTACGATGAACGGCGGCACTCGTCAAGCCCCTTACCCCACCACCTGCGCGGCGGCCCACAGGGCCGCATCTCTTACGGGACGCATGCTGATCTGCCTCCGGCAGATCGAGCAGGTGGTGGGGTTACGAATCCAGCACCAGCAGGGTGTCGGTGTCCTTGACGCCAGCAATCTGGCGGATGGTCGCCACGAGGTGCGCGAAGTTGGCGTAGGGCTCGGTGTCAATGAAGGCCACGATGTCGTGCTCGCCGGTCACTTGGTAGGCAAACTGCACCCCGCCCACCTTGCGCACCGCCTCCTCCACCGTCCGCTCACTCCCCGGGCTGATGTCAATCATCACAAAGCCTTTGGGCATCCGTCCCTCCCGTGACTGTCCAGTGTACTACGCGACATCGCTCCGCTCAAGTGCCAATCTGCGACACGCCACCGCCACGATGAAGAGCGTCTCCCCCACGAGGTAGCCGAGGAGCGGTAGCGGCAGTGGCTTGGCATGCCCGCCGGCGTAGCTGTGCAACCCCACGAGGTAGAAACTCACCCCGTAGTACGTCATCAGCAGCAACACAAATCCCCCGATCGTCGCCACGGCCTGCCCCACGCCCCGCAGCCAACCAGCGATCCGCCCATGGAGGATCGCCAGAAACCACAGCAGCGTGATGAGCGCCCACGTCTCCTTCGGATCCCAGCCCCAGTACCGCCCCCACGACGCATTCGCCCACACCGCGCCCAGCATGATCCCTGCCGCCAACAACACCACCCCGACTTGCATCACGCGGTAGAGGTACTGTTCGAGCGCGCTGAGCGCAGGGGCTGCGCGTCCTCGTCGGAGATACACCGCTCCGTAGACGTGCGCCAGGACCATCGCCAGCGCGAGCGCCCCGTAACTGCCGACGATGGTGAGCACGTGGATGGTCAGCCATTTATTGCTGCGTAGAACCGCCACGACCGGCACGAGGTGCGGATCGAGCGGGACCTGCTCGGAGAGTGCTAAGGTCAGCGCGGCCACGAGCGCCGCGGAGAAAAGGAGGTACCGCGTGCGGTAGATTGCTTCCAAGACGCTCGCCACCAGGACCGCGACCAACGGTAACCACAGCATCGTCTCAAAAAAATTGGTGACCGGCGGATGGCCGGAGAGCACCACGCGCGTCAGAATCCCTGCCGCGTGCCACAGCATCCCCAGCCCGAACGCCGCCACCCCCACGCGACGCCCCCAGCGGATCCCCAGCAGACACAGCGCGCTCGCCGCGTACAGCCACCACGCCCACCGGAACGGGCGCAGCCGGTGGTACCACAATTCCAACTCGATGGTCCACGTCGGTGGGTACATCGTCGGATTGACCGCGCGCAACTGCAGTAAGAACTGTTGGCCAGCGGCCTGGAGTGTGTCGGGACCAGCCTCCCAGTCGAACGCCTGCTCCCACTGGGCGAGCGGCAGCACTTCCCACTCGCGCTGCCCCACGGGTGGCGGCACCAGCGCCAACTCCCACCGCATCACCTCGGTCAGCGCGACGAACCGGGTGTAGACATCGAACGTCTCATGCTCCAACAGCGTCAGCGATTCCCCCGCCTGCTGCTTGGCCACAATCGCCGGCAACAGCGGCATGAGCGTGCGCTTGTCGAGGAGACCGCGGTAGGAGACGTGCGTCGTCCGCGCATCGAAGCCGAGGTGCGCTCGGAGCGGCCGGTACGGCAGCGCCATGAGCGGCTCTGCCTGCCACGTCTCTGGGTGCCTCGCGATCTCGAGGATGAGGCGGAAGGAATCGAGCTGCCGGAACTGTGTGGCGCCGGTCAGGAGGTAGACCGTTTCCCGGGCGTAGCTGTCCAGGGGTTTGACCCGGCCGTTATGCTGGATGGCCAGTCGTCGGAACGGCGCCAGGGCCGCGTCCGGCACGTCGGAGAGCGCCGCCGCACTCGCCACCCCCACCCACGCGATGAGCAGCGCTGCGACCACGCGCTTCATGATGTGCTCTGATGCGGGAACAGGTAGAACATGGTGAGGATGCCCAGGACGACGATGAGAAATCCGGCGTAGACCAGCGGAGTCCCAGGATCTTTCCTGACCGCCAGCACCGTCATGACCTGTGGTTCCTCGACGTAGCTCGCCTGAAAGAGCTTGAACCCGTGGTAGGTGAGCGGCCGGTTCATCGCCACGGTGCGCGCGAGGGTGACGCCGCGTGCGTCGTCGTGGAGGACCACGTCGGACTCGAAGGCTTGCGGGATGGTCGTGCCCGGGTAGTCCTGTTTACGAAAGTCGCGCAAGGTGACGTGAAAGGGCAAGGGCCTCGTAGTCGGCTGGTAGGCGACCACGGCTTCGACGCTGCCCACCGTCAACGGCACCGCCTCCCCATGCGGAATCCACGCCTCAGCACGCGCCTCGCCCATCTGCAACACGCCATGAATCGCTTGGCGCTTGACCTCCTCGTTCAGCGGCGTAAACGTCGTCACACGGCGGGCGCGCTCGACGGAGTCCACGACGGTCAGTTGCGTCGCGGTCCAGGGGTTGGTGTACGCCTGCTGCAGCGTGAGTCGCTCCACCTGACGCTGCGCGCCGTCAGCGTCGGTCGCCACGAACCACAAGGCGCCGTCAGGCGCACGCAGCACACCGAGGAGCGCGGGCGGCAGCGCAGGCACACGCTGCGGATGGTCGAACCGAGCCTGGAGTGGCGTCTGCTGGTGGCCGTGGGACGCCGCGTACTCGGGGTGCCGCGCGAAGGCGAGGTGCGCCTCGGTGCCCTGCGGGCCGGTCACGGTGAACGCCACGGCCGGATTGTTGGGCGCTAAGGAGCGATTGCTGACTCCGTCTGCCGTCACAGCAAAATCAGGAAAGTACTGCTTCAGTGTCACGGTGTACGGCGTCCTCTCGACGGCGATGGATCGGCCCATCTCCCGCTCGACATCGAGCGTGATAGTCACTACTTCGACGGGAAATTCGATAGTGAGTGTGCCGAGTGTGTGCGGCGCAGACGGCACTTCGGGATGGAGGAGCTGTTGCCAGTGGGTTTCGTTTTGCACGTCGAGGAACAGGACATGCGTCGTGCCCCACTGCGCGCCGAATCGCTCAGGATCGCGCGCGAACAGCCACGCGCGTTCCTCGTGCCCCTCCTGCGACAGCGCCACCTGGATTGCGGGATTGAGCTCTGAGCCATCGTCGCGGATGTGTTCCTCGGCGGTGGCGTTGGACAAATACCGATCCACCGTCAAGGTGGTGGATTGCCCGTCGAGGATGGTCTGGAAGACGGCGTGCGGCGCGTGTCGAGAGGCCTGCGCAGCAAAATCCACCGGAAAAACCGCTTGCTCGCCGGGATTGGGCAACTGGATGGTGACGACGCTCGTGGGCTGCTCGAGGAGGTCGCTCGACCCGCCTTCAGGAATCACGAGCTGCCCTTCGATGCCCAGACGAATACTCAGCAGCCCACCGATGAGGATGAGGATGATGCCGAGGTGCGTCGTGACAAAGCCGATGTGACGCTTCTGCCAGGGCCAGCGCGTGAGGGCCGAGATCACCAGGTTGAGGACTAAAAAACCGAGCAACGTTTGGAACCACCACGCCTGGTAGACGACGCGCTGCGCCGCGGGTGTGTTGTGCGTGGCTTCCACCCACGTGCCGTAGGCCAACGTGCCCCCCACAACGGTGAGCAGGACCACGGCCATCGGGAGCGAGCCGAGGAAAGTGTACAGACGTTTTAGCATGAGGACCACCTGCGTGGCAGGGGTTCTAGTGTAACGCAGGCAGGTAGGAGAGTCAAGTTGTCGTCGGCAGAGGTGACGTTTCACAGCGCTGGCGCGCGGAACGTCAAAACGCGAAGAAGACTTCGCAGAGGATTTGCTGTGCTGCGTAGTTGTTGCGGCCAGCAGAGGCGGGAATGCTGTCCACAAAGTCGTACCAGTGGTAGAGGAGGGTGGCGCGCAGGTTCTTGCCGCGTTGATAGCTGAGGGCGACCTCGGGAATGTCCTGCCGGTGGTGGAATCGCATGGCTTGCCATCGGCCGGTCGCCATCACATGACGGAAACCTAGCTCAAGCGTGAGATCGGTGATGAGGGGCTGCAGGATTAGGACGTTCAGGCTCCGTACCGTCTTGTCAATGTCGTTGGCGCCCGTGGGCGAGTCCTTGCGAAACTGCGCCTGTTCGTAGTAGGCGGTCAGCTGGGGGAGATGCGTGTCATGCGTGCCGAAATCGTAGTCGGCGCTGAGGCGGTACATCGTGATGCCGCCGCGCTTGGAGTTGGCCACCGAGGGGAAAAACGAATCCCCGAAGACGGTGTCATCGGCATTCGTGGAGGTGTCGATCTGATGCAGGTGGTAGAGCACTCCCTTGAGTGTCGCGGCTTTGCCGATGGGAATCGTCATGGACGCGTTGAGGCCGTGGAAGTTCGAGGGGTAGTGTTCGGTTTTGTGATGGCCCATCAGCTCGAAGTCTTCGCCCACCCGCTGGTACTGCGCCTTGAGTTCTGTCTTCCTCGGCCCCAAGAACCTCGCGCCACCGACCCACGCGTTGTCGCGGAATGTCCCTGTCGTCCGCGTGTAGGCGGTGTGCCCCCACACGCCAAAGATCGCCAGCGCCTTGGCCAAGGCGTAGGAGCCGTCGAGCGCCCAGAGGTTTTGCCGCTCGCCGGTGATCGTGGGATTGCGCTCCCCCTCGGTGCGCACGAAGGTGATGCCGGCGTTCCCATCGAGCACATCAATCCCCCACCGGGTCCCCGCGACATCCCGATCCATTTCCTGGACGGGCGTTGGCTTGGTGCGTCCCAGGAACATCTCACCGTGTAGATGCTTTCCCTCGTGGTAAGCTTCATCCACAATCACATCAACGCCTCGCAGCGGGTGCCGACCCGTCTCGATCTTGCGATCTTCCTTCTCAAAGAAACTGGCGTTCGTCACCGGCGGTCGGTACAGGAGACTGCCGAGCCGCACGAAGTTGGTTTCTTTCTTCGTCAGCTCCGGCTGGAAGTTGCCGAACACGGCGTGGTAGGTCAGCTCGCCGGCGGTGTCCTTCAGCCACGCTTGAAACACATCCGTCGAGAAATGTTCCTGCACTACGCTCGTCGGCGTCTGGCGGTCAAAATTGTTCCACGGCAGCTCCTCGCCGAAGACGCGCCCGACGGTGCGATTGCCTCCCACAGCGTAGAACTGCCACAGAGCGCCGGCTTCCAAACCGGGCTTGAGCTCTGCCTTGAGTCCCAGATGCGTGTTGTTCGAAAGCGCCTCGCCTTCCGTCAGCGGAAAGTTGCTATTGGTGGTAATGCCTGCACCGTTAAAAGTGGATTGCTTACCGCCCCAGTTCCACTCGAACAGCGACATGTCGTAGGTGTTCGCCAAGCCAGGCACCGTCGCTCCAGGCCCTGAAAGATTGTTCCAGGCGAAGATCGTGTGGGTTTTGCCGATGACCTTGACCGGCCAACGGGATGTCGCAGGAGATGGCGAGGCGGTGTCAGCGTGCGCCGTGGTGGTGAGCGTCACCGCGAGGCTAGCGCCGACCAGCATCACGAGGCGCAGGGTCATCGCACCAACTCGACGAGATGCTCAGTCACCGGCGGCCACAGCAGGGTCGTCGCGACGCCGAGGAGCACCAGACAAACGATGGCGCCTGTCGTCACCGAGATGGCGCGGCGTTTCCAGAGGAGATGCAGGATGAGCCATGTGCCGAGCCAGGCGACGAGGGCAATGGTTTCCTTCCCTGCATACGGACCGATGCCAGCAGCGCCAGGCATCCAGGCTTTGCCGATCGCATGAATAGCTTCTTTGAGTGGGGTCGCGAGTTCAGCTAGTAGATGACTAATCGCCAATGCGACCAACCCAACGCCAACCGCGATGAGCGCGGCTGCGGCAGGACCCGTGGGATATTCGCGTGTCGTCACAGGATTCCCCCTACACAGGTTTCAGCTTGGTGATCGCAGCGCCCAACCCAAACGCCACCAAGAAATAGAACCACAGCAACAGGAGCAGTGCCGCAATCGTCGTCCGTAGATCACGACGCTGCATCGCTGCCTCGCCGTAACGCCACAAGAGATACGCCGCGCAGACCGCCAGCGGTAAGGCGAAGAGCGCCATGAACTCTTTGAACTCGAAGAAGATCTTGTGGACCTCAGGCGCGTGCTCCAGGAAGTAGGTGCGCGGCCCACCCGACGCGCGGTAGGGAATGTAGATGCGGTTGCCGGCGATGATCGTCAGCAGCGTCAGCATGGCGGTCACAGCACTCCCCACTTGGAGCTCGCGGATGCCTGGCGGATGCCCGCTGAAGAGGCGCGCCGCCTGAAAGAGCCCGATCGTGACAGCCACCATCAGCACACCCGCCAAGACGCCGTGGATCGCTGCCTCGAGGGCGTAGGCACTCTCACCCAACAACCGCTCGAGGGGAGCCGTGAACCACGTGATGATTACGCCGAGCACGCCGAGCAGTGCGATGACGAGTAGAAGCGACCATTGCACCTCGCGCGCATCTACGTCAGGCCCAGGTTTCAGGCTCACGGATGCACCTCACAGCCAGGGCAGAACTTGGCAGGATCGCCAGTAAAGATGTGGGGATTTTCCTCGCCTGCGACCTGCAGATAACCGACCGCGCCTTTTTCCAGACGGAAGATCGCGTGATCCACCAGGGTGTACGTCCCCGGCACCTCCACGCCAAAATCCACGATGGTGGCTCCGCCTGGCGGGACGAGCGTGGTCTGCACATCCGTCGCCGGCGGTGATGTCAGTGACGCCTCCCGGTAGACGCGGTCAAAAATTTCACCGATGATGTGGAACGACGAGATGAGATTGGGTCCGCCGTTGCCGAAATAAATTCGCACCGCCTCGCCCACGTTGGCCTTCAGCGCCCCTTCACCTAACAGAGACCCAACTTTGCCGTTGAAGACGACGTAGCGCGGATGTTCGGCCACGCCCTGCGTCCGGTCATACGTCTTCAGGGCAATCTCGTCGTGGGTCGTGGTGTAGAACTCGCTCTGGAGCACGTAGAATTCGCGGTCTACCGTCGGCAGACCCTCCTTCGGTTCGGCGAGAATCAAGCCGTACATTCCGTTCGCGATGTGGTCCGGCACCGGTGGTGCGGCGCAGTGGTAGACGAACAGGCCTGGATGGCGGAGGAGAAAATAGCCGACGGCTGTTTCGCCGGGGCTGACGGTTAATACCGTGGCTCCGCCTCCAGGCCCTGTGACGGCGTGGAAGTCAATGTTGTGCGGCATCTCTGCCGCCGCGTTGGTGACATGGACAGCTAACGTGTCGCCGACGCGCGCGCGAATCATCGGTCCGGGTACCTGCCCATTAAATCCCCAAAAGAAGTAGCGCTCCCCTGGGCCAAGAGCCCCTTCAGTTTCCGTGGCTTCGAGATGCACTTCGATGATGGCTGGGGTCTTGCGCGTCAATGGCGGTGGCACGTTTGGCGCGTAGGTGAGTTGGGCGCGTTCGACGGGCAGTTGCGCTGGGCTGAGCGGCGCTCCACACCCGAGCAGCACCGCCAGCGCCAAACAAGCGCCACCGACGATGGGCAGCTTCATGGCCTCTCCTTCTGGTGATTTAATCATGCACTCCCTCAACTGGTTCTTCATCATGCGACCGACGCCAACAGGCCCTGCGGCGCAACTGACGCAACAGCTCCTCGACAGGCACCGCGTGCCGCCACGCAATCTCATCGAGGAAATCATGCCCTTCCCAACGGAGATCCACGCAATGATCTACGAACACACGCTTGGCTTCGGGATACAGGCCCAGGATGCGGTTGACCGTCGTGGAGGCGTGCAGGGTGTCCGCGCGCTGGGCCGTGGCCTGCGCGTTGGCCTCGCGATCCGCCTCCAGGCGCGCGACGATGGGAAACAACAATCGCTCTTCCCGCGCCATGTGCTCCCGCAGCGAGGCGGTCAATTGTTGCACAAGATCAGCCACGGTCATCAACGGCATACGCATTCCCCTCAGCGTGAGACGGTGAAGCGCCCGCAAGAGCGACTGATGTTCTTCATGTTGAACCGCGAGTGACCGCGCAAACTGGTCTTCCGCCTCAGGAAGCGTCTCGTGCAGGAGGGGGTAGAGCTGCACCTCTTCTCGCTCTTCATGCTCGGCCAAGCGACGACTGATCGTGTACACGAGTTCCCGAATCGCGAAACACGCTTCCGGTCCCACTCTGAGGGCATTCTCCAGGAGCGCCAACTTGGCCCGCAGGATGTCATGTTCGTGCTGAAGCTGCTCGATCCCACGTATCATGGCGCACCTCCGCGTTCACTCTTATCATACCGCAAGCGTTTTCCCACATCTATGATGCCCATCATACTGGACGATTGTTCCGCCCATCGTTCAACCGATGTGGATCGACGTCACCAAAGGGCCACAGGCCATCCTGACTGATCAGCGCACAGCCGTACTGCTCACATGCCGGCTCTTTGTCTAAGCAGTTGACAATCGTCCATTGCCCCTCCTTGACGCTGGTGAAAATTGCCCACACACGGAGATGGCGTAATTGACATTTCCGCGGTTCATACTTGATGACAGGCCGTCCCACGACATCCTCCTTGGTGACACCACAGTACAATGCTACGTGTGAGGGATGGGAAACGTCTATGACGGAGATCATGGAAGAACGTTAGGAGCGGTCGAGCAGGGCCTGGAGCTTGGCGGGATCGCGCAAGGTGGTGGACCCGCGGGTGGAGGTGAGGATCTTCTGTTGTTTCATGTGACTCACGATGCGGATGGTGGTCTCGACGGTGGTGCCGGCGAGCTCGGCAATTTCTTGGCGCGTCAGGGGAATCGTGTTGCCGAACTTCTTCTGCAAGGTGAGGAGGACTTGGGCGATGCGGCGTTCGACTGAATCGTAAATGGCGCAGCCTTTTCCCTCCACTTGCCGGAGCCGGTCACAGAAGAGGCAAATCGCTTGCTGGTTGAACAGCGGGTGCTTCGCCATCAACTCGTGGAAGGCAGTGATGGGAATCCGCACGAGCGTTGTTGGCGTCGCGGCGATCGCATCCACCGGATAGGGACGGCGGTCGAGGGCTGGCAGACAGCAGAACAGCTCTTTCGGCGCCATCACGCAGGTGGTCGAGGCGTGGCCACCAGCAGTAAACTTCATGAGGTGCACGCGGCCCTCTTTGACGACCCACACCGCCTCAGGGGCTTCGCCTTCGTGAAAGACGGTCTCCCCCTTCGCGTAGCGTTTCTCCGCGCACAGCGCGGCGATCTGCTGACGCGCAGCGACGGGCAATGTGCGAAACGGCTCTACCTGCGCGAGAAAGGCTTCCATCGAGAGTTCCATTGTAACACAAAGACCGTGGCATTCACCACCACGGCCTCGCGTTTTCTGTACTCTGGTTACTGACTTAAGCGGCGCACTCCCCTGGGCCCATTGCGTCCAGGGAGAAGTCGGTCTCCGCCCCCCAGTCGCGGTAGGCTTCGGGGGATTGGTCGTAGGGTGGGAGCGTGGTAAATGTCTCAAGGTGCTGTTTCCAGTAGTCCACGCCCACGCGCTCGGCAAACGCCTTGAACGGCTCTGCCAGTGATTGGCGATCCTTGCGGTACAGCTCCAGAATCCGGATCACCGCATCAGGAATCCGTCGGGACGGCAACTTGAAGATGTTCTTGCCAAACTCGGCCTTCCCCTCAGCCGTCATGCCGCCCAACATCAACTGGAAGTGTGGCACCAGGCGGTCGTTGATTTTGCGCGCGCCGCCGAAAAAGCCGATGTCAGCGACATGGTGCATCCCGCAGGAGTTGGGGCAGCCACTCACCTTGACGCGCAAGTTCTCAATGTCTTCGCCGGCGATGCCGCGTTCCTTGAACCGCGCTTCGATCGCTCGCGACAACCCACGCGAGGCGGAAATCCCGAGTTGGCACGTCTCAGCGCCAGGGCAGGAGGTCACGTCGTAGAGTTTCTCCGCTTCCGTCTCGGCTAAGCCGATCGGTTCCAGCTCGCTAAAGAGCGCGGCCAGATGCTCGGTACGAATCCAGCGCAGCATAAGATTCTGCTGGATGGATGTGCGCAGGATCCCGCCGCAATACTTGCGGATGATCTGCGCGAGTCCTCGCATCTGCTGCGAGGAAACGTCGCCGAGGCGCAACCGGATGGTGACGACGGAGTAGCCGGCTTGTTTCTGCGCCATGACGTTGGTAAACCGCCACCGCTGGAACACGCCGTTGACCGACGGTACGGGACCGATGTCCCGCGGCGCGGGCGGCTGCTCATCAGTCTCGGTGGTGTGCATGTGCTCGTAAGGATACGGCGGGAGTTGCTCGCGTTCGGCCAACACTTCCTTGCGGAACGCCTCGACGCCGAGTCGTTTCACGACAAACTTGATGCGCGCGGTGGCCTTGTTCTTGCGATCCCCTAAGCGATCGTGAATGCGCACGATGGCCTCGCACGTCCGCAGCAACTCTGTGGTCGGGGTGAACGGCTCAACGAGGACGCCTTGCATGGGCGCTGCACCCAGTCCGCCGCCGGCGTAGACGCGAAAACCGAGCGTTTTCTTGCCGTCCACTTCACGAATCTCTGCAACGGCGCCAATGTCGTGGATCGCGGTCTTCGCGTGATCCACCGGGCAGCCTTCAAACGCGATCTTAAACTTCCGCGGGAGTTTTTGGCTGACGGGATTGCGCAGAAAATGTTGTGTCACCGCCTCGGCGTGTTCCGTCACATCGAACACTTCGATGGGACTCACCCCGGCGAAGGGGCACGCGGTGACGTTGCGGATGCTGTTGCCGCAGGCTTCCCGCGTGGTCAGCCCCGCAGCGGCGATGCGCGCCATGACGTAGGGGGAGTCTTGCGTGGGGATCCAATAGAGCTGCATGTCTTGACGCGTGGTGACGTGTCCAATCCCCTTGGAATACTCTTCAGCCACGTCGGCGAGACATTCGAGCTGTGCAGCCGTGAGTCTCCCCTCGGGGATTTTGATCCGCATCATGTGCACGTTCTTCGTGGCGCGGATGCCGTACGTGCCCATGTGCAGACGACGCGCCTTGAACGCATCCGGGCTGAGCTCGCCTAAGAAATATTGCTCCACCAGTTGGCGGAACTCGGCAATTTCTTCGCGATTCGCCTGCGGCAGTTCTTGCAGGAATTCTTCGACGCGTTTGTCTACGAGATTGTCAGCCATCAATTCCCCAATGTTCAGTCTGAATTATGATGCAAATCATCTATTAAAATCAGACTATTATACTCTGGATAAATGCGCTTGTCAACTCTTTTGTGAAGGAGTGGAAATAAATTGTAACATATTGATATCACTAATGATAAGAAATGATTCTCCCCACTGGTCGGGTTGACCCATGCGCCAGGGCGTTGTGTGATCTGACGGTCGAAATCGCAAGCCCGCATCGCCGCCGTACACCAAAAACGCCACCCCCTCCCCCGAATCATCCACTTTCTGCGCCAAGGCCGCACACGGCGTTCCTGCGGTGGTCCACCCCGTCACCGTATACCACGCAGGCTGGCCCTGGTCTCGCTCGAGCTGCACTTGCGCGACCGGCTTAGCGGGTTCCACATCGTGAAACACGCGCATCTCCACCGCATCGCAATTCGGGTTGGGAGGAATCTCAAGAATGATCATGCGCCCTGTTGCACGAGTCGGCCAACGCCTAACAGTCCCTGCGCATCGTTGCGTTGGCCCAGGCACACGAGGGCGCGCGTGGCCGCGGCGGAACGTCCGTAACAGCCGATGTGCACCAGGTGGCGTTGCAGCGCGCGGAGGTACGGCTGTCCCACGCCGAGGGCAAACCCACCGACGAGGATGACGCGCTCAATCCCGATGGTGCCGACCAGCAGCGCAATGGCCCGTGCGAGCGGCTCGGTCACACGATCCAGCACGTCGAGCGCAAACCGGTCCTGCCGCCGGACCGCCTCAGCGAGATGATAGGTGGTCATGCGCTGAGGACGACCGCGCGTCAACCGCCACAACCGAGATGCGCGGAAGCGACGCGGCTGCTCCTGCGCGAGACGACGAGCGAGGCGCTCAGCGGCCCGTCCGGAACACAGGCCTTGCACATGCCCGCGCACACCGCACTCGCAGCGCAGCGCCGTCGGTGACCGGTCCACGCGCACGTGGCCCAGTTCCCCGCTGATACCGGCGGGATCGAGGAGCACCTCGCGTGTGTGCGTGTCAACCACCTTGCTCCCGACGCCGGAGCTGACGGTGATGACGGCAATCCAGCGAGCACGGCGACACGGCGGGAGTGATCCGTAGTAGGCCGCGGCCGCCGTCATGTCGTTGACGATCAGGTAGCGGAGGTGGAGCTGCCGCTTGAGACGCGCGAGCAGCGGAAACTGGTGACCGCGATGGCCCCAGAGTCCTGAGACGTGTCGCACGACTCCGTCGTGGGTGACCGGCCCGGCCATCGCGATCCCGACGTGGCGCAAGGCCAGGTGACGATACTGCTGCTGCAGGTGACGGGTGGTGGCGACTAACACGTCTACGAGACGGGTTTGGACGCGCGCGAGCGGTTCGTGCGGATAATTCCAAATGTTGGGCGTCTCCATCCGCAGGGGCGGTGCCACCAGTCGGCCCTGTGAGGTGACGACGCTGGCTCGCAGGGTGGTGCCGCCTACGTCAAATACGATGCAGGCCGGTCGCTTCATGGAGGAGGCGCTCATTACATCAGATAGTGCTGGAACAGGGTTGCAAAGCCCAGGAAGGTGAAGAAGCCCACGACGTCGGTCACCGTCGTGAGGAGAATGCTCGAGGATTGCGCAGGATCGCGACCGAGCGCCTTCATCGTGATCGGAATCGCCGCGCCGGCGATACCAGCGGCGATGAGGTTGACGAGCATCGCTAAGCCAATGACCAGACCGAGAAACGGGTTGCGCTGCCAGCCCCATGCGACGAGCGAGGTGACCACGCCCACCAACAACCCATGCAGGGCTCCGAGTCGCGCCTCTTTGAGCACCAACTGCCGAACTTTGTGGGGTGGGATTTCGCGCATGACCAAGCCGCGAATGGCGACCGCGAGCGACTGTGCCCCGGCATTCCCTCCCTGCCCTGCCACGACGGGTAAAAACACGGCTAAGACGGTGATGCGGGCAATCACATCCTCAAAGAGGGCGACGACAGAGGCTGCCAGGAAGGCCGTCGCCAGGTTGAGGTAGAGCCACGGCAGCCGCTTACGCACGGAAAATCCGATGGGCGAAAAGGGGCGCTCATCCCCACCAGCCCCCACCATCTTCTGGATATCTTCCGTCGCTTCCTCCTGCACATCGCTCAGGAGCTGATCACTCTTCACCACCCCGAGGAGTCGTTGGTCAGCATCCACCACCGGCGCGGCAAAGTAGCCCCGCTGGGAGAGCTGGGTGGCCACGTCCTCGCGGTCGGTAAAACCACTCACGGTAAAAATGTCGGTGCGCATGACCTGGGCTAAGAGCTGATCGCCGGCAGCCAAGAGCAAGTCGCGCGTATTCAGGACGCCCACCAGGCGATTGGTCGCATCAATGACATAGGTGTAGGTGGTGGCGACGTTGCGGCTGGCCAGATCGCGAATTTTTTGGATGGCGTCTTTCACCTTCATGTCAGCGTGAAACGCGACAAACTCCGTCGAGAGGATGCGTCCGGCGCTGTTCTCCGGATACGTGAGGAGCTCCTGGATCTGCCGCTTCACCTCGGGCGTCAACGGCTCCAGGAAGCGCTGGCGCAGCTCCGGCGGTAGATGCAGTAGCCAGGCCGCGGCCTGCTCAGGACGCACGCGATGACTGAGGATTCCCAACAGCTCTGGCGAGACGTTCGGCAGCAAGCGGGCCGCGTGACTCTCATGCAGCCGGAGGAAGAGTTGCGCGCTGACGCTCGGCGGCAGGGCTTTCAACGCCGCAAGCGCTTCGGCGTCCGGCAGCGCCTCCAAGGTGGAAGCGGCCATCGCCGGATCGTTCTCGACGTGGCGTTGGACCAGTGGTAAGAGCGGCGATCGCGTCTTCATCTATCGGAGGCGGTCTCTCCCATGTTCCACCACGTGCCCGCTGGCTGTCAAGTGGTTCGTGGTCATGCGGGAGAGGACCGCTGCGCGCGTGCCGACGTGGGTTTCAAAACGAGCAGGCCGAGCGGCGGCAGTGTGAGGTTGAGCGAAAACGCCCGGCCATGCCACGGCACCGCTGCGGCGGTCACGCTCCCGCCATTGCCCACGCCACTACCGCCGTAAATCGTGGCATCGCTGTTGAGGAGTTCCTGCCATCGGCCAGCCTGTGGGACACCGATGCGGTAGTCGCTGCGCACGACCGGCGAAAAATTACAGACGACGACCACACCCTCCTCAGGGGCACTGCCCTGCCGTAGGTAACTGAGGATGCTCTGTTCCGAATCGTTGCAGTCAATCCAGGCAAAGCCGTCCGGCGAGCAGTCGCGCTGATGCAGGGCGTGCTCCCCGCGATAGAGCACGTTGAGATCGCCCACCCAGCGCTGCAACCCGACGTGACGGGGATACTGCAGGAGATGCCAATCGAGACTCGTGGTGGCGTCCCACTCGTTCCACTGGCCGAACTCACTCCCCATGAAGAGGAGTTTTTTCCCCGGTTGCGTGTAGAGATAACCATAGAGTAACCGCAGATTGGCACACTGTTGCCAGCGATCGCCGGGCATCTTGCTGAGGAGCGATGCCTTACCATGCACGACCTCATCGTGTGAGAGGGGCAGGATGAAATTTTCGGTAAAGGCGTAGAGCATGCGAAACGTCAGTTGGTTGTGATGGTACTTGCGGTGGACAGGGTCCTTGCCGAAGTAGTGCAACGTGTCGTGCATCCACCCCATGTCCCACTTGTAGCCAAAGCCCAACCCCCCGACATACGTCGGCCGCGACACGGCTGGCCACGCGGTGGATTCCTCCGCCAGCATCACCACATCTGGGTGCGCCGCGTAGACCTGCTCGTTTAACCGTCGGAGAAACGCGAGCGCCTCCAAGTTCTCACGGCCGCCATACGGATTCGGCAACCACTCGCCATCTTGACGCGAATAGTCGAGGTAGAGCATCGAGGCCACCGCATCTACGCGCAAGCCATCTATGTGGTATTCATCCAGCCAAAAGAGGGCGTTGCTGATGAGGAAGTTGTTCACCTCGCGACGGCCGTAGTTGAAAATGAGGGTCCCCCAGTCGCGATGCTCCCGTTGCCGTGTATCCGCATGTTCGTAGAGGTGCGTCCCGTCAAAAAAGCTCAAGCCATGCGCATCGCGCGGAAAATGGCCGGGCACCCAGTCGAGGAGGACTCCAATGCCGTGTTGATGGAGCGTATCCACGAGATACTTGAAATCATCCGGTGTGCCAAACCGGCTCGTCGGCGCAAAGTAGCCCACCACCTGATAGCCCCACGAGGCGTCGAGCGGATGCTCCATGATGGGCAGGAGTTCCACGTGCGTAAAACCCATGCGCTGGACATAGTCGCTGAGCTTCGGTGCCAGCTCATGATACGTGAGCCACCGATTGCCCTCTTCCGGCACACGCAGCCATGAACCCACGTGCGCTTCGTAAATCGTGAGGGGCGCATCCACCGTCTGGCGCTGTGCGCGCGTGCGCATCCACGTCGCATCGCCCCACACGTACCTCGTCAGATCCCACACTTGCGAAGCCGTCTGCGGCCGGAGCTCGCTCGCAAACGCGTAGGGGTCGGCCTTCTCCGTGCGGTAGCCATGGTACTGCGAGGTGATCGCGTACTTGTAGCGCGCGCCCGCCTTGACGCCAGGCACGAAACACTCCCACACGCCTGCCTCGCCGCGACCGCGCAGCAGGTGTGACCCCGCGCGCCAGTCATTGAAATCCCCGATGACGGAAATCTCCCGCGCATTCGGCGCCCAGAGGGCAAAGTGCGTCCCGCGCACGCCGTGGACCTCGCGCACATGCGCGCCCAACTTCTCGTAGGTGCGATAGTGCGTGCCTTCCGCAAAGAGATGGAGATCGTAGTCCGTCAGGAGAAACACGTCATGTCGCTGATGAGCCGCCACGGTCATGGCCTGTGGCACGCGACTCATCCGCGAACCCCTTCGGTACGCACGCTGTGGTAAGGATGCTGGAGCCCAAATGGCTCGCGATGCCCCTGACTACGCAAAAACGCGGTGACGAGTTGCGTCTCCGCCCGCTGCCACGTGGGTTCATCGGCCTCTTTCCCCACGTCAATCGCGCCACCAGCGATCCGGCTATGCCCTCCACCGGCGGTGCCGCCACCAAGCAACCGCCACAGGAGTCGCCCGGCCTCCGCACGGGGATTGTACGTGCGCAGCGAGACGTACAAGCGGCCATCGTAGCGGCCGGTCACGATGGACCAGCGCATCTTCTCATGCGTGAGCAAAAAATCCGCCATGTGGGCGACGATATCTTGACTGGGCACCGGCCCCAGGTGGACGCCGATGATGTTCTTCACCGTAAACGCGCGATGGATGGCCTTGCCCAACGTGTAGAAAAACGAGCTGGGCCGCGGCGGATTTTGAATCTTCGAGAGCACCGGCATGCTGGCACGATCGAGCATGCGGCGGTACGCCTCAATATCACGCGCTCCCGCCTCGCGCCCCAACTGTTGCGTCTCGGAGCCGATGCCATAGACGAGGGCGGTGGCCAGCGGTGATGGGATAGGCAGCTTGGACGCGAGGAGCGCTTCCACGAGCAGCGTCGCTGTGGCGCCAGCCTTTTCATCTATCAGCATGACATCCGCCTCGGTTTTAGCGTGGCGCGGGTGGTGATCAATGACGAACGTCGCTCGACGCTGTGGCGGAAACCGATTGTTCTGAAACGGCGGCTGCGTATCCACGAGAGCCACATGTGGACACCGCTCTAACTCCTCGGGCGTGATCGGCTGCAGGGGGATCCGTAAGAGCCGCACCATCATCTGATTCTCCATGCGGCCGATGATACCGCCATAGCCGATCCGTGCCCGCACATCGTACGCGCGCTCCGCTAGCGTCGCCAACGCCCAGGCGCTCGCGATCGCATCCGGATCCGGATGGTCGTGCGTTAAGATCAGGAAGTTCGCGAGGGTGCTTCCCTGCTGCGCCAGGAAATGCAGGATCGGATGTGGGCTCGCTGTCGTCATGGAGCCGCAGGGGGTGCAGGGGCCTCGGAGCCTTTGACCCCCAAGAAGTTGAGGAGCGAGCCGCGATCCGATTTTGCAGGACCCAACTGCACTTCGACGACGTCGGGTTCCATCGCCACGAGTCGCAGGGTGGCAGGAATCCGCAGGTGCTGCTCAGCAAGGACGACGCGAGTCACCCCGGCCTCCGTGCCGGCCAAATCGAGGGTGACTTTCAGCGCCGTCGGCTTGACGTAGCCAAACTCCCGAGTCAGGCCGGCGAGGCTGACGACGACCTGCGGCGGACGGATGGCTTCAACGCGCAGATGCGCTGGCACGTTTTGAGTTTCAACCGGTAGCTGGAAGGTGTGGCTGGTCGGTCTGAACCCCTGCGCAAACACGAGCCACAACACGATCGCCAACGTTACCGCAATCGCTTTCTCGAGCAAGTGCCGTTTGAAGAATCCCGTCCACCAACTCACCGGTGTCTGCGTGATGCGGATCTTGCGGACAAACGAGATCAGCTGCTGTTCCAGTTCATGGAGATCGCGCATGACCATGAGATGACCCTGCCGTGCCGTCGAGATGGTCCCGCGTTCCTCAGAGACGACGAGACAGAGCGCATCGGTGCGTTCCGAAAGCCCCACGGCAGCGGTATGCCGCGTGCCTAACCCTGAGAGTTTGTGGAACTCTTTCGAGAGCGGCAACTGCACCGCAAAACGCACGATGCGATTGCCGTCAATGATGACGGCCCCATCGTGGCCTTCCGAATGCGAATCGAAAATGCTGGCCACGAGCGGCCCGGAGAGCTCTCCATCGAGGACGTAGCCGCCGTCGAGGTGGCGTTCGAGGGGATCACGTCCTTTGAGAACGATCAGGGCGCCGATACGTTCGTGCGCGAATTGTCCCAGCGTCTGGACCAACACTTCGACCTCGCGGAGCTGGAGCGGCCGCGCGCCCTTGCCGCGTCGCAGACTCCAGACCGCCACGCGCTCAAAGAAGCTGCGCAGCTCCTCTTGGAAGATAATGACCAAGGCGACGACGAAGATGGCAAAGAAGCCTTGAAAGATCCATGTCGTCAGGTACATGTTCGCTTGACGAGCTACAAAGTAGATCAGTACAAAGATGACGATGCCGCGTGCCACGAACGCGGCCTTCGTCCGCTTAAACCATAACAGCAGCGCGTACAGCAAGGAGGTGACGATCGCGATATCCACGATATCCGCCAGGCCGATTTGACGCCATGTGTCGTGGAGATGCTGGACCCACATGTTAGGCGATCCTTTCCACGAGCCGCAGGACCGCGAGTGCCCGCCCCTGCAAGGGATAGGCGACACCACCGTTGAACATCTGCGACGCTGCCTGTGGCGCTGCCGTATCCACGAGGCGTTCCCACCGCTGCGCCTGAGGCCGTGGCGCAGGGAGTGTGAATGGAATCGGCTCGTGATGGGCGTTCATGAGGAGGAGCAACGTATCGCCGGTCATGTGATCGCCCCGCTCATCCACGTCGTCAATCGCATCGCCAGCGAGCCGCACACCCAGGCACCGCACGAAGGGCGCATGCCAGGCCTCATCGGTCATCTCCTTCCCCGACGGTTCGAGCCACGCGATGTCCTTCACGTCAGAACCCCGGATGCGATGTCCCTCCAAGAACGTGCGTCGTTGCAAGACGGGTTGCTCACGCCAGAGGGCAATGATCCGTTTCGTAAAGTCGAAGAAGGCGCGCTGGGTCTCCGTCAGTTCCCACCGGAGCCAACTGAGCTCGCTGTCGTGGCAGTAGGCGTTGCTGTTGCCCTGCTGCGTGTGACTGAGCTCATCGCCTCCTCGAATCATGGGGACGCCCTGCGACAGCAACAGCGTGGCCATGAAGTTGCGCTGCTGCTGTTCGCGCAACGCCAGAATCGTCGCATCAGTCGTCGGCCCCTCGACCCCACAGTTCCAACTGTGGTTATCCGCATCGCCATCGCGATTGTCGTCCCCGTTGGCCTCGTTGTGCTTGGTATTGTAGCTGACGAGGTCGTGCAACGTAAAGCCATCGTGGCAAGTGACGAAATTGATGCTCGCATACGGCCGCCGACCACTCTGCTCGTAGAGATCGCTACTCCCGCACAGGCGCGTGGCAAATTCCGACACCGCTCCGCCATCGCCCTTCCAGAAGCGGCGCACCGCATCGCGATACTTTCCGTTCCACTCCGCCCACCCGACGGGAAAATTCCCCACTTGATACCCGCCCTCGCCTAAATCCCACGGCTCGGCGATGAGCTTGACTTGCGAGATGACCGGATCTTGGTGAATGACATCGAAGAAAGCGCTCAATTTGTTCACCGCATGCAGCTCGCGCGCCAACGCGCTTGCGAGATCGAAGCGAAAGCCGTCCACATGCATCTCCAACACCCAATACCTGAGGCTGTCCATGATGAGCTGCAGGACCCGCGGATGTTGCATGTTGAGGGTGTTGCCGCAGCCGGTGAAGTCCTCGTAGTGGCGCGGAGCGTCTTTCGTGAGCCGATAGTATGAGACGTTATCAATACCGCGAAACGCGAGCGTGGGGCCTAAGTGGTTGCCCTCGGCGGTGTGGTTGTACACCACGTCGAGAATCACCTCGATCCCGGCGGCATGTAACGCGCGCACCATCATCTTAAACTCGCGCACCGACTCGTGCGGTGCATCAGCCGTGGCATAGCGGACCTCGGGCGCAAAAAAGCAGAGGGTGTTGTAGCCCCAGTAGTTGGTGAAGCCGTGTTGCACCAGCCGGTGGTCATCTACGTGCTGGTGGACCGGCATGAGCTCGACGGCGGTGATCCCCAGCTCGGTCAAGTGGCGAATCGCTGCCTCCGACGCCAGACCCGCATACGTGCCGCGGAGTTTCTCTGGCACGTGCGGATGGCGGATGGTCAAACCCTTGACGTGCAGTTCGTAGATGAGCGTTTTGTGCCACGGCGTGCGCGGCGGCCGATCATCCCCCCAGGTAAAGGCCGTGTCAATCACGACGGCGAGCGGGGCACACGCGGCGTTATCGCGCTCATCCCGCGAGAGATCTTCCTTTGGATCGCCGACGCGGTAGCCATACATCGTGTCGTGCCAGCGCACCGTCCGGCCGATCGCCTTCGCGTAGGGATCGAGCACGACCTTCGCCGGATTGAACCGCTGGCCGTGCGCCGGCTGGTAAGGGCCGTGCACGCGATAGCCGTAGAGTTGTCCCGGGCGCACATCAGGCAGATACCCGTGCCAGACCATGTCGGTCTGCTGCGCGAGCGTGAGGCGATGGCTCTCCTGCGTCACCTCGGGTGAGTCGAAGAGACAGAGCTCGACGTTCGTCGCCTGCTCGGAAAAGAGCGCGAAGTTGACGCCGGAGCCGTCCCACGTCGCCCCCAACGGTGCGGGGCGTCCAGGCCAGAGGCGCATCTTAGTCACTCCTGTGAGAGCTGGCGAACTGCCCAGCATCGCGAGAGGCGGCATCCATCAATTTGACAGAAGGTGTTATTGTAACAGACGTAGGAGCGGCAATCAAGGCGGGGCCGTTCCCCTAGACCGGCAGCGGCTCTTGCGCGAGGGCCTGTCTGATCGTCGTGTGGAGCGTGTCCATGGCGATCGGCTTGGTGAGGTAGCCCAGCAGACCGTAGAGGCGGTGGGCTTCATGCGCGATGTCGAGGTCTTGATACGCCGTGAGGACGATGACGCGCTGCGCGCGGTGCATCTGACGCAGGACTTCGAGCACGCGCAAGCCGTCCATCTTGGGCATGTGGAGATCGAGGAGCAGGAGATCGTAGTGATCGCTATTGAGCTTGGTGAGCGCCTCCTCACCATTGAGGGCGATGTCGCAGCCCCCCAGCGTCGCGAGCGCTTGGCGCATCAGCTCACAGATCCGCGGCTCATCATCGCAGATGAGGAGTTGCGGGCGCGGCGGGTGGGCATGCGATCGCCGCTCAAGCAGTCCCGTCGCAGACTGGTGTTTTGGTTTCATGGCCCCTCCTACACCGTGGGCGGACTCACCACGACCAGCGCCTGGGCAGGCAACTCGCCGACGTTGACGACGGTGTGCCGCTGCGCGGCATCAAAAAAAATCGTATCGCCGGCCTTGAGCCGATGGTGCGCTGAGTTCACACAGATCTCAAGGCAGCCGTCCAGCACGTAACAAAACTTGACCGTCCCTGGCCGCAGCTCTTCCTCACCCGTGCTCCCACTGGGGGCGAGAAACAGCAGCGACGGCCCAAAGGGCTTCCCGAGGAGGTGCGTCGTGAGGTGCTGCAGCGTCAGGCCCCGTTCCGGCACCACGTAGCTAGCCACGCGCGCTTCAGCCTGCTGCACTTCGACCGGCCCCTGCCACCCGTCCAGACCGGCGTAGAACTCCGCCAGCGTCACCCCCAGCCCTCGGCACAGCTTACCCACCAGCTCCACCGTTCCTGAGCGCAACCCGCGCTCCAAGTAGCTGATGGTGCTTTTATCTACCCCGGAGCACTGCGCCAGCTCCACCAGGGTCAACCCACGGTGTTTCCGCAAGGCACGGAGCCGGGTGCCATAGGGACTCGCGAGCGAAGACGCCTTCCTCCCCATAATAGTAATTTACCACAGATACGTAATCTTGTCAACTATTTTCTCTAGATATTGTTTTTTATAAATATAAATAAATAAAAAAGTTATATAAAATTTACGTAACATTACGTAATATAATTTGACAAATTACGTAATTAAATGGTATACTTCATTCTGACGATCAGTGAGAGGTGCGCGAGATGAGGAAAACGCTTGAGATTTTTAGAGATTGCAGGGAGGACACCCCCCGACCCCTCCTCCGCCCATCCAGCTACCTACCCTCCCTCTCCTGCCGCAACGGGGTGATTCTCATCAGCACGTACCTGGCGATCGCTGTGTTCCTCATCCTGGAAGGCGCTTCCCTCTCCCGCACCCTCGAGAATCAGAAGCTGAGTCTGCGGGAGGTGCAGACCACGCAGGCGTTGCACTACGCGGAAGCCGGCCTGGACCGCGCCGTTGGGGAGCTACGCCTGCATGCCAACTACCCGGGCACCAACGGCGCCACCATCCCCCTCGGTATCGGCGCCTACACGATCAGCGTCGCACCGTATCCCAATGAGCCAGATTTGCGCCACGTGACCATCGAGGGCTTGACGCCTGACCCCAACGTCAATCCCGCGTCCATCTCCCAGGACCTGGCGGCCATCGTGCGCGTGGAACGGCAGCGATTCAGTTGGGGGATCTTTGGCGACCGCCACGTAGAGAGCGTCGGCACCGTCGAGATTGATGGCTATGACTCGCAGCTTGGGCGCTACGGGCCGGAGAACCTCGACACGGGTGGCGGCCACCTGGCGACGAACAACACCGATCCCAACAGCATCCGCATCAACGGGAATTTGGCGATGGGGACTGGCAACCTCTACTGCGGCGTGGGCTGCGATCCTGCGACGGCGATTGACATCCACGGCAGAGCCGAGTACGGCGAAGCGCTCGCGCTGGACAAGCCCAAACTGATGCCACCCATCACGGTGCCTGAGCTACCGCCAGGCAAGGAGGAAAAACCGCAAACGTTTTCCGGCGGCACCACCACGTTGGATCGGAATTACCCCGATGCGTTTCCCCTGGATGACGGCACGTATGCGATCGTCGCCTCGAGTCTGTCCATCACCGGCAATGCCGCGGTGCTGGTGGGCGAGGATCCAATGGAAATCTACGTGACAGGAGGTACAACGATGGACGGGACGGTTACCGTTGGCGATGCCAGCCACCACAACGCGACCAAACTCCTCATCAAGGTCACGAGCTCCGAGACCGTCTGGATCGGCGGCGGGGCGACGCTGTACGGGGCGCTCTATGTGCCGGAGGCGGCCGTGGACATCGGCGGCGACGCCGCGTTCTTCGGGGCCGTCGTAGCCAAGGAGATTCGGAACAACGGGACGGTCGTGGTCCACTTTGATCAGGCCTTGGAGTGGATGCCCGGCATGAGCGTCTCCGAGGTCTCCCTCGTCACCTGGACTCGGTAACTCCTGTCTGCCCCTCCACGTCCTTATCGCGCGAACGAGACCTCGAGTTGCTGGTGGGATGTTACGTCGGTGAGCGTGATGCGTCGGAAGGGGGAAAATACTGCCCCGCGTGGACTCGAACCGTCGCTCCCCCGACTCCGTCGGGGTCGCTCCATAGGAGGGACAACCGAGGGTTTTCCCTCCTATCGGTCGTCAGTTGTGTATACTCAGGACTCCCTGGTCTCCCTTTCCTGCAAGGAAGGTGCTTTTGAGGGGAACTATAGTTCCCCTCAAACTCCCTTCTGGTTCTCATCCAAGCAGGGCTACTTCCAAGAAAATACTGCCCCGCGTGGACTCGAACCACGATACCCAGATCCAGAGTCTGGTGTGCTACCATTGCACCACGGGGCAACAGATGTTAGGCGTGGGGAGGTTTCTGTTTGAGCCAGCGATCGCAAAAGGCCGTGAGGCGCCGACGATCCGCGTCCGACATGTCAATAAACTCCACCCCCACTTCAAACTGCGGCGCACCGATGCGCGAAAATTCCCGCAGCCACTTGACTTCCCCTTGCGCGTGGATCGGCGCTTGATCAGACGAGAGTTCGAGGGTCATCTCCAAGAACGAGCCCCCGCGCAGTTGTTCAATCGAGGGAAAGCGAATACCCGCAACGCTGATGTCGCGGCTCACGCTCTGGACGCTGACGGCCGGGTCCTCCATCGAATGACAGCGCACCAAGACCGGGGCTTGGCAGCGCGGATAGCGTCGCTTTTCTGTCCGGAGCGTCCCAGGATAGTCAACCATGGGACCCCTTTGCCAAGTGCGTGGCGGCGTATGCCAATCGTGTGAGGACGCGCTCCTTGCCGATCAGCGCCATCGTCTCAAACAGCCGCGGACTCACCGACCGACCGGTGATGGCGACGCGCACCGGATGGAAGATGGTCTTGGCCTCTGTGCCTCGCTCGGCCACGAATTGTCGCGTCACGGTCTCCAGCGTCTGCGGATCGAAGGCCGAGGTGGTTGCGAGTCGTTCGCGGAGCTTCCCCAAATCTGCTGCCACACCATCCCGCTGGAGAAATTCCTCCACCGCCTGCGGCTGATACTGCACGTCGTCTACGAAAAAGAAATCGGCCAACGCCTCAAACTCCTCGAGCGTTTTGATCCGCTCCTGCATCAAGGTCACCACGCGCAGCAACCACGCGCCATCGGTCGCCGGCGGAGACCATCCTCGCTGCTGCAACCGTGGCCTCAACAGTTCAAGGAGCTGCGGTGGTGGCAACTGTTTGATGTGCAACCCGTTGAGCCATTCCAGTTTGTCTGGGTCAAATTGCGCCGCGGTTTTTTTGATGCGCCGGATGTCGAACCATTCGATGATCTCGCGCGGCGTCATCACCTCGCGATTGCCCCCGGGCGACCACCCGAGGAGGGCGAGGTAATTGACGACGCCACTCGGCAACAATCCGTGGTCGCGGAGTTCCAGGATATCCTGTGCCCCGGTCCGTTTGGAGAGCCGCGCGCGCTCGGCATCCACGATCAGCGGGATGTGCGCAAACTGCGGCGGCTGATACCCGAGGGCGTGATAGAGGAGGAGTTGTTTCGGCGTGTTCGCGATGTGATCATCGCCGCGAATGACCTGAGTGATCTGCATCAGCGCATCATCCACCACGCAGGCGAAGTTGTACGTTGGCAGGCCATCCGCTTTGATGAGGACCAGATCCTCCAGCAGCGTTGTATCAAAGGTGATTGGCCCGTGGATGAGATCGTCAAACGTTAGCTGTTGCGGCTCGATGCGAAAGATGACCGCACCGGCCTCGTGCCGCGCGCGGTTGGCGTCGAGCAGCCGTTGCGCGTGCTCACGATACACGGCGATCCGCTCTCGCTGAAAGTATGGTCCTTCATCAGGAACAATGCCTAACCACGCGAGGCTGGCGAGAATCTGTTGGAGGTATTCTTCTTTGGAGCGCTTCTGGTCGGTATCTTCGATGCGCAGGATCAATGTGCCGCGGTGCCGCTGCGCCCAAAACCAGTTGAACAGGGCTGTGCGGGCACTGCCGACGTGGAGGACCCCGGTGGGACTAGGGGCAAATCGCACACGCACCCCCTCACCCATTACGCGTCGGCCCCCACCAGCGACTCAGCAGTGGCGGATTGGTGGACCGGGGTGCTGAGGGTGGCTGCGAGACGCTCGGCCGTGCGCTGGGCTTCCTCCATGGTCGGATAGCGCACGTCGCGATAGCCGCGGACCGTCTCCGGCACGCGCAGGATCTCGACGTAGCGGTCGTAGGTCGTGCGATCGCTGTAGGCGAACCCGTTTACGAGCTGGAGGTACCACTCGCGAAAGGCTTTCTCTCGACGGTGCCACTGCGGCAAGAGCCGTCGGAGCAGTGTGGCGTGGCACATGAGGCGCAAGTGCCAATTCCGCGTATTGAGACGAAACGTGATGTCGCGACCGAAGATCGTGAACTGGGGTTGGTTCCAATGGAGGTACTCGATGCGATCGCCGTTCGCCTCATCCACGCGATATCGTTGTTTGTCTCGCGCGAGTTTTTCGGGACTCGTGAGGAGCTGCGCCACATACACTTCATCCTTGATGGCCATCACTTTATGGGCGTACCAGATCACCGCCTCGGTGGCCCGCCAACCAAACGCGGCACGATCGCGCTGATGCACCTGCTCCACCACCGCGCGATAGCGCGCAGCGTAGGCGATGTCTTCATACTCGATGAGATCGGCCACGCGCCTCGCAAACGGCGTCAACAGCGACACGGGTAACTGCCAGTCGGCTTGAGCGTGGCGGATCGTGGTGTCATACCACGCGACCCGACGGCGACCGCCCCAGCCGCGACGCAGCGCCTGCCGTTTCAACGCGACGACGGCCTCGAGGGATTCGGTGACCTCCTCCCGCAGGATCGCGATCTCGCCTAACGCCACACGACGGCCCAGTATAAACGCCGCGAGGTTCGTGTCTCGCTCATCGCGAGGCACCGACTCACGAATCGCCCACTCTAACGACGCCCCCGACACCGGCAGCAACCCTTTCTGATACGCGAGGCCCAACATGATCAAGTTGGCATACAACCGATTGCCGAAGTGCGTTTCCGAGAGGGCGGAGGCATCGAAACCGGTGTAGGTCTCGGGACGTGTCGCGCGCTTGAGCCACTGCTCGAGCTGTATCGTATCAGCGGCCTCGGCCTTGCCCACCAACATGGTGATCGTGGGTGTCTCAAAGGTATTGATGAGCGCGGTGGTGCGTTGCGGATGCGCCACGCGGAAATTCGTGTGCGGATCAATGCTGCGCACCGCCTCGATAATGTCCATGCCGAGCAACAGGTCGGCATGGCCATACGGAATGATCGGTGAGATGGGTTTGTCATGGGTGAAGAAGCCGATGTAGGAATAGACACCGCCGTTCCGAATCGCCAGTCCCTTGCGATCAGAGAACTTCACCTCGAACCCGTCCCGCATCCCCGCGCGGACGAGAATCGCGGCGATGACACCGACCCCCATGCCACCCACGCCGGCTAAGTAGGCGTACCACGCGCTGTCGAAGGCACAGCGAGGTGGCTCGGGTAGCGGTGCGGAGTCAACCGAGCGCGGCTGTTGTTGTGGAGGTCGTTGACGATGGACGATGACCTCTTCAAACGATGGGCACACGAGGCGCTGCGTGCAGGCCTTGTCCGCGACGCAGTTAGAGAGATCCGTAGCGATTTTTTTGCCGTAAGGGGTCTCGATCATCGTCAGGCCGGGACAGCCGGTGGCCTTGGTGCATTCGAGGCAATACTCGCAGACTTCGGGTGTAATGTTGACGTGCCGTTCCTCTGGCAGAAAGCCCTGCGCCTTGATGACCGCGTGCTGCTCCTTGCGTTGCCGACGGTGGAAGGTGATCCCGCATTCCTTGTCCGCAATGACAACCTTCACCCCGTCCTTCAGAATCGTCTCTTCCAGGGAGGCGCGATAGTTCGCGTGATAGGCCGGGTTGGTTCGCTCAATCGTCACGGCGGTGCCCTGCGCCATACCCTGGAGAATCGCCTCGATATTCTGCATGACAGTGGCATGGCCCATCACATCCACGTCCACTCCCGGCGTGGGCTGATGGCCGGTCATCGCGGTGGTTTTGTTATCGAGGATGACGTAGGTGATATCCTGTTGGTGTTTGATCGAATCCGAGATTGCCACCATCCCGCCGTGGAAGAACGTCCCATCGCCCATGAAGACGACTTGCTTGTTCGTAATGAAGGGGTCAATCCCGGCGCCGGTGCCGCCGCCCAAGCCCATGCCGGAGTAGTTGTGCATGAGCGAGGTGTTGGGTTCAAACATGAGCATCGTGTAGCAGCCCGTATCCCCATGAAACACGAGTTCGACGGGTTCCCGATGATGGCGGCGTCGCATGTAGTTGGCATCGTGGAAGGCGCGTTGGATGTCGAGCAGCACACTCGACGAATCGCGATGCGGACAGCCGGGACAAAACGTCGGCGTGCGTTGCGGGAGGGACACCTCCTCGTGCTGCGTTTCCTGGAGAAATTGCAAGACCTGCGTCAAGCGCTCCCGTGACTCATGCCCATCCTCCGTGACGGACCACCGACGCTGGAGGAACGGCACCAACCGCTCCACGACCATGGATGGGTTGAGCCCTCGCTGCTGAGGAAACCCCTCCAGACCGTCGGGAAAGTGCTTGCCCCAGATGCGCGGGAACTGGCGCAGTTGGCCCTGTTGGTGGAGTTCTTTGATCAGGTACGTCACCTGTGATTCCACAAAGGGGCGCTTCTCTTCGACGACGACAAGCTCGGTGAGCGGTGCGACGAAGGCGGCGATGAGTTGCGTATCGAGCGGATACGACACGCCGAGTTTGAGCATCGGATACCGGCCGGTCAATCCCAATTGGTCTAAGGCCTGCACGAGGTAACAGTACGCCATCCCCGAGCTGATGAAGCCCACCGTCTCGCCAGGACGTCCTCGGATAATCTGGTTGAGCTGGAGGGCCTTGGCTCGTGCGATCAACCGAGCAAATCGCTCCTCCAGCGTCGCTTCCTGCTGACTCGTCCGCGGTGGCAAGAGCACCGTCTCTTCGAGCGCAAACGTCGTGGGCTCGAGTTGAATGGGCCGCGTGCGACTGATGGTCGGCGGCTGGTTGGAAAACACGCGAACTGTGCCTCCTCCATCCGCCTGATTCGTCGTCACGAGATATGCGATGAACAGATCCGCCGTCGCGGAGAGGTCGAAAGCATGCTTGATCCAGTCCTTGATCTCCTGAAACGTACTCGGTTCCATGACGGGCAGATGCAGATGCTGGGCGATGAAGCGCGAATCCGCCGGCACTTGCGTGCTTTCGTTCCATGGATCATCGCCGATGACGACGATCGCGCCGCCGCGATGCCCATGCTTGGCCAAATTACCCAAGGCCAATCCATCGGCGGCCACATGGGCACCGACGCTCTTCATCACCGCCATCGCCTTGAGGTCCGCCATCTGCGAGCCGTTCAGTCGTGCCGCAGCCAGCGCTTCGTTGTTCGCCATGTGGAAGGCGATGCCGTACTCATCGAGGAGCTGTTGTCGCTGGCGAGGTATGTCAAAGAAATCGGCGAGCGGACTGCCAGGATACCCTGTCACGAGAGCAACGCCCCCTTCCAGCGCTCCCTTCAGCAAGAGCTCGCTCCCCGTATACGCTTGAATGCCTGAGGCCTGCAGGAACCGCTCATCCATCGCGACGCACCACCGAATAACTCGGAGTCAATTCATGACGCTGCAATGCCCACGCCACCTGCTCAACGATGCCGGCGGGTGTGAGCTTGACCTGCTCGAGCAGTTGGTCTCGTTGCCCATGCTGGATAAACGCCGTGGGGATGCCGAGACGCACCACCGTCAGATCCCGCCACCCTTCTTCCTCAACGGCTTCCAACACTGCGCTCCCAAAACCCCCTTCAAGGCCGGCCTCCTCGAGCGTGATGAGGAGCCGATGGCGCTGGGCTATCTCGCGCAGCAGTGCGCGGTCCAACGGTTTGACAAACCGCGCGTTGACGACGGTGGGTTGCACACCGTGCTGCTGAGCGAGCTTCCGTGACGCCTCGACAGCGGGATAGACCATGCTCCCGAGTGCCCACAGGGCAATGTCTTCGCCAGCGATCAACGTTTCCGCTTGGCCCAGTTTGATCGGCTGCGTGGCCTTGCGCAGTGGCGATGAGAGCGGCAAGGAACTGCCGCGCGAATACCGGAGACTGATGGGCCCAGGAAATGTCGCGGCAAAAGTGAGCATTTGGGCGAGTTCGGTTTCGTCTTTCGGCGACAAGATCGTCATCCGCGGAAACGCGCGCAGGTACGCGATGTCAAACAGGCCGTGATGGGTGGGGCCATCTTCACCGACGAGCCCGGCGCGGTCAATCGCAAAGACCACGGGTACATCTTGGAGACAAATTTCATGGAAGAGCTGATCGTAGGCCCGCTGGAGAAACGTGGAGTACATTGCAATGACCGGCCGCAGGCCCCCACGCGCGAGGCCAGCGCCGAAGCCCACGCCGTGCTGCTCAGCCATCCCCACATCGAAACAGCGGTCGGGAAATCGTTCCTGGAAAGGTCGCAATCCCGTGCCTTCGAGCATGGCTGCCGAAATCGCAACCACGCGCTTATCGCTGGTGGCCAGCCGCACCAGCGTTTTTGTAAACGCGTCGGTAAAACTCGTAAACTCGCGACCGTTCCGCCGCTTGATCTCTACCCGCTTCGGCTGCCCGGTCTTGAGGTCAAACGGCTCGACTTTGTGGAACCGTTCGGGATCGCGTTCCGCCCAGGAGCACCCTTTGCCCTTCTGCGTGATCGTGTGGATCAGCATGGGGCCGTGCAATCGTTTCACGTTCCGTAACGTCGTGATGAGCGCGTTGAGGTCATGGCCGTCAATCGGTCCAAAGTAACGAAACCCCAAATCCTCGAAGAGACGTCCGGGAACCAACATGCCTTTGACGCCCTCTTCAATCTGCTTGGCGAGACGCAGCAGACGCGACCCATATTTGGGCGTCCGCCTGAGGAGGGACTCGACGTCGTCGCGCAGCCGGTTGTAGACGGGCGCGGTGATCACGCGATTCAAATAGCGACTGATCGCTCCGACGCTGGGAGCGATGGACCACTTGTTGTCGTTGAGGATGACGAGGAAATCGCGTTCTTTCACGTGCCCCGCATGATTGAGCGCTTCAAGGGCCATCCCTTCACCGAGACTGGCGTCGCCGAGCACGGCGACGACACGCCGTCGAGCACCGGTGAGATCGCGCGCCGTCGCCAAACCCAGCGCCGTCGAGATCGCGGTGCCGCCATGTCCCGTCGTAAACAGATCGTACGGACTTTCCTCTTTGTTGTTGAATCCGCTGATCCCCCCGAGCTGCTTGAGCGTGGAAAATTGCTCGCGACGACCAGTGAGCAACTTGTGCGCGTAGGCCTGATACCCCATGTCCCAGACGATCTGGTCAGTCGGTGCGTCGAAGACGTAGTGCAGGGCGACGATGAGCTCAACGGCCCCGAGACTCGAAGCAAAATGACCGCCCACGTGAGATACCGTTGTAAGAATGGTCTCCCGCAGCTCCTGGGTGAGCTCGGGAAGCTGTGCCAGGCGCAAGGCCTTCACATCCTGCGGGCTGTTGATGCGGTCTAAGAGTCGTCCCACAACACGCCTCCTACTGCGTCCGCCACACGATGGCGTCCACTAACTGGCGCAAGGGCTCAGCGCGGCGATCCAGCCCGCGCAAGCAGCGCTGTGCGCGACGAGCAGCCGCAAGCGCCTGTCGCCTGGCCGCCTCGTTGCCGACGACGAGGGTCAGGCCTTCGCGATCCAGCAGATCATCCGTGATTTGAAATACCATACCCAACCAAAAGCCGTAACGCTCGAAGGCGCGGATCTGCTGCGGCGTCCCACCGCCTAACAGTGCGCCAAGCCTCGTGCTCAGCGACATGAGTTTAGCTGTTTTATGTGCATTAATGTACTCTAACAGTTTCCTTGAGCCTTGGGCCTTGAGCCTTGCGCTGGTGCGCTGCCATGCCAAGTCCATCACTTGACCGCCAATCAAGCCCTTCGTTCCAACGATCTGCGCCGTTACCTGCAGCGCGGCTAACCGACGGGCTGCGTGATTGCCGCGGGCCAACAACTCAAAACCCATCGAGAGCAGCGCATCGCCCGCTAAGATCGCAATCGCTTCACCGTAGCGACGGTGCACGGTGGGTTTGCCGCGTCGCACCGCCGCATTGTCCATGGCTGGGAGATCATCGTGAATGAGCGAGTAGGTATGGATGCACTCGAGCGCACACGCGGCTGATAACACATCGGTGATCTGGCCGCCCACGGCTTCGCAGGCCGCCAGACACAGGATGGGCCGCAATCGCTTGCCACCGGCCAACAGACTGTAGCGCACGGCTTCGTGAATGATGGGAGGAAAGGCGTCCTTCCGTGGGACGGCTGCGGCTAACGCGCGGTTGATCAGACGCGAGCGCTGCGTCACATACCGCTGGAGCTGCGGAGACATGGGAGCGGCTGGGGATGCTGCTGCACGTTTAATCATGCGCGTCAGGCTCCGCGGCGTCCTCGAAGGGTTGCGCGGTGAACTCGCCAGCGCCGTCCTTCATCAGCAGCTCCACGCGTCGCTGGGCCTGCTCTAGGCGCTTCGAGAGTTGGTGGGCCAACCGCACCCCTTCCTCGTAGCGCTTGAGTGAGACCTCCAGCGTCAGTGAGCCGTGTTCCAACTCATCCACAATTTTTTCCAGTCGTTTCAGCGAGTCTTCAAACTTGAAATCGCCCGGGCTCGCTGGAACGGTTTTCGCGCGTTTCATCTGTTCACTCATGCTGGCCCTCGCCTACGTGATCAATCTGTTCGACGCGACTGATGAGCGAACCCTGGGCTAGTCGGGTTCGCAGACGGTCGCCCACACGAGCCGACCGCACTGACCGCAAGAGTTGCTGCGTCGTCTCGAGAAATGTCAGACTGTACCCACGCGCCAAGATCGCGACCGGACTTAAGGCGTCCAGGCGTCCGGCCAATTTCCCAATGAGCGCGTGCCACTGCTGCACGTGATGTTGCAGGGCCGTCGTCATCGTCTGTTGGACATGCTGGAGGCGTAACGAGAGCCGCAGCATCTGCTGCTGAGGGCTGAGGGCGTGGAGACGGCCCACGAGACCGGTGATCAGTTGTCGTCGGAGTGTCACCTGGTGTCCCAGCGCCTGATGGACACGGCGGAGCGCCTCATCCACCTGTTGTTGGAACTGTTCCAGTGCCTGCGTCGGCTGACGAAAGACGTAATGCGCCTGCAGGAACTCGAGGCGCTGTCGCAGCTCGTTCAGCCGCTCATGGATCGCCGCCTGGAGCTGGTCGCGCGCCAGGGCCACGCGATCGAGCAAATCCTGCTGAGTGGCAACCACGAGCTCTGCTGCTTCGGAGGGTGTTTTCGCGCGGACATCGGCCACGAAATCGGCAATCGTGTAGTCCACCTCATGGCCCACCGCTGACATTACGGGAATCGTTGAGGCATAGATGGCACGGGCGACCACCTCTTCGTTAAAGGCCCAGAGATCTTCAGGGCTGCCACCACCCCGTCCGACGATGAGCACATCCAGTGGCAGGTGCGCATGGAGCAGGTTGAACTCGTGAATCGCACGGGCAATCTCCAACGCAGCGCCCTCCCCTTGCACCCGCACTGGATTGATCAGAATGTGCAGCCCGGCAAAGCGCCGCTTCAGGATTTGGAGCATGTCGTGAATGGCCGCACCCGTTGGTGAGGTGACGATCCCAATGCGCTGCGGCACGAGGGGCAAGGGTCGTTTGTGCGCCGGATCAAATAGGCCTTCCTTCGCGAGGCGCTCTTTGAGTTGCTCAAACGCCAACTGCAGCGCGCCCCATCCTTTCGGTTCCACATCCTCGACGGTGAGTTGGAATTTACCGCTCGGCGGATAGATATCTAACGAGCCGCGGCAGATGACCTGTAAGCCGGTCGTCACAGTGAAGCGCAGTTGCGCCAGGCGCGACCGAAAGATGATGCCCTTCAAACTCGCCTCCGCGTCTTTCAAGGTGAGATAGCCATGCCCGTGTTGTGAGACCTCAAACTCGGAGATTTCGCCTTCCACCCAGATCCGTTGGTACGTCCGTTGCAGCAACAACTTCGCGTCACGGATGATTTCACTGACACGGTAGATCTTGCGTACAGCCTCACGCCTGCTGATGGCTGTCGGTTGTCTGCTGCTTGCTATTTGCATAGGACTCATGTGATCCGCTCCTGGACACGTCGGATACTCACGGCACGACCCGTGGCAGGATCCACGTCCACGATGGCGCCGTGCAATTGCGGATTGCCGTCGGCCATTTCAAATTTGACTGGCATGTGGGTGAGGAACCGCTGTAAAATCTGATCGGTGCGCCGCCCGATGACGGAATCATAGGGACCGGTCATTCCTAAGTCGGTGATGTGCGCTGTGCCGCCGGGCAGGATCCGCTCATCCGCCGTCTGCACATGCGTGTGTGTGCCAAACACGCACGTGACCCGTCCGTCGAGATACCACGACATCGCGATCTTTTCCGACGTCGCCTCGGCGTGCATATCCACGAAGATGATGGGCGTTTCCTTGCGCAGACGCTCCACCGCCTCCGTCGTGGTCCGAAACGGACACTCGCAGACATCCATGAACACGCGTCCCATCACATTGATGACGCCGATCCGTGGCCCTGTCGGCAACTGGTAACTCCACGCCCCGACGCCCGGCACCCCATTCGGATAGTTGATGGGCCGCAGCAACCGATGGTCGCGATTCATCACCTCGAAGATTTCCTTTTTACTCCAGATGTGATTGCCCGAGGTGAGCACATCAACGCCCGTGGCGTAGAGTTCATCGGCGATGTCTGGGGTGACTCCTGAGCCACCCGCCGCATTCTCCGCATTGGCGATCGTCCAGTCAACGCCCTCCGTGCGCTTGAGCCGAGGCACAACGGTAGCCACGGCCCTGCGCCCCGGTTTACCGACGATATCACCGATCAGTAGCACTTTCATTATCGCGCGAACTCCACCGCACGTGTCTCGCGAATGACCGTGACTTTAATCTGTCCAGGAAATTCCAGGCTCTCTTCGATGCGCTTTCGGATGTCACGCGCTAACGCAATCGCTTCCAGGTCGGTCACGCGCTCGGGTTGCACCATCACGCGCACTTCACGGCCGGCCTGAATCGCATACGACTTCTCCACGCCTTTAAACGACGCCGCCAGGTCTTCCAGGGCTTTCAAGCGCTTGATGTAATTCTCCAGCGTATCGCCGCGAGCGCCTGGCCGAGAGCCACTGATGGCATCCACCACTTGCGTCAGGACCGCGATGATTGTTTGCGGCTCGATGTCGTTGTGATGGGATTCAATCGCATGGACGACGTCGGGTGGCTCGCCGTACTTGCGCGCGAGCTCTCCCCCGATGAGCGCATGCGGCCCTTCCACCTCGTGACTGACGGCCTTGCCGATATCGTGCAGGAGAATCGCGCGACGCGCCAACGCGGGATTGACACCCAATTCAGAGGCCACGACGTTCATGAGCGCAGCACACTCTTTCAGGTGGATGAGCGCATTCTGGCCGTAGCTCGTCCGAAACCGCAACCGGCCCAGGAGGCGCACCAGCTCAGGATGCATGTCGGTGATGCCGACGTCAGCGACGGCGCGCTGCCCTTCCTGGCAAATCGTGTCTTCCATCTCGCGCTTGACTTTCTCGACCACTTCTTCGATGCGCGCGGGATGAATGCGCCCATCCGCCATGAGACGTTCGAGGGCGATACGGGCCGTTTCCCGACGGACCAGATCAAACGCCGAGAGGGTCACCGTCTCTGGCGTTTCATCCACGATGATATCAACGCCCGTCGCTAACTCGAGCGCACGGATGTTGCGCCCCTCGCGTCCAATGATGCGTCCTTTCATCTCTTCGTTCGGCAGTTGCATAATACTCACCGACGACTCGACCGTGTATTCCGACACACAGCGCTGCATCGCCTGGACCAGGATGTCTTTCGTGCGACGCTGCGCCTCGGCAGCCGTTTCTTCCTCGACCTGTTTGATCAGCCGCCCTGATTCTTGGCGCAAGTCGGCTGCGAGTTTACTCAGGTACAACGCCTGGGCCTCGTGTGGCGATAAGCCGGCGAGATTTTGCAGCCGCTCTTTTTCCTGACGGATGACTTGGGTCAACTCCTGCTCGTGCTGACTCAGGCGCTGTTCCGTCGTCCTCACGCCACGCTGGCGCTCCTCCAGCTCGCGTTCCTTCCGATCCAGCAGATCCACTTTGCGATCAAGGTTTTCCTCGCGCTGTTGGAGACGTTTCTCCAGTGTGCCCAGTGTCTGCCGCGTCTCCTTCGTCTGCACGTCGAACTCGTGGCGCGTCCGCACGAGCAGATCTTTCGCCGCTAACTCGGCGTCTCGTCGGATGGTCTCGGCCTGACGCTGGGCGTCAGCGAGGCGTTGCTGGGCGGTGAGTTCCGCAGTGCCGAGGAGTCGTTCAGCGCGTTGCTTCCGTAACTGGTACCCGAGGAGCAACGCCACCAGCCCACTGCTGATGGCGACGATTCCGTAGCCCATGACGCTCTGGAGGTGTCCCATCGGTCCCGCCCTCCACGTGTACTTTGCTCATGCGCTGTTGAGTCACAGCATCCATCGGCTACGCGCTCACCAGCGTCGTGACCGTGGCATCGTGAGGCTCCACAGGCAATTGTTCAACCACCTGACACGCAAACGCCAATCCCATCCGCACCGTCGTGGGAGGGAGTGTCTTGAGGAACCGGTCGTAATAACCTTGACCATGGCCGAGGCGATGCCCGGCGCGATCAAATCCCACACCTGGCACGAGGAGCACATCTATGTCTGCTGCTGCGACCTCGACGCCGGCATCGAGACGGGGTTGCCGCACGCCGTAGGGTCCGACGTCGGTGTCCGTCATGCGATCACGAATCGTGTAGAGTAGCAGCCGCTTCGTCATCGGTTCCACACGGGGCAACGCCACGCGCTTCCCCTGGGCCAACGCCGCATCAATGATGGCAGAGGTATCCACTTCCTCGTCGAGGGACGCGTACGCTGCCACGGTACGGGCCTGCCGAAAACGCTCCGATGTCACCACCTGTTGTGTAATCTGCTGACTGCGCCGACGACGTTCCTCCGGCCGTTGCTGACGGAGCCGCGCCACGAGCGCTTGTCGCCACTGCGCTTTCTGAGCCTGTACATCCTCAGCCACGAGCGGCATGCGCCACGGTGATCGTACGGAGCGCTGGCACCACGCGCTCCACGACGGTAATGACGGCCTGAATCTCTTCCTCCGTGGTGAAACGGCCAAGCGAGAAGCGCACGCACTGCTTGGCCTCCTCCACAGAGCGCCCCATCGCGAGCAAGACATGCGAGGGTTCACGACGACCTGAACTGCACGCCGCGCCCGTCGAGACGGCCAGCCCTTCGAGGTCCAACCGCATCACGAGCGCTTCGCCACTCACGTCGGCAAAACGAACGTTCACGGTGTTGCACAGCCGCTCTGTCGGATGGCCGTTCAGCACGGTGTCCTCGATGCGATCCTGCACGCCCGTCAGCAAGTGATCGCGCAACCGCTGCATCCGGGCGACGTCCTCAGCTAGCTGCCCGCGCATCAGCGTCGCCGCACACCCAAACCCCACGATGGCGGGAACGTTTTCGGTGCCTGGACGACGACCGGCTTCCTGATGCCCACCGACGAGGACCGGGGCCAGCTCCACCCCGCGACGCACATAGAGCGCACCGACCCCCTTGGGGCCATATGCCTTGTGCGCCGAGAGCGTCAGCGTGTCCGCCTGCCACGCCTCCACATCCACCGGCATCCGGCCCCACGCCTGCGCCGCATCTACGTGGAACGCGATGCCGCGTGCTCGGGCGAGGGCTCCGATGGCGCCGACCGGTTGCATCGTGCCGACTTCGTTGTTGGCCGCCATCACCGCGATCACCGTCGTCTCCGAGGTAATCGCTTCGGCGATCGCGTCCACCGTCACACGGCCGGTCGCATCTGCGGGTACGTGGGTGACCTGGAATCCGTCGCGCTCGAGCGCGGCACACACGCCCAACACCGATGGATGCTCGATGGTCGTGGTGATGAGCTGGCGACCACGGGCACGGCGCGCCTCTGCCAGGCCGCGCAACGCCAGGTTGTTGGCCTCGGTCGCGCCACTGGTGAACACGAGCTCATCCGGTTGCGCGTGGATACTCGTGGCAAGCGCCCGTCGCGCCTCGTCCATCGCAGTACGCATGGTGCGTCCGAACTGGTGGAGGCTGGAAGGATTGCCGAACCGGTCAGCCAGATACGGTTGCAGGGCTTCACCGACGCGGGGATCCAGTGGGGTGGTGGCGTTGTAGTCGAGATAGATCATCGTGGGAACACTCCAGGCTTGTGGTGTTGTGAACTTAAATGTGAAACGTAAACCGGTGGTCCATCGGAGCCACCGTGGCCTCTTTGGTTTCCTCGAGCAGATCGTGCAACGTCATCCGCTCAAGGAATTCCCAGGCCGTTTCCTGGAGCCGTTCCCACACGCCAGCAACCACCGCTGCGGCCGGTGAAGTGGCTACCTGCTCCTTGCCGTTCCACGGAAAGAACTGCGCGCCGTTGCGTCCTTCGAGCGACTGGACGATGCGGCCCACCGTGATCTCGCGGGGCGCTGCGCTCAAGACGTAGCCGCCTTTGGCGCCGCGCAAGCTCTTGACCAGCCCTTCCTTCCGCAAGCGGTTGAGGAGCTGCTCAAGGTACGGAAAGGAGATTTGTTCGGATGCTGCGATGCGCGCCACCGAAATCGGCCCCCGACCGTGCTGGAGGGCCAAGACACACATCGCGCGCAACCCATAGATGACGCGTGTTGAGACTCGCACTGGAATCGTCCTCCTTAATGGACTACTCTATGATATCTGACTAAACTT
>Ga0209399_10000111_pt1 | contig 47922 bp, 44 predicted proteins | sample OV2TP3_FD_184130 | JGI IMG/M metagenome (GOLD analysis project Ga0209399, IMG submission 184130) | Hot spring microbial communities from Beatty, Nevada to study Microbial Dark Matter (Phase II) - OV2 TP3 (SPAdes) (version 3) | ecosystem: Environmental > Aquatic > Thermal springs > Hot (42-90C) ... | reverse complement strand
CCCGGCCTCCTTCATCACGTCGGCGACCCCGACGCCTTCGTAGCCGTGCTTGCGGATGGCGCGCGCCGCCGCGCGCAGAATCCGCTCGCGGGTTTCCTCTTTCTTGGAGCTGGCCTTGACCATCGTTATATGACGTTCATAATATTCTCACCCATAGGCTCTGTCAAGCGCCGCTCTATTATTCGGGTCCTCCGCGCAGCGTGGTTATCGATGTTCCGCTCTCGAAATCGAGATAGGCCCTTGAATTTCCCTTGCTTTACAGATAATTGCGCCAAATCCTGCGGCCGTCCGGTTCGGCGTGGGGGGTGAGGGGGCTGGGGGGGCGTGCCGGGGGGTGAAATTGTTCCCGATCGGGAACAATCGATCTTTGGCGCCTCCCGCGCTCGCCGCCCATTTTCGCTAGCCAGGCGTGCAACTCCTCGGCATCGTGGGGCCTGGTGCTCAGGGCCTCGTCGGCGGAAACCACCTCGCCGTCGAATCGGTCTCGAAAGTTGCCCAATCGACCTCGCAAGCGTGATCTCACCGGAGCGCCCGGATCGTGCCGTCGTCGCCCGCGCTCGCCAGCAGCTTTCCGTCCGGGCTGAGCGCCATGGCATTTCCGGGACCGCGGCGTCCGTCGCGCAAGCGCGCGACAAGCAGACGTAAGTACGCCGGCCGAACCCTGGCTGCTTTTCCCGATCCGGTTGACCGATCCGGCCGCAGTAGAATCATCCCGCGATGCGCGCGGTTCTGGACGGCGGGACCCGCATCGATTTTCTTCTGTCATCGCCGGACCGGAGACGACGAAGGACGTGCGCCCATGAGGTTCACCCAGGAACACGAAGAGATCCGCCGCACCATGAAGAAGTTCATCGACGCGGAGATCAACCCGCATGTCGACGCGTGGGAGGAGGCCGAGCAGTTCCCGGCGCACGAGGTGTTCAAGAAGCTCGGCAGCCTCGGGATGCTGGGCTTGACCAAGCCCGAGGCCTACGGCGGCGCCGGGCTCGACTACAGCTACTCGATGGTGTTCGCCGAGACGCTCGGGGCGATCCGCTGCGGCGGCGTGCCGATGGCGATCGGCGTGCAGACCGACATGGCGACGCCGGCGCTCGCGCGCTTCGGCTCGGACGAGCTGCGCAAGGAGTTCCTCGCCCCGGCGATCGCCGGCGAGCACGTGGCCTGCATCGGCGTCTCCGAGCCGGGCGCCGGGTCTGACGTCGCCTCGATCAAGACCACGGCGCGCAAGGACGGCGGCGACTACGTCATCAACGGCCAGAAGATGTGGATCACCAATAGCCTGCAGGCAGACTGGATGTGCCTGCTCGCCAATACGTCAGAGGGCGCCGCGCACAAGAACAAGTCGCTCATCATCCTGCCGATGAACACGAAGGGCATCAGCAAGTCGAAGATCCACAAGATCGGCATGATGTCCTCCGACACCGGCCTCATCCACTTCGACGACGTGCGCGTGCCGCAGCGCTACCGCATCGGCGAGGAGGGCCACGGCTTCACCTACCAGATGCAGCAGTTCCAGGAGGAGCGCCTGTGGGCCGCGGCGAGCTCGGTGCCCGGGATGCTGCGCACGCTCGACGACACCATCGAATATATCCGCGAGCGCAGGATGTTCGGCCAGTCGGTGCTCGACTTCCAGTACGTGCACTATCGGCTTGCGGAGCTCAAGACCGAGATCGAGGCGCTGCGTGCCCTCACCTACCGCGCCTGCGAGCTCTACGTCGACGGCGGCGACGTGACCGAGCTCGCCTCGATGGCGAAGCTCAAGAGCGGGCGCCTGCGCCGCGAGGTGTCGGATGCGTGCCTGCAGTTCTGGGGCGGCATGGGCTTCACCTGGGACAACCCGGCCTCGCGCGCCTACCGCGACGGGCGGCTGGGCTCGATCGGCGGCGGCGCCGACGAGGTGATGCTCGGCATCATCTGCAAGTACATGCACATCCTGCCGACCCGGAAGTAGGGCTGCCGGTGAAGTTCGGTTCGGTTCTGGTCGCCAACCGGGGCGAAATCGCGCTGCGCGTGATGCGCACCGCCCGGCGCATGGGCCTGCGCACGATCGCGGTGTACTCCGACGCCGACCGCGAGGCGCCGCACGTGCGCGCGGCGGACGACGCCGCCCGCATCGGGCCGGCGCCGCCGCGCGAGTCCTACCTTGCCATTGCCGCGCTCATTGACGCGGCGAAGCGCACCGGCGCGGACGCGGTGCACCCGGGCTACGGCTTCCTTGCCGAGAGCGCGGACTTTGCCCAGGCGGTGCTGGACGCAGGGCTCGTCTGGATCGGCCCCTCGCCGGCGGCGATCCGCGCCATGGGCGACAAGGGCGAGGCAAAGCGAATCGCCAGCAAGGCCGGGGTGCCGGTGCTGCCCGAGTACAGGACGCACGGCAAGATCGACTTCCCCGTCATGGTGAAGGCTGCGGCAGGCGGCGGCGGCCGCGGCATGCGCCTGGTCAGAAGCGCGGCCGAGCTGCCGGCCGCGCTCGCATCCGCTCGTTCCGAGGCCGAGCATGCCTTCGGCGACGGGCGCCTCGTTCTCGAGCCGGCGATCGAGGAGGCGCGCCACGTCGAGGTGCAGGTGTTCGCCGACCGCCACGGCAGCGTGGTGCACCTGGGCGAGCGCGACTGCTCGGTGCAGCGCCGCCACCAGAAGCTCATCGAGGAGTCGCCCTCCCCCGCGGTGGACGCCGCCCTGCGGGAGAAGCTCACCTCGGCAGCGCTCGCGCTCGCGCGCGCCGTCGGCTACGAGGGCGCGGGCACGGTCGAGTTCCTGCTCGGCCAGGGGCGCGAGTTCTGGTTCATGGAGATGAACACGCGCCTGCAGGTCGAGCACACGGTCACCGAGATGGTGACGGGCCTCGACCTCGTCGAGTGGCAGCTGCGCGTCGCCGCGGGCGAGCCCCTGCCGCTCGCGCAGGACGCGATCGGGTGCTCCGGCCACGCCATCGAGGCGCGCCTCTGCGCCGAGGACCCTGCCGGCGACTTCCTGCCGCAGAGCGGCCGCGTGCTGCGGTGGCGGGCCGCGTCCGAGGCGCGCACCGAGCACGCGCTCGAGTCCGGCGCAGAGGTGCCCGCCTGGTACGACTCGCTCATCGCCAAGGTGATCTGCCACGGCGGCACGCGGGACGAGGCGCGCGAGCGGCTCGCGCGTGCGCTCGATGCGACCGTCGCGCTCGGCCTGCCGACCAACAAGGCGTTCCTCGCCGGGGTACTGCGCGACCCGGTGTTCGCCGCCGGGAAGGCGACCACGGCGTTCCTCGCCTCGCGTCGGCCCGCGCACCGCGACCCGGAGGCTGCCGACCTGGCGATCGCCGCCGCCCTGCTCGCGCAAGCCGCGGGGCGCGGCGAGTGGAACTGCTGGAGCAACAACCCGGCGCGGGAGATGCGCTTCCGTTTCGGCCGCGAGGTGGCGCTCCGCCCCGAAGACCTGCGGTTGCGCTCTCCTCGCGATGAGGTGACCGACTACGTGATCGCGGGCGACACGGTTCACTTCGCCCGCGGCGGCTCGAGCTTCAGCTTGAGGAACTCGCTCTACGATCCTCCGGAGAGGAAGGGCGTCGCCGCCGGCGACGGGCGACTCGCCGCGCCGATGAGCGGCCGCGTGGTGGCGGTGCACGCCAGGGCCGGCGAGCGCATCGACGCCGGCCAGGCGCTCGTCGTGCTCGAGGCCATGAAGATGGAGCACGGCCTCGCGCTCCAGGTCCCGGTCACGGTGAAAGCGGTGCACGTAGCGACCGGCGCCCAGGTCGCGCCCGGGCAGCTGCTCGCCGAGTTCGAGCCCGCCGCATGAGAGCGCATCCCGCGCTGACCGAAGAGCACGAGGCGTTCCGCGACACGGTGCGCCGGTTCGTGGAGCGCGAGATCCTGCCGCACGCCGCGGCCTGGGACGAGGCGGGCGAGTTCCCGCGCAGCCTCTACCGCAAGGCGGCCGCAGCGGGCCTCTTCGGCGTCGGTTACCCGGAGGAGTACGGCGGCACGCCCGCCGACGCGTTCTTCCGCATCGTGAGCGCGGAGGAGTTCGCGCGCGCCGGCTGCGGCGGGCTCTCGGCGAGCCTGTTCTCCCACACCATCGGCGCGCCGCCGATCGCCGCGGTCGGCAGCCCGGAGCTCAAGCGCCGCGTGCTGCCCAAGATCCTCGCGGGCGAAAAGATCAGCGCGCTCGCCATCACCGAGCCCGGCGGCGGCTCGGACGTGGCGAGCCTGAAGACGAGCGCCCGGCGCGAAGGCGCCGGGTACGTGCTGAACGGCGAGAAGACGTTCATCACCTCGGGGATGCGCGCCGACTACTACACGGTGGCGGTGCGCACCGGCGGCCCCGGCAAGGCCGGGGTGTCGCTGCTGCTCGTGGAGCGCGACCGGCCCGGCTTCACGCGGGCGCCGCTGAAGAAGATGGGCTGGTGGTGCTCGGATACCGCGAGCCTGCACTTCGCGGACGTGCGCGTCCCGGCGGCCAACCTGATCGGCGAGGAGAACGCGGGGTTCCGCGCCATCATGCTCAACTTCAACGCCGAGCGCCTGTCGATGGCCGCCGGGGCGGTCGGCTTTGCGCAGGCCTGCCTGGAGGACGCGCTCGCCTGGGCGCGCGAGCGCAGGACCTTCGGCAAGCGGCTCGCCGAGCACCAGGCGATCCGCCACAAGCTGGTCGAGATGCAGACCCGGGTGCATGCGGCGCGCGCGCTGCTCTACGACACCGCCTGGAAGCTCAGCCTCGCGCCGCGCGAGGCGGGCCACGTCGCGCAGCTCGCGATGCTGAAGAACTTCGCCACCGACACCATGCAGCACTGCGCCGACGCGGCGGTGCAGACGCTCGGCGGCGCGGGCTTCATTCGCGGCACGCGCGCCGAGCGCATCTACCGCGAGGCGAAGGTGATGCAGATCGGCGGCGGCAGCACCGAGATCATGAAGGACCTCGCGGCCAGGCAGCTGGGGTGGTGACGACGATGAACCTCAAGAACCGGGCGATCCAGGCGCTGATGCGCAAGGTGATGGAAGAGCACATCGCCTTCAACAAGGTGCTGGGGCTGAAGGTCGAGTCCTTCGAGCCGCACGCGCCCAAGCTGCGCTTCGACATGCGCCCGGAGCTGGTGGGCAACCCCGCGCGCCAGATCCTGCACGGCGGCGTGATCTCGGCGACGCTGGACGTCGCCGGCGGCTTCGTCATCATGCTGGATCTGGCCGCGCACATGGAGGGGATCCCGACCTCGTTCCCGAAGATGGGCACGATCGACCTGCGGGTGGACTACCTGCGCCCCGGGCGCGGCAGGCACTTCGTCGCCACGGCGCGCATCGTGCGCAAGGGCAGCCGCATCGCCGTGACCCACATGGAGCTGCACAACGACGCGGGCGAGCTGATCGCCTCGGCGTCCGCGGCCTACGCGGTCGGCTGAGCGCGGGCCCGCGTGAACGTCCTCACGCACCTGCTCGCCGACTGGACGCTCGCCGCCCCCACCCAGGGAAGCAGGCGCGATCGCGCGCTCGTCGCCTGGGCGGGCGTCCTGCCGGACCTGGACGGCGCCGGCCTGCTGGTGGATTTCGCGGCGCGGCTGCTCGGGCTCGCCGAGACGAGCTATTACCAGGACTACCACCGCCTCTGGGGGCACGGGCTCCCGGCGGCGCTCCTCATCGCGCTCGCCGCGGGTGCCTGCGCGCGGCAGCGCGCGCGGGTCGCGGCCTGGTCGTTCGCCGCGGTGCACCTGCACTTGCTGATGGACCTCGCGGGCTCGCGCGGCGGCGACCCCGAGGACATCTGGCCGATCCACTACCTGATGCCGCTGTCGCGGGACTGGACGGTCGCCTGGGCCGGCCAGTGGGAGCTGGTGAGCTGGCAGAACACCCTGATCACCGCGCTGCTGATCGCGGCGTCGCTCGCGCTCGCGCTGCGCTACCGATGCTCGCCCTGCGAGCTCGTCAGCCCGGGCGCCGACCGCCGCGTGGTCGCGGCGCTCGAGGCGCGCTGGAGGACGGCCTCAAAATGAGGCGGCGCGCCTCGCGGCGCCGTTCCGGATTCCAGCTCCCGCTAGTCCGTGATGTAGTCGCTGACGCTCGTCCAGCGACCGTTGACGATCTGGCAGAGCTTGGAGCGGTTCGAGCCGAGGTGCTTGCCAGGGCCGAAGCTCTGCGCGTCGCCGCCGAACATGTCGCGCGGCACGGACAGGCTCTCGAGCGCCTTGTTCAGCGTGTCGGGCGTCAGCTTCGGTCCCGCCTTCTCGGCCGCGACGCCGAAGAGGTTCACCAGCTGGTAGCCGTACACGGAGAGCACCGTCGGGTCCTCCTTGTACTTCTCCTTGTAGCGCTGGAACCAGCTGCGCACGTTGGCCGACGGGTCGTCGGCGTAGACGTAGTTGATGGTGCAGGTGGCGTACAGCCCGTTCATCGCCGGCCCGCCCAGCTTGTGGATGATGTCGAAGTAGGTGGCCGTGGTGCCGATGAACTCCGGCTGCCAGCCGAGCTTGCGCGCGGTGGCGACGGTGCCGATGGTCTCGCGGATGATGGTGCCCATCACGACCGCGTCGCAGCCCGCGCCCTTCATCCTCGCGACCTGCGAGGAAAAGTCGGTCGTGCCGCGCTTGTAGGTCGTGACCTCGACGTACTTCATGCCGAGATCCTTGAGCGCGGCCTCCCCGCCTTGCTTCACCTCCAGCCCGTAGTCGTCGTCCTGGTACAGCGTGCAGACGCTCTTCAGGCCCTTTTCCTTCACCAGGCGCTTGAGCCCGGCGCGCATCTGGTCGAAGTAGGGCGCCGCGAACGAGTACTTGAGCGGCTGGAGCGGGTCGTACATCTGGCGCGCGCCGGTGAGCGGGAACAGGTGCGCCACCTTCTTCTCGAGGTACAGCGGCATCGCCGCCATCGCGGTGGGCGTGCCGATCGAGCCCAGCGCCGCGAAGATCTTGTCGCGCTGGATCATCTTCTGCGCCGCGAGCACCGCCTTCTTCGGGTCGTAGCCGTGGTCCTCGACCACGAGCTTGAGCTTGCGGCCGTGGATGCCGCCCGACTCGTTGATCTCGTCCACGCGCATGCGCATGCCGTTGGCGGCCGGCTTGGACAGGGCCACGATCGGGCCCGAAAGGTCCTGCGCGGTGCCGACCACGATCTCGGTCTTGCTGACCCCCTGGCCCTGGGCCAGCGCATGGGTGGCGAAAAGCGGCGCTCCCAGCGCGAGCGCAGCGGCGATTGCGGTACGTTTCATGAGCCCACCCTCCTTTGTCCTGGACCCCCGTACTTTACCTCAGGCCGCCTCCTTCAGGTACATGGCCTCGATCAGGTCCTTGTACTTCTCGTTGACCAGCCTGCGCTTGAGCTTCATGGTGGGGGTGAGCTCCTCGTCCTCGGCGGTCAGCTTCTGCTCGATCAAGCGGAACTTCTTCACCTGCTCGACGCGCGCGAACAGGCCGTTCACCCGGTCGATCTCGCCCTGGATCAGCTCCTGGATCTCGGGCCGGCGGCACAGGCTGGCGAAGTTGGAGAACGGGATGGCGTGGTCCTGCGCGTAGCGCTCGACGTTCTCGTGGTCGATCATGACCAGCGCCACCAGGTAGGGCCGCCGCTCGCCGATCACCACCGCGTCGGTGATGTAGGGCGAGAACTTGAGCTGGTTCTCGAACTCCGAAGGCGTGATGTTCTTGCCCCCCGCGGTGATGATGATGTCCTTCATGCGGTCGGTGATGTAGAAGTAGCCCTCGGCGTCCACCTTGCCGACGTCCCCGGTATGCAGCCAGCCGTCCTTCAGCGTCTCGGCGGTCTTCTCGGGCTGGTTGAGGTAGCCCATGAACACGGTCCTGCCGCGCACCAGCAGCTCCCCCTCGGGCGAGACTTTCACCTCGGCATGCGACATGCGCGGGCCGATCGAGCCGGGCTTGACCCGGCCTTCCGGGTTCGAGGTCACCGCGCCGCAGGACTCGGTCTGGCCCCAGACCTCGTACATCTCCAGCCCCAGCGCCATGTACCAGCGGATCAGCTCGGGCGAGATCGGCGCCGCGCCCGTGATCAATGCCTTGGCGCGGTGCACGCCGATGAGCTTCCTCACGTTGTTCAGCACCAGCAGGCGGGCGAGCCAGAACGCGGCCGCGAGCCACGCCGGCACCGGCCTGCCCTCCTCGCGCCGCTTCGCGCGACGGTAGCCGATGCCGATGGCGACCTTGTAGGCCCACTGCTGCACGATGCCGGCCTGCTTCAGCCCGATCAGCACGCCCGAATAGAACTTCTCCCAGACGCGCGGCACCGCGGTGAACACCGTGGGCGCGATCTCGCGCACGTTCTCGGGCACGGTCTCCGGGTTCTCGACGAAATTGAGCACCGCGCCCGAGTAGATCGAGTGGTACTCGCCGCCCACCCGCTCGGCGATGTGGCACAGCGGCAGGAACGCCATGCGCTCGTCGGACTCGTCCTGCGGGAAGGCCTCCTGGTAGGCCTTGCAGGTGAGCACGATGTTGGCGTGCGAGATCATCGCGCCCTTGGGCCTGCCCGTGGTGCCCGAGGTGTAGACGAGGATCGCGAGGTCCTCGGGCTGGCGAAGCTCGATTCTGCGCTCCCATTCGCCGGGATGCGCCGCGTCGTGCTCGCGCCCCTTCTCGCGCAGCCGCTCCAGGCTCATGACCTGCGGGTCGTCGAGCTCGTGCAGCCCCTCCATGTCGAAGACGAAGATCCTGCGCAGCCGCGGCAGACGAGCGCGCACCTCCAGCACCTTGTCGAGCTGCTCGTCGTCCTCTGCGAACACGTACACCGAGCCCGAGTCCGAGAGCAGGTACTCGACCTGGGCCGGCGCGTCCGTCGGGTAGATGCCGTTCACCACGCCCGCGGCGCCGAGCGCACCGAGGTCCGCGCACATCCACTCCTTGCTGGTGTTGGAGAGGATCGACACCACTTCGCCCGGCTCGTAGCCGAGCGCGGCGAGCCCCATGCCGATCTCGCGCGCCGCGCGGCCGAGCTCCTCCCAGCTCACGCTGCGCCAGATGCCGAGATCCTTCTGGCGAAAGATCGTCTTCCCGGCGCGGGTCCTGACGCCGTGCCAGAACATCTTCGACACCGTGTCGAAGCTCATCGCCACTGCTTCTTTTTCTTCCATCGCCGCTCGCCCCTCACGCCGTGGGCCTTCATGCCGAGGTAGAACTCCTGGACGTCCTTGTTCTGCGCCAGGCGCTGGCAGGTATCTTCCATCACGATGCGGCCGACTTCAAGCACGTAGCCCTGGTCGCCCACCTCCAGCGCCATGTTGGCATTCTGCTCCACCAGCAGGATGGTGGTCCCCTGCTCGCGGTTGATGCGCGTGATGATGCGGAAGATCTCCTGCGTGAGCAGCGGCGAGAGCCCCAGGCTCGGCTCGTCCATGAGCATCAGCCTGGGGTGCGAGAGCAGCGCGCGGCCGATGGCGAGCATCTGCTGCTGGCCCCCCGAGAGCAGGCCCGCCTCCTGCCTCGCCCGCTCCTTCAGGATCGGGAAGTAGCCGTACACCATCTCGATGTCGCGCGCCACGCCGTCGCGGTCGCGCCGCGTGTAGGCGCCCATCCTCAGGTTCTCCTCCACCGTCAGCAGGGCGAACACCTCGCGGCCCTCGGGCGCGTGGCCGATGCCGCGGCGCACGATCCAGTCCGGGTCGCGCCCCTGGATCTCCTCGCCCGCGAAGCGGATCTGGCCCTTGCTCGGGTCGATGATCCCCGAGATGGTCTTCAGGATGGTGGACTTGCCGGCGCCGTTGGCGCCGAGCACGGTGACGATCCTGCCGCGCTCCACCTTGAGGCTCACGCCGCGCAGCGCCTGCACCGGGCCGTAGCTCGCCTCGATGTTCGCCAGCTCGAGGATCGTCTCGCTCATGGCGCGAAAAACGGGGTCAGACCCCTTTTCCCGAAGCTCATGCGGCTTTCCCCAGGTAGGCCTCGATCACCGCCGGATGGGCCTGCACCTCGGCGGGCGCGCCCTCGGCGATCGGCTGGCCGAGGTTGAGCGCGAGCACCCGGTCCGAGACGCGCGAGACCAGGTTCATGTCGTGCTCGACCATCAGCACCGTCACGCCGAGGTGCCGCTTGATGTCCTCGATCCAGAAGGCCATGTCGTCGGTCTCCTCGGGGTTGAGGCCCGAGGAGGGCTCGTCGAGCAGCAGCAGCCTGGGCTCGGTGGCGAGCGCGCGGCCGAGCTCCACCACCTTCCTCACGCCGTAGGGCAGCCCCGCCACCAGGCTGTCGCGGACCTTCGCCAGCTCGAGGAAGTCGATCACCTTCTCGACCGCTTCGCGCGCGGCGAGCTCGGCGCGGCGCACCGCGGGCGTGAACACGAGCTCCTGCCAGAGCGAGCTCCTGCGGTGCCGGTGCCGGCCGATGAGCAGGTTCTGCAGCACGGTGGCGTGCTCGAAGAGCTCGATGTTCTGGAAGGTGCGCGCGATGCCGAGCTCGGCGACGCGGTGCGGCGCCATGCCTGTGAGCTCGCGTTCCTCGAACAGGATCCGGCCCGAGGTCGCCGGGTAGATGAGGCCGATGAGGTTGAAGATCGTGGTCTTGCCGGCGCCGTTCGGCCCGATGATGGTGTAGCACTCCCCGCGCCGCACCTCGAACGAGACGTCGTCGACCGCCACCACGCCGCCGAAGCGGATGCCGAGATGCTCGACGCGGAAGAAACTCACCTCAGCCGCTCCGACTTCATGTAGGACTTCTGCCGCCGGAACATGCCCTTGCGGTAGAAGGGGAAGAGCTCGAACCAGGCGCGGATCTTGAGCCAGCGCCCGTACAGGCCGAGCGGCTCGAAGATGATGAACAGGATCAGCACCAGGCCGAACACCACCGCCTGCAGCCCGGAGGGCGCGGTGCCCTCGGGCAGCCAGCCCTTGGCGATCGAGATGAGCTGCGGCAGCACGATGATGAACGCGGCGCCCAGCACCGCGCCGTGCAGGAAGCCCACGCCGCCCAGGATGACGATGGTGATCAGCTCGATCGACTGGAACAGCCCGAACTGCTCGGGGGAGATGAAGCCGACCTTGTGCGCGTAGAGCGCGCCGCCGACGCCGGTCAGCGCAGCCGAGATGGCAAAGGCCATGGTCTTGTACTTGGCGAGGTTCACGCCCATGCACGAAGCGGAGATCTCGGAGTCGCGGATCGCGATGAACGCGCGCCCCGTAGGGGAGCGCAACAGGTTGATGCAGGCGAGCGCGCAGATCACCGTCAGCGCGAGGCACAAGTAGTAGAACTGCGCGTCGGTCTCGAGCGCGTAGCCCATCACCCGCACCGCCTTCACCAGCATGCCCTCGTTGCCGCCGGTGAGGCTGTGCCAGCGCGCGGTGATCTCCTCGACGATGACGTTGAAGGCGAGCGTGGCGATGGCGAGGTAGATGCCCTTCAGACGCAGGGCGGGCAGCCCCACGATGATGCCGACCGCGGCCGAGAGCAGCGCCGCGCTCGTGATCGAGACCACGAACGGCATGCCCTGCGCCTGCAGCAGGGCCTCGGTGTACGCCCCCACGGCAAGGAACGCGGCGTGCCCGAGCGAGATCTGGCCCGTGAAGCCGGTGAGCAGCATGAGGCCGAAACCGACGATCGAGTAGATCAGCACGAAGTGCAGCTGCGTCATTACGTAGTCGCCCGCCCACCACGGCGCAGCGAGGAGCAGCGCGCCGAGCACGCCGTACCAGAACTTCTGGCCGCCGTGCCTGAACAGGCGGAGGTCCTGCTCGTAGTCGGTCTTGAAGATGAAGCGCATCGCCTAGACCTTCTTGCGGCCGGTCTCGCCGAAGATGCCCGAGGGCCACGCCAGCAGCACCACCAGAACCACCACGTACGCCGCGACGTCCTTGAAGCCCTCCGGGAGGTAGTAGCCGGCGAGCGCTTCCACCACGCCGATGATGAGCCCGCCGAGAATCGCGCCCGGCACGCTGCCGAAGCCGCCCACCACCGCCGCCGGGAAGGCCTTCAGGCCGATGAACCCCATGTTCGAGTGAATGAACGTGACCGGCGCGAGCAGGATGCCGGCGAACGCCGCGACCGCGGCCGACAGTCCCCAGATCATCATGTTGACGCGGCGCACCGGGATGCCCATGTAGTAGGCGGCGAGCTGGTTCTGCGAAGTCGCCTGCATCGCCACCCCGAGCGTGGAGAAGCGGAAGAACAGGTACAGCCCCGCGCAGAGCATCGCGGTCATGCCGATCACCGTGAGCTGCTGCACCGGCAGCACCACGCCGCCGAGCCGCCAGACGTCCTCGACGAACGGCGTCGGAATCTGGTAGGTCTCGGTGCCCCAGCCCGGCACCATGGTGACGATGCCGCGCACCACGTAGCCCACGCCGATGGTGATCATCACTACGGTGAACGCCGGATGGCCGAGCACCGGGCGCAGCACCAGGCGCTCGGTCAGCATGCCGACCGCGGCCATCACCGCGGCGGCGAACAGGATCGTCGCCCAGTACGGCCAGCCGAGCATCACGCTCGAGGTGAGCGCGAAGAACGCGCCGAGCATCATGAGGTCGCCCTGCGCGAAGTTGACGGTCTCGGTCGCCTTGTAGATGAGCACGAAGCCGAGCGCGACCAGGGCGTAGACGCAGCCCAGCGACACCCCGGCGACAAGCAGCTGCAGCAGATCGACCAGAACGGCCCTCCCGGGACCGATTCTACAGAAAGCGCCTGCCACGCCCTACAATGGCGGCGTGTTCGCCACGCACGAGGTCACCAACCAGCCTTCGCCGCTCGAGGACTACAACCTGTTCGAGACCGACCGCGCGCTCGGTGACGCGCTCGCGTTCAACTGCGCGCCCGAACGGCTCGCGCCGGCGCGCACGCGGCTCGCGGCGCTCGGCAGGGAGCTCGGCCGACGCGAGACCATCGAGCGGGCGGATGCCGCCAACCGCCACACGCCGCAGCTGCGCGCCTACGACCGGCACGGGCGGCGCCGCGATGAGGTCGAGTTCCACCCCGCCTGGCACGAGCTGATGGCGCTCTCGCTGCGCCACGGATTGCACGCCGGCCCCTGGGCCGATCCTTCCCCCGGCGCTCACGTCGAGCGTGCCGCAGGCTATCTGCTCTACGCGGAGATCGAGAACGGCACGCAGTGCCCCACCACCATGACCTACGGCGCCGTGCCGGCGATCCGCGCCGATGCGGCGCTCGCGCGCGAGTGGCTGCCCAAGCTCTTCTCGCGCGACTACGATCCGCGCTTCCTGCCCGCGGCGGACAAGCGCTCGGTGCTGGTGGGCATGGGCATGACCGAGAAGCAGGGAGGGTCGGACGTGCGCGCCAACAGCACGCGCGCCGAGCCCGATGGCGCGGGCGCCTGGCGCATCGTGGGGCACAAGTGGTTCATGTCGGCCCCGATGTGCGATGCGTTCCTGGTGCTGGCGCAGGCGCCCGCGGGGCTCTCGTGCTTCTTCATGCCGCGCTATTGCCCCGATGGCACGCTCAACGCGATCCGCATCCTGCGCCTCAAGGACAAGCTCGGGAACCGCTCCAACGCGAGCTCGGAGGTCGAGTTCGAAGGAGCGTACGCGACCCTGCTCGGCGAGCAGGGTCGCGGCGTGCCGATGATCCTCGAGATGGGCGTCTACACGCGCCTCGACTGCGCCATCGGCAGCGCGGGCCTGATGCGCCAGGCGCTGGCCCAGGCGCTCTGGCACGCCGGGCAGCGCAGCGCCTTCGGCAGGACGCTGCGCGAGCAGCCGGTGATGAAGAGCGTGCTGGCGGACCTCGCGCTCGAGTCCGAGGCCGCGACCGCGCTCGCGCTGCGCCTGGCGCGAGCCTACGACCGCCAGGACGATCCGCGCGAGCGGCTGCTGGCGCGCGTGCTCACGCCCGCGGCGAAATTCTGGATCTGCAAGCGCGGCGCGCACTTCGCGGAAGAAGCGATGGAGGCGCTCGGCGGCAACGGCTACGTGGAGGAATCGGTGCTGCCGAGGATCTACCGCGAGATGCCGGTGAACTCGATCTGGGAGGGCTCGGGCAACGTCATGTGCCTGGACGTGCTGCGCGCCCTGCGCAAGGCCCCCGAGGTGCTCGAAGCGGTCGCGGCCGAGCTCGATGCCGCCGCGGGGGCGGGCGCGGACTACGACCGCTTCCGCGCCGCGCTCAAGGGCCGGCTGGCGGATGCCGCGGCAGCCGAAGGCGCGGCGCGCGGCCTCGCGCAGGACCTCGCGCTGGCGCTGCAGGCGAGCCTGCTCGCGCGCCACGCGCCCGGCTTCGTCTTCGCGGCGTTCTGCGCCTCGCGCCTCGGGGGCGGCTTCGGTGGAGTCTTCGGCGCGCTCGCACCGGGCGCGGACGCCGATGCGCTCGTCGAGCGCGCGATGCCGCGATGAAGCGCGTGCGCATCGGCGCCGGGCTCGGCTTCTACGGCGACTCCTGGCAGCCGGTGCGCGCCTCGATCGAGCGCGGCGGCGTGCAGTACATCGCCTCCGACCACCTGTCCGAGCTCACGCTCGCGATCCTGCAGAAGGACCGCCAGCGCGACCCCGCCGCGGGCTACGCGCGCGATTGCGTGCCGATGCTCGCCGAGCTCTGGCCGCTCGCGGCGAAACACGGCGTGAAATTCGTGCTCAACGCGGGCGGCCTCAACCCGCAGGGGGCGCGCGAGGCGATCGCGCGCGTGTTGCGCGAGCAGGGCTGGAAGGCGAGCATCGCCACCGTCACCGGCGACTCGGTCGCCGAGCGCATCGACGAGCTGCGCGCGGCAGGCGAGTCCCTCGCCCACATGGACACGGGGGCGGACATCGGCACCGTGCGCGAGCGGCTGCTCTTCGCCAGCGCCTACCTCGGCGCGCAGCCGATCGCCGAGGCGCTCGCGCGCGGCGCGGACATCGTGCTCACGGGCCGCGTCGCGGACGCCGCGCTCTCGCTCGGGCCCGTCGCGCACGAGCTCGGCTGGCGGTGGGACGACTGGGGGCGGCTTGCCGGGGGCCTGACCGTGGGGCACCTGCTGGAGTGCTCGGGCCAGGGCTCGGGCGGCAACTTCGGCTCGGCGGGCGGGTGGGCCGCGATCCCCGATTACGCCCACCTCGGCTACCCGATCGCCGAGGTCTACGAGGACGGCAGCGCGCTCCTCACCAAGGCGCCCGGGACCGGCGGGCGCGTCTCCTTCGACACGTTGCGCCAGCAGCTGCTCTACGAGGTGCACGATCCCCACGCCTACCGCTCGCCCGACGTGGTGCTCGACATGGGGACGCTCGAGCTCCGCGACGAGGGAGGCGACCGCGTCCGCGTGCGCGGCGCGAGCGGCGCAGCGCGCCCGGCGAGCCTCAAGATCGTCGCCGGCTACCACGACGGCTGGATGGGCACCGGCATGATCGGCTTCGCCTGGCCCGAGGCGTACGCCAAGTGCGCGAAAAGCGCCGAGATCGTCGCCACGCTGGTGCGCGAGCGCGGCTGGGCGGTCGAGGACCAGCAGGTCGAGTACCTCGGCTACGACTCGCTGCTCGGCGAGCACGCCGATCCCGCGTGCCGCGACCAGCTGAACGAATGTTTCCTGCGCATGACGATCCGCACGCGCGAGCGCCGGATCGCGGACGCGTTCGGGCGCCTGTTTCCCTGGCTCGGGCTCTCGGGCCCGCCCTACGTGGGGAGCATGAAAGGCGTGCAGCCCGCCAGGGAGCTGCTCGGCATCTGGCCGGCGCTCGCGAGGCGCGAGCTCGTCGAGCCGGCGGTGCGCGTGGAGGTGGAGGCGACCTGATGCGCGTCCCCCTCTGGAAGATCGCGCACGCACGCTCCGGCGACAAGGCGGACCGGGCGGACATCGGCCTCTTCGCCTACGACCCCGAGAGCTACGCGGTGCTGAGGCGCGAAGTGACGCGGGAACGGCTTGCCGCGCACTTCGCCTCGATCGCCGGCGGTCCGGTAGAGCTCTGGCCCCTGGACAACCTGCTCGCGCTGAAGATCGTGCTGAACGGCGCGCTGCAGGGCGGGGCGGCGCGCAGCCTGCGCATGGACAACCTCGGCAAGAGCGTCGCCGCGCGGCTGCTGCGCATGGAGATCGAGGCGCCGGCCGACCTGCCGCGCCTTCTGCGATAATCCGCGCCTTTTCCCGCATGAAGCTCGCGACCCTCCGGGACGGCACGCGCGACGGCACGCTGCTCGTCGTCTCCCCCGATCTGAAGCGCGCGGCGAAGGCCGACGGCCTCGCGCCCACGCTGCAGGCGGCGCTCGACGACTGGGGCTACCTCGCGCCGCTGCTCGCCGAGCTCGCCGCGGAGCTGGCGGCCGGGCGCGCGGCGCGCGCCTTCGACCTCGACCCGGCGGCGCTGATGGCGCCGCTGCCGCGCGCGCCGCAGCTCGCCGACGGCTCGGCCTACCTCGCGCACGCCGAGCTCGTCCGGCGCGCGCGCGGCGCGGAGCTTCCGGCCGGCGCCAGGCGCGAGCCGCTCATGTACCAGGGCTGCTCGGCGCCGCTGCTCGGGCCCTGCGAGGACGTCGCGGTGGCGAGCGAGGAGCAGGAGATCGACCTCGAGATGGAGCTCGCCGTGGTGACCGGCGACGTGCCGCTGGGCGCCGCGCGCGAGGACGCGGGCGCGGCCATACGCCTGCTCATGCTCATGAACGACGTGAGCCTGCGCGCGTTCGTGGCGGCCGACCTCGCCGCCGGCTTCGGCTTGTTTCATTCCAAGCCGCCCTCCGCCTTCGCGCCCGCCGCGGTGACGCCCGATGAGCTCGGTGCCGCCTGGGACGGCCGGCGCGCGCACGGCGCGGTGCGCGCCTGGGTGAACGGCGAGCTTCTCGGCGAGCCCGACGCCGGAAAGGACATGCAGTTCGACTTCCCGCGGCTCGTCGCGCACGCCGCGAGGACGCGCCCGCTTGCCGCGGGCACCATCATCGGCTCGGGCGCAGTGTCCAATCGCGACCGCCGCAAGGGCGCCGGTTGCCTTTTGGAGCGCCGCGCGGAGGAAACCGTCAAGGGCGGCAAGGCGAAGACCCCGTTCCTCAGGTTCGGCGACCGGGTGCGCATCGACATGGCGGGGCCCGATGGCGCCTCGATCTTCGGCGCCATCGAGCAGAAGATCGTGCGGGCCAAGTGAGCGCGCGGCGGCGGCTTTGGGGGCTGGGCGCGCTCGCCTGCGCCGCGCTGCTGGGCTTCGGCTACTACCTGCAGTACGCCCAGGGGCAGGAGCCCTGCCCGCTCTGCCTGGTGCAGCGCGGTTTCTACTACGGGCTGCTCGTCGTCTTCCTCGCCGCGGCGATCCACGCGCCTGCGCGCGCGGGAACCATGGCTTATGGAGTCGCGGCGTTCGCGCTCGCGCTCGGCGGCGCGGGGGTCGCCGGCCGCCAGGTATGGCTGCAGCACCTGCCGCCCGAGCAGGTGCCGCCCTGCGGGCCGGGGCTGGAGTACATGCTCGAGAACCTGCCGCTAGCGCAGACGCTCGCCAAGCTCTTCACCGGCTCGGGCCAGTGCGCCGAGGTCACCTGGCGCTTCCTCGGGCTCTCGATCGCCGGGTGGTCGCTCGCCTGGTTCGCCGGGCTCGCGCTGTACGCGGGCTGGCTCGCGCTGCGCCGGCGGTAGACGGCGCCGCTCATTCGATCATCCCCGCCGCGACGGTGCCGTTGGTCAGCGGGTCGATGAGGATGAACGCGCCGGTGCCGCGGTTCGCCAGGTAGGGATCGCAGAACACCGGCTGCTGCGCCTGGAGGCCGACGCGCACGATGTCGTTCATCGCGATGCGCGGCCCGGGGGCGTGCCGCCCGAGCGTTTCGACGTCGACGCGGTAGTCCACGGCCGCGATTCGTGCCGGCACCGTGCGGGTGGCGTGCTTCAGCAGGTAGCTGCCGTCGGGCGCGGCCGGGTCCTCGCCGAGCCATACGAGCTTGGCGGCGAGCGAGCGCGCCGGGCGCGGCGCGCGCCCCGCCTCCGCGATGAGGTCGCCGCGCGCGATGTCGATCTCGCCGGCGAGCAGGAGCGCCACCGAATCGCCGGCGAGCGCCGCGCCGCGCTCGCCCTCGAGCGTGCGGATTCCGCTCACCGCCGCGCGGCGTGCCGAGGGCAGCGCGACCACCTCGTCGCCCACGCGCACCGCGCCCGAGGCCACGCGCCCGAGGTAGGCGCGCGCCTCCGCGCGCCGCTGCACGAGCTGCACCGGAAAGCGCAGCGGCAGGGCCAGCTCGTTCTGCGCCGGCTCGAGCGTCTCGAGCAGCTCGAGCAGCGCGGGACCCGGGTACCAGTCCATGCGCGTGCCCCGCTCGACCACCAAGTCGCCGTGCAGCGCCGAGACCGGCACGAAGCGCAGATCCGGGATCGCGAGCGGCGCCGCGAAGGTCTCGAACGCCGCGCGCACGGCCTCGAACGCCTCGCGCGAGTAGCCGGCGAGGTCCATCTTGTTCACCGCCACGACGACGTGGCGGATGCCGAGCAGGTGCGCGATATAGAGGTGTCGCCGCGACTGGGGCAGCAGGCCCTTGCGCACGTCGGCAAGCACCACCGCGACGTCGGCGGTGCTCGCGCCGGTCGCCATGTTGCGCGTGTACTGCTCGTGCCCCGGGGTGTCCGCGACGATGAACTTGCGCCGCGGCGTCGCAAAGTAGCGGTAGGCGACGTCGATCGTGATGCCCTGCTCGCGCTCGGCCTCCAGCCCGTCGGTGAGCAGCGAGAGGTCGGGCGCATCGAGGCCGCGCCGCGCGGAGGCCCGCGCCAGCGCCGCGAGCTGGTCCTCCAGCACCTGGCGCGTGTCGTGCAGCAACCGTCCGATCAGCGTGCTCTTGCCGTCGTCCACGCTCCCCGCGGTGGAGAAGCGCAGCACGCCGCGGCGCAGCGCGGCCTGGGCCGGCGGCGACCTCAGAAGTAGCCCTCCCGCTTGCGGCGCTCCATCGAGGCGTCGCTCGAGCGGTCGTCCATGCGGGTCGCGCCGCGCTCGGTGAGGCGCGCCGCCGCAGTCTCGGCGGCAATTTCGCCCGCGTTCGCGGCCACCGATTCCACCGGGCAGGTGCAGCTGATGTCGCCCACCGTCCGAAAGCGGACCGTGAGCTCCTCCGCGCGCTCGCCGGCCCGCGGCGGGGTGAGGGGCGTCACCGGAACCAGCACGCCGTTCCTGCGCACCACGGCCCTGCGGTGCGCGTAGTAGAGCGAGGGCAGCTCGAGCCCCTCGCGCGCGATGTACTGCCAGATATCGGGCTCGGTCCAGTTCGAGATCGGGAAGACGCGCACGTGCTCGCCCGCCGCGACGCGGGCGTTGTACAGGCTCCAGAGCTCGGGCCGCTGGTGGCGCGGCTCCCAGCCGCCGGAGCGGTCGCGGAACGAGAAGAAGCGCTCCTTGGCGCGCGCCTTCTCCTCGTCGCGCCGCGCCCCGCCGATCGCGGCGTCGAAGGCGAGCTCGGCGATCGCCTCGAGCAGCGTCACCGACTGCGCCGCGTTGCGGCTCTCGTCCGCCGAGCGCAGCCGCACGCTGCCGCGCCGCATCGAGTCCTCGACCGTGCGCACGACCAGCCGCTCGCCGAGCTCGGCCGCGCGGCGGTCGCGGAACTCGATCACCTCGGGGAAGTTGTGCCCGGTGTCGATGTGCAGCAGCGGGAACGGAAAGCGCGCCGGCCGGAACGCCTTCTCGGCAAGGCGCAGCAGCACCAGCGAGTCCTTGCCGCCGGAAAAGAAGAGCACGGGGTTCGCGCACTCGCCCGCGACCTCGCGCAGGACGAAGATCGCTTCTGACTCCAGCCAGTCGAGGTGGCTGCGCTCGAGCTTCACGCGGCGACGCGCTCGAGCAGCGCCGTGGCGGCCGCGGCCCGGCTCATGCGGCGCGCCGGCCGTGGTAGCCCGCGCTCAGCTCCCCGAACGCGGCGAGCGCCTCGGCCGCGTCTTCGCCATCGCGCAGCAGGAAGGCGTCGAAGCCGCACTGCGCCATGAAGTGGAGGTGCTCGCGCGTCACCTGCCCGACGGCGCGCAGCTCGCCCCCGTAGCCGTAGCGGCCGCGCAGCAGCCGCGCGATGGAAAAGCCGCGCCCGTCCCCGAACTTCGGGAAGCTCACTTCCACGAGCGCGAGCCGGGCCGCGTCCGCCGCCAGCTCCGCCGGGTCCTCGTGCGGCTCCAGGCGCACCCCGGCGCGCCCCTGCCGCAGCAGCAGATCGTCGCGCCGCAGTTGCCACACGACGAGCGGGACGACGAGATCGCCCTCGGCCGGAAAATCGGGCACCAGGCCGTCCTCGCGGACGCTCAGCCAGTGCCGCGCCTCGCCCTCAAGCGGCCGCCAGCTGTTCGCGGTAACGCTGCGGCCTCTGATGAGGACGGCCATAGACACGCTCCTTGAAGGGCTCGACGCCGATGCGCTGCACCACGTCGACGAACCGCTCGGCGTCGCTGTCGCGCCGCTCGAGGTAGCACTCGATGAGGCGCTCGATCACCTGCGGCACCTCGGCGCGCGCGAACGACGGGCCGATGATGCGGCCGAGCGCGCCCCGCTGGTCGCCGCCGATCGTGACCTGGTACCACTCGGCGCCGTGCTTGTCGACGCCGAGGATGCCGATGTGGCCGACGTGGTGATGGCCGCAGGCGTTCATGCAGCCCGAGATGTTGAGGTCGAGCTCGCCGATGTCGTGCAGGTAGTCGAGGTCGTCGAAGCGCTCCTGGATCGCCTGCGCCACCGGGATCGACTTGGCGTTGGCGAGCGAGCAGAAGTCCCCGCCCGGGCAGGAGATGATGTTGGTGAGCAGGCCCACGTTGGGCGTTGCCAGTCCCAGCCGCCGCAGCTCGCCCCACAGCCCGGGGAGCTCGGCCTGCCGCACGTCGGCGAAGAGCAGGTTCTGCTCGTGCGTCACGCGCAGCTCGCCGAACGAGTAGCGCTCGGCCAGCTCCGAGATCGCTTCCATCTGCGCCGAGGTGACGTCGCCCGGGGGCACGCCCGTCTTCTTGAGCGAGAGCGTGACCGCAGCGTAGCCGGGCTGCTTGTGCGCGTGCACGTTGCGCCTTAGCCACGCGCCGAAGGGGCCGGACTTCGGCAGATCGAGGTCGGCGAGCACGTCGTACGCCGGCCGGGTGAAGCGCTCCTCGACCCGGCGCAGGTCCTCTCGCGCGAGCGTCCCCGGACCGTCCCGCAGCTGCGCCCACTCCGCCTCGACCTCGTCCCGGAACCGCTCCGGGCCGCGCTCCTTCACCAGGATCTTGATCCGCGCCTTGTTGAGGTTGTCGCGCCGGCCGTGGCGGTTGTAGACGCGCAGGATCGCGTCCAGGTAGGTGAGCAGGTGGCGCCAGGGCAGGAACTCGCTCATCACGTGCCCGAGCATCGGCGTGCGGCCCAGGCCGCCGCCGACGATGACCCGGAAGCCGGCACCGGAATCGGGGTCAGACCCCGTTCTCCTCACCGCGTGCAGGCCGATGTCATGCACCAGCGTCGCGGCGCGATCGGCAGCAGCGCCGTTCACCGCGATCTTGAACTTGCGCGGCAGGTAGGAGAACTCCGGGTTGAGGGTGGACCACTGCCGGACGAGCTCGCACCAGACGAAGGCGTCGACGATCTCGTCGGCAGCCACGCCGGCCAGGTGGTCGGTGGTGATGTTGCGCACGCAGTTGCCGGAGGTCTGGATGGCGTGCATCTGCACCGTGGCGAGCTCGGCGAGGATCTCGGGAACGTCCTCGAGCCGCGGCCAGTTGAGCTGCAGGTTCTGGCGCGTCGAGAAGTGGCCGTAGCCGCGGTCGTAGCGCCGCGCGATGCCGGCGAGCTTGCGCAGCTGGCGCGCGGAGAGCAGCCCGTAGGGAATGGCGATGCGCAGCATCGGCGCGTGCTTCTGGACGTAGAGGCCGTTCCTCAGGCGCAGCGCGCGGAACTCCTCCTCGGGGATGCGGCCGGCGAGGAAGCGCCGCGTCTGGTCGCGGAACTGCGCCACGCGCTCCTCCACGATGCGCTGGTCGAGGGCGTCGTAGCGGTACATGGCCGGCGATGCTACCGGCCGCTCTTATGCATTCAAAGACTGATATGTTATCTTCTTATTCCACATAGTTATGACCCTCCAGCAGCTTCGTTTTCTGCGCGAAGTGGCGCGCCGCCGCCTGAGCGTTTCGGCCGCCGCCGAGGCCCTGCACACGTCGCAGCCGGGAATCAGCAAACAGATCAGGGCCCTGGAGGAGGAGCTGGGGGTCACGATCTTCTCGCGCCGCGGCAAGCGGCTCACCGCGCTCACCGAGCCCGGGCGCACGGTGCTCGAGATCGCCGAGCGCATGCTCGAAGACGCCGCCAACCTGCGGCGCGCGAGCCAGGACTACGCCGCGAGCGGCCGCGGCGCGCTGACGCTCGCCACCACTCACACGCAGGCGCGCTACGCGCTGCCCCGGGCGGTCGCGGCGTTCAAGCGCCGCTACCCGGGCGTGCACCTCTTCATCCACCAGGGAAATCCGACGCAGATCTGCGAGCAGGTCGAGCGCGGCGAGGCGGACCTGTGCATCGCCACCGAGAGAATCGCCGAGCACCCGGCGCTGGTGGCGCTGCCCTGCTACCAGTGGAACCGCTGCGTGGTGGTGCCGCCCGGGCACCCGCTGCTCAAGGCGCGGCCGCTCACGCTGGAGACGATCGCGCGCCATCCCATCGTGACCTACGACTTCGCTTTCGCCAACCGTTCGCTCGTCAGCCGCGCCTTCGAGCAGCGCGGTCTCGCGCCGGAGATCGTGCTCACCGCGTTCGACGCGGACGTCATCAAGACCTACGTCGAGCTGGGGCTGGGCGTGGGAATCATGGCGAAGATGGCGTTCGACGCGAAGCGCGACCGGCAGCTGCGCGCGATCGACGCCGCGCACCTGTTTCCCTCCTCAACCACGCGCCTCGGTATCAAGCGCGGCGCCTGGCTGCGCGGCTTCGCTTTCGATTTCATCGCCATGTTTGCGCCGCAACTCTCGCGCGAGGTCGTGTCGCGGGCGCTCGCGGCCGAGGCCGGCTCGCACTACGAGCTGTAAACGGGCCTGACGCCCGGTTTTCAGTGCCGGCGTATGAAATCGCGCACGCGCGGGTAGACGAGCTCGCGCCAGCGCCGCCCCGAGAAAATGCCGTAGTGCCCCACGCCCGGGGCGGTGAAGTGCGCGCGCCGCTCGCGCGGGATGCCGAGGCAGAGCAGGTGCGCGGCTTCGGTCTGCCCGTTGCCCGAGATGTCGTCCAGTTCACCCTCCACCGTGAGCAGCGCCGTGTCGCGGATCGCCTGCGGCCGTACCCACTGCTCGCGCACGAACATGCGGCCGCGCGGCAGCGCGAACTCCTGGAACACGGTGCGCACGGTGTCGAGGTAGTACTCGGCCGGCATGTCGAGCACCGCGTTGTACTCGTCGTAGAAATCGCGGTGCCGCTCCGCCGAGTCCTCGTCGCCCTGCACCAGGTGGTCGAAGTAGCCCCAGTGCGCGTCGAGGTGGCGCGAGGGATTCATGGCGACGAACCCCAGGTGCTGCAGGAATCCCGGGTAGACGCGCCGCATGTAGCCCGGGTAGCGCTCGGGCACGCGCTGGATCAGGTGGCGCTCGAACCACGAGAGCGAGCGGCGCAGCGCGAGGTTGTTGACCGCGGTGGGGCTGCGCCGCGCGTCGATCGGGCCCCCCATCATGACCATGGCGCGCGGCGTCGCTTCGCGCCGCGCGGCAAGGAGCGCGACCGCGGCGAGCACCGGCACCGTGGGCTGGCAGACCGAGATCACGTGCAGCCCGGGCTGGAGCAGGCCGATGAACTCCTGCACGTAGTCGACGTAGTCGTGCAGGTGAAACGGTCCCGCCGTGAGCGGCACCATGCGCGCGTCCACCCAGTCGGTGACCCACACCTCGTGCTCGGGCAGCAGCGCGGCGACGGTGTCGCGCAGCAGCGTGGCGTGATGGCCCGAGAGCGGCGCCACCACCAGGACCTTGGGGTCCTCGCGCGGCTCGGGCAGCTCGCGCGCGAAGCGGATCAGCCGGCAGAAGGGCCTGGCGGCCGCCTCCTCGATGCGCACCGGCACGATACGGCCGCCGACGCGCGTCGCCGCGATCCCCCACGACGGCTTTTCGTAGCGCCGCGTCACGCGCAGGAACAGATCGCTCGACGCCGCGACCCGGCGCGCAAGCGGCGTGTAGGCGAGCGGGCTGAAGGGGTGCCCGAACCAGCCGCGCGCCGCCTCGGCGACGTGGCGCCAGGGCTCGAGCAGCGCGTGCTGCGTTTCGTAGAGGTGGTAGAGCAAGCGCGGCGTCCCCCCCGGAAGTGCCGTAAGCGGTTGGTTATAACAGAATTGCCGCACTGCCGCATGAGCCGGCGCGAGCCCGGGGCGGTATTCTTGCGGCCATGAGGCTGCTCCTGAAGCTGCTCGGCGGCGCGCTCGCGCTGCTCGCGCTGGTCGCCGGCGGCGGCTACCTCTACCTGCTGCGCTCGCTGCCGCAGACGCAGGGCGAAGTGCGCCTCGCGGGGCTGGACGCGCCGGTGGAAGTCCTGCGCGACGCCTACGGCATCCCGCACATCTACGCCGCGAGCCTGCGCGACGCGAGCTTCGCGCTCGGCTACGTGCACGCGCAGGACCGGCTCTGGCAGATGGAGATGAACCGGCGCATCGCCGCGGGGCGGCTCGCCGAGGTGGTCGGCGCGGGCGGGCTCGAGACCGACCGGTTCCTGCGCACGCTCGGGGTGCGGCGCACCGCCGAGGCGAACCTGCGCCAGCTCGATGCCGAGACGCGCTCGTACCTCGAGGCCTACGCTGCGGGCGTAAACGCCTTCCTCGCCGGCGATCCCGTGCTGCCGCCCGAATTCCGCATCGTCGGCGTCACCCCGGAGCCCTGGAGCCCGGCCGATTCCGTGGCCTGGGTGAAGATGATGGCCTGGGACCTCGGCGGCAACTGGCGCAACGAGATCCTGCGCATGCAGCTCGCGAAGAGCATGCCGCCAGCGCGCATCCAGGAATTCGTCGCGCCCTATCCCGGCGAGGCGCCGCCGGAGATCCCCGACCTGAAGACGCTCTACTCCAGCATGGAGCGCGAGGCGGTGCAGCTCGCCGAGGACCTCGGGCGCATCGCCGCGCTCGCACCAGGGGCGGGCGCCGCGGGCCTGGGCTCGAACAACTGGGTGGTCTCGGGCGCGAGGAGCGTCACCGGCAAGCCGCTGCTCGCCAACGATCCGCACCTCGGGCTCACCGCGCCGCCGGTCTGGTACTTCGCGCAGCTCTCCGCGCCGGGGGTGAACCTCATCGGCGCCACGCTCCCCGGCGTGCCGGCGATCGTGCTCGGCCGCAACGACCGCATCGCCTGGGGCTTCACCAACACCGGGCCGGACGTGCAGGACCTGTACATCGAGAGGCTGCACGCCTCGGGCGGCTACCTCACGCCCGATGGCCCGCGGCAGTTCGGGGTGATCGAGGAGACGCTCAAGGTGAAGGGCGGGGCGCCGGAGAAGCTGCGCGTGCGCGTCTCGCGCCACGGCCCGGTGATCTCCGACGTGCTGCGGCCCGCGCAGGCGCTCGCGCCGCGCGGCCACGTCGTCGCGTTCGCCTGGACCGCGCTGCTGGAGGACGACAAGACCATGCAGGCGGCGCTCAAGATCGCGCGCGCGCACGACTGGCCGGGATTCCTCGAGGCGGTGCGCGACTTCCACACCCCGCAGCAGAACATGGTGTACGCGGATGCCGAGGGCAACATCGGCTTCGTCGCCGCCGGGCGCGTGCCGGTGAGAAAGCCCGAGAACGACCTGAAGGGCCAGGCGCCGGCGCCGGGCTGGCTCGCGAAATACGATTGGACCGGCTACGTGCCGTTCGAGGAACTGCCGCGGGCCTTCAACCCGGAAAACGGCATGCTCTACACGGCGAACCACAAGATCACGCCGCCGGGGTACCCGCATTTCATCAGCGCCGAGTGGCAGCCGCCGTACCGCGCCGAGCGCATCCGCGAGCTGCTCGAGGCGATCCCGCAGCACGCCGTCCCCAGCTTCGCGCGCATCCAGGGCGACGTCGTGTCGCTCGCCGTGCGCGAGGCGCTGCCGCTGCTCGCGGCGACCCGCCCGCGCAGCGAGGAGGCGCGGCGCGCGCTCGCCCTGCTCGCCAAGTGGGACGCGAGCATGGCGCCGGGGCGGGCCGAGCCGCTCATCGCCTGGGCGTGGTGGCGCGAGCTCACGCGCGCGTTGTACGCCGATGAGCTGGGCGAGGCGTTCCGCCCCAACTGGCAGGCGCGCGCGCCTTTCGTGCTCAAGGTGCTGTCGGGCGAAGCCGCGCACTGGTGCGACGACGCGCGCACGCCGCACGTGGAGACCTGCGCCGAGGTGCTCGCGCTGTCGCTCGAAGCGGCGCTCGCGGATCTGCGGCGGCGCTACGGCGCCGACATGGCCGCCTGGCGCTGGGGTCCGGCGCACTTCGCGCGCCACGAGCACCGCCCCTTCGGGCGCCAGGCGCTGCTCGCGCGCCTGTTCGACATCCGCGTGCCCACGCCGGGGGACGCCTACACCGTCAACGTGGGGCGCAACAACCTGTTCGACGAGGCGGCGCCCTTCGCCAACCGCCACGCCGCGAGCCTGCGCGCGATCTACGACCTCGCCGACCTCGAGCGCTCGCTGTTCATCCACTCCGGAGGGCAGTCGGGCAACCTGCTCTCGCCCCACTACGACGCCTTCACCGAAGCCTGGGCGCGCGGCGAGTACATCCCCATGGTGACCGCGCGCAAGGCGATCGCGGCGCGGCCTTACGCGCTCCTGCGGCTCACCCCCCTTAAGTAGAGGTTGTTGGCGACCAGCGCGCCGATGACGAGCGCTGCGCCGGAGAGCTCGACCGGCGCGAAGCTGCGGCCCAGCATCGCCTCGATCGCGAACACCGACACCGGGACGAGGTTCAGCATCAGCATCGTGTTGAGCGGTCCGAGATACTTCACCGAGAAATTGAATCCGAGCACGCCGAGCACCACCGTCCCCACCGCGAAATAGGCGATCTGCCAGGCGATCGAGCCGAGCGCCGCGCCCGTGGGCACGGCCGCGATCCCGGCGCCGACCGCGGCCGCGTTGACCAGGGCGAGCCCCACCGCTCCCGGCAGGCAGGTGAGCACGGTGAACCGCAGCGGCGACCACCCCGGGAAGCGCGACGCCGAGAGCGTATAGATCACCCAGGAGAGCGCGCCCAGGAAGACGAGGAAGTCCCCGAGCAGCGCGCCGCCCGAGAGCGCGCCCGCCGGATCGCCCTTCGTGACGACCAGCACCACGCCGCAGAAGGCCGCCGCGGTGCACGCGAGCGTGAACCCGGCGGGCCGCACGCCGCGCGCGACCCACACCGCGAGCGCGATGAGGGGCGTCTGGATGCCCATGATGATGGCGGCGTGCTCCGGGCGCGTGAAGGTGAGCCCGTACCAGACGAAGGCGTTGAACCCTGTGATGCCGACGAGCCCGAACAGGACGGCAGGCGCGAAACGCCCGCCGTAGCGCAGCGCCTGGCGTCCCTCGAGCGCGGCGAGGATGGCGACGAAGAGGAGGCTGCCGATCGCGTAGCGCACCGTCCCCATGGCGAAGGCGTCGACGATCGGCAGCACGCGCTTGGCCACCGGGAAGAGCGGCGCCCAGCACAGGATCGACAGCGCGACCCAGGCGAGGCCCTTGAGCAGGCTCGGTTGCTGCACCCCCCGGATTGTGTCAGCTTGGGCCGTGCCGCTCCGCGGGTGGACGCGTTCCAATACGGCGCCGTGCCAGCACCTACTTGGGCGGCTGGTAGCCGACCCCGCCAGCTTTCTTCATCGCCTCCGTCGCCTCGGCGGTCGTGATCAGCGGCGTCGAGCGGTAGGCGCTCAGCGCGCCGCTTGCGCCGATCGCCATCGAGAGCGCAGCCGCGCTGACGTTGTCGGGCACTTCCGTGATCGCGACCACATCGTATTCGCCGAACGCGAGCCACAGGCCGTGCAGCTTGCCGCCCATGCGCTCGATCACCGGCCGCACCGCGGCGGCGCGGTCCTGCGGGTTCTTGATCATCGTCGCGGTCGCTTGGGCGCTGTACGAGGCCTGAATGAGAAAGAAAGGCATGGTGGTTCTCCTTTGGAATGTGCGGGAAACCCGCGAAGAAATCCTACGATTAGCTGGCCAATCCCGCCAGCCTATTCGATCACCCGGTCGGCGCGCAGCAGCACGCGCCGCGCGCATCGATGGCGAGGTTGCGACCTTCGACGAATCCGTGGGTGGCCAACCGTTCGCGCAGCGCGGAGCGATATAGCTGCGTGGCAGCGCCGCCGCCGACGAACAGGGCGCCGACGCGGTATTTCCGACCCGGCTGCTGCGCCTGGACGAGCTGCGCAACCAGCAGCCTGCCGGCGGCGATCAGGAACTGCCTGCGTCGGACCTGGCTCATGCGCCTGCCTCCTGGGCGCGCGGCAGATCTCGCCGCTGACGAAGCGCTCGACGTAGCGGCCGCGGATCGTCGCCGACCCGGTCGAAAAAGATGTGATTTGCGTCCACCAGCTCGCGAACCAGCGCCGGGTCGGCGCCAGCGCGCCTCACAGCGAGGCGCGCGCCGCTTCCCAGTTGCGGCCGTCGAAGGGCTTCACTTTCATGGAGCGCACGGTGCCGGGCTCGAGGCAGCGCACGTTGACGCTGAAGCCCTCAGGGTGCGAGCGCGGAACGTAGAACGGCTTGCAGCCGCAAATCCTGCAGAAGTGGTGCTTCGCAACGCCCGTGTTGAAGGTGTAGGTCGCAAGCGCCTCGGCGCCCGCGACGAGCCGGAAGCGCTCCCTCGGCACGATGAGGTGCAGGTAGGCGAAGCGCGAGCAGATCGAGCAGTTGCACTCGGTGACCTCGATGTCCTCGGGCGCCTCGACCTCTATCCTCACCGCCCCGCAGTGGCAGCTTCCCCGGTGCAGCATCTTCCCTAGGCCGCCTTTTCCTCGCGCAGCGCGCGCCGCAGGATCTTGCCGACATTGGTCTTGGGCAGCTCGGCGCGGAATTCCACGTACTTCGGCCGCTTGTAGCCGGTGAGCTGCTCGGCGCAGTGCTTGAGCAGCGCCTCCGCGGTGACCGCCGGGTCCTTCTTCACCACGAAGAGCTTGGGCACCTCGCCCGATTTTTCGTCGGGCACGCCGATCGCCGCGCACTCGAGCACGCCCGGGTGCATCGCCACCACCTGCTCGATCTCGTTCGGATAGACGTTGAAGCCCGACACCAGGATCATGTCCTTCTTGCGGTCGACGATGCGGATGAAGCCCTTCTCGTCCATGATGCCGACGTCGCCCGTGTGCAGGAAGCCGTCGGCCCCGAGCACCTTCGCGGTCTCGTCGGGCCGCTGCCAGTAGCCCTTCATCACCTGCGGGCCCTTGATGCAGATCTCCCCCGGTGACCCGAGCGCCACGTCCTGGTCGTTGTCGTCGCGCAGCACGACGTCGGTGGAGGGCAGCGGCAGCCCGATCGAGCCGTTGTAGTCGGTGAGGGAGGCCGGATTCATGGTCGCGCAGGGGCTGGTCTCGGTAAGCCCATAGCCCTCCAGCAGCACCTTGCCGGTCACCTGCTTCCACTTGTCGGCGACCGCCTTCTGCACCGCCATGCCGCCGCCGACGCAGATCTTGACGTGCGAGAAATCGAGCTTGGGGAAGTCCGGGTTGTTGAGGAAGGCGTTGAACAGCGTGTTGACGCCGGTGATCATGTTGTAGCGGTGCTTGCCGAGCTCCGCCACGAACGCCGGGATGTCGCGCGGATTGGTGATGAGGATGTTGCAGCCGCCCATCTTCGCCATCAGCAGGCAGTTCACCGTGAGGGAGAAGATGTGGTAGAGCGGCAGCGCCGTGATGATCAGCGGCACCTCGCCCCCGAGCGCGTGGGCGAGGTTGCCCGCCGCCTGCTCGATGTTGGCGAGGATGTTGCGGTGGAGCAGCATCGCGCCCTTGGACACGCCGGTGGTGCCGCCGGTGTACTGCAGGAAGGCGATGTCCTCGTGCCCGACCTCGAAGGGCTTCATCGGCTTGCCCGCGCCGTCGCCGAGCAGCCCGCTCCAGCTGAGCGCCCCGGGCAGGCTGTACGCCGGCACCATCTTCTTCACCTTGCGCACCACGAAGTTCACGATCAGGCCCTTCAGCCCGAGCATGTCGCCGAGCGAGGTGACGACGACGTGCTTCACCGGCGTCTTCTCGCGCACTTCCTCCAGCGTGCGGGCGAAGTTCTCCAGGATCACGATCACCTCGGCGCCGGAGTCCTTGAGCTGGTGCTCGAGCTCGCGCGGGGTGTAGAGCGGATTGACGTTCACCACCGTGTAGCCGGCGCGCAGCGTGCCGAACAGTGCCACCGGGTACTGCAGCACGTTGGGCATCATGAGGGCAATGCGCGTGCCCTTGGGCAGACCTTTCGCCTGCAGCCACGCGGCGAAATCGTGCGACAGCCGGTCGAGCTCGCCGAAGGTGATGCTCTTGCCCATGCAGTGAAACGCCGGCCGCTCGGCGAACTTGCGGCAGCTCTCCTCGAACAGCGCGCCGACCGACGGATACTGGTTCCAGGTGACTTCCGCCGGCATGCCGGACGGATAGCTCTTCAGCCAGATGCGCTCCATGTCTCCTCCCGCCTAGCGGTGAGCGGGCATTCTAGCCCAGCGCGCGCGGCCCAAGACGCGCGGCGAGCGGCGCGGCGAGGCAGCCCGCGCCGATCGCGCCGTAGGCGGCCGCCCACGCGACGATGCTTGCCGCGCCCCCGCCCAGGTCGAGCGCCGCGCCGAACACCACCGGGCCGAGCAGGACGCCGGCAGCGCTCAACGATGCCGGAACTTCGGCTTGCGCTTGGCGGCGAAGGCCGCCATGCCTTCCTTCTGGTCATCGAGCGCGAAGCTGGCGTGGAACAGGCGCCGCTCGAAGCGCACGCCCTCGGCGAGCGTGGTCTCGTAGGCGCGGTTCACCGCCTCCTTCGCCATCATCACCACCGGCAGCGAGTAGCCGGCGATGGTCTCGGCAGCCGCCAGCGCTTCCTCCATGAGCCTGGCCGCGGGCACGACGCGGGACACCAGGCCCGCGCGCTCGGCCTCCTGCGCGTCCATCATGCGCGCCGTGAGCACCAGGTCCATCGCCTTCGCCTTGCCCACGGCGCGCGGCAGGCGCTGCGTGCCCCCCGACCCCGGAAAGGTGCCGAGGTTGATCTCGGGCTGGCCGAACCGCGCCGTGTCGGCCGCGATCACGAGGTCGCACATCATCGCCAGCTCGCAGCCCCCGCCGAGCGCGTAGCCCGCGACCGCGGCGATCACGGGCTTGCGCACGCGCGTCACGTGCTCCCAGTCGCGCGTGACGTAGTCGGACTTGAGCACGTCCATGAAGTCGTAGTCCTTCATGGCGACGATGTCGGCGCCCGCCGCGAAGGCCTTCTCGCTGCCGGTGATGACGATCGCGCCGACGCCGTCGTCGGCGTCGAGGCCCTGCAGCGCCGCGCCCAGCTCCTGCATCAGCCGGGCGTTGAGCGCGTTCAGCTGCTTCGGGCGGTCGAGCGTGACCAGGCCGACGCGGCCCTTCAGCTCGACGCGGATGAATTCGTAGCTCATCGGCCTCCCCTGGCTCGGACTACATGCGCTGCGAGAGCTGGTTGCGCTGCTCGAGCTCCGCCTCGAACTGCGCCATCTCGGGTCCCAGCGCGTCGCGCGCCGACACCACGCCGACGACCCGGCCGGCGTCGACGACCGGGACGTGCCGGAAAGCGCCGTCGTACATCAGGTGCAGCGCGTGGTTGAGCGGGCGCTCGGCCGCCACGGTGACCGGGTCCGGCGTCATGACCTGCGCAAGGCGCGTGGACTCGGGATCGAGTCCCCGCGCGAGCACGCGAAACAGCGCGTCGCGCTCCGTGAAGATGCCGATCAGCCGCCCGCCCTCGAGCACGGGCAGCGCGCCGACACGCTCGCGCGCCATCACGCCGGCGGCCTCGCGCACCGTGAGCTCGGGCGGCGCCGAGACGAGCTTGCGCTGGGCGACGATCTCCCTGATCGGGCGGGTTGGCATGGCGACCTCCCTCCGGAGAACCCGGGAAGCGGATTCAATTCTACTGCCGTTGCGTTATTCTTGACGTGCCATGCGGGCATTTCCGCTCGAGCCGATCGAGAAGGCCTCGCGCAAGCGCCTGCGCGAGCTGCAGCTGCGGCGCCTGCGCTGGTCGCTCGGCCACGCCTACCGCAACGTGGCGCACTACCGGCGCAAGCTCGACGCCGCGCGGGTCAAGCCCGCGGACTTGCGGTCGCTCGAAGACCTGGCGAAGTTCCCCTTCACCACCAAGGCCGACCTGCGCGAGACCTATCCCTTCGGCATGTTCGCGGTGCCGATGGGCAGGGTGGTCCGCATCCACGCCTCCTCCGGCACGACCGGCAAGCCCACCGTCGTCGGCTACACGGCGAAAGACATCGACACCTGGAGCCAACTCATGGCGCGCTCGCTGCGCGCCGCCGGCGCGCGGCCCGGCGACAAGGTGCACAACGCCTACGGCTACGGCCTCTTCACCGGGGGCCTCGGCGTGCACTACGGCGCGGAGCGCCTCGGCCTGGTCACGATCCCGGTCTCGGGCGGCATGACCGAGCGCCAGGTGCAGCTGATCCAGGACTTCCGGCCCGAGATCATCATGGTGACGCCCTCCTACATGCTGGCGATCGCCGACGAGATGCAGCGCCAGGGGCTCGACCCGAAGAAGTCTTCGCTGCGGGTCGGCATCTTCGGCGCCGAGCCCTGGACCAACGAGCTGCGCCGCTCGATCGAGGCGCGCACCTCGCTGCAGGCGATCGACCTCTACGGGCTCTCGGAGGTGATCGGGCCGGGCGTGGCGCAGGAGTGCATCGAGACCAAGGACGGCCTCACGCTCTGGGAAGACCACTTCTATCCCGAGGTGGTGGATCCGGCGAGCGGGGAGGTGCTGCCCGAGGGCGAAACGGGCGAGCTCGTGCTCACCTCGCTCACCAAGGAGGCGCTGCCGGTCATCCGCTACCGCACGCGCGACCTGACGCGGCTGCTGCCGCCCACGGCGCGAAGCATGCGGCGCATGGAGAAGGTCACCGGGCGCTCCGACGACATGCTGATCATCCGGGGCGTGAATCTCTTCCCGTCGCAGGTCGAGGAGCTGATCCTGAAGCAAAAGGGGCTCAGTCCCCACTACGTGCTCGAAATAAGCAAGGATGGCCCGCTCGACCACCTCACGGTGGTGGTCGAGCTCGCCCCGGGGGCCGCCGAGGCGAGCTCGGCGGCCTCGTTGCAGCATGCGATCAAGTCCACCATCGGGATTACCGCGGAGGTGAAGATCGCGCCGATCTCCGCCATCGAGCGCTCGATCGGCAAGGCGAAGCGCGTGGTGGACAAGCGCCCGAAATGATCCTCGGTCTCGGCCGCGGCGACCTGGACCAGGCGGCGCGGCTCGTCCATGCGGTGATCCCGCCCACCCCGCAGTACGCCTGGCCGCTGCTGTGCGCGCGCGCCGGGGCGGAAGTCTGGGTGAAGCACGAGAACCACACGCCCACCGGCGCCTTCAAGGTGCGCGGCGGCCTCGTGCTGATGGACGCGCTCAAGCGCGCGCAGCCCCCGCTTCCCGGGGTCGTGAGCGCCACGCGCGGCAACCACGGCCAGAGCCTCGCCTTCGCCGGGCGGCGCCTGGGGGTGCGCACGGTGATCGTGGTTCCCTTCGGCAACAGCCGCGACAAGAACGCGGCGATGCGCGCCTGGGGCGCGGAGCTGATCGAGCACGGCCGCGACTTCGACGAGGCGCGCGAGCACGCGGCGCGTCTTGCCGCCGACCAGGGGCTCGAGTTCGTGGGTCCCTTCCATGCCGAGCTCGTCGCCGGAGTCGGCAGCTACGCCATGGAGCTCTTCTCGGCGATCGCCGATCTCGACGAAGTCTACGTCCCGATCGGCTGCGGCTCGGGCATCTGCGGCGTGATCGCCTGGCGCGACGCGCTCGGGCTGCGCACGCGCGTCGTGGGCGTCGTTTCCGAGCGCGCCCCCTGCTACGCACTCTCGTTCGCGGCCGGCAAGCCGGTCGAGACCGAGAGCGCGGACACCTTCGCCGACGGGGTCGCGGTGCGCGTGCCGGTGCCGCAGGCGCTCGATGCGATCCGCGCGGGCGCCGAGCGCATCGTCGCCGTGTCGGAAGACGAGGTGCGCGCCGCGATGCGGCACCTCTTCAGCGACACGCACAACCTGATCGAGGGCGCGGGCGCCGCGCCCCTCGCGGCGCTGCTCAAGGAGGGCGCGCGCAAGGGACAGCGCTACGGCCTCATCGCCTCGGGCGGGAACATCGACCGCGAGCCCTACCTCGCCGCGCTAGGCGGCTGAGAGCAGGTCCGGCGTCCCCGACTCCAGCCGCAGCAGCGCGCGCTTCTTCGCCAAGCCCCCGGCGTACCCCGTGAGGCTGCCGTCCGCGCCCACGATGCGGTGGCACGGCACGACGATGCCGATCGGGTTGCGGCCCGTGGCCGCGCCCGCGGCGCGCGCGCCCTCGGCGAAGCCGGCGCGGCGCGCAAGCTCCCCGTAGCTGATGGTCTCGCCATAGCCCACGCCCGAGATCGCCTGCCACACCGCCTTCTGGAAGCCGGTGCCGGCAGGGTCGAGCGCCAGATCGAACGTCTTGCGCCGGCCCGCGAAGTACTCGGCGAGCTGCCGCTTCGCCCGCTTGAGGTGGGGATTCTCCGGGTCGTGCTTCCAGTCGCGCCCGCGCCCGGGATGGTGCTTCTGGCGGTCGAAGTAGACGCCGCACAGGCCGCGCTCGGTCGCGGCGAGCAGCATGCCGCCGATCGGGCTCTCGAAGGTATCGTAGTAGCGCATGTTCATTCCTTTGCAAGGGACTGCCACAGGTGCATCACCGCGTAGGCGCGCCAAGGGCGCCAGGCCTCTCCCGCCCGCAGCACGCGGCGCGCGTCCTTTTCTCCCAAGGCCTTCATCACGCCGAGGTCGGTATGCGGGAACGCGTCCGGCCAGGCGAGCGCGCGCATCGCGATGTACTGCGCGGTCCATTCCCCGACCCCCGGAATCGAGCGCAGCTTCTCCAGCGTCGCCTCGAGGTCGGCGTTCGGCATGAGCACGAGCTCGCCCCGGGCGACGAGCCGGGCGAGCGCCAGAACGGTCCGGGCGCGCGCCCCGGGCACGCCGAGGCGCGCGATGCGCCCGGGCGGCGCGCCGGCGACGCGCTCGGCCGTGGGGAAGACCGTCGTCAGCGAGTCGAAGGGCGTGTCGAGCGGCTCGCCGAGCGCCGCCGCGAAGCGGCCCGCAAGCGTGCGTGCCGCCGCGACCGTAATCCGCTGGCCCAGGATCGCGCGCACCGCGACCTCGAAGCCGTCGAACGCGCCCGGCACGCGCAGGCCCGGGTGCGCCCGCGCGAGCTCCCCGAGCGCCTGGGCCACCTCGAGCGGGTGGCAGGCGAGGTCCATAAGCGCCTTGACGCGCGAAAGCACCGGCGGCAGCGCCTTCGCGAGCGAGGCCGAGACGGCCACGCGCAGCGCGGGCTTCTTCCACGACATCCCCGCCTCGATCCAGCCGCGATGCTCGCTGCCCTCCGCGACGACGCAGGCGGTCCTGCGATAGCGGCCCTCCTGCACCGACTCCACGCCGGCGACCGCGCGCGCCGCGAGGAAGGCGCTCATCGCCGCCCAGTCGTAGGGCGGGCGCAAGGCGAGCTCGAACTCGAGCGTGTCGGCGGCGGCGCCCGATGCGGCGCGGCGCAGCGCGCTCGGCCGCAGGCGATAGCGGCTGCGGAAGAGCGCGTTGAACCGGCGCACGCTGCCGAAGCCGCTCGCGAACGCGATCTCGGTGACCGGCAGCGCGGTGTCGGTGAGCAGCCGCTTGGCAAGCAGCAGCCGCTGCGTCTGCGCGAACTCGACCGGCGAGACGCCGAACTGGGCGCCGAAGGCGCGCCGCAGGTGCCGGCCGGTGATGCCGAGGCGGCGCGCGATTCGCTCCAGGCTGCCGTCCTCCGGCGTGCGGTCCTCGATCAGGCTCGCCGCCGCCTGCGCGAGGCGCGTCGTCGCGTCCACGCTCGCGTTGCCGGGGGCGAGCTCGGGCCGGCAGCGCAGGCAGGGCCGGTAGCCGGCCGATTCCGCCGCCGCGGCGCTGGGATAGAAGCGGCAGTTCTCGCGCCGCGGCGGCTTCACCGTGCATACCGGGCGGCAGTAGATGCGCGTGGAGGACACGGCGACGAAGAAGCGCCCGTCGAAGCGCGCGTCGCGTGCGCGCATCGCCCGGTAGCAGGTGCGGGGGTCGAGCGTCATGCGCGCAGTATGGGCCCGTCCGGCGCGGCCTGCTCGCCATTTCCGGACCTGGCGGCGTCGAGTCCGAAAACGGCCAGCCGGGGGCCGCGGGTCCGGCCATGATGGCGGCGTGACGGCCCCGGACACCGCGCGCCTCGTGCTGCTCGCCGCGATCTGGGGCGGCGCCTTTCCCTTCATGCGGGTCGCGGCGCCGGTTTTCGGTCCGGTCTGGACCGCGGAGCTACGCGTGCTGCTGGGCGGCCTCGCGCTGCTCGCCTGGCTGCGCTTCACCGGCGTCGACGCCGGGCTGCGCCGCCACGCGCGCTTCTATCTCATCGTCGGCGCGATCGGCATCGCGCTCCCCTTCGCGCTGTACTCCTTTGCCGCGATGCACGCGCCGGCCTCGCTGCTCTCCATCCTCAACGCCACGGCGCCGATGTTCGGGCTCGCCTGGGGCGCCCTGTTCGGCGACGAGCGCGTGAGCCTGCGCCGCCTCCTCGGGCTCGCCGCAGGGCTCGCGGGCGTGGCGCTCGTGGCGGCTCCTGCGGGGCCGGTCGCCGACGCGCGCTTCTTCTGGGCGGTGGCAGCGGCGCTGGGCGCCTGCTGCGCCTACGGGGTGGTGGGAGTGCTGATCAAGCGATTCGCGCGCGGCGCGACGCCGCGCGGCATGGCGGCGGGCAACCAGCTTGCCGCGGCGCTCGTGCTGCTGCCGCTGCTGCCCCTCGTGCCGGCCGCGGCGGCGCCCACCGCGCTCGCGGTCGCGAACCTGCTCGGGCTCGCGCTGCTCGCGAGCGCGGTCGCCTTCCCGCTCTACTTCCGCCTCATCGCCGACCTCGGCGCGACGCGTGCGCTCACCGTGACCTATCTCATCCCGCTCTTCGGCGTGCTGTGGGGCTGGCTCTTTCTCGGCGAGACCCTCCCTGCCTCGGCCTTCGCCGGCGGCGCGCTCATCCTCGCCGGCACCGCCCTCGTCACCCGCAACTGAAAAACGGGGTCAGCCCGCGTTTCCCTGAGAAAATGGGGCCTGACCCCGATTTTCTCTCATGCGATATCCACACCTCTTTCGCCCGCTCGAGCTGCCGGGCGTGACGCTGCCCAACCGCCTCCTCATGGGCTCGATGCACACCGGGCTCGAGGCGCGGCCCGACGGCATGGAGCGCCTGGCGGCGTTCTACGCCGAGCGCGCGCGCGGCGGCGCGGCGCTCATCGTCACCGGGGGCTTCTCGCCGAACGACGCCGGGGAGCTGGGACCGCACCGCGCGCAGATGAGCACGCCCGAGGATGCCCGGCGCCACCGCGTGATCACGCGCTCGGTGCACGACGCCGGGGGCCGCATCGCGCTGCAGATCCTGCACTCGGGCCGCTACGGCTACCACAAGAGCATCGTCGCGCCCTCGCCGATCCGCTCGGGCATCAATCCGAACACGCCGCGCGAGCTGACCCGGGCGGAGATCGAGCAGACGATCGCGGATTTCGTCGCCTCGGCGAAGCTGGCGCGCGAGGCGGGCTACGACGGCGTCGAGATCATGGGCTCGGAGGGCTACCTGATCACGCAGTTCCTCGCGCCGCGCACCAACCACCGCGCCGACGACTGGGGCGGGAGCCTGGAGAACCGCATGCGCTTCGCCTGCGAGATCGTGCGCGGCGCGCGCGCGGCGACCTCGCCCGAATTCATCATCGTTTACCGCATCTCGGCGCTCGACCTCGTAGAGGGCGGCCTCACCGGCTGGGAGACCGTGGCGCTCGCGCGCGCGATCGAGGCCGCGGGCGCGACGCTGCTCAACACCGGCATCGGCTGGCACGAGGCGAGGATTCCGACCATCGCCCAGGCCGTGCCGCGCGCGGGCTTCGCCTGGGCGGCGCGCCCGCTCAAGCAGGCGGTGGCGATCCCCGTCGTCGCCTCCAACCGCATCAACGCGCCCGAGAGCGCCGAGGAGCTCCTCGCGCGGGGCGACGCCGACATGGTGTCGCTCGCGCGCGCCATGCTCGCGGACGCCGAGTTCGCCGCGAAGGCCCGCGCCGGGGACCGCGCCGGCATCAACATCTGCATCGCCTGCAACCAGGCCTGCCTCGACCACTACTTCATCGGCCAGCCCGCGAGCTGCGTGGTCAACCCGCGCGCGGGCCGCGAGACCGAGCTCGCCTACGCGCCCGCTGCCGCGCGCAAGCGCATCGCCGTGATCGGCGGGGGCCCGGCCGGGCTCTCCTGCGCCGCGGTCGCGGCCGAGCGCGGCCATGAGGTGGTGCTCTACGAGCGCTCGGCGCAGCTCGGCGGCCAGTTCAATCTCGCCAAGCGCATCCCCGGCAAGCAGGAGTTCGCCGAGTCGATCGCCTACTACGCCGAGCGCCTGCGCCGCGCGGGCGCCCGGGTCGTCCTGAATGCCTCGCCGCGGGAGGCAGACCTGCGGGGCTACGACGAGGTCGTGCTCGCCACGGGAATCGATCCGCGCCGCCCGGCGATCCCCGGCATCGCGCATCCGAAGGTGAAGGGCTACGCCGAGGTGCTCGGAGCGCAGGCCGAGGTGGGCGAGAACGTGGCGATCATCGGCATGGGCGGCATCGGCTTCGACGTCGCGCTCTACCTCCTCGAGCGGGGCGGCCGCGCTGCGCTCGAGCCGGAGGCGTTCGCGCGCCGCTGGGGGATCGACCGCTCGCCCTCGGCGCCGGGCGGGCTCGACGGCAAGGGCGCCGCGCCTTCGCGCCCGGCGCACCGCATCACGATGCTCAAGCGCTCGCAGACGCCCTTCGGCCACACGCTCGGCCGCAGCACCGGCTGGGTGCACCGCGCCGAGCTCGCGAGAAACGGCGTGCGCATGCTGAAAGGGGTCGCCTACCGGCGCATCGACGACGCCGGCCTGCACGTCACGGTGGACGGCCGCGAGGAGTGCGTCGCCGCGGACACCATCGTCGTCTGCGCCGGCCAGGAGCCGCGCCGCGAGCTGCCCGCGCGCCACCTGATCGGCGGCGCCCGCGAGGCGGGCGAGCTCGACGCGAAGCGCGCCATGCGCGAGGGCGCGGAGCTCGCCGCGCGGCTGTAGCCGGGCGGGGATACACTAGCGCGATGGGAACCGTGGTGGCGCTCACCGGGCAGGTCGGCGCGGCGAAGCTCGCCGACGGCCTGTACCGGCTGTGCGGCGAGGCGCTCGCGGTGCTGGTCAACACCGGCGATGACTACGAGCATCTCGGGCTCGCCTTCTCGCCGGACGTCGACACCGTGCTCTACACCCTCGCCGGGATCGCCAACCCGGCGGCGGCCTGGGAGCCGGCGGGCGAGAGCCACGCCCTGTTCGGCATGCTCAAGCGCCTCGGCGGCCCGGCGCAGCTCACCCTCGGCGACAAGTCGCTCGCCGCGCCGCTGCTGCGCGCGGCCTGGCTCGCCGAGGACATGCGGCCCACCGCGATCGCGCGCCATTTCTGCGAGCACCTGGGCATCACCGCGCGCGTGCTGCCCATGACCGACGACCAGGTGCGCACGCACGTGCTCACCGACGACGGGGCGGTCCCGTTCCAGGAGTACTTCACGACGCTCGGCTGCGAGCCCGCGGTGCGCGGCTTCCAGTACGCCGGGGCGGACGCGGCGACGATCCCGCCGGAGGTGGCGGACGCGCTCGATGCGCCTGACCTGGAAGCGGTGGTCATCGGCCCGGCCAATCCCTACCACACCATCCGGCCGATCCTGGAGGTTCCCGGCATGCGCGAGCTGATGCGCAAGCGCGGCGCGCCGGTGATCGCGGTGACGCCGATCGTCGGCGGGCGGGCGCTGAGGGGCTCGGCCGGCAAGATGATGGCCGAGCTGCGCCACGAGGCCTCGGCCCGGCGCGTGGCGCTCGAGTACCTGCGGCTCATCGACGGCTTCGTCATCGACGCCGAGGACGAGGCGCAGGCCGAGAGCGTGCGCGCGAGCGGCATCGAGACGCTGGTCGCGCCCACCATCATGCGCACGATCGAGGATCGCGTCGCGCTCGCGCGCGCGGTGCTCGGCTTCGCCCGCTCGCTGCGCGAGAAGAAGCTCCAGGAAGCCTGATCCGGCGTGGACGCCGCCACGCCGCCGCTGCTGTCCGCGTCCGACGCCGCGGCCCTCTTCGGCCGCATCGGCGGCAATATCGAGCGCGTCATGCGCGGCAGCCGGCAGGCGGTGCGCAAGCTCCTCGCCGCGTTCGCCTCCGGCGGCCACGTGCTGATCGAGGACTTCCCAGGCACTGGAAAAACCACCCTGGCCAAAAGTCTCGCCGCGTCTATCGGTGCTCGCTTCACGCGCGTGCAGTTCACGCCCGACCTGCTGCCCTCGGACATCCTCGGCGTCTCGGTGTTCAACCAGAAGGAGCAGGTGTTCGAGTTCCGCGCCGGGCCGGTGTTCACCTCGATCCTGCTGGCGGACGAGATCAACCGGGCGTCGCCCCGCACCCAGTCGGCGCTGCTCGAGGTGATGGCCGAGGGCCAGGTGTCGGTCGAGGGCCGCACGCACCCCATGGACGAGCTGTTCTTCGTCGTCGCGACGCAGAACCCGGTGGAGTTCCGCGGCACCTACCCCCTGCCCGAGGCGCAGATGGACCGCTTCGCGATGTGCCTCTCGCTCGGCTACCTCGAGGCGGACACCGAGGCCGAGGTGCTCGCGGCGCAGGAGCTCGGCCACCCGCTCGCGGCGCTGCGCCCGGTGGCGGCGCGCGAGGAGGTGGTCGCGCTCAAGGAGCGGGTGCGCCACGTGCGCGTCGCCGAGGAGCTGCGCCGCTACGTCGTGGAGCTGGTGCGCCGCACGCGTGCCGCGCCCGAGGTGCTGCTCGGCTGCGGCCCGCGCGCCTCGCTCGCGCTCGCGCACGCCGCCAAGGCGCTCGCGCTCTTCGACGGCGAGGAGTTCGTGCGCCCGGAGCACGTGCAGGAGCTCGCCGTGCCGGTGCTCGCGCATCGCATGGTGCTCGATCCCCAGGCGAAATTCGCGGGCGCATCGGGTGCCGCGCTGGTGGCCGACATCGTGCGCGGGGTGCCGGTGCCGGCGTGAGGCGTTTCATCTACCGCGCGCTGCGGCTGACCAGCGCGCTCGATCACTGGTTGCGCGAGCGCCTCACCCTCGCCGGGTGGCTCGCGCTCGGCGCCGCGGGCGCCAGCGCGGCCGCGGGCCTGGACACCAACCAGACGGTCACCTACCGCGCCTTCACCTTCCTCGCGGCGCTGCTCGCGCTCGCCTGGGCCGCGAGCCTCGCCTGGCGCGCCAGGCTCGAGGCGAGCCGCGAGCTGCCGCGCTACGCCACCGCGGGCGAGCCCTTCCGCTACCGCGTCATCCTCGCGAACCGCGGCGCGCGACCGCTCGCCGGCGCGGTCGTGCGCGAGCGCTTCCGCGATCCGCGCCCCGGGTTCGCCGAGTGGCGCCGCACGCGCGAGCCGGGCGAGGAGCGCCGCAACTGGTGGGACCGCAGCGTCGGCTATTTCCGCTGGCGCTGGCTGATCGAGCGGCGCCTGCCGCGCGCGGCGCAGGAGGCGCAGATCCCGCCGCTCGCCCCGGGCGAGCGCCACACCGCGCAGCTCGCCTTCACGCCGCGCCGTCGCGGCCGCATCGAGCTCGCGGGGCTCAGCGTGGGCCGCGCCGACCCCCTGGGCCTGGTGCGTGGCCTGGAGCGCGTGGCGCTGCCGGCGCGGGTGATCGCGCTGCCGCGGCGCTACCGCCTGCCGCGGCTCGCGCTCCCCGGCAAGCGCCGGTTCCAGCCCGGCGGGGTGTCGCTCGCCGCCTCGATCGGGGACTCGGAGGAGTTCCTCGCGCTGCGGGACTACCGGCCGGGCGATCCGCTGCAGCGCATCCACTGGAAGAGCTTCGCGCGCACCGGCAAGCCGATCGTCAAGGAGTACCAGGACGAGTTCTTCGAGCGCCACGCGCTGGTGCTCGATACCGCGAGCGCCGCGGGCGAGGACGCCGCCTTCGAGGACGCCGTGGCGCTCGCCGCCTCCTTCGTCTACACCATCGACACGCACGAGTGCCTCCTCGACCTGATGTTCGTGGGGGGCGAAGTGCGCACCTATACCGCCGGGCGCGGCCAGATGCAGGCGGTGCACCTGCTCGAGACGCTCGCCGCGGTGGCCCCGAGCCCCGCGCCGGAGTTCACCGCGCTCGCGCGCGCGGTCGTGCGGCGGGGCGCCGGGCTCTCGAGCCTCATCCTGATCCTGCTTTCCTGGGACGAGGCGCGGCGCGACTTCGTCGCGCGGCTGCGCGCGCACGGCACCGAGGTGCGCGCGCTGCTGGTGTGCGCCGAGGGCGCCGCTCCCGCGGGCGCCCCGCCCTGGCTCGTGGTGCTTCACCCCGGTCGCATCGAGCAGGGGCTGACGAGGCTGAGGTGAGCGCCCCACCCTTCCTCATCGGCGCGGTGCTCGTCTTCTGGGGCTGGCAGTCGGACAACCTCGTCGCCGGCGCGCTGCTCGCGGTGCTGCTCGAGGGGGCGCGCCGGCTGAAGCTGCGTTTCGAGCTGGGGCCGGGCGAGCATGCCACGATCGCCGACCTCTCCACGATCGGCTTCGTGCTCCTGGCGGTGCTCCTCGCCGCCAACCGCGGCGTCGCGCGCGGCGTGCTGCAGGCCTTCGTCTGGCTGCCGGTAGCGCTCGCCCCGATCCTCGCCGCGCAGACGCTCTCGGAGAGCGGGCGCATTCCGCTCTCGGCGCTGTTCCGCTACATGCGCAAGCTCAAGCGCGAGGACCCCTCGATCACGGATCCCCCGGTGGACGCGAGCATGGTGTACATCGCGCTCGCGCTGCTCGCCGCCGGGGTCGCCAACCAGAGAGGCGAGGGGTACTACGCCGGGGTCGTGGTGGCGGCGGCGCTCATGCTCTGCGCCGCCCGCCCGCGCCAGGCGCGCCTCGGCGCCGCCGCCCTCATGCTCGCGGCCGCGGCAGGCCTGGGCTACGCCGGGCAGCTGGGGCTGGTGCACCTGCAGGCGCGGCTCGAGGAGTGGGTGCTCGACCTCGGCTTTCGCGGCTTCGACCTCGATCCCTTCCGCACCCGCACCGCGATGGGCTCGATCGGCCGCGTCAAGGAGTACGACACCATCCTCGCGCGGGTCTATGCGCCCGAGCGCGAGGCCGCGCGCGTGCGTCTGCTGCACCGCGCGAGCTACAACGCGTTCGCGGGCAACACCTGGATCGCGCGCGGCGCGCCGATGGAGGCGCGCGAGTCCGAGGCGGACAACGTCACCTGGGTGCTCTCGCCGGGGGCGCCGGAGTGGAGCACGCGGATCGCGGTGAAGCTCGAGTCGGGCGGCGCGCTCCTGCCGCTGCCGGCGGGCGTCGTGCGCCTCGGCTCGCTGCCCGCCACCGCGACGCGCGCCAACACCCTCGGGAGCGTGCACGCGCGGCTCGCCGTGGACTGGGTGCAGTACGAGGCGTTCGCCTCCGACGGCATGGCGATCTACGCGCCGCCTTCGTCCGAGGACACGGTCGTGCCGCCCGAGGAGCAGGCGGTGCTCCGGCAAGTCGCCGCGCAGCTCGGCCTCGCGGGCCTTGCGCCGGCCGAGGCGCTGAGACGCATCGAGCGCCACCTGCTCAGCTTCACCTACGCCACCTGGCGCGAGCGCGCGCCTGCAGCCGGCCAGACCGCGCTCGGGGACTTCCTCACGCGCACGCGCGCCGGGCATTGCGAGTACTTCGCGAGCGCGGCGACGCTGCTGGCGCGCGCCGCGGGCATCCCCGCGCGCTACGCGGTCGGCTTCGCGGTGATGGAGCGCAGCAACCTCGAGGGCGCGTTCGTGGTGCGCGCGCGCCACGCGCACGCCTGGGCGCGCGCCTGGGTGGAGGGGCGGTGGGTGGACCTCGACACGACCCCCGCGGCGTGGTTCGAGGTGGAGGAGGCGCGGGCGCCGCTCTGGGAGGGGCTCGGCGACCTGCTGCGCTGGGCGGGCTTCCGCTGGTCGCAGCGCGGCGAGATCAGCTTGAGCGACTGGTGGTACGGGGTGCTCGTGGTGCTCGCGGTGTACCTCGTCTGGAGCGTGACGCGCGGGTCGCGGCGGGCGAAGAAGGACGATCTGATCGCTGGCGCCGCGCGGCGCCGCTGGCCCGGGGAGGATTCGGAGTTCTACGCGGTGGAGAAGTCTCTCCCTGCGCGTGAGGCGGCAGAGTCGCACGCGGCGTGGGTCGCGCGCGTCGCACCGGGGCTGGTGCCGGAGAAGGCCGGGCGGCTGCGCGAAGCGCTGCGGCTGCATCAGCGCTATCGCTTCGATCCGGCGGGGATCAGCGCAACGGAGCGCGGCGAGCTGCGGGAGCTTTGCAGCCGGCTCGCCGTCGCAGCTCCGTGAAGCCGCTCTTTCTTGCCCTTCTCTTCATTCCCATCGCCGCCCTCGCGCAGGAGCAGGAGGCGCAGAGGGAGGTCCTGCGCCGGGACCAGCAATCCGATGCGTTCGGTCAGCGGCTGCAGCAAGCGCTCGAGCTGCAGCACACGCCGCCCGAGCGGCGCCAGGAAGTCGAGTCGCGGCAGCTGCAGGAGCGCCAGCGACTGGAAAACGCGAGCGAGCGGCAACTGCGCGACGTGAAGGCGGATGCGCCGGCCGAAGCGCGGGCCCACGAGCGGCAGAAGGCGGCGCAGGAGCGGCGGGCGCTTCCCTAGGCAGATCGGGCGAAGCCGAGCCGCAGCCACACCGGCAGGGCCGCGAGCGCGGCGGCGAGACAGAGCGCGATCCACGTGCCGCGCTGCGGCAGCCAGGCGGGGGGAGTGGCCTCCACGAGCCAGGTTCCCAGGCCCACCAGCAGGCCGAACACGGTCAACGCGCAGGCGAGGGTCGCCCCGAGCCCTCGCCCCAGCGCGCGCAGGGGCTCGCGCGGGTCCCTTTCGGCGGCGGCGGCGACCGGACTCCAGAAGCCCGCGGGCCGCACGCGGAGGTAGAAATCGCGCAGGTCGGCGGCACGCGCCGGGGCCACCCAGAGCGAGGCGGCGACGCCCGCCGCCGTGGAGCCGGCGGCAACCACGAGCAGGCGCGCGGGCGCGAGCTCCTCCGGTATCGCCGCCAGCGCGAGTGGCACGAAAGCCGCCGAGGCGAGGATCGCGGCGAGCTCGCCCGGCGCCGTCACGCGCCACCAGAGCCAGCGCAGCACCAGCATCACGCCGACCCCGGCGCCGAGCAGCAGGCTCGCCTCCCAGGCGGTCTTCACCGAATCGAGCTGCGTCATGACGGCGAGCGCGAGCGCGAGCAGCAGCACGTTCGAGCCACGCGCCACCCAGACCAGCGTCCTGCCGCCGGGCTCGCGCCCGCGCGCGCGGCACAGGAAGCGCGCGTAGATGTCGTTGGCCCAGTAGGAGGCACCCCAGTTGAGATGCGTGTCCACCGTGGAGGCGAGCGCCGCGATCATCGCTGCCAGCATCACGCCCTTCAGTCCGGCCGGCATCAGCTCGGCCATGCCGCGGACGTAGGTCGCCTCGCGCAGCGCCACGTATTCGCCGGGCGCGAGCGCCGGTGCGGGCGGAAAGAGCAGCAGCAGGCCGAGCGCGACCGGCAGCCAGAGGAGGCTGCGCAGCAGCACCTGCGCGAACGTGAAGACCACCGCGGCGCGCCGGGCTTCGCGGTCGTCGCGGCAGGCCATGGCGCGCTGCGCCAGGTACCCGGTTCCGTCCGCGTTCACCTGGATCAGCCACTGCAGCAGGATCACCGCCAGCGCAAGGCCCGTGAGGCCGTGCGCCGCCGCGGGCGTGAAGGCGAGCAGCTCAGACACGGACATCGAGCCGGGTCCGATGCCGCTGCCGAAGGTTGCGCGCAACCGGCCGGCCATCGCGTCGAGCCCTCCCGCCGCGTGCACCACGAGCCCGCAATAGACGAGGCTGCCCGCCATCATGAGCGCAAACTGCCACAGGTCGGTGCGCACGACGCTGCGCAGCCCGCCGAGCGTGGAGTAGAACAGCGTCACCAGCGCGACGAGCGCGAGGGATACGAGGTTGCTCGCCGCCCGCGCCGCGAATTCCGGGCGCTCGCGCGGCGTCGCGGTGAGCGCATCGGCGAACGGCGCCGAGAGCGTTTCGGCGAGCCGGAACGCGCCCGCCGGAAGCCACTCGTTCCAGAGCAGGAACGGCTCGGCGATGCGCGTCGCCGCAAGCAGCACGATTCCCAGCGCCACGCAGTTGAACACGGTACCGAAGTACAGCGCCTTGAAGAGCCGCAGGGCCGCCGCCCCGCGCCCGCGGTAGCGCAGCTCGGCGAGCTCGGCGTCCGTGAGCGCGCCCGTGCGCCGCCAGCAGGCAGCGATGACGAAGGCGAGCAGCAGGAACGCGAGCGCGTAGATCCAGAGCCGCCACAGCGCGAAGATCCCGCCCGCCGCGACGAGCCCGGTCACGAGCAGCGGCGTATCGGCGGCGAACTGCGTCGCCGCCATGCTGATTCCCGCCTGCCAGCCGTTCAGCGTGCGCCCCGCGAGAAAGTACTCGTCGAGCCCGCGCGAGGCCATGCGGCGGTCGCGCAGCCCGCTGAGCATCATGAGGGCGAAGAGCGCGGTGAGGACGAGCGCGTCTATGGCGGTCACGATGCTCCGGACGGGACGGGACTGGTGCCGGCTGACGGAATCGAACCGCCGACCAACGGTTTACAAAACCGCTGCTCTACCCGCTGAGCTAAGCCGGCCCGCCGAGAATTATGCGCCTAACCCGCGCGCCGCAGCGTCAATCCGCCGGCACGCTTCCTCCAGCACGGGGAGCGAGGTCGCGAACGACGCCCGGAAGTACGGCGAGAGCCCGTAGCCCGTGCCGTTGGGCACCGCCACGCCCGACTCGAGCAGGTACGCCGTGACGTCGGCGTCGTTCTCCAGCACCTTCCCCTGAGGCGTGCGTTTTCCCAGCCACCCGGCGCAGGACACGTAGAGGTAGAAGGCGCCGTGCGGCGGCGCGCAGCGCAAGCCCGGGATCGCGGCGATCCGCGGCACGATCGCGTCGCGCCGCGCCTGGAATTCGGCGCAGCGGCTGCGCACGATGTCCATCGGCCCGGTGAGCGCCGCGACCGCGGCGGCCTGGCTCACCGAGGAGGGGTTGAGCGAGCTCTGCGCCTGCAGCCGCGCCATGGCGCGCACGAGCTCGACCGGCGCGCAGGCGTAGCCGAGCCGCCAGCCGGTCATGGCGAAGGTCTTGGAGCAGCCGTTGAGCGTGAGCGTGCGCGGCGCAAGCTGCGGCGCCACGGCGGCGAGCGTGTCGAAACGCCGCCCGTCGAAGAGCACGTGCTCGTACATGTCGTCCGCGAGGATCCAGACCTGCGGCTGGCGCTCGAGCACCGCGGCGAGCGCTCGAAGCTCGTCGGCGCCGTACACCGCGCCGCTCGGGTTGGAGGGCGAGTTGAGGATCAGCCACTTGGTGCGCGGAGTGATCGCGCGCTCGAGCTCCTGCGGCGAGAGCTTGAAGCCGTTCGCCTCGCGCGTCGGCACCCAGACGGGCACGCCCTCGAGGTAGGCGGTGATGTCCGCGTAGGCCACCCACGAGGGCGCGGGGATCACCACCTCGTCCCCCGCATCGAGCGTCGCGGCGAGCGCGTTGTGCAGCACCTGCTTGCCGCCCGCGCCGGCGGAGACGTTCTCGGGCCTGCAGTCGAGCCCGTTCTCGCGCCGGAACTTCCGCACGATCGCGTCCTTCAGCTCCGGCGTGCCGTCGACCGGCGTGTAGTGCGTCTGGCCGGCGCGCATGGCGCGGTACGCGGCTTCGATGACATGGTCCGGGGTGTTGAAGTCCGGCTCGCCCTGGGCGAGCTCGACGATGTCCACGCCCTTCGCGCGCAGCTCGCGCGCACGCTGCGCCGCCAACGCGGATGCGGAAAGGCGCGTTCGCGCCACGCGAGCCGAGAGCAGTGCCATGGCGCAATGTTAACCGCCGCCGCGCAGGACTAGAATTGCACATGGACTTCCGGCAGCGCATGGCCGCCGTCACCGGCGCGGGCTCCGGCCTGGGTCGCGCGATCGCGCTCGAGCTCGCCGCGCGCGGCGCCGCGCTGGCCGCGATCGACCTCGACCCGGCGGCAGCCGAGGAG
>Ga0209399_10000110_pt1 | contig 47940 bp, 44 predicted proteins | sample OV2TP3_FD_184130 | JGI IMG/M metagenome (GOLD analysis project Ga0209399, IMG submission 184130) | Hot spring microbial communities from Beatty, Nevada to study Microbial Dark Matter (Phase II) - OV2 TP3 (SPAdes) (version 3) | ecosystem: Environmental > Aquatic > Thermal springs > Hot (42-90C) ... | reverse complement strand
GACATTGACCACCCGCTAACCCAACCCCCCCCGAGAAGATACGAAGACCTCTCGAACCCAGGCTTCCAACTCGTCTCGGAGGTTTCGCACCAAAAATTATCTAAAAGGGGCCGGGGACGACGGGGCCTTCCTGAACGGGGTGAGGGAGCGGTTTGGGATCGAGACGGCGGTGCTGACGCTCGGCGCAGAGGGGTGCAGGGTCCTCGGGCCGGAGGGGGACCTCCGGGTCTCCGCTGCGCCCCGGCGGGTGATCAACACCGTGGGGGCCGGGGATGCCTTCACCGCCGCCTTCGTCCTCCACCGGCTGGCCGGTGGAGACGTCTTCACGTGCGCGGATTGGGGGAACCGCGCGGGGGGGTACGTGGCCGCGCAGGACAGCGCCACGCCGGAGCTGCCGGGGGAGTTCAGGGTGTTTAAAAACTGACCACAAGACCACAAGACCACTGACCATAAGACCATGAGGCTTTTGCATTGGTCCTGTGGTCCTGTGGTCCCGTGGTCCCGTGGTCTGCCGTTTGCCGGGTTTTCCGGTTGACATCGGGACGGGGATTGGCTACATTCTGACGAAGCCGGAACAGAGGATGGACGCTGTAACGGAGGGAGACAGGGCTGATGCGGAGAGCGTTGCTGGTGGTCCTGGCAGCCGGGGCAGTCTTCAGTCTGCTTTACCTCAGCGCGTGGGGAGACAAGAAGGGGTTTGTCGGAAAGGTCGCGCCGGAGGTCGCGCTAACCTCATCCCTGAACAGCGCAGGGAAGCCCTCGCTCAGCGGCCTGAGGGGGAAGGTCGTGCTGCTGGAGTTCTGGGCGACCTGGTGCCCGCCCTGCCGGGCGTCGATTCCCCACCTTCAGAAGTTGCACGACACGTACGGCAAGAAGGGGCTGGTGGTCCTCAGCGTCACGGACGAGGACCCGGGGACGGTCCGGGAGTTCGTGGCGGACCACAGGATGACGTTCCCGGTCGGAATAGACGACAATGCCAGGACGATGACGACCTACGGTATCCAGAGCATCCCTGCGGCCTTTTTGATCGACACGGCAGGCAAAGTCATCTGGCAGGGACACACGATGGAGCTGAAAGAGGCGCAGGTCGAGGCCGCGCTCAGGGCGGTGAAGGTGTGAACGCGGAACGCGGAATGATGAATGCTGAAGGCTGAACCTAAAGGGCGGCGGAAAGGCGAGAGACAGGCTTCTCGCCTTTCGCTTTCAAGGTAGAAGGAGCACGCATGCCCCAGATCGACTGGCAGAAGGTCCAATCGGAGGCGGTGGAGCACCTGCGGGCGCTGGTGCGGATCGACACCACGAACCCGCCGGGGGACGAACGCCCGGCGGCGGACTACGTGGCGAGGGTCTGCGAGGGGGCCGGGTTGAAGACGGAGGTCGTGGAGTCCGGCCCGAAGCGGGGGAACGCGGTCGCCCGGATGAAGGGGACGGGGGCGGCCAGGCCGCTGCTGCTCCTGTCGCACCTGGACGTGGTTCCGGCGGAGCCGTCCAGGTGGACGCACCCGCCGTTCGGGGCGGACCTGGCCGGGGGCTACGTCTGGGGGCGCGGGGCCGTGGACTCGAAGCTGACGACGGCGGTGGGCCTGACGGTCCTGCTGCTGTGCGCCCGGCAGGGGGTTCCGCTCCGGCGGGACCTGATCCTGGCGGCCACGGCGGACGAGGAGGGGGGCGGGTCGGCCAACGGAGCGGCGTGGCTGGCCCACCACCGGAAGGACCTGATCGACGCGGAGTACGTGATCAACGAGGGGGGCGGGTTCGCGCTGGAGGTCGGGGGAAAGCGGTTCTATGTCTGCCAGTCCGCTGAAAAAGGGGGGTTCGACGTGGACCTGGTCGGGAGGGGGACGCCCGGCCACGCCTCTGTGCCGCACGATGACAACGCCATTGTCCACCTGTCGGAGGCGGTCGCGCGGCTGGGCGCGGGGCGGCTCGGCCTCCACGTCACGGAGACGGCGAAGCGGTTCTTCGAGGGGGTCGCGGGGGCGCAGGACAGGGCGGAGCACGCCCGGCTGCTGCGCGACATGCTGGACCCGAAAAAGGAGCCGGAGGCCTTCCGCCGTCTCCCGGCGGACGCGCCCACGCAGCTCATGTTCGACGCGATGCTCCGGAACACGGCTGCCCCCACGATGTTGAGCGGGGGGCTGAAACGGAACGTCATCCCGTCGGAGGTGAGGCTGAGCGTGAGCGGGAGGCCGCTGCCGGGGCAGACGCAGGAGGGCTTTGCCGGGGAGGTCCGGGCGAAGGTGGGGGACCGCGTGGAGGTCGTGGAGGGCCGGTGGCGTGCGGGTCTGGAGTCGAACCCCGACACGCCGCTGTTCGGGGCGCTGGAGCGGGCGCTCAGGCGAAGCGACCCGGAGGGGCGCGTGGTCCCGTTCCTGGTGACCGGGGGGACGGACGCGTGCCGGCTCGGCCCGCTCGACGCGACGATCTACGGGTTCCTGCCGATGCGCTACGAGCCGGGGATGGCGTTCTTCGACCTCTGTCACGGCCACGACGAGCGCGTCTCGGAGGCCACGGTGGGGTTCGGGGTGAAGGTGCTGTATGATGCGGTGTGTGAGTTGAACAATACCTGAACGCGGAACGATGAACGCGGAACGATGAATGAAAACCTGCAAGGCTGTTTTGCTTTTCGTTCATCGTTCATCGTTCATACTTCATCGTTTAGAATGAGGGAGGTTCCATGCAGAACAGGACGAAGGAAAAACTCCGGAACGGCGAGGTGACGGTGGGGGCGGTGGTCTCGACGCCCAGCCTGGAGATCACTGAGATCATGGCCAGGATGAACTTCGACTGGCTCTGGTTCGACACGGAGCACTCCCCGCTCAGCTCCGAGATACTGGCGTCGATGCTGCAGGTGGCGCGGAAGGGGTCGCCGACGCCCATTGTGCGGGTGGAGTGGAATGACCCGGTCGTCATCAAGAAGGCGCTGGACGTGGGGGCGATGGGGCTGATCGTTCCGTGGGTGAACGACCGGGCGCAGGCGGAGGCGGCGGTGCGGGCGGCCAAGTACCCGCCCATGGGGCTGCGGGGGTTCGGGCCCCGGTGGGTGCAGCTCGAAGGGGGGGACCCGGCGGCGTACGCGCGGACGGCCAACGAGGAGACCCTGGTGATCGTGCAGATCGAGACGGCGGAGGCGGTGAAGAACCTGGAGGCGATCCTGACGACGCCGGGGGTGGACGCCTTCATGATCGGTCCCCAGGACCTGGCGGCGTCGCTGGGATATGTGGGCAATCCCGGCCACCCGGAGGTGGAGAAGGTGATCGTGGACGTCATCACCCGGGGCAAGAAGCTGAAGGTGCCGGGGTGCTACGCCTCCGCGTCGCCGGAGCTGTGCCTGAAGCGCATCGAGCAGGGGTTCCAGTTCGTGACCGTGGGGGGCGAGATGGGGCTCCTCCGTCTCGGGATACAGACGTTCATGGAGAAGCTGGGGAGGAAGGCGTAAGAAAGGCGAAAGGCGAAAGGCCCTGTGGGAACTCCCGCAGGGCCTCTGTCTTTGGGCTTGACTTTGCAGGTCCGACATGTTTATTTTCTCCATAGCGGGTCTCGGATGGGATTGGGTTGGGGCTCTTATCAAAGGAGATGGCCATGCCACTTGTGACGATGAAACAGGTCCTCGACGAGGCGATCCGGGGGAACTACGCCGTCGGGGCGTTTAATGTGAACAACATGGAGCAGATCAAGGGGATCATGGAGGCGGCCCGGCAGACGAAGTCGCCGGTCATCCTCCAGGCCAGCCGGGGGGCGCGAAAATATGCGGGGAGGCGGTTCCTGAGGCACCTGATCCTGGCGGCGATCGAGGAGTACCCGGAGATCCCGATCGCGATGCACCTGGACCACGGGAACAACCTTCAGTCGTGCATCGAGGCGATTGAGGACGGGTTCACGTCGGTGATGATCGACGGGTCGCTGGCGGAGGACGGCAAGACGCCCGCGCCTTACGACTACAACCTGAACGTCACCCGGCAGGTCGTGCTGTACGCCCACGAGCGCGGGGTGACGGTGGAGGGGGAGCTCGGCTGCCTCGGCGGGATCGAGGACGGGGTGGGGTCCGGCGAGGTGAAGCTGGCCGACCCGGACCAGGCCGTGGAGTTCGCGGAGAAGACAGGCGTGGACGCCCTGGCGCTGGGGTTCGGGACGAGCCACGGGGCCTACAAGTTCAAGAAGGAGCCGAAGCTGGCCTACCACATCGTGGAGAAGGTCCATCAGCACCGGCCCGACCTGCCCATCGTCAGCCACGGGTCGTCCTCCGTGCCCCGCGATCTGGTGGACCGGATCAACGCCTTCGGCGGGCACATGCCCAACGCGATGGGGGTCCCGCTCTCCGACCTCGTCCGCTCGATCGACTCCGGGGTGCGGAAGATCAACATCGACACGGACACGCGGCTCGGGGTGACGGGCGTGATCCGGGAGGTCTTCGCGAAGCAGCCGGACAAGTTCGACCCCAGAGACTACCTGAAGCCGGCCATGGAGGAGATCACGCGCATCGTGGCCGAGCGGATGCGGGCCTTCCGGACCGCCGGACACGCCGGGGATTACGCCCCGGTCAGTCTTGGAGACATGAAAAAGGCTTACACCAGGAAATGAATGTAGCAGGGGCGACCCGATGGGTCGCCCCTGCCTATTAGGGAGGATGTCCGCATGCCAGACCGACTGGGCGTGGCCGTTCACGGGGCGGGGTGGGTGTCCGGGGAGCACGTCAAGTGGTTCAGCGCCAACCCGCACACCGAGGTGCGGTGCATCAGCAGCCGGAGGCTGGAGAGCGCGCAGCGCCGGCGGGACGAGGCGGGCCTCAAGTGCGATGTCTCAACCGATTTCGATAAGGTGCTGTCCCGGAAGGATATCGACATCGTGGCCGTCTGCACGCCGAACCACCTCCACGCCCGCGAGACGATCGCGGCGGCGCAGGCCGGGAAGCACGTGGTGATCGAGAAGCCGGTGGCGCTCAACCTGGACGACCTGAAGGCGATGCGGGACGCCGTGCGGAAGGCGAAGGTGAAGACGGTGGTGAGCTTCGTCCTCCGGTGGAACCCCATGTTTGAGACGGTCAAGGCGCTGCTGGCGGACGACGCCATCGGGAAGGTGTTCTACGCGCGGGTGAACTACCTGCACGAGATCGGTCCCTGGTATTCGGGGTATGAGTGGGCGAGGCGCAGCGAGACGTCGGGCACGGCCATGCTGTGCGGGGGGTGCCACGCCGCGGACGCGCTGCGGTGGTTCGCCGGGGAGGTGTCTGAGGTGACGGCCTTCCACTGCCGGGGGCACCGGAAGGACTTCGAGTACATGCCGACGCTGATGGGGACGCTGCATCTGGCCAACGGCGGGGTGGGGCACCTGGGCGCGAGTTTTGAGATTGAGATGCCCTACAGCTTCCCGGTGGAGCTGTTCGGGAGCAAGGGCTCGATCCGGGACAATCGGATCTGGTCGAAGTCGAAGTTCCCGGGGCAGATGGGGTGGGTGGAGTTCCCGACGGTCCTGCCCGACAGCGGGGCCGTGTCGCACCACCCCTTCCAGGGGGAGATCAACCATTTCGTGGACTGCATCCTGAAGGACGTGGAGTCCCACTGCAACCTCGAAGACGCGGTCAAGACGCACGAACTCTGCATTGCCCTGGACATGTCCGCCGAGCAGGGGGGGAAGCCGGTGAAGCTGCCCCTTCTGACTTAACTCCGGCTGTTGCAGAAAGTGATTGACAAATGGCCCGTTCTGGACTATTATACGAGGGCGTCGCTCCACAGGCGCGCGGTTTCCCGTCGGTCCACTAAGGCGGTCGTCTCTATGGAATGGATGTTCGGAATTCTGACGTTTGGCTCTCTGGCCCTCCTCGTGAAGATGTTGCTCGACTACTCCTCTTCGGCCTCGGAATGGCACGGCAAGGTGCGGCAGGCCAGGGCGGCGAAGGAGCAGGCCGAGGCCCAGGTGGATGTGTTTGTGAAGGGTAAGGCGGAGGCCCTCGCCAGGATCAACACCCTGGAGGAGGAGATCAAGTCCCTGGAGGGCATGAAGACTGAGTTGAGGAACAAGATCGAAGAGATCCGGAAGCAGCACGACAAGAAGGGGAAGGTCATCCTTCACCGCCAGGGGCAGCAGGGGCAGTAGCCGGGGGGCCGGGGTTCTGGAGGGGTGTTGGGACCGAGATCATGGCGCGGGTTTGACACCGCGCCATTTTGTTTCAAACCCATTTATTGTTGAGGGTCTTATGGCAGATGTGATGGAGGTGGGCTGCATCGGCTGCGGGGGGAGGGGGAGGGTCTATTCGTCCGGACTGGCCAAGCTGCCCGGCTTCCGGATGCGGGGCTACGCCGACGCCAGGATCGAGGCGGCGAAGGCGTTTCAGGAGGCCTACGGCGGGGACTATGCGACCCCGGAGCTGGACCGGGTGCTGGAGGACCCCCGCATCGGCGCGGTGTTGATCTGCACGTATCACGACACGCACGCCCCGCTGGCGATCAAGGCCGCGCAACAGGGCAAGCACATCCTGCTGGAGAAGCCGATGGCGCTCACGATCGAGGAGTGCGCGGCCATCGAGCAGGCGGTGGAGAAGGCCGGGGTGCGGATGGCCCTGGGGTTCAAGATGCGGTTCATGCCGGTGGTCACGAAGGTGAAGGAGAAGATCGGCACGCCGATGATGATGGTGGGGCAGATGATGGACCGGCGGTGGGCGGACACCAACTGGGCGCAGCAGCCGAAGATCGGCGGCGGCAACGTGATCTCGCAGGGGTGCCACACGACCCACATCCTGACCTACTTCGCGGGCGCCGATCCCGTCTCGGTCTACGCCGAGGGGGGGACCATGACCCACACCGGGACGGACATCATCGACAACGTGGTGGCGACGGTCCGGTACAGGAACGGGGTGGTGGCCAGCGTTATCCAGGGGGACGCGGGCCTCAACCCCTACGTGTCCAAGTTCTTCTTTGAGCTGTTCGGGCGGGACGGCAGGGGGGCAGGGCTCTACAACCGCTGCCACGAGGCCGTCCTGTGGGGCGCGGACGTGGACCGGATCGGGCCGGAGCACCTGACGCCGCAGGAGAACGAGGACATCGAGGGGGACCGGGGCCTGCTCCGGCATTTTGCGGAGTGCGTGAAGGCGAACCGGCCCACGCTCGTGGGGCCGAGGGAGGGCCGGATCGCCACGACGATCGTGGTCAAGATCTTTGAGGCGGTGAGGACGGGGAAGCCGCAGGCCATCGCGGTCTGAGGGGTGGGATTCCAAATGGAGGGTGTGGAGCCGTTGCCCGAAGAGGGCCTGACGTGGGCGGAGCGGCGCAGGGCCGAGATTCAGAGCCACGTCAGCGTGTTTTTGCTCGGAATCCTGTTTGCCCTGAACGGCACCGGGATGATCAACGCCGTGTTTCTGACCTGTTGCGCGGAGGAGATGGGGGCCTCGACGTTTCAGTTCAGCGTCATCCCGGCGCTCTGGTGTCTCTCCACGTTTCCGATCTTCTTCGTGGCCCTCTGGGCGAGCCGCGTCCGGCGGGTGAAGGCGCTCTGCCTCTGGACCCTGGCCGGCGCGTCGGCGTCAGGGCTGGCGTTCTGCCCCGCCCTGCTCCTGCCGCATTCGATGGGGACGGCGAGGGTCTGGGCGCTGCTGGTCGTCAGTCTGGCCGGGCATTTCATCTGCAATGTCTTCTTCGCCGGGTGGTTCGTCTGGCTGCCCCACTTCGTCCGGAGGGGACGGATGGGGCAATTTCAGAGCATCCGGCTCCTGGTCCTGATGGGGGCCACGATGCTCAGCCACGCCTTCGGGGGGTTCTTCCTGGGGTGGTTTCCGGGCATGGGGGGGTTCGCCGGGCTGTTCGCCATCGGGGCGCTCGCCGGGTTTCTGGCCCTTCTGCCGACGGCCCGCATCCCGGAGCCTGTGCGGAGGCCTCCTGCGTCGGGGGGCGTCCGGGACGCCTTTCGCGCTGTCGTGAGGCGCCGGCCGCTCATGCGCCTGTTCGGCTACATGATCCTCTATAACTCCGTGGCCATGTTCGCCGGGGTGTTCCCGACCGTGTTCATGAGAAAAGAACTCCTCATCCCCTACGAGCGCCTGGGGCTTTACACAGCGCTCGCCTCGGCGGGGACGTTGAGCGCCACCCTGGCCTGGGGCCGTCTGGTGGACCGCTTCGGGGGGAGGCCGGTCATGGGGGTCGCCGGGGTCGGGATGGTCGCGGTGTCCTTTCTCTGGGCGCTGAACGCCCCCGGCCGCATCGCGGCCCTGCCGTTCGCGCAGTTCCTCTCCGGGGTGGCGCAGTCGGCCTTCTCGGTGAGCTGGCTGCCGATGCTCTACAGCCTGTCCCCGCCCGCGCTGCGGGGCATGGCGGGCAGCCTCAGCTTTCTGACGTGGGGCGCGCCGGGGGCGGTCTCCCCCTTCCTCGGCGGGCAGGTCGTGGAGCGGCTGGCCGGCGCGCACTTCAGGCTGATGGGGATCGACATGGGGAGCATCCACCTCCTGTTTCTTATCCAGTGCATGGGGTTCGCCCTCTGTCTGCCGATGCTGAGGTTCATCCGCCCGGTGTCTCCGCAGGCGGGAGGGGAGGGCCTGGACCGGCCGGAAAGCAGGGTGACCGGGACAGGGTGACCGGTTTGGGGATAGAGATGCCAAAGGGGCTGACGAGCAGATCGTCAGCCCCTTTTTTTGTACGCGGCGTTCGGATGAACGTGATCCGGAGGAGCCATTCAGGGGCCTGCAGGAGAGCGTTCTCACACTACGCGCCTGAGCCTCCTTTCCCAAAGAGTCCGGTGAAGTGGAGGCCGATGGCATACAGCGAACAGGCGATCGACAGCATCAGAAAGCCCGTGCCGCTGACTCTCATCATGGCGGTCTTGATGATGTCAAGACCCATCAGGGCTGCCAGCACCAGAGCGACTGCGGAGATGAGCATCAGAATCAGAATAATCGTTTTCATCTCCTTTCCTCCCTTCAGTCTGGGACCGCGGTGTCGGGGCTCCTCCGGCCTCACGACAGGTGGATCACTCCCCAGACCTGTCGGTCAGTGTAAGCAAGAACGAAGATGAAGTCAAGCGCAAAATCAGTGGGCTGGGGCAGAACGCTTGCGGATGCTTTGAGTTGAAAGACCCGTTCCCAACATCAGCCGATCTTGCAAAGGACGTTCAGGGGAAGGGGAAAGGGTGTGGAGAGACGGGGAGGGCTAAACGGTTGACGCCGCACTGCCTTCCGCAACTTCAGGCCGTCCGGCACGGGGGTTGCATCAGGGAAGTGCGAATTACGAAGTGCGAATCTTCATTCGACATTCGACATTCGACATTCGACATTCGGCTCCCATGCCACGCTCACTCATCCACATCGTCGCCCTGCTGCTCCTCTGCGCCCTTGAGGCCGTGGCGCAGCCCTCCGCCTCCGTGTCGAAGGCGTCGCTCGATTTCGGGACGGCGCGGGCGAGGAGGGGCGTGAGGGATACGCTGCTGGTCGGCGCCGCCGGGGCCGCGGACCTGGTCGTGGAGCGCCTGGAGTTGAGGACGACGGCGTTCGACCTGCCCGCGCAGTCGGTCACGTCGAGCTTCACGGTGCGGGCCGGAGAGGCCACGCCGGTGGTCGTGCGGTTCACACCGCCCTCGGCCGGGGCCTTCAGCGACACGCTGTCGATCCGGTCGAATGGCCCGGAGGTCCGCGTCCCGCTCTCGGGTCAGGGCGTCCGCTCCACGGTGGTGATCAACGAGATTCTGGCGGACCCGCCCGGCGGGACGGAGGGAGACGCCAACGGAGACGGCGTCCGGGACACCTTTCAGGATGAGTTCATCGAGGTCCTGAACGTCGGGCCGAGGGCCGAGGACCTCAGCGGATGGCGGCTGAGCGACGACGACACGGCGGCCGGGAGCCAGTTCACCTTTCCGCAGGGCACGCTCCTAGGGCCGGGGGCGCGGGCCGTCCTGTTCGGCGGGGGGAGCCCGTCGGGGGTTCCAGGGCAGGTCTTCACTGACGACGGGAGGATCGGAAACGGGCTGACGAACGGGGGCGATGCCGCGCTGCTGATCGACCCGTCGGGGCCAGACACGCTCGATGCCCTTGCGTACGGGGCGGAGGGGGACCGGGACCAGTCCCTCGTGAGGTCTCCGGAGGGGGCGGGCGGTCTGACGCTGCACGGGGGCCTGCCCGGAGACGGGGCGGCGTTCTCTCCCGGACGGGCGCGGGTTGTCCTGTCGGGGGTGGCCGTCGCGCCGGCGGACACGGCTGTGGCCGTGGGGGACTCCATCGCGTGGCGGGCGACCGGTTTTTTTCCCGACGGCCGCAGCCGGGACGTGACCCTGGCCGCGGCCTGGACGAGCGAGGACACGGCCGTCGCACGGGTCAGCGCGGGAAGGGGAAAGGCCGCCGGAGCGGGCGGGACGGAGATTCGGGCGAGCGTCGCGGGTCTCTCAAGCCCCCCGGCGCGGCTGACCGTGCGAGCGCCCGGCCTGACGGCCCTCGCGATTGCGCCTGCGGAGACGGTTGTGGTTGTGGGCGGAGGGGCCCTCTTCCGGGCGGAGGGGACGCTCCCGGACGGGACCCGCAGGGCCGTGACGGTCGGACTGACGTGGACCGTCGCGGACACGGGGGTGGCCCTCGCGGCGGGCGGGGGGGCGGTCCGGCCAGTGAGGGCAGGGGAGACGACGGTGAGGGCGTCCGACGGGCGCGTCTCCAGTGCCCCTGCAACCCTGTGGGTTCTGCGAAAGGGGGACCTGAACGGGGCCGGGGGCGTGGAGGTGGCGGACGCCCTGCGCCTGATCGACCTGATTCTGGAGGCGTCTCCGCCGGCCACGGCTCTGGAGCAGGCGGCGGCGGACCTGACCGGGGACGGACGGATTGACGTGGGGGACCTGGCGGCGATCATCGACGTGATGCTCGGCAGGGCGGGGGCGGGCAAGGTCGCCGCGTGTGTGGCCCGGTATGGGGTGAGAGAGTGCGGAGAGGGGGGGATAAAGGAGGTCGCGCTGGACTGCCCGGCAGAGGTCACTGCCCTTCAGATCGACCTGCGGGGTCCGGCGAAGGGCGTGACGCTAACAGGCCGGGCGAAAGGGATGGCGATGGTGACGCAGGCCGGGCCGGACGGCAGGACGCGGGTGGTGATCTATGGTCTGTCCGGGCAGGGGATCGCGGGGGGGAGCGGGGTGGTCCTGCGTTTCGAGGGGGCGGCAGAGGTGGAGCGGGCGCTGGTGGCGGGGTGGGGGTTCAGTGTGGAGGCGTTGGAAGAGGGTATGGGAAGTATGGGGAGTGTGGTGACCTTTGGGCTCCGGCAGAGCTTCCCGAACCCGGCCAACGGGGCCGTGGTGATCGAGTATGACCTCCCGGAGGCGTCGGAGGTGACGCTGGAGGTGTTCGACCTGCGCGGACGCCGGGTGGCCCGGCTGGTCCGGGGACTGGCGCCGGCGGGCCGCCACGTCCTGAGGTGGGATGGGCGGGACGGGGAGGGGAGGGGAGTGGGGAGTGGGGTCTATCTCTGCCGACTGAAGGCCGGGAAGTTCATGGGTGTGAGGAAAATGGTCTGGCTGAAGTGATTTCTTATGCGACATCTCGTTCTGCATATCTCGCTCATCCTCATCCCTGCGGTGTCCTTTGCGGCGACGGACACCCTGTCCGTGGTGGACGGGTCCGGGCTGCCGGGGGATCAGGTGGAGGTGCAGGTGGCGTTGACGAACGCCGGGCGCATCGCCGGGACGCAGTTCGACCTGGTGGCCGACCGGGAGCGGCTGCGATGGAGGGCCGTCCGGTGCGTGGCGCGGGCGGTGGGGATGGAGGTCCATAGCCAGGTCGTCGGGGACACCCTGCGCGTCGTGCTGCTCGACCCGGGACGCAGGGGGGCTGTGGCGGCGGGCTTCGGGCCGATCCTGTCCGCGCAGGCAGACCTCCTTGCGGCGTCGGGAGAGGTGCGCATCGGCCTGGGCCGGGCGAAGGTGGCGGATGACGGGCGTCCCCCGCAGGCCAGGGAGGCGGCGGCGAAGGCGGGGCGCCTCCTCGTCCTGTCGAACCTGCTCAGCCTTCGGGACGGGGAGGGGACGGCCCTCGTCCTCCTGTCGAACGCGGATAGGGTGGCCGCGGCGCAGTTCGATCTGGTCTACGACCCTGCGGAGGTCTCCGTCGCGCAGGTGCGCCTGTCGGCGCGGTGCGCCGGCCTGGCGATGTTCGAGGCGACGGCCTCTGCGGGCAGGACGCGGGTGGTCGCGGCGGACCTGCGAGGGGAGGCGTGGATCTCGCCGGGGGAAGGGGCGATGGTAGAGGTCCTGTTCCGGTCGAGGCGGGTCTCCTCCGGGACGGGGACCGTCCCGGTCCAGATCGAAGGGGCGGTCCTGTCAGGGCCGGGGGGCGCGCCCGTCCCGGTGGGCGCGAGGGGGGGGACGGTGAGCGTGACGCCCCGGCAGAGGCCCCGCGTGGTGATCGAGGAGGCGCTGGCCGATCCCCCCGATGGGCCTGCGGGGGATGCGAACGGGGACGGCGTCCGGGACGCTTACCAGGATGAGTTCGTGGAGGTCCTGAACGCCGATACAATGGATGTGGACATGGGCGGTTGGGCGTTGAGCGACGACGACACCCCGGCTGCGGGCCGGTTCCGGTTCCCGAAGGGGACGGTCCTGCGTCCCGGTGAGCGGGCCGTGCTGTTCGGGGGCGGGCGTCCTGCGGGGTTACCGGGACACGTCTTCGTGGACGACGGCCGGGTCGGAGACGGGCTGTCGAACACAGGGGACCTGGTCCTGTTGACCGATACAGAGGGGGATACGATCTCCACGGCGGGGTTTGGAGGCGCGGACGGCCAGTCCCTGGTCCGGCTCACGGAGGGGGTCTTCGCGCCGCACGCCGACTGGCCGGGCCGGGGGGCGTTTTCGCCGGGGCGGGGCCGGCCCGTGGCATCGGGGCTGCGGGTCGCGCCGGAGGCCGTGACCCTGAGGCGGGGGGAGTCAGCCTCTCTGCGGGCCGTGGCGGCGTTTTCGGATGGGGTCGAGGATACGGTTCGGGCGGGGCTTATGTGGTCGAGCGACCGGCCGGAGGTGGCGTCTGTGGAGGAGAGTGGAAAGGTCACAGGGATGCAGGCAGGGGCCGTGCGCGTGACGGCCAGGATCGGCGAGTTGAGCGCGGAGGCCGGGGTGCGCGTGGAAGAGTCGCCACGTATTCCCCCTGTGGTAACACCACCTCCGCCCGTTGTGACTCCGCCTCCGCCCGTTGTGACTCCGTCTCCACCTGTCGTGACTCCGCCTCCGCCTGTTGTGACCCCGCCTCCGCCCGTTGTGACTCCGTCTCCGCCCGTTGTGACTCCGTCTCCGCCCGTTGTGACTCCATCTCCGCCTGTCGTGACTTCGCCTCCTGCTGGGATACCTCCGGCTGCGCCGGCCCCCAATCGCCCTCCAGCCATAGAGACGGCGTCCCTGCGGCCCGCGCGGGCGGGGGGCTTCTACCAGGAGCAGATCGTTGCGGCGGACGCCGACGGGGATCGGATGACCTTTTCCATGGTGTTCGGGCCGGGCTGGCTGGGCGTGGACGCGGGGACCGGCGTCCTGTCCGGGAGGCCTGCGCCGGGGTGGACAGGGGAGGTGGGGGTGGAGGTGCAGGTGGAGGACGGACGGGGAGGGGTGGCGCGAAGGTCGTATCTGCTGACGGTCCTGCCGCGCCGGAGGGTGGTGATCGAGGAGGCGCTGGCCGATCCGCCCGGCGGATTGGCAGGAGACGCTAACGGGGACGGGGTCCGCGAGACGTATCAGGACGAGTTCATAGAGGTCCTGAACGCGGATACGGTGGCTGTGGACGTGAGCGGATGGACGCTGAGCGATGACGATGTCTCCGTTGCGAATCGGTTCCGGTTCCCGCCAGAGACGATCTTGCGCCCTGGCGAACGGGCCGTGCTGTTCGGCGGGGGGCGTCCTGCCGGTGCGTCAGGGCGCGTCTTTGTGGACGACGGCCGGGTCGGAGATGGGCTTTCGAATGCGGGCGAGAAGGCGCTGTTGTTCGACCCGCAGGATGGGGACACGGTGGACGTGGTCGCGCTGCCTAAGGCGGAGGGACAGTCCCTGGTCCGGCTCACGGAGGGGAGATTCGTCCCGCACGGCGACTGGCCTGGCCGGGGGGCGTTCTCGCCGGGGCGGGGCCGGCCCGTGGCGTCGGGGCTGCGGATCGCGCCGGAGGGGGTGCGTCTGAGGCCGGGAGGGTCCGAACTCCTGCGGGCCGTGGCGACGTTCACGGACGGGGTTGAAGATACGGTTCGGGCAGGGCTGGCCTGGTCGAGCGACCGGCCGGAGGTGGCGGCTGTGGAGGGAGGGGGGAGGGTGTCAGGGTTGCGGACAGGGGTCGCGATGATTCGGGTCAACATAGGTGAACTGTCGGCGCAGGTGGAGGTGGGGGTGGAGCCTCCGCCCAACCGCCCTCCGGCCCTTGTCACCTCCGGGTTGCGGCCTGCGCGGGCAGGGGTCTTCTACCGGGAGCAGGTCGTTGCGGCGGACGCCGACGGGGACCGGTTGAGGTTCTCTCTGACGGACGGGCCGGGCTGGCTGGGCGTGGACGCGGGGACCGGCGTCCTGTCCGGGAGGCCCGAAAGGGCAGGAGAGGTGGCGGTGGAGGTGCAGGTGGAGGATGGACGGGGGGAGGGCGCGCGAAGGTCGTATCCGCTGACGGTCCTGCCGCGCCGGAGGGTGGTGATCGATGAGGCGCTGACCGATCCGCCCGGCGGCTTGGCAGGAGACGCTAACGGGGACGGGGTCCGTGAGACATATCAGGACGAGTTCATCGAGGTCCTGAACGCGGATACGGCGGCCGTGGAGGTGGGCGGATGGACGTTGAGCGATGACGATGTCTCCGTTGCGAGCCGGTTCCGGTTCCCGCCAGGGACAATTCTGCGCCCCGGCGAACGGGCCGTGCTGTTCGGGGGGGGGCGTCCGGCCGGGGTGCCGGGGCGTGTCTTTGTAGACGACGGCCGGATCGGGGATGGGCTGTCCAACGCGGGCGAGAAGGTCCTGTTGTTCGACCCGCAGGAGGGAGACACGGTGGACGTGGTCGCGCTGCCGAAGGCGGAGGGGCAGTCCCTGGTCCGGCCCATGGAGGGGGTCTTCGCGCCGCACGGCGCCTGGCCGGGCCGGGGGGCGTTTTCGCCGGGCCGGGGCCGGCCGCTGTTGCAGGGGATCGCGGCGGAGGGGGACAGCAGCCCCATGAGGCCGGGGGAGCGGCGGGGGATCAGGGCCGTGGCCGTCTACTCGGACAGCGGGATGGAGGAGGTCACGGATCGGGTGACCTGGGTCGAGGGGGACACGTCCGTGGCCCGGCTGGAGGGCCGGGGCATCGTCCGGGCCATCCGTCCGGGGCAGGCGGATTTCGTGGCCCGATGGGGCTACGTCGCCAGTCCTCCTTACAAGGTGAAGGTCGTTCCTTTTGAAAATCGCCCTCCGGCGATGGCGGCCCTCCCGGATACGGCTGCGCTGGAGGACAGCCCGCTCCGCCTGAGGGCGCGGGCGTCGGACCCGGATGGGGACGAGGTCCGGTTCTCGCTCGCCCACGGCCCGGCCTGGCTCTCCATCGATCCGGGGTCGGGCCTGATCTCCGGCGTGCCGGATGACCCGGACGTGGGGGTGTGGGAGGTGACTGCGGGGGCCTCTGACGGACGGCTTGCGGTCTCGCGGACGTTTCGGGTGACGGTGCGGAACCGACCGCCTTCCTTCGGAGACCCTCCCAGGCGGAGAGGGAGGGTGGGGGTCGGGTACCGGGACACGCTCCGGGTGCACAATCTGGACGGGGGGACGGTCCGCCTGACAGACGGCCCGCCCGGCCTGGGGATGGAGGGGGCGCTGCTCGGATGGAGGCCGTCTGCGAGCGGGAGATGGTCTGTGACGGCCCTGGCTCAGGACCCGCACGGCGGAGAGGCCACGCTGTCGTGGGAGGTGGAGGCCTTGCCCCTTCCCCTCGTCGTGGTGGATGAGGTCCTGGCCGACCCGCCTCGCGGCGCGGCGGGGGATGCAAACGGAGACGGGCGGGGGGATGGGGGAGAGGATGAGTTCATCGAACTCCTGAACGCAGGGCACGACGCGGCGGCGCTGGGGGGGCTGACGCTCGGGCCGGAGGGGACCTCCGGGTCCAGGGCTTTCCGATTCCCGGAGGGGACGGCAGTCCCTCCGGGGGGACGTCTTCTGCTGTTCGGCGGCGGAGCGCCGGGCGATTTTCCGTGCCCGGTCTTCGTCGACGGGGGGCGGATCGGGAGGGGGCTGTCCGCGGACGGAGGGGTTGTGCTGCTGACCGATCCGGCGGGGCCTGACACGCTGCTCCGCGCTGCGTTCCCCGGACGGAGCCGGGGCCAGTCGTGGGTGAGGCATCCTTCGGCGTCGCTGCGCCCGGCTCAAGAGAGCGGAAGGGACGGACCCGTGACCCAGGGGCAGGACGCCTTTGCCCTGCACGGGGACCTGCCGGGCCGGGGCCGCTTTTCACCCGGACGCCCCAGGCCGCTGCTGATCGGCCTCTCCGTCGCCGCAGAGACGACGATGGCCGTGGGCAAGCGGCGGCCATTCAAGGTGATGGGCATTTTTAACGATGGCGCTCAAGAAATTGTGACAGAGGGAGTTACGATAATCACATCCGATACGTCCGTGTTGCGGACGGAAGGGGACGACAGGCTGGTGGGCGTGGGCGAGGGGAGGAGCAGCGTGCGGGCCTGGTTCGAGGACATCGAAGGTGTTGCGGGGGTGCGAGTCGTTCCCGGACGGGGTATCCTGGCCGGGGGACGGTCCCCTGCGGGGGGGCCGCAGCCGGACCGGGTGTTATCCCAGGTTGGGACACCTCCGGTGCAGGATACGGTGGCCGTGGGAGGCGACTACCGCCTTCGCGTGGAGTCGGAGGCCTCCGTACAGTGGACCGTCGTGGAAGGACCCGCGTGGCTGGCCGTGGAGCCGGAGACGGGGGACCTGGTGGGGAGCCCCCCCGGCGAGGGGATTTTCCAGGTCATCCTGTCGGGAGAGGACAGCACGGGGCAGGCGGCGCTCGTGGTGGTGACGCTCACGGCGCGGCCGGAGGCAGGGCATCCCGAAAGAGGACCTCCGGAGGAGGGCCCCCCCGGCGACGACGTGGATGAGCTGGAGAAGAAGATTCACCGGCGAAAGGGGGAGGCGGATTCTGATGAGGCCGCGGTCCCCGGCGCGAGGCCGGGCGGGGCGGACCCCCCTTCTCAGGGCAGACCTGCGGAGGGGGGAGAGGTCGCCCTGGTCTCCAACTATCCCAATCCTTTCAACGAAACGACGGTCCTCCGCTGTCGCTCGCCGACGCCGGGACGCGCAGAGGTCTATACCCTTCTCGGTCAGTGCGTGCGGCGCTGGGCTGAGGTCGGCGCCGCTGAGACCTTGCTCGTGTGGGATGGACGGGATGGGTCGGGGAGGGCGCTGCCGTCGGGCGTCTATTTCCTGGTGTTCGAGGCGGAGGGCGTGCGGGCCGTGAGGAGGATGACGTTGATCAGGTAAGGGGGTCTGAATCCACATCCATCATTTCAGGAGGTGTGTCATGGCGCAGCCAGACATCGTATTCAAGCACGGAAGGTGTACCGCAGCGATCTTCTCGAAGGAGATCACGCGGGGGGAGCGGACATTCCAGGCGAAGTCCGTGTCGTTTCAGAAGAGCTACCAGGACAAGAACGGGGAGTGGCGGACGTCGTCCTATCTGGACGTGAACGACATCCCCAAGGCTGTCTTGGTCCTCAACAAGGCCTACGACTATATGACGTCGAACGGCCACCGGGATGCGGAGGAGGACGAGCAGTAGCCGCACACGGGTAGACCCAAACAGAATGGGCGTGCCCCGCTATGGGACGCGCCCATCTCTTTTCCTGACCCTTCCGACTGCGCTCGCTGTCAATCTCCGGCGCTCACCGGGAATGCCTCGCGCTACGCCGGCTCCCGTTCCTTCGAATCCTGATCCTCGGATGCGTCGGACTCCTCCGCCTGCTGGGATTCGGCCTCGTCTTCTGACCTGGGCTTGTGCAACTCCTCCTTGATCAGGACGCCCGCCTTAAAGTAGCTCTTCTTCCGGGCCGGCACGTAGACGATCTCCCCGGTGCGGGGGTTGCGGGCCGCGGGTTTAGGCTTGGTGTTTTTCACCCCCAGCACGCCGAACCCTCGTATCTCGATCCGGTCCCCCCGGATCAGGCTGTCTCGCATGGCGTTGAAAAGGCTGTCCACGACCTCGTATGCGAGCTGCTTTTTAACCCCTACCTCAGCGGCCACCCGAAGCGCCAGATCTTTCTTAGTCGTCGTCATACGCTCCCTCCTGTTCGAGGCGTCGAACGCCGGGTGAGGTACGCTCTGCTCAACCCGCGCCCGTCAGCGGGTAAATATAATTAAAATAAGGCGGGGCGCAAGGGAAAAGAAGTTCTAACTCGATAATCAGCGCAATTTACCTTGACAGTCGGCAGATTTGCGCGTATCATGGCCCAGAGAAAGGAGGTCCCTATGGCAGTCGACGTGCATTTTTTCGACGTCGTTTCAAAGGTCGATCAGCAGGAGGTCCGGAACGCCGTGGACCAGGCGCAGAGGGAGATCCGGCAGCGCTACGACTTCAAGGCGAGCAAGAGTTCCGTCGAGTGGACGGACGACGGGATCGTCCTCATCTCCGACGACGAGGGGAAGCTCAAGAGCGTGGTGGATGTCCTGGAGTCGAGGCTCGTCCGCCGGAAGGTGTCCCTCAAGGCGCTGGAGTATGGCAAGATCGAGCCGGCGTCTGGGGGGACGGTGCGCCAGGCGGTCAGGCTCAAACAGGGGATCGACAAGGAACACGCGAAGCAGATCACGACGCTCGTCAGGAACTCCGGGTTGAAGGTGCAGGCCCAGGTGCAGGACGAGCAGGTGCGCGTCACAGGCAAGAAGATCGACGATCTCCAGGTGATCATCCAGAGGATCAAGGAGGCGGACCTGGGGATCGCGGTGCAGTTTGTGAACTACAGGTAGAAGAACAGATGCGAAGCGGAGAAGCGGAGAAGCGGAGAAGCGGAGAAGCGGAGATCCCCGATTCCCCGATTCCCCCGTTCTCCGTTTCCGGGGGGTGAAAGGAGGATGTGGCATGGGTCGGCTGGACGGCAAGGTGGCGATCATCACGGGCGGCGGGCAGGGGATCGGGCGCACGACCGCGGTGACGTTCGGGGGGGAGGGGGCGCGGGTGGTCGTGGCGGACACGAAGATAGAGACCGCCCGCCAGACCGCCCAGGAGGTGGAGGTCCGGGGGGGAGAGGCGCTGGCGCTTCAGGTGGATGTCACGGACGGGGAGGATGTCCGGAAAATGGTGGCGGCGACGCTGGAGCGGTTCGGGCAGGTGGACGCGCTGGTGAACAACGCCGGGGTCTTCAGCCTCTACTCGACGGAGACCTGTCCTGAGGAGGAGTGGGACCGGATTTTCAGGGTGAACGTAAAGGGGGTGTTTCTCTGCTCCCGCGCGGTGATGGGACCGATGCGGGCGCGGAAGACGGGGGCCATCGTCAACCTGTCGTCCCTGGCGGCCAAGACCGGGGGGCTCTCGGCCAGCCCGCCCTACTCGGCGTCGAAGGCGGCGGTGGCCTGCTACACCTGGTCCCTGGCGAAGGAGCTGGCCCCGCACGTGCGGGTGAACGCCGTGGCGCCGGGGATCATCGACACGGAGATGACGAGGCAGCATCCGGCGGAGCTGGTGGCCCGGACGCCGCTGGGGCGGAAGGGGACGCCGCAGGAGGTGGCCAACGCCATTCTCTTCCTGGCGTCGGACGAGTCGTCGTTCATCACGGGCGAGGTGATGAACATCAACGGCGGGCTGTTCATGGATTGAGCACAGACGCAGAAACATCAGCCACGGAAGCACCGCGATTATGAATGGAGCTGAGGAGAAAACCGAATTCAGAGAGATCCCTCCCGAACTGAAGGCTATCCTGGAGGCGCACCGGAGGTGGGTCGCGTCGGAGGGCAGAGAGGGGGCGAAGGCGAGCCTGCGCAAGGCGGACCTGAGCCGGACGGACCTTCAGGGCGCGCAGCTTTGCGAGGCGGACCTGAGCGGAGCGGACCTGAGCAAGGCCGATCTCCAGGATGCCAGGCTTCGCGGGGCTGATCTGAGCGAGGCGAGTCTGATGCAGGCCCGGCTCTCGCGGGCCGACCTGCGGGGGGTCGATCTCCAGCGGTCCCGGCTTCAGAAGGCCGACCTCAACGGGGTGGACCTCCAGGGGGCAAAGCTCAACGGGGCCGGCCTGGAGGGGGCGACGCTCCGGAAGGCCAGCCTGCAGGGGGCCGCGCTCGCGCCGGTGGTCCTGGAGCTGGCCGACCTGACGGAGGCCGATCTGAGCGGGGCGAGCCTTCAGGAGGCCAACCTCGGCGGGGCGGAACTGCGGGGGGCCAACCTCCGGGGGGCGGACCTCAGGAAGGCGAGGCTCCAGGGGGCCAACCTCTGGGGCGCGGATTTGCGGGAGGCCCAGCTTCAGAGGGCCGACCTGCGGGAGACGGACCTCACGAGGGCGGGCCTCCAGGGGGCGGACCTGCGCGGGGCCAGGCTGCAGGGCGCTGCCCTCGTGCAGGCGGACCTCCAGGGGGCCAACCTCCAGAAGCTCAAGTTTCAGGACGTGGACCTTTACAAGGCCAACCTCCAGGGGGCCGACCTGCGGGGGGCCGACCTGGCCGACGCGACGGGGATCACGAGGGCGCAGCGGGAGTCGGCGCGCACAGAGTGAAAAGTAAAGAGACTCACAAATGGAAAAGGCTGTCCGGCACATCGCCGTGCGCGTGTACACCTGCTACGAGGAGCGCAGGGTCCACGCGCGCGTCCAGGTCGTGGGCGAGACGCACGTCGCCCGGGGGGGGAGGGTGGAGCTGGTCCTGTACCAGCAGCGGTCGCGGGAGGTCTTCGGGCGCAGGGTCATCTGGGTCGGGCGGGGGCCTGCGAAGGAGGTCTCGTTTGACACCCGTCGCATCCCCTCCGGGTGCTGCGCCTTCCGGGCCACCTTTATCGACCGGCACGGCCACCCCTTTGAGACCGAGGTGCTCTACGACAGGTCCCCCGGTCATGTCCCCTGGTTAGGCTCGGTGGAGGGGGTGAGCCGGGAAGTCCCCAGGCCCTGGACGCCGCTCCGGGCGCACCGTACGCCGGATGGGCTGCGCATCGCGTGCTGGGGAAGGGAGTATCTCTTCGACCGGGTCAGTTTCGTCAGGGGGATCGACGCCGCCGGCAGGGGGCTCCTGGCGGGCCCCATCCGGCCCGTCGCCCGCGTGAACGGAGAGGCGGTGCGCTGGCGCAGGGGCAGGATCGACCTCGTGGCGCAGGGCCGGGACCAGGTGGTGTTCACGCAGGAGATGGAGTCCGGCGAGGGGGTCTTCGTCTCCGCCCGGACCGAGATGGACTTCGACGGCGCGATGCGGGTGGACTGGGGCATCGCCTCCGACCGGGTGGTGCGGCTGGACGAACTGGCGCTGGAGATGCCGATCCGCGCAGGGCACGCGACCTATCTTTACCATTTCCCCGGCAGGTGGGGGGAGGCCCGCAACGTGGGGGCGCTTCCGGGACGCAACCTGAGCGTTGGCTTTCGCCCCTTCGTCTGGCTGGGAGACGAGGAGCGGGGGGTGTCCTGTTTCGCCGAGTCGGAGAAGAACCGGCACGTCAAAGACCCGAAGGGGATGACGGAGGTCCGGCATCAGGGGGATGCGGTCCTGCTGCGGGTGAAGTTCGTGGATGTCCCGGTCAAGCTGATCCGCGGGAGGCGCTCCGGGAGGGCGCTCACCGGGTTCGAGGAGGAGGACCGGACGCCGTTCACGCGCGGGGGCGTGGTCACGGACTGGCTCCGGTATACGGTCGGTTTCCAGGCCACGCCGGTCAAGCCGGTCGAGACGGACGCGTGGGACCACCGCATCCTCTGCATCGGGCAGTCCACGCCGGGGTTCCGGCCCCGACTGAGCGTCTCGGATGCCCTGCTAAATGAGCTTGTGGAGAAGGGCGTGCGCGCGGTGGTCCTGTTCGAGCACTGGGCGGACGCGGAGGGGCACGCCCGCACGCCGCACGGGAAAGACCTCCGGAAGATCGTCAGCGCCTGTCATCGGCGCGGGCTGAAGGTCCTGCTCTATTTCGGGTTCCTGATCTCGGACCTGGCGCCGGAGTGGCGGGACTTCGGGAAGGACAGCCTCATCCTGCCCAGAGGGGGGTACCCGATCTACCACTACCAGCCGCAGCCGGAGCAGGGGGCGTGGCGGGTCTGCCTCAACAGCGCGTGGCAGGACTTTCTGGCCGACGGCGTCGCCAGAGTGATGGAGGAGTTCGGCGTGGACGGGGTCTACCTGGACGGGACGGAGTACCCCTTCGGGTGCTGCAACACCGAGCACGGGTGCGGGTCCCTGAGGCCGGATGGGGGCGTCGCGCCGTCCTACCCCCTGTTCGGGGTGCGGAGCGCCATGCGGCGCATTTATCACGCGGTGCGGTCCCGGAGGCCGGACGGCCTGGTCAACGTGCACAACTCCACCTGCATGACCATCCCCACGCTGGGCTGGGCCACGAGCTACTGGGACGGGGAGCAGTTCCAGGGCATCGGGAAGGGGGTGGATGTGGCGAGGCTGCTGCCGCTGGACGCCTTCCGGGCGGAGTTCATGGGCCGGCAGTGGGGCGTGCCCGCCGAGTTCCTGCTGGCCGGGGCGGCCTACACCTGCGAGCAGGCCTGGGCCTTCACGCTCCTGCACGACGTGCCGGTGAGGCCGCACCGTCCGGGGAAGGACCTGGACCTGATCGCCCGCCTCTGGAAGGTGATGGACGACTTTGGCCGGAAGGAGGCCGAGTGGCTCCCCTACTGGCGAAATGCTGAATACGTGAAGTGCGCGCCAAAGGGGGCTTGCGTCAGTCTCTACCGGCACCCGAAGAACGGGGCGCTGGCCGTGGTCTCCAATCTGGGCGGGTCGGAGGCGGAGGTCCGGGTGACGCTGAACACCCGCCGGCTGGGTCTCAAGGCGTCATCCCTGCGGGTCGTGGACGCGCTGCGGAACAGGGCGATTCCCGCGACAGGGGAGGGCGTGAGGCTCAGGCTGAAGCCCCTGGAGTGGCGGCTGCTGTGGGTAAGGGAGAGTTAGCTGTAGGGGCGACCGGTGGTCGCCCCACAAAGCGAGGAGTTTTCATGGCTGTTCAACCTTCAACCTTGCCCCAATGTCTTCCGGAAATGGTCGAGCGCATCGTGCGGCGGTTTGATCCGGTGCGCATCCTCCTGTTCGGCTCGTGGGCGAGAGGCGACGCCCGCCCCGATAGCGACGTGGACCTGCTCGTCGTCCTGCCGCGCGTGGATGACAAACGCCGGACGACGGTGGAGATTCTGCGCGCCCTCAACGGCGTGCCGGTGGGCAAGGACGTGATCATCACCACGCCGGACGAGATTGAGACGCGCGGCCAGGTGGTGGGGCTGGCGCTGCTCCCGGCCCTGCGCGAGGGAAAGGTGATTTATGAGCGGGCCTGACGCCCTGTAGCAGGCGTCTCCGATTTTTTAGATTTGACATCCGATCTCCCCGGATGTAAATTAACGCCATTCGCCACAGGGCTTTGCGTCCTGTCGGGAGGGGAGGATGGACGCTCGCACATATCGTCATCGAGGGTGAGGGGGACAGGCCGCAGCCGGACAGGTGTGGATTTTAGGCCGTTGGGTAGAGACAGGATGAGAATGCATGAACGATCTACGAGTTCACCTTGATCACCTGATCAGGCGGCAAAGTATCCGGTATCTGGTACCAACAGGTAATGACGCCTCCAGCCAAGTCATAAGCGGCGGCAATGAAGATCGTTCCCTAAGGTATGATGATTTGCTCAGAACGGACGGGTGGGTTACAACGATTCGGAAACCTGATTTCCAAAGAGAAACGAACGCCTAGACACCAAATAACTGTGTCGACTTTTTGGACACGGTGGTCTATGGAAAAATTATCCCAAGCATCATCCTTTGGTCCAGTAAAGAAAATGGTTTGACTTACGTGTTGGATGGTGCCCACAGACTATCCGTTCTGCGCGCTTGGATGCTTGATGACTGGGGAGACAAAGCAGGAGACTACTACCAAAGACGAGATATAGAACAAATTAAGCAAGCCGCAGATGGTACCCGTTTCTTAGTGCGAGAGCGCATTGGACTCTTCAACGATTTCAAAAATGCCTACATTGAACAAAAAACACCTGGGCAGCCACTTCGACGACTTTCTCCGGGACGAGCGCCTGCTGGACGCAGTGGAAGCTGCTGCGATCAAGCGCGTGATTGCGTTTCAGACTGCAGTGACGCACTGGCCTGAAATGGCGAAAGCCGTCTTCGTGCCACATACTGAGGCTGAGTATCGCCGTCTTGTGGCCCTGCTGGACGATCTGATTGATGAGGTAGGCGAAGACGAAAATCATCCCCTGGCCTCCTTAATGGAAATTTTGGGCGTGTTGATTGAGCGGTATGAGGCAGAACATGTAAAGGAACTGAGCGGCCAGGACGAAATATAGCGCCGTTATTGAATTCCTTTTAGCTCGGAGAGGCCAGAGGGAGAAGGACGAGAGAGGCGATACCGGCAGACCGTGACCGGCATCGCCTTCTTTTTGCCCTGTCAGCGGGCGGCGAGATTCGATGACACTCCAGGACACTTCGCACTTGCTTTTCTATCGTGTGGGGCCTTATCTTTCCCCCTGGGATTGACCATCGCCAGAAGAAAGGAGGAAACCCATGTCTGCACAACTGCAACAGGTGATAGACGCTGCTCAAACTCTCTCAGCGCGAGACAAGCTAAAATTGCTTCAGGCCATTGTGCGTGACTTGCAGCATGCGGATGCCCTTTCTGAAGCGAGTGTCGCCTTCTGGTCCTCGCGCTCTCTTGACGAGATCACACAGATGCAGTCAGCGCCTGTCGTCACAGATATTCGTACGCTTGCGGTCGACTTCTGGCCCAAAGATGAGACGGCCGACGACATCAATCAATTCATCGCTGAACGGCGACGCGCCGACCGGGCAGGAGCAGCATGAGCACCGTGCTACTGGACACCAATATCGTCTCTTACCTCTTCAAAGGCGATACGCGGGCAGCCGCATACGCTCCGCTCCTGCAAGGAAATCGCCTCGCCATCTCGTTTATGACCGTTGCCGAACTGTTCGAGTGGGCGGCAACACGTAAATGGGGACGAACACGAGTCACCCGTCTCGAACAGACGTTGGCAACCTATCTCGTCATTCCGATTGATGTCGAACTCTGCCGTATTTGGGGCACACTCCGCGCACGACTGAGGGTTGCCGGGAAAACCATCGCACCGCAAGATGCGTGGATCGCAGCCACAGCGCTTCGCCATAAACTACCGCTGGTGACACATAACCCGAGTGATTTTCAGCACATTACCGGCATCGAAGTTCTTAGCACCATAACGTCATAAGAGGTGACGCATGCCCAGAACACCCGGCCACGCCCGACCGAACGTCCTCCTGATCTGCACGGACCACTGGAGCGGGCTGCTGACGCGTGCGGCGGGGCATCCGGTGGTCATGACGCCGACCGTAGACCACCTTGCCCGGTGCGGCACGACGTTCACCCAGGCCTACTCGGCCTGCCCCTCCTGCATCCCGGCCCGGCGGTCGCTCATGACGGGCATGAGCCCCCGCGCCAACGGCCTTCGATACTATAAGGATGGCGTGGATTTCCCCGACGTTCCCACCCTGGCGCAGTGTTTCAGAGATGCGGGATATCAGGCCTACGCGGTCGGGAAGCTCCACGTCTCGCCGCAGCGCAACCGGGTCGGGTTCGATGACGTGCTCCTGGAGGAGCAGGGCCGGCACCAGTTCCGGGACATCCCGGACGGCGTGGCGGACGACTACGAGCTGTTCCTGGCCGAGCAGGGCTACGGGGGCCAGGAGTACGCCGGGGGCATGACGCAGAACGAGTTCATCACCCGGCCCTGGCACCTGCCGGAGCATTGCCACCCGATCAACTGGGCGGTGAGGGAGATGTGCAAGGTCATCCGGCGACGGGACCCCCGCAGACCCGGCTTCTGGTACCTGTCTTTCTCCGCGCCGCACCCGCCCGTGACGCCGCTCCAGGCGTATCTGGACCTCTACCGGGACGTGCCGCTGGATGAGCCGGCCACGGGGGACTGGTCGAAGGACTTCGACGGCCTGCCCTATCACATCAAGGAACTGAGCAACCCGGAATCCATCGCCATGGCCCGCGCCTCCCGGCACGAGTTTGAACTCTCCCGGCGCGCCCTCTACGCCACGCTCACGCACATCGACCACCAGGTCCGGGTGGTCATCGGGTACCTGCGCGAGGCCGGGCTGCTGGACAACACGATCATCGCCTTCACGAGCGACCACGGGCACATGGCCGGGGAGCACGGGCTCTGGTGCATGACGCCCTTCTACGAGATGTCCGCCAAAATCCCGCTGATCATCGCGCCGGCGGAGGGGGACGACCGGCTCCAGCCGGGGGCCACGGACGACCGGCTGGCGGAGTTCGGGGACCTCATGCCTACGCTCCTGGACCTGGCGGGCATCCCGATCCCGGCCCACGTGGACCGGCTGTCCCTCGTCGGGGACCGGAGGCGGGACCACCTCTACGGAGAGCACGGGGAGGGGACGGCGGCCATGCGCACGGTCCGCGCCGGGCGCTACAAGCTCATCTACTACCCGGTTGGCAACCAGACGCACCTTTTTGACATCGAGAACGACCCCCGCGAGTGCCACGACCTCTCGGGCGACGCCCGGCACGCCGGGGAGATGGAGCGCCTGAAGCGGCTCCTTCTAGAGAACCTCTACGGCTCCGACCTGGAGTGGGCGCCGGACGGGAAGCTCGTCGGTCTGCCTGCGATGGAATACGCGCCGAGACCCAACCGGAACCTGCGAGGCCAGCGGGGCCTGAGGTTTCTGTAATTTGAGGAGCAACTGCTTCAAAAGGAGGACGCCATGCCCTCACTGAACATTCTGGACCGGCTCAAGAGCGGAGAGCGCCTGCTCCTGGACGGCGGCACGGGGTCGGAGTTGCAGCGCAGGGGCGTGAACGTGCTGCACGGGGCGTCCGCCGAGGTCCTCCAGGCCTGGTCGGCCCTGGCGAATGTCGAGGCGGCGGAGGTGGTGCGGCAGGTCCACCAGGACTACCTGCGCGTGGGCGCAGACATCATCATCAGCAACAACTTCTGGACCAGCCCGACGCGCCTTGAGCCGATCGGGCTTCGGAAAAAGTGGAGGGTCTACGCCTGCGCCGCCGGGAAGAACGCGATCAGGGCCCGCAACGCCCTGAACCCGGAGGCCTACGTGGCGGGGGGCATGGCGCCGCCGTGTCTGCAGAGGCTGACGGAGGGCCGGAACGACCCCGACGTCGTCGTCATGGGCGAGAAGGCCTATCGCAAGGAGTTCGCCGATCACGCCCGGCTGCTGGCGGACGTCGGGGTGGACATCCTGTGGCCGGAGTACGTGGGCCGCATCGCGGACTGCGTGGCCGCCGTGGACGCCTGCGCGGAGACGGGTCTGCCCGTGTTTCTGGGCGTCCGGCACGTGCAGGCGGACGGGTCCATGCAATACGGCGAGCGGATCGAGGAGCTGGCGGAGGCCCTGAGGGGGCACAGGGTCGATGCGATCCTGCTCATGTGCACGCCGCCTGAAAACGTGTCGGCCGGGCTGCCGATCCTGAAGAGGTCCTTCAGCGGGCCGGTGGGGGCCTATCCCAACATCGGTTACAAGCCTACCGCGCCGCTTAAACCCGGCTCCGGGGGGCCGAGCCGGGAGACAGATTTTTTTCAGATCGGGGACTACTACCCCGCGCGGCTGGCCGCCTTCGCCCAGGAGTGGAAGGCCGTGGGCGCTCAGGTCATCGGGGGGTGCTGCGCGACGGGGCCGGAGCACATCCAGGCGATGCGGACGGTGGTGAAGGGGTGACTGGATGAACCTCCAGATCTTCGGCACGCGCAAGTGCCACGAGACGCGCAGGGCGGAGATGTTCTTCAAGGAGCGGCGCATCCCCTACCAGTTCATAGACCTCGCGGAGAAGGGGATAAGCCAGGGGGAGTTGAGGAGCGTCCAGGCCTCCATCCCGCTGGACCAGTTGATCGACACGGAGGGGAAGGAGTACGAGCGGCGAAATCTGAAGTATCTCCGATTCGACAAAGAGAAGACCCTGTTGAACTATCCGCTGTTGTTGAAAACGCCGGTGGTCCGGGACGGGAATCGGGCCACGGTGGGCTACTGTTCCGATGTCTGGAAGGAATGGATCCAGGCCGATCAGAAGCGAACGGAGTGATGGAGAGGAGGAGGGCATCATGGCGGACAAGGTCAGACTGGGGTTCATCGGGTGTGGGGGGATCGTGCGGTCCCACCTGGAGCAGGGGCTGAAGGACTTCGAAGACGTGGAGTTCGCGGGCTGGTGCGACCTGAATGAGGAGACCGCCGCGGCGCGGCAGGAGCAGGTCGGAGGCCGGGGCGCGATCTACACGGACGCGCGGAAGATGCTGGATGAGGTGAAGCCCGACGCGGTCTACATCATGCTCCCGCCGTTCGCGCACGGCCCGGCTGAGAGGCTGGTGATCGAGCGGGGGCTGCCGTTCTTCGTCGAGAAGCCCGTGGCCATAGACCTGGCCACGGCCCGGAGGGTGGCCGAGGGCGTGCGGAAGCGCCGGCTGACCACTGCCGTGGGCTACATGACCCGGTATCGCAGGTCGGTGCAGCGGGTGCGAGAGCTGCTGCGGGCGCAGAGGCCGGTCCTGATGCACGGCGGCTGGGTGGGCGGGGGGCCGGCGCGCTACGAGGGGATCTGGAAGTGGTGGGTGCAGAAGGACAAATCCGGCGGCCAGTTCCTGGAGCAGACCACCCACACCATCGACCTGGCGCGGTATCTGTACGGGGATGTCGCGAGCGTCTACGCCCAGGCCGTGCGCGGTCGCCGCAGGCGGCCCCGCTTCTTCACGATTGAGGACGCCTCGATGGTGCAGCTCTCCTTCGCGAACGGCGCGGCGGCGAACCTCTACAGCTCATGCAGCACGTCGGTGGGCGGGGGGATCAGCCTGACCCTCTGGGCCACGGACATGAAGGCGGAGTTCACGGGCTGGGAGCACAGCGTCAAGATCAGCCTTCCCGGCAACGAGCAGGTCGCCATCCCCGGCGAGCAGAACATCTTCTCGCGGGAGGACCGGGCGTTCGTGGACTCGGTGAAGGCCGGGAGGAACGCGGGCATCCTGGCCACGTACGAGGACGGGCTGAAGGCCACGGCCATCGCGTGCGCGGCCAACAGGTCGATGGAGACGGGGAAGGTCGTGAAGGTGGAGGATTAAAGGAGGAGACACGCCGATGCGCATCAAGCAATCCATCTGCTATCCGCTGTTCAAGCCGCAGGACATGGGCCTGGAGGCGCTGTTCAAGACTGCCGCTGAGATCGGCTACGCCGCCGTGGAGCTGTGGGGCCGGGGGGAGGATTTTGAGGAGATCATGGCGCTGGCCAAAAGGCACAGGCTGGCCGTGGCCAGCATGTCCGGGCACGCCTCCCTGCCGGACGGGTTGAACAAGCGGTCCAACCACGACCGGATCGAGGGGGAGTTGAGGGCGTCCATCGACATCGCCGTGAGGCACGGGATTCCGGGCCTGATCTGCTTCAGCGGCAACCGGCAGCCCTATCAGAGCGAGGTCGAGGCCATCGAGGCCGTGGCCGACGGCCTTCGGCGGGTCGCGCCCTACGCGGAGCAGAAGGGGGTCAACCTGAACCTGGAGTTGCTCAACTCCAAGGTGGACCACCCCGGCTACCAGTGCGACCACACGGCCTGGGGCGCGGCGGTCTGCGAGCGGGCCGGGAGCCCCCGCGTGAAGCTGCTCTACGACATCTACCACATGCAGATCATGGAGGGGGACGTGATCCGCACGATCCGGGAGAACATCCGGTGGATCGGGCACTTCCACACGGCCGGCAATCCGGGGCGGAGGGACATGGACGACACGCAGGAGCTGAATTACGCGGGCATCTGCAGGGCGATTGCGGCCACGGGCTACGACCTCTACGTGGGGCACGAGTTCCGGCCCAAGGGGGACCCGATCGAGTCGCTCAAACAGACGTTCGCGGCCTGCAACCAGGGGTGACAATAAAAAACCGGGCATGAACCCGGCGAGAGACGCGCCACCTACAAAAAAAGCGGCCGTAACAGTGGGAAGGGGGATACCCTCTCACCACCGTCACGGCCGCTTCAGATTGCCCGGTGGCATATACCTCCTATCCAGGGGCTCATGCGACGTGTTACACCCGTCCGTGGTCCCTGCCTACCCAGACCGTCCGCCTGCGCCATCCCCGGATTTAGAATTGCCCTTTCCAGGTCGTCAGAATGAAGCGCTGACGGAGAACATCTCTTTCTGAATCGCGTCCGATGCCACGCAGACGTTTCGGCCGAAACGGACCTTTTCGGACGGCAGCCGTATGAATTTTCCCCTGACCTAAAAGTACGCCATGTTCAAAAAAATGTCAAGGACCATTTTTTGAACGTCGTGCAATTTTTTTTGCCGCCGTCTCTTGCCCTTCGCATCCCTCCATAACTTGTTAACTCATTTATATTCAATAAAATATCGCATCTGTGCACGCACCCAATTTCACGCAGCGGTGACGACCACGACGCCCATTTTGATCCCTTCGACCACGCCGTCCGGCGTGACGGAGGCGATGGCCGGGTCGCTGCTCTTCCAGGTCAGCTTGCGCGAGGATTTGACGGCGAAGCGCACCCTGCCGCCGAGGGTGAGGAAGTAAGGGTGTTGGACCCTTCGCTCCTGCTTCTTCTCGCCTTTTTGCTTCTCTTGATACTTGGTCTTGTTTACCCCTATCCGCTCCATCACCTCTTGGTGGAGGTAGATTCCTGCACCCGTTCGTACGGATAGGGCGATGGAGTCGCTGGGCCGTGCGTCAAGGCGTTTGACGGTCTTTCCCCGGCGGAAGAAATTGAAGGCAAAGAACGTATCCCTGTGAAGCAGGTCGATAACCGCTCTCTCGTGGACGATCTCAAAGGCGCCCAGGACGGCCTTGAACAGGTCATACGCCCGTCCGGAATCTCCAGCGTACTCTCCTTTGGACAGTTTTGACATGGCCTTCGGGAGTAGAGATGCAATGGCCCCTGCCTCATAGGGACCGATCTGAATAGGAAGGTACGCCTTCTTCCTCTTGTCCGCCAGCCAGACGAGGGGATACCCGGAGAGAAGCATTGTAGTGACGCCGACCGGGTGAACCGGCATCAGATGCCTCCGGTCTGCAAGGCGATGGAGGCGCGTCCGATCACCGGGCGGCTTCTGCGGGGGAACCGCTTTCGGCGGCTGCTTCTCGGCCTGCGTCGCGGGTTGAGGCGGCTGGACATTGACGACGATCTGCACTTTTTCGAGCATGGCCTGCGTCGTCGGGGTCCAGCTTGATGGCTTCGTGTAGTCGATAAGAGCCCAGTGAGCGCCTTCCACGACCTGAACTGTTGGGGGTTCATCCGATTTTTCGGGCGTTTCTGAACGGCGGGTTGCTTTCAGTCGCTCCAGGGTCGTGTCTCCGAGGAGGTCTTCGTCCACGTAGACCGGGGCGTTGAAGCGGAGGGCCAGGGCCGCTGCGTCGCCGGGGTCGGTCTCAAGGGTGATGGAGCGCTTGCCCCGGCTGAAGGCAAGGTCCGCCCGGTAGCCCTCCTCGCCCTTCCTCACCCCGACGCCGTCCAGGGCGACGCCGAAGGCCCGGCACGTCTTGAGGAACAGGTCATAGGTGATGGGGCGTGGCGGAGGTGACTTGTACAGGTGCATGCAGACCGCGTTGGCCTGAAAGGCGTCGATGGCGACAGGGAGGCCGCGCTTCCGGCGGTCGTCCTGCATGAGAAGGCGGAGGTCATTTGAATTGGGGTCCTGATAAGTCCCTTTGATCACGACCTTGCGGAAGCCGGGGGGGAGTTTGTGGGCGTCGAACATGTCGCGGACCATGTCGAACATCTCCTTTCTGAGCTGCCGGCGGGCGTCGGAGAGCCGGCGCTTGATGGTGCCGGATGGGACGTTGAGGAACCCTCCGACCTCGTCGCAGGTGTAGCCGTTGATATAATAAAGAGTTACAGTCTCCCGATGGATTTCGGAGAGGGCCGTGAGGGCCTGCTGGATGCGCCGGTGGAGGGCGCGGCGGGCGTGCTCGTCGCCTGAGCCCAGGGCGGGAGCAGGTGTCGCTTCATGGATGGGCTGTGCCTCCCGGCGGCGGCGCAGGTGGTCGCGGGCGACGTTGACGGCAATGGCGTAGAGCCAGCTCGCGAACCGATCTGGCTCCCGGAGTTCAGACAGCTTTCGGTAGGCCTGGATAAAGGCCTCCTGCGCGACGTCCTGGGCGTCGTGGAAGTCCCCGACGCGGGCGTACGCGGCCCCATAGACCGCGTCCTTGTAGCGGTCCACCAGGTGACCGAAGGCGTCCGTGTCGCCCTCCAGGGTCCGGCGGATGAGGTCGGGATCAGAGGTCATAGACCCCTCCCCCTTCCCCTCCCCGACACGGGGAGGGGAGAGGAGAAGGAAAGTTGCTCCCCCTTTCCTTCAGGAAAGGGGGATGGGGGGATAGGTCGCATTTTATAGACGTAACATAGCGCCGAAATGGTTCGGTCACAAGATAAGAATTAAGGAAGGGGAGGGGCGGCTTCGTGTCCTTCGTGGTTTTTCGTGTTCTTTTCGTGTTCCTGCCTTATATTTTTCGTAACCCAACACCGGTTTTCTGCATCTGAGGGGGAGAGCGAGGGCAACGTGGAGGACCGAGACCTGGTCAGACAGGCGCTGGACGGGGACGTGAGGGCCTACCGGCGGCTGATCGAGCGCTACCGCAACGCGGTCTACGGCCTGGCCATCAGCTTCGTGGGGGACTTCGACCTGGCGGAGGACATGGCCCAGGAGGCCTTCATCCTGGGGTATTACCGGCTGGGCACGCTGACGGACTGGGACCGGTTCGGGGTCTGGCTGCGGACGATCACGGCCAACCTCTGCCGGATGGAACTCCGGCGACGCCGGGCGAGGCCGGTGGAGGAGGGGGCGTTCGATGCGGATGGGATGGCGGGGTCCGTGCCCGCGCCGGACGTGGTCTACGAGCGAGACGAGGTCCAGCGGCAGGTGCGCGAGGCGCTGATGGGCCTGTCCGAGAAGGACCGGGAGGTCGTGATCCTCTACTACCTCGACGAGCGGACGGTGGAGGAGGTGGGGCAGTTCTTAGGCGTGTCCGGCGCGGCCGTGAAGGGCCGGCTGCACCGGGCCAGGCAACACCTCAGAAAGGAGCTGATCGGCATGGTACAGGAGACGCTGTCGCAGAAGCGGTTAGGGCCGGAGTTTGTGGAAAAGGTTGAGCTTCAGAGATTCAGCGATCTGGCCCGACTCACGGATGAAGAACTGCAAAAACTCATGGATGAGAAATTGGATGCTGGGATGACCCTGATCTACGCCCTGCGTTCGGACAACCCGGGGGCGGAGGCGCTCAAGGCGCGCATTCTTGAAATCCTGCCCCCTAAAGAGCGCGAACAGTTCAAGGTCAACTTGAAATACTGTGACCCCGTACAGCACTTTCAAGGGGAGTTATTGGCCGCCGCAAGGCGACTGCAGAGGGATGGGGCCATCCGCCCTGCCCCTGAGCGATCGAAGCCGAAGGGGAGCGTCGAGATGGGGCAATTCCTGGACTTCATCCGATTGACGGACGAGGAGATTCAACGCACCTTTCGGGAGGTGGACACGAAGATCTTGGCCGTCGCCCTCAAATCGCAGGAACCGGGGATGGACAAGGTCCGGGAACGGTGCTTTACCAACGTGTCTGAGCGGGTAAGAAAGTTGATGGAGGTCTGGCAGACCCACACAGATATTTCGGAAAAGGAGATGAAGGCCGCGCAGGAGGGAATCCTGAAGATCGTCCATCGGCTGCAGGAGGCGGGGGAGATCCGGGCGGGGAAGAAAGGCTGAACCGTAGGGCGGGAATAAATTCCCGCCCTACCCCAGGAAGTCCGCCTGCGGCGGACTCCCCCAGCCCGGCCCTGCCGGGCTTTTCAGGAGGAGCGTGGGAATTCATTCCCACGCTTTTCCGAGGTCCTTTAAGAGGCAAATCCGAGACATTCGGGTTTGCCTCTTTTTTATCGGCAAACCTTTCTCTTGATTCCTCATTCATCTGGATATACATTGATGTGCCTGGACAACGATAGTCAACCTTTGCATGAGATTCAAGGAAAAAGTGAGGATCTGGCCATGAAGATCACCAGCGTCGAGACCACGGTGCAGATGCAGGAGGTGAAGGGGGAGCCGAAGCGGGACGCGCTGCAGGTGTTGAGCGGGGGCGGCACGGTGACGGTGACGGTGCGCAGCGACGAGGGCGTGGCCGGAAAGGGGTCCGCCGGGTTCGGGCGGGTGCGGAGCGCGGCGGGGACGCTCCAGCGGATCATCGACGAGGCGCTGGCCCCGCTCGTGGTGGGGGAGGACCCGTTCTTCATCAAGAAGATCCGGGAGAAGCTCTGGCAGGAGACGGAGTACCACGGGTCCATCGGGCTGGCGCTGTTCGGGATCTCGGCCATCGACATCGCGCTGTGGGACCTGATGGGGAAGGCGGTGGGGCAGCCGGTCTACAAGCTGCTGGGCGCGCACCGGGACCGGGTCCCGGCCTACGCGATGGTGGGGTGGCTCAACTACGGCGAGGACGCACTGAAGCGGGTCTGCGCCCAGGCCGTCGAGCAGGGCTACCGGGCCGTGAAGATGAAGGTGGGGCGCCCCACGCTGGAGGAGGATGTCCGGCGGATCGAAGCGGTTCAGTCGGCGGTGGGGGTGGGCGTGCGGGTGATGGTGGACGCCAACCAGGCGTTCAATCTATCGGAGGCGTTGCTGCGGGGACGGGCCTATCAGGACCTGGGGTGCTACTGGTTCGAGGAGCCCCTGCCGGCAGACGACGTGGACGGGCTGGCGGAGTTGACGGCGCGGCTGGACATCCGGGTCGCCTCCGGGGAGAACACCTACGGGAAGCGGGCGTTCCGGCAGATGCTCCAACGGCGGGCCGTGGACGTGATCCAGGGGGACCTGCGCCGGGGCGGGGGGGTGACGGAGCTGATGGAGGTGGCGGCCATGGCCGATGCCTTCAACATCCCGTATGCGTCCCACGGCGGGGGGGCCGTGCAGCTCCACATGCTGGCGGCCATGCCCAACGCGTGCTACCTGGAGTCTGGCCTGCTCAGCCCGACCTCGAGGCTGCGGCTGGAGGAGGGGTGTCTGGTCGTGCCGGAGGGGCCGGGGTTTGGACAAGGATGAAGGACGAAGTACGAAGTGCGAAGTACGAAGTACGAAGTGAAAACCTTCCTTCGACCTTCGACCTTCGACCTTCGACCTTTATCTTTCCTCCACCCCGAACCCGTACTTGAGCAGGCTCTTTTTATCTCCGGCCCTGAGCGGCACGTCAAAGGAGAGATGGATTTTTTCCCCGTCGTTGCGCTGGGTGCAGCGGCCGTAGCCGCCCAGCATCAGCCGGAGGATGCGCTCGATCCAGGGGTAGTCGAGGTCCGCCGGCATGGTGAGGGTGTAGCGATGCTCGAACTCCTGCATAAAATCACCCCTTCCTCTGAATGAACGCCTCCGCCTCCTCCACGTCCTCCGGGCTTCCGATGATCAGCGGGACCCGCTGGTGCAGCTCCGTCGGGACGATGTCGAGGATGCGCCGATGGCCTGTGGAGGCCCTTCCGCCCGCCTGCTCGGCGATGAACGCCAGGGGCGCGGCCTCGTACATCAGCCGGAGTTTCCCGTTCGGGGATTTCGTGTCGGCAGGATAGAGAAAGACGCCGCCTTTCAGCAGATTTCTGTGAAAGTCCGCCACCAGGGAGCCGATGTAGCGGGCGGTGTAAGGACGGCCGGTCTTCGCGTCTTTCTCTTTCAGGTGGTCCAGGTAGCGCCGGACGCCGGGGTCCCAGTGGGGATAGTAGCTCTCATTGGCGCTGTAGATATTCCCTCTGCGGGGGATCGAGATGTCCTCGTGGGAGAGGAGGAACTCCCCGATGGTCGGGTCGAGCGTGAACCCGTGCACGCCCTGGCCGGTCGTGTAGACCAGCATCGTGCTGGACCCGTAGATGACGTAGCCCGCGCAGAGCTGAGCCGACCCTTTCTGGAGGAAATCCTCCTCGGTCGCCCCGTCCCCTCCGCTCTTCTTCCGGTAGATGGAGAAGATCGTGCCGATGTTGACGTTCACGTCGATGTTGGACGATCCGTCCACCGGGTCGAAGAAGAGGATGTATTTCCCCAGGGGGTGCCTGTCGGGGATGTGGTAGATCGTCTCCATCTCCTCCGAAGCGAGGCCGGCCAGGTGCCCGGTGTGATCGACGGTTCGGATGATGGTGGCATTGGCGAACTCGTCCAGCTTCTGGACGGCCTCGCCGTGGACGTTGATCCGGCCCGTGATCCCCAGGATGTCCGCCAGGCCGGCCTTGTTCACCTCGCGCGCGATGATCTTGGCCGCGGTCGTCAGCTCGGCCAGAAGCTCGGAGAAGTCCCCCGTGGCCTCCGGATGTTCGCGCTGTTCTTCGATCAGAAATCGGGTTAAGGTCGTCCCCTTCTCCATATCGCCCCCCCCCTTTCTGGGGTTCCCGTATAAAAAGTCAGCCTGCGGATGTAAAAGCGGTATCGGGACCTCTCAAATTTACGACGCAAAGACCTTCTGCGCAATGATCTTGTATAAGCTCGGAATATCCGGTTGACCGGCCCTGCGAGCGGAGGTATATTCATGTCTGTCCGGCTCCGGGGAAACGCGCCTCTTCGAGGGGGGCCGATGGGGACCTTTTTCAACGCCGTCAAAACGCATTCAGGTGAGGAGGAGTTATGCGCGCGAAGGCCCTGATCTGCGACGAACATCAACGGTTCAGCCTTGAAGACGTCGTCCTGCCCGATCCCGACCCCGAACAGGTCCTGGTGCGCACCCTCTGCAGCGGGGTCAGCATCGGGACGGAGTTCGCGCTGATTCGAGGCAAGCTGTCCTGGGGGTCCTATCCGCTGTGCACCGGCTACCAGGGGGTCGGCGTGGTGGAGGGGGTGGGAGGGGATGTCCAGGGGTTCAGGGTGGGGGACAGGGTCTACTACCGAGGCAACCGCGCGATATCGCTGCCGGATGGACGGAAGGTGTCGGGGGTCTCCGGCGTGCACTGCTCCGCGGCGGTGACCCCTGTCAAAGGCCCCCACGCGGCGGCCCTTCTGCCGGAGGGGGTCGCAGAAGATGTGGCGAGCCTGTTCGTGATGCCCGCGGTGGGGCTGAACGGGGTCGATATGGCCAATCCTCGGATGGGGGAGACCGTCGCGGTCTACGGTTCGGGGCTGATTGGACTGGGGGTCGTGGCGGCCTGCAGCCACCGGGGGTGCGTCGTGGTCGCCGTGGACATCCAGGAGAGCAGATTGGAGGTCGCCCGGAAACTCGGCGCGGACTTCGTGATCAACGGCTCAACCCGGAATGTCCTGGAGGAACTCAGGAAAGTTGCGCCCGAAGGCGCGGACGTGGTCTTTGAGAGCACCGGCATCCCGGCCTGTCTCGACCCCGCCATCGAGCTGTGCAGGCCTTACGGCAAGTTCGTGCTTCAGGGGAACTACGGCCAGGCGCCTATTTCGTATCATTTCCTCCCCCCGCACGGCAAGCGCCTGACGATGTTCTACCCGTGCGACGACGGCTTTGGCCCGTGCCGGCGTGCGGTGCTCAAAAACGTTGCAATGGGCGCCCTGCCGTGGCATTACACGATCACGCATCGCGTGGAGGCGAGGGAGGCCCCGGCCCTGTACGACGCCATCCACAGGGGGGAGGCAGGGGACGTGCTCGGGGCCGTGATTCGCTGGTCGTGATCTTACAGATGGAGGTCCCATGAAACTCTGCTGCACTTCGGTCATGCTCCCGCGCTGGACGCTGGACGAGACCTTCGACCGGCTCGCGGGGTTCGGCTACGACGGCGTGGAGCTGCGCTGCCGCTACAACCCGGAGGACCCGAAGGTCGAACCGTCGTTCTGGGGACGGCACCTGTCGGACGTAAGCCCGGACAACATCCGGGAGAAGGCGGGTCAGATTCGAGCCGCGGCAAAGCGGAGCGGGCTGCGGGTGGTGGCCCTGGCCCCCCAGGCCCAGGTCGGGCAGGACGACCTCATCCGGAAGCTCTTCGAGGGGGCGGTGGCCATAGACCCCGACAGGCCGCCCATGGTCCGGGTCGGCGCGCCCCGGCACGACCGGGCGAGGCCCTACATGCCCCAGTTCCTCCGGGCCAGGGCCGGGTTTGCGGACCTGACGGAGGTGGCGCGGGGGTACGGCGTCAAGGTCCTCTACGAGATCCACGTGGGCACGGTCGCGGTCAGTTGTTCGAGGGCCATCGAGCTGCTTCGGGACCTGGACCCCGCGCACATCGGGGCGATCTATGACGTCCCCAACATGATCCGCGTGGGGCTGGAGGACAGCCGGATGGGGATGGAGACTCTGGGGCCCTATCTGGCCCACTGCCACATCGGGAACGCCACGCCGGTGGTGGAGGGGCGCGACGAGACGGGCGGGATGAGGTGGAAGTGGGCCTTCAGCGACCTCCGGGAGGGGGTGGCGGACATCCTTCAGATCATCCAGGACTTCAGGTCGGTGGGCTACGCGGGATACCTCTCGCTGGAGGACTTCGGGCCGGGAGAGGATGCGGACAAGGTGCGGGAGCAGGAGGCGTACCTGCGAAGACTGATTTCATAGAAAGGAGACCCCATGATTCCTCTTGTCAGCAGCAACTGCTACGGTCCCCTCGGCGTCTGCCAGCTCCCCCGCTTCTGGTGGAAGGCCCTGCTCCGCAAAAAGGGGCTTCTGGACGAGGAGTATCCCGACTTCAGCGACGGCCTGGACGCGGGCGTCCTCCGGACGCTGGGCCTGGAGAAAGAGGCCGCGCTCGACTATCTCCGGAGAAACCTGCCCACCTACCTGGACTTCGAGGCCTGGGTCCTCCGGCAGAAGGGGGGATCGCTGGACCGGGAGGCGGTGGAGAAGTGGAACTTCGCCGTGCGGAGCCGGGTCCACACCAGCCCGGCGAAGATCGAGGAGACCTACCGGGACATCGGGTTCGACAAGGACGTGAGGATCAACTCGGCGGTCATCCTCAACAGCCTCCAGGACTGGCAGCTCTTCTACAAACGGGACCTGAACACGGGCTTTCCCGGGCTGGGTGGGAAGGTCACGCCTCTAATCGCGACGATTGACTACGGCCCGCTGGGGGTCTGCCAGCTCCCCAGGACGTGGCACAAGATTCTTTTAAGGGCGAAGGGGCTGCTCCATCCGGACTACCCGGACATGACGAAGAGCGGGCTGGACCCGAGGGTGCTGGCCGTCCTGAAGCTGGATGTGGAGGCGGTGCTGAAGCACATCCGGGAGAATCTGCCGTCCTACCTCCAGTTCGAGGGGTGGGTGCTGGAGCAGACGAAGGGCCGGATCGACCGGGACGCGGTGGAGGAGTGGAACACGTTCCTCCGGAAGAGGATTCACAACGACGCGAAGCGGACGGAGATCCACGCCACGGTCGGGAGGAAGGACGACGGGACGCTCACGTCGGCGGTGGTGCTGAATCACATCGAGGACTGGCATCTCGCGCATGCACAACTCGTGAAGAGCCATTAAGGAGGAAAGCCATGGCGACCAGGATCAGCGAGCAGGACAACGGCGTCGCGGTCTATCAGGTGACGGACGAGCCGCTGAAGAAGTCGAACATCTATTGCGAGCTGCCTTACTGCTCGGCGGACTCCAGGGTCTTCGTCTACGCCCGGCAGAACCCCGCGCACGCGCCGAACAGCACGGAGTACGTGATCTGCCAGTTCGGGACGTGGGAGGAGTTTGTCGGAGGGCGGGGCCTGGGCGGCCCGGCGATGACGCACCAGGGGATCTTCTACTACCGCCGGATGGCCGGGGAGGTCGCGCAGGAGCTTGTGCGGCTCGACCTGAGCACGGGGAGGTCGGAGGTGATCTACACCTGGCCGGAGGGCCTCAAGCCGCGCGGGCTGGGGACGATATCGCCCGGCGAGCGCTACTACGCCTACGGCGTCACCATCAGCTACGCCCCGATGATGTTCGGGACCGAGGTGGTGGACCTGAAGGGGGGATCACGGGCGATCATCCACACGGACCCCTACATCTGCAACCCGCACACGCAGTTCGAGCCGGGGAAGGGAGAGCAGGTGATGGTGCAGCACAACCGGGGGTGCGAGTTTCTGCCGGACGGGACGCGGGTGAAACTGGTGGGGGAGGAGGGGGCCACGGAGTTCCTGCTGGACGTGCCGGGCGGACAGGTGACGCGGCTACAGGTGGGGAAGCCGCATACGACGCCGATCACGGGGCACGAGGCGTGGATCGGGGGCACGAAGGAGATCCTGCTGTCGGTGCGGGCCGAGGGGGAGTTTGCGCCGGAGAAGGGGAACCTGGTGGCCGTGAAGGCGGGGGCGCCGGCGCGGGTCGTGTCCAGAGGCTACCGGTTCAACCACGTGGGGACGTCCCCGTGCGGGAGGTTCTTCTTCTGCGACGACTGGCAGGAGGCGAGCAAGCTCGTGGTCGGGTCCATCAGGACCGGGAAGAACACGGTGGTCTGCGAGGCGCACACGTCCAGACAGCAGGAACAGGACACGCACGGACATCCGTACCTGTCGCCGGACCTGAAGTGGCTGGTGTTCAACTCGGACCGGAGCGGGAGGCCGGAGATCCACGTGGCCAGCGTGCCGGGGGAGATAATCGCAGGATTGGAGAAGGAGTAAGACCTCACCCACCCCCTGACCCCCTCCCTCTCCGCATGCGGAGAGGGAGGGGGTCAGGGGGTGGGTGAGGTCTCCTACCCGATCATCCCCGTCAGCCGGACGCCGAAGTTTTCGGCGATGACCACCACCTCGCCCCGGGCGAAGGGCTGGCCGCTGACCCGCACGTCCACCGGCCCATTCGGAGCCCTGTTCAGTTCCAGCAGAGACCCCTCCGTCCAGTTCAGGAGGGCCTCCAGGGGGACGCGCACGCGGCTCAGCTCTACGGACAGGTCCAGTTTGACCTCAGCGGCCCGGTTGGTCTGGACGGCTTGGTCTATAGTCTTGTTGGGCATCTCCGACATTCTCCCTGTCGTGTGTTGTAGGGGCGACCGGCCGGTCGCCCCTACGTTCACACAAACACGTCCTGAGTCGCGCCGCGCACGACGATGATCTCCCCGGCCTCCTCCAGCTGCCGCACCATCTGCACGATGCGCAACTGCACCTCCTCCACGTCGCTCAGCCGGATCGGACCCGAAAACTCCATCTCCTGCTTGATCTCCGCAGCTACCTGTTCGGACACGTTCGAGAAGAACCGGTCCTGCATCTCCGGCCTCGCCCCTTTCAGTGAAATCGCCAGGTCCTTCTTGTCCACTTCCCTGAGGAGACGCTGGATCTTCCGGTCGGTCAGCCGGGCGATGTCGTCGAAGGTGAACATCTGGTTGCGGATCTTCTCGGTTAGCTTCGGGTCCCGTTTGTCCAGTTTTTCCAGCACTGACTTCTCGGTGGACCGGCCTGTGGTGTTGATGATCTCCGCCACCTTCTTCGGCCCCCCGATCTCCGTGATCTGGCCGGTGATGATCGCCTGAAGCTCCGCCGCCAGGTTCGACTCGATCTCCCGCAGCACCTGGGGGGAGATGTTCTCCATCGTGGCCAGGCGGTAGGCCACCTCCGCCTGCAACTCCTCCGGCAGGAGGCTCAGCACGCCGGCGGCTTGAACAGATTCGAGCTGCGACAGGACCAGGGCGATGGTCTGGGGGTGTTCCTTGCTGATGAACGGCGCGATCTGGTTGGGCGCGATGTTCTTCAGCAGATAGAACCCGCCTGCCGTCGAGGCCGTCACCCGGTCGAGCATCTGCTGCGCCCGCTGCGGCCCCAGCGCCCTCTCCAGCGCCCCCCGCGCAAAGTCGATGCCCCCCATTGAGACGTAATGGCCGGCCACCAGGAACTGCTCGATCTCCTCGACGACCTCGCGCTCCTGCTCGCTGGTGACCGTCTTGAGTTCGGAAACGGCCCGGGCGATGTCCTCGATCTCGTAGTCGTTCAGATGCTTCACGACTCTGGCGGTTGCGCTCTGACCGAGGGTGATCGCCAGGATGGCCGCCTTCAGTCGTCCTGAAAAGTCCTTCCCCTCCACATTCTCTATCAACAGGGTTCTGATCACCCGCGCCACGTCCTTCGGGTCCTGCGCCTCGATCCGTCCGATGGGGATCGGCAATTCAGGCGGGGCCGGCGCTGGCTCTGGTTGGGGCGCAGGCGCAGGAGCGGGTTCCTTTGCCTCCGGTGGAGGCGAGGAGGCCTCTTTAGGCCCTTCGACAGCCTCTGCTGTCTCCACCCTGATGGGGAGACGCATCTCCAGCAACGGATGCCCCTGCCCCGGCGTCAGGGCCGGGGGAGACCAGGGCGCAGGCTCTGCGCCGGGCGGGATGTCCGCCACCCGATAGGCCCGGATGAGCCGGGATGAGGGTTGATCGCTCATTTCATCTCCTCCGGCCTCAACAGCTCCGTCATTCGGACCGCCATCTGCTCTCCCACCACCACAATCTCTCCCCTCCCGAACAGCGTCCCGTTCACCCGGACATCCACCGCCTGGCCGCTGAGCTTTTCCAGTTCGACGAGGCTCCCCGGCTCCAGGTTCACGACCTGCTCCAGGGGCAGCCGCGTCCGGCCCAGCTCCACAGTCACTTCCAGCCCTGCCTTTCCGAGACGGCTCAGACGCCCTCTCAGGTCCCTGGGCCAGTTCAAATCGGTCCTGAGTCCTGAGTCCTGAGTCGCGAGTCCCCTGTCCTCTTGACTTGCTGTCTTCGACTCTGGACCCTGGACCCTGGACCCTGGACTGCTTTTTGACGTTTTCTTAGACATAACGCCTCACCTCCGTTTGAGGGATCGCGCGGAGGAGTTCCACGGCGTGCCGGCCTCGCGCGTTGACGCCGGGCCGGGCCAGGAACACCGGCTGGTCCTCCACGAAGACGATCCCCGGATCGCCGGCCTGCGTGTCCAGAATGAGTGTGTCTCCCACCCGGAGATCGGCCAGGTCCTCCGCCGAGACGATGCCCCGGCCCCACGTCACTTTCATCTCGGTCTCGATGCCCTTCACCTGGTCCAGGCGCTTCTGCCGCTCGCCCTCGTTCGGCCCTTTCTCGCGGTACACCCAGCTCTGCACGTTGAGCAGGTTCATCACCGGCTCCAGGGTGAAGAAGGGGTAGCAGAGGTTGACCAGCCCCGAGACGCCCTGGCTGCTGACCTCGAAGGCGATCAGGATGACCGTGTCCGAAGGGGCAGCCACCTGCATGAACTCCGGGTTGGTCTCCAGCTCCGCGTCGGACACCCGAATCTTGAGCAGCGCCTCCCAGGTGGTCTCCAGGTCCTCCATCGTGCGCCGAATCACCTTCGCCATCACGCCCCGCTCGATGGCGGTCAGCGTGCGCTTCGTCTCGCCTAACTTGTCCCCCTTCCCCCCGAACTGCCGGTCGATGAAGGAGTAGGCTATCGGAAGTTGAAAGTCGATGATGGCCGGCCCGCCCAGGGGCTGGATGGTGAACACGTAGGAACAGGAGGGGTTGGACAGGGACATGATGAACTCGGCGTAGGTGGTCTGGTCCACGAACGCGATGTCGGTTTCGACCACGGCGCGCCGGAGGGTGGAGAAGGAGGCGGCCAGGAGCCGGGCCAGGTTGCTGTGGAGGTTCTCCAGGGTGCGGACCTGGTCCTTCGTCACCCGGTTGGGGTGTTTGAAGTCGTAAGTGACCACCGGCTTCGAGACGCGGGTTTTAATCCCATGTTTCAAGCCTCCGGGGTCTTTCAGGCGCTCCCGAATCTCTTCTTCCGAAGCCCCTGTGGCCCTCAGAAGATTCTCGATCTCCTTCTGCGATAAGATGTCCGGCATGGGCATCCCCTCCTGTGACGTTTCAACCCTCGGACACTTCCGGGCGACGGACCGGCTCCCTGGCGATCTGCTCGACGGACCAGAGCCGGATGCCGCGCGCCCTGGGCGCGGTCCGCTCCTCCGACGGCCGGGCGGATTCGAGGCCCTGTCGCAGGTCTTCCATCGCCTGCCGCAGTTCGCGCACCTCCCCGGCCAGGCCGCGCACGATCAGGGTCAGGTCCTCCATCGTGGTGGCCGGGCGCTGCCTGCGGAGTTCGGGTTCGATCTTTTCCCACAGCCCGTCAGGGGCATCCCCGGCCCGGAGCAGGCCGGCGGCCTCCCAGGCCGCCACGTGCGTCTCGTAGTCGCGCCGGCAGCGCTCGCACGCCTCCAGGTGCGCCTCCACCTCAAGCCGGGTATCGGCTGTCAGCTCGTCGTCAATATAGGCCGACAGGTTGCGTTCGCAGGTGAAACAAGTCATGGTTTCATATCCTTTTGGGCGCGGGAATGAATTCCCGCGCTCCATCTGCGAAGTCCGCTGAAGCGGACTGAGGGTGTTTTTAGCCCGGCGCAGCCGGGCTTCTCTTATGTAGCGAGGAAATTCATTTCCTCGCTACAGCCTTACCCTTCCATATATGGTCTCAGCGCGTCCCGGACCTGCTTGCGGGCCCGGTGGATGCGCATCTTCACGGCCTCTTCGGAACAGCCCACGATCTCGCCGATCTCTTTGTAGCGCATCCCCTCCAGGGTCCCCAGGATGAACAGCAGGCGCTGGCTCTCCGGCAGGGCGAGGAGCGCGGCCTCCACCCGGTCGGTCAGCTCCTTGCGGACGATGAGGTCCTCCGGGCTGGGCGGGGATGCGGCCCCGTCCGGCTCCTTCGCGCCGTCGAACGACCGGAACTTCGGCGTCCGCTTCCTCAACTCCGCCGCGCACCGATTGGCCGCGATCCGGTAGAGGTAGGTGCCGAAGGCCGCGTCCGCCCGGTAGGCCCCGATGTTCCGGAAGGCCGCGACAAAGACCTCCTGGGTGAGGTCCTCGGCGTCCTCGGCGTTGCCGGACATGGAGCGGCAGAGGGCGTAGATCCGGTCCCGGTAGATGTCGAACACCCTCCGGAAGGCCCGGTGGTCCCCCTGCTGGCAGGCCGCGATCAGGCCGACGTCGGCTTGGTCGTTCACGGTCTCTCCTCGGTGACAATTCTGCGCCAGTCGTCTCTTTAGACGCAGGTTTTGAGGAAAGGTAACGCGGGAAAGTTGACATGTCAAATGGAAGGTGGTATATTGGGAAAGGCAGACCACAAGACCACTGACCACGAGACCACTGACTCTGATGTTGCGGGGTTGTGAGATTGTAGTCTTGTAGTCTGTGGTCCTGTGGTCCTGTGGTCTTTTCATGAGGTTTTTATGGATCGCGACCCGATTTTTGAGATGGGGACCTCCAACCTCCGGTTCGGGACGGGGGCCACGCAGGAGGTCGGGATGGACCTGAAGGACATGGGCGTGAAGCGGGCGATGGTGGTGACGGACCCGAACCTGCGCGATCTGCCGCCCGTGCAGACCGTCGTGGAGTCGCTCAAGGGCGAGGGGGTGGATTTCGCGCTGTTCGACCGGGCGCGGGTGGAGCCTACGGACGCCTCGTTTCAGGAGGCCATCGCCTTTGCGCGGGACGGGAGGTTCGACGCGTTCGTGGCCGTGGGCGGGGGGTCCTCGATGGACACGGCCAAGGCCGCGAACCTCTACACGACCTGCCCGGACGACTTCATGGCCTACGTGAACGCGCCCATCGGCCAGGGGAGGCCCGTGCCCGGCCCGCTGAAGCCGCTGATCGCGGTTCCGACGACCGCCGGGACGGGGAGCGAGACCACGGGGGTGGCGATCTTCGACCTGAAGGACCGCCACATCAAGACGGGCATCGCGCACCGGCGGCTGAAGCCGACCCTGGGCATCGTGGATCCCGAGAACACCCGGACCATGCCCCCGGTGGTGGCGGCCTCCACGGGGCTGGACGTGCTCTGCCACGCCCTGGAGTCCTACACGGCCATCCCGTACGACCAGCGCCCCCGCCCGAAGCGGCCCATCCTGCGCCCGGCCTACCAGGGCGCGAACCCGATCAGCGACATCTGGGCCCTGCGGGCCATCGAGCTGGTGGCGAGGTACCTCGTCCGGGCCGTGGCCGACCCGAAGGACGACGAGGCGCGCGGGTACATGTTGATGGCCTCGGCGTTCGCCGGGATGGGGTTCGGGAACGCAGGGGTGCACCTCTGCCACGGGATGTCGTATCCGGTGTCCGGCATGGTCAGGGCTTATAAGCCGGAGGGGTTCGTGGGGGACCACCCGATCATCCCACACGGCATGTCGGTCGCGCTGAACGCGCCGGCGGTCTTCCGATTCACCGGGCCGGCCTGCCCGGAGCGGCACCTGAAGGCCGCGGAGGCGCTGGGGGCGGACGTCTCCGGGGTGCGGGACCCGAAGGGGGAGGCGGGAGGGGTCCTGGCGGGCCGGATGGTGGCCCTCATGAAACAGCTGGAGATGCCCAACGGCCTGAGGGCGGTGGGGTTCACGCGGGACGACATCCCGGCCCTGGTGGCGGGCACGCTGCCGCAGCACCGGGTGACCAGGCTCTCGCCGAGGCCGGCGGAGGAGGCGGACCTGGCCGCCATGTTCGAGGACGCGATGAAGGCGTGGTAGGAAAAAGCCAAACGAGAGAGTTAATCGTGTCGAACGAGCCGATCACCACATCGGGCATTTCCGGCGGGGGGACCCAGGAGCGCATCGAGGCGCTGGTGGAGGTGACCTACGAACTCCTGGCGATGGAAGATACGGACATGCTCCGGAAGGTCCTGAACCGGGAGCGGCCGGCGGACCTGGCGGACGTCATGCGCCACCTGGACGAGGAGGTCCGGGAGACGGCCTTCGGCCTGCTGGAGGAGTCTCTGGCCGCGGAGGTGCTGGCGGAGACGGACGCGCACACCACGATGGCCATTGTGGAGGACATGGAGCCGGAGAGGCTGTCCGGCCTCCTGGAGGAGATGCAGCCGGACGACGCGGCGGATGTGCTGGTCGATCTGGACAGGGAGGAGGCGGAGAAGGTCCTGGACCTGATGGAGACGGAGGAGGCGCAGGAGGTCCAGGAGCTGATGGCGCACGAGGAGGACACCGGCGGCGGGATCATGACGCCGGAGCTGATCTCGGTGCGCGAGGAGACGACGGTCGCGGAGGCGATCGACACGCTGCGGCACGACGCGGAGGACCAGGACATCTCTCACATCTACGTGACGGACGCGGAGGGGAAGCCGGTGGGGATGGTCCCCCTGCGTCGCCTGGCCACGGCCCGGCCCCAGACGCCGGTGAGCCGGCTGATGAACCGGGACCTGGTCACGGTGACGCCGGAGACGGACCAGGAGGAGATCGCGCGGATGTTCAGCCGCTACAACCTGCTGGCCGCGCCGGTGGTGGACGCGGAGGGGAGGCTGGTGGGGCAGATCACGGTGGACGACGTGGTGGACGTGATCCAGGAGGAGGCGACCGAGGACATCTACAAGATGGCCGGGACGAGCGACCAGGAGATGGAGCGCCCGTCGGTGTTCGGGGTGGCCCGTACGCGGCTGCCGTGGCTGCTGATCTGTCTGCTGGGGAGCTTTCTGTCGGGGGCCGTGATCCACGTGTTCGACGCAACGCTGGAAAAGATCATCATCCTGGCCTCATTTCTCCCAGCGATCACGGCGACGGGGGGGAACAGTGGCCTGCAATCGTCCACGGTGACTGTGCGCGGCCTGGTGACCGGGCACGTGTCGTCGGGGCTGGTGCTCCGGACGATCCTGCGGGAGATCGGCACAGCGGCGGTCATCGGGGTGGCCTGCGGCACGGCCGCGAGCGCCGTGGCGTGGCTCTGGTTCAAACACCCCCTGGTGGGGATCTGCGTGGGTGTGGCGATGTTCCTGGCGATCTCCGTGGCCGTAGTCCTGGGGGTATTAGTGCCGCTCCTGTTCGACAAACTGGGGATCGACCCGGCAGTGGCGTCGGGGCCGTTCATCACGACTTCCAACGACATCCTGGGAATCTTCATTTACCTCGGCCTGGCCACTGTGCTGATGAGCCGGTTTATGTGAGTCAAGGTTTTTATCGGATCCTGGGGATGATCTTCGTTTGGGCCACAGGCTCAGGCAACTGCCTGAAGCAGACAGGATTTCGGCTTGTGGTGTGAGCGTACCCGAGCTGGTCTGCCTGGCA